>Ga0316204_10011583_pt1 | contig 10996 bp, 8 predicted proteins | sample 6monrhotite_MG_2_FD_205661 | JGI IMG/M metagenome (GOLD analysis project Ga0316204, IMG submission 205661) | Microbial mat bacterial communities from mineral coupon in-situ incubated in ocean water Damariscotta River, Maine, United States -... | ecosystem: Environmental > Aquatic > Marine >...
GAATCGCCTAGCGTAGTCCCTGGCTATTGGGTAGCACTAGGTTAAACTAATGAATAGCATAAGCATGTAGATCCAGAAGTGGAGGATTTGCGGACGCGGGTTCGATTCCCGCCGTCTCCACCATACTAATATAACTTGTTATAACATGAAATAACAAAAACTCTTTATCTTATTGAAATAAAGGGAAATTGTGATGGCATGTTATAACATGTTATATTGCTTCAACACATATTTTTAGCTACACTCGTAGCAACATAATGCTCTTATTGAAAATAATCGTGTAGCTAAAATGCCTAGAATCGCCAAACCACTTACTGATACTCAGATAAAAAATGCAAAACCAAAAGACATACAATATTCTCTATTTGATGGAGATAATCTAATACTCCGTGTAAGACCCAATGGTAAAAAAGTGTGGATATATAACTACATCAGACCATATATAAAGAAGAGAACGAATATAACAATTGGTCTTTATCCAGATGAAGTAACACTTAAACAAGCGCGAGAAAAGAGAAGAAAGTATATAGAATTATTGGGCAATGATATTGATCCGCAAGACTATGAAAAAGAACAAAAACAGCAACAGCTCGATGCGAACCTGCATACACTTGAATCAGTTTCCATGCGTTGGCTAGATACCAAAACAAATTCTATAACAGATGATCATGCGAATAAAATTTGGAGGTCACTTGAATTGCATATTTTTCCTACGTTGGGAAAAGTTCCTATTAGCAAGTTGAGTGCCCCAAAAACTATAGATCTACTCACCCCAATTGCGAACTCAGGAAGCTTAGAGACAGTTAGAAGATTATGCCAAAGAATTAATGAGGTAATGACCTATGCGATCAATACTGGACTAATTAACAATAACCCTCTATTTGGCATAAGGAATGCTTTTCGAACTCCGGTCAAGAAACACTTACCAACTATTAAACCTGATGAATTTCCAGATTTTCTCAAAAGTCTGTATCGTGCGAACGTTAGTTTTACTACGAGATGCCTACTAGAGTGGCAATTACATACAATAGTACGCCCCGGTGAAGCTGCGGGTACGCGTTGGGAAGAAATCGATTTTGAGAATAAAATGTGGACTATTCCAAACCATAGAATGAAAAGGAACATAGATCATATAGTGCCATTAACTAAGCAAGCAATTTCTATTTTAGATGAGATGAATAAGATTAGTGTTAATAGAGAGCACGTATTTCCATCAGTTAGAAGCCCTAGAACTCATATGAACCCATCTACAGCAAATATGGCTATAAAAAGGATGGGGTATCATGGAAAACTCGTAGCGCATGGCCTCAGAGCTTTAGCTAGTACAATCCTAAATGAAAATGGTCATGATTATGATGTTATAGAGAGCGCATTGTCTCACTTAGATAAAGATGAAGTCCGCCGCGCGTATAACCGTGCAGATTACGTGGAACGTAGACGGGATCTAATGAATTGGTGGTCTGATTATATTGCCAAAATCCAGTTACATACGCTCACTAATTGATATGAACTATCAGATACAGAATTCCAGATACGACAAGAATTCTAGACTATCGAGAATATAAATTTCACATCTATTAGACACCGTTACCTATAAGATATGAGATTATTAGCATATATTCCACGCTCGGTTATTTTTATTAACTCGTAAAGTTGAGCCGCTGATTATTGTAATAATCTGTGTCTAATTTACTGACTGTCAATACACAAGTAAATAAGTGTTATTCTAGTCACCAACTAAGTTCAATATTTCTTTACACAATAAACCAAGTTGTAAACCCAGCAGAGGTGGTACTGCGTTACCAATTTGGGTGTACTGTGGAACTTCAAATTTACGCATTTGTCCACCTGTTGTTACCTTAGACTTTATTTGATACCAATCAGGAAACGACTGGATTCTTGCCATTTCTCTTACGGTAAGTGTTCTCTGAGTCTCAGGTGACTCGTAATAATGGCAAGCATCATCTGGAATAGATAAGGCCGCTGGGGCTGGCACATCAGCTCTCAACGCCCTTTGAGTCTGCTTTTTAGTGTACAGGTTAGTTAATATTTCCAAAACGAATTGTGGTGTTGGTTTTAAAATCTGATTCCCGTTTAGATCTAGTAGCCAGTGTGCAGCTATTACCTTGAGAGTGGACTCTTTTATTGCACTCTCCCCTTCAGTTTTCATAAACTTAATGACTTCCTTGGACAGCTCATTATCTACCTGTGCAATTACTTGATAGATTCTGAATCTAGATTTTACTTTGGGATTGTTGGATCTTGGCTCATGGTTAACCATTCTATCAACAGGATGATTGTGGTAATTCAACAGTCCATCGTTCATATCATTTACGTATTCACTTAGTGCTATTGAATTCTTCTCATCGCGAAGGTCATCTATCGCATCTTCTACAGTATGTAGCTCTCCATCCGTTAATGTTCTTAAATAACTAAACATCTCAGTGTCATAGAATGAAGGATGTTTCACAACATCTATATAATCTAGATTCCCATAACTTTCTCTTAGCTCTTCAGATTCAAAAAATTCCCTAGATCGGTTGAGTTCTTCCGTGAGTCGATCATCAGTAACTTTAGTTACAAACTCTTTAAAAATATCAGACCTAAACGCAAGTAAGACAAAGCGCGGTCTATTTTGAGCGACACCGACATACTTAGCATTCAAATGGAGGCATAGAGGTACGTACCCCTCTTCGCAGAATGCCTTGGCTACTTCGTACCAAGCATAATATTTATTTTCTCCTACCCTGAAGGCTCTCAGGATACCAGATACGTTTTCTAGTAGAGCTAATTTTGGTTTGAGAATACCTACAAACTTAGCGAACTCAGCCGGTAGTTGGTTTCTATCATTCGAGTGTTCTCGTAGTCCAGCCAAACTAAAACTCTGGCAAGGTGGTCCACCTGAGATAAGGTCAATTTCACCGTTACCCGATAAGGCTTTGATCGACTCTAGCAACCACTTATTTTTTTTATTCAATAGCATCGAATTTAGATCAACAATACTACCTACTAAAAGAGAACGCTTTAGTTGAGCAGATGTTGGCTTTAATGAAAGAAGGTCAGAATGCTTGCCATCTATCCCCACTGCCTCCATGGGGTTCTCGCGTAATCTCGATTTGATATTTTCCCTTGAGTGTTGACTACTGATCCATAGTACCTTGCCCATATTTTTCTCATCAGCCAAATCTGCATTCAGATGATTCCATGCAAATGTTTCAGACGCCATGGGCGATAGTTCGTTTGCCATCAGCAAATCGAACCCAGCTGTCTCAAGCCCTAGCGACAAACCTCCGCAACCGGCAAATAATTCTATATGATTCAATCGGTTATACCTATCGTTGATAACGTATGCAATTGCTGTATCTTATCTCAATTGAACCTCATAGTCCAGGATTTATTGTAAAAAAAACAGTTCCCGCTTGATCCCTTAAAGCGCAAGGTGTAGTGTAAATAACAGGCCGGAATGCCTTCGTTAATTAACGAGAAGCCCGTGAGGAGTCAATCCTCTTGTGCAAATACTTCATATATAGAGCTGCTCAAGCTATTGAGGTGTATATCACTATGATACTCCGCAACTCTGCATGTGAAACTTATTAATTTAGGTATGGAGTATATCAACATGATTATTACCAAGCTGAAGAAACAAGCGAAAATACTCGCAAAGAAGCAATCGACAAAACTATCCAAAGCACTTGATATTGTTGCACAAGAAAACGGTTATCCTAATTGGCCTCAACTTGCACGAAAAGAACAGACAAAGAAAACGGAATTGATCCCTACACCATCGATTTCACAGCTTCCTATTTTTGGAGCTGAAGATATCAACGAAAGCGAATATGAGGAAGAGAGGAAGGAGGATATTCCACTCAATGTAAAAAAACACGTTAACAAAAATAAACTGGAGCTCATTAGGAGGCAGATAGATTTTGTCACCATAGAACCAACAGCAACAGGTCTTGGTAAAAGTATCATCGATGCAATAAAGCCGATGAGATCTCTGTTATCTAAATCGGCAATACATGACTTCGACTCTCAACAACAAGGACCAGAGAGTAAGGTTCTACATTCTGGACTGATACTCACAGCTGATGGTCTCAAAAACATCAAGATCAGTTTATATAGACCTAACACTAAACTTGGAGATCCGAGATTCTGGCCATACTCATTCAATGACTATGTAAGTGCTGGCGATCAAATATCAGTATCAATCCTCAACTCAAAAATCTTACTAATAAACTTGTCTGCTATTACATTATATTCAAATGTTCAGCATCCAGAGAAATTAGAGCAACTGAACTTATCACCGGATATCAAGAACCTTGAAAAGGAGCACTCAAACAAAAACCTAGGGGATATAAAATCCAAAACAGTAAAGGCTGTTGATGACCTACTATCCAGCTCTAGTAATAAAACTGATTACAGTAAAGAGTTACTTGAACGACTACGCCATATTAAGTCGAAGGGACCACTGAAATCTATACGAAAAGGATCTACAGGTGTAGGAATGACTGTTGAAGCAGCCCTTGGAATAGAGCCGAATTCCAGTAAAAAGCCAGATTATCATGGTATAGAACTCAAATCTGGTAGGCCAGGCGGTAACAGAATTAATCTGTTTGCGCAGGTTGCAGATTGGAATCAAAGTATTTGTAAAAGTAGCAGAGAGATCCTCGATAAGTATGGTTATGACCGTGAGGATGTAGATAAAAAACTTTACTGTACTATAACTGCTGCGAAACCGAATACGCAGGGGTTATCATTTCAATACAATGAAAGTGAAGATCAGCTGGAAGAGTGGCATATCAGTGATGGACTTGTTGCAATTTGGCCAGGTGACTTACTTCGAGGGAGGTTAGAATACAAGCATAAGGAGACCTTCTGGATAAAAGTAAACACTACAGTTATAGATGGTGAAGAATACTTTACCCTTGACTCTGTCATACACACTAAGAATCCATTACTCATGCAATTAATGCCGTTGATTCGTGATGGCTTAATCACTATGGACCATCTGATAAAAAGAACGTTGAATCCTAAGCCAAAGGTTGTAGAGAAAGGTCCTCTCTTTAAAATAGATAAGAAGAACCTCCCCCTACTTTTTCCTGAGCCAGTGACTTATAAACTTTAATGAACCATAGGTGAGGCCAGTAAGATATGAGAGTAAAAACTGTTCGCTTAACTGAGCAAGTATACTCAGAAGCAACGAAGCGGTTAGCTAAGTTGCCAATATTTGATGGGTCTCACCGCAAAGAAGAAGCCAACCAAGTTGGGGTACTCGGTGAGATAGTTGTTGAGAATTGGCTAAACGATATCAGTATCCTGTTTCATTCTGAGTTATATAAGACAACTCACGATTATGTACTCGCAGATAGGGTAAGTACATTTGAAGTAAAAACTAAAGATAGAACCGTACAACCAAGGGGTCGTTATGAATGCTCCGTGCCTCTATATAACCATGCACATCAAGTGCCTACTTATTACATGTTCGTATCACTAGAAAGAAGTAGAGATGACCAGAGGAAATCCTTGGATAGATTTCACACTGCCTACATACTGGGTGGTCTGAACCAAAAACAACTTCACGCCTATGGAAAAGTTTGGCGAGCTGGTGAAACAGATGAAGACAATGGCACTACATTTTGGACTGATTGTATCAACGTACCGATAGTAAAGCTCACACCGCTTGATTTAGTAGTTGAGAAATGGCGGGACATCCCTCTAATGTAGTTAACATCAAACTGTTTATGCACATACGACCTTCGGGTTATAAGTCTGCTTTAACCTCTTGCACACAAGCCTACTCCAACACACTCAATGTAATCAATACTTTAGTTGTGTACGTTTGTGGGAGTTTGAGCTAGATGGGGCTCATCAGTATGATCGAAGCGGTCGCTGAGGGGAAAGAAATTAATTCTCCGTATAAGACTCATTTCTTACTCCAGTAGATGGAGGCTGTATCTCGTCAATATCTTCAGTTCTACCACTCATTATTTCTCGCCAATTTATTAATGAGTTTTTTTGAATCTTCTACTGCTTGTAATTAAATGCTAGGAGGTATAGTGTTTACGTTTAAAATGTTAAAAGGAATTACCATGAAAATCTCTATGCTTTTTCTCACAATACTCCTCCTCGTCATCAGCACAACTTCATATTCTCACAGTGGCAGAACAAATTCGGCGGGTTGCCATACCAACAGTAAAACAGGAAATTATCACTGTCATAATAGCAAGCCTGCTCCTATAAAAAAAACTTACTGTCATATAGTAAAGGGGAAACGTAATTGCGGGTATGCGTATAGCTCATGTAAGAACTTAGTGTCTAAGCATGGCGGACACTGTGACGCTGAATAGAAGCTATTTTTCGAAGACACGCTATCATAAGGTGGCAGTCTTAAATCGACCCAAAGCGGACGCTAGATAATAATGAGAATTTGCTTAATAGCTTCGACTGGATAAATAACATTTACAATAATTCGGGCGTTATTTAATATTTAAATGCTCAACTCATAGGAAAATAAGCTATGTCTACCTATACCAATAAAACATATGTCGCGTTTGATGCAGATAATGACATTCGCTATTACAGGCTAATGCAGGCTTGGAAGAAAAATAACAATACGTCTTTCAATTTTTATGATGCTCACGACCTAAATAGCCTAATGTCCTATTCTTCAGAAGAAACGATAAAGGCTAAGCTATCTGAAAGATTACGCAGTACAAAAGTTTTTATTTTGCTTGTGGGTGATACTACAAAGAATCTTTATAAATTTGTTCGTTGGGAGATAGAACAAGCGTTAAAAAGAAAAATTCCAATCATTGTAGTTAATCTAAATGGTAAAAGAAGTAAAGATTCTAACTTGTGCCCAGCTATTATGAATGACGAACTTGCTATTCATGTAAGTTTTAATCAAAAAATCATTGAATATGCCATTGATAATTGGGAAGAATCAAATGCCAACCATAAGGAAGCAGGGAAAACTGGTGCATTTTATTATAAAGACTCAGTTTACAAGCAGTTAGGGTTATGAAATATACTATTCAAAGATGGCTGTATAACTTCAAATCAATAGTAACAAATTTTGTAACTGGTATAGGATTATTCTGGTTACTAGTGGAAATGGCTAGTTATTCAACTGAGGGGAAAATAGATGCTTACACAAAAAGTGTCTGTTTATTTGTGACGTCATTTATTTTCATACTAATAATAGCCCTCGTTAAAAACAAACCAAAAACTGTTTTTTCATACAAACTTAGAGATAAAGATAATTTTATGGAAATAAAAGTTGGAGATGCTTTTAAAAATTCCGGCTCTCTTGTAATCCCTATTAATAATCATTTTGATGTTTCTTTAGGTGGGAATGTTAAGAAGTCAAAAAGCCTTCAGAGTAAACTCATTACTGAGTTCTACTCGGGAAAAGAGGAACACTTAGCAACTGACATTTCTGAAAAAATAGATACATCACTCTCACCACATGATATAGGTACAACTGTCGAAGTTGAACAAAACGGTAAGTTATTTTATTTATTGGTAAACTCTAAGAAAAGGAATAATAGAGTTGAATCCTCAGTTGATGATTTTTTACTTAGTTTATCAAAATTATGGACATATATTGCTTTAGAATCAGGTCGTAATTCAGTTGTTACAATTCCGCTTATTAGTACTAACCATGGCCGAATCACTAATATAAATAGAACAACAGCGATTAAAGAAATTATCGAAAGTTATATTGATACTTCAAAATCTCTAAATATTGCTGACAAATTGATTATCAGTATTCAACCTGATGATTTGAAAAAAGGAAATATAGACCTTGATGAAATAGATGATTTCCTCAAGTTTTCATGCATGCACTATAAGATAACTACATTTTCTGATAAGCCAGAAGGAGAGGGAGAAGAGATTTCAGCATCTGTAGTCGAGAACATAGAGCGTTGATATAACTTTAACAAATAAGCGCTCGCTACTGGACGAAATGTAATGAATTTGGATAGATGCAAAATAAAAAACATTATTCTTAGGTATTTTGGAATGTCAGATTATACACTCTATGGAATTATTGGGTTCTCAGCGTCACTCTATTGTGCAGAGGATGTACTTGCAAAAACTGTTGATATTTCTGTAGGAGGACATAAAGGTAAACTAACTTTGCCATCTCTTCCTGATTGGGGAGAGAGTGAGAGCGACCCTCTTCACAAACCACTACTACCACCAGACAATGCAAAAGAATGGAAAAGAGGAGAGAAGCCGCTTTATTGGGGAAGACCTCTTTCCTATCCATCTGGTAATGCATCAGTGGAGTTGGCATTACTTGAGATAAAATTAAATGATAATCATCTTGAGTCGGTGTCTCAGGATATTTACAAAAATTATAGCTCTTGGCTCAATCTTTTTAGGCAATATGTAATACTACTTACAAAACAGAATACTTATAGTCGAGTTACCGGAGGGGATCATTCGGATCACCTTGAGCTTTTAATAAATGGAGAAGAAGGGCTCAAGTCTATCCATAGAACCAATAAACCTGTCATAACAGTTCAAATATCCGATGTAGACCATGCTTTACATTTCGAACATTTCAAAAAAGCTGCAGACTTAAGCTCAAAAAATTACTCTCCTCGCCTAGAATACCAGATGCTTTTACAAGCATATCTGGCGCAAGAAGATGGAGATTATCGAAAAGCCATCATCGAAGCTTCAAGCGCCTTGGAAATTAGTATTACTAGCCGGATTATGGAAGAGTTTCAGAGTCAGCGCATTTCTTTTGGTCTAAAACTTTTAGAAAAGTACCGTATGCTGGGAGGAAGATTTGAGCTAGTTCGAGTACTGGGAATACCTCTTCCTGTAAAAGATTACAAAAAATTAGTCATTGGCCCTAGAAATGATGTAATTCATAAAGCAAAGTTTCCTGAACAAAAAATTGCAAATCAGGTTATCACTGAGGTGGAGGAGCTACTTCAATTATTTTCACCCAAAATTTATCAGGATAAATAGTTAGCCAATCAGACAGATGAGCCATTTTCTGTTAATTTGTACCGTTAACTGATCTACTAAATCCCAATAGTTACAACGAAAACTAATCCATATTTTAATCTAAAAATGCAGCAACTCTGCTATATTAACTCTGATTATATGACCAAAATTCAATGTAAACACTGGATCAAATTTATATAAAGACTTTGTCGGAATCGTAAAGTGCAGATGTCCGCTATTGGCCGGTTGCAGCCTTAAAAGAGTATACTAGTGGATATGATTTTCCTGCTCCAATAAGGTAGGTTTAAACCTGTGTATTTACTTCACTTAATCCATGTTGATTGATATAGCGATATAAAGTGGCAATACCAATTTGTGAAGCTCTTGCAGCATCTTGTTTGCAGAGTCCTGAATCAATAAGACGAATAGCTTTTTTACAGGCTCTAACTGTATATTCAGATTGTCTCCGGCCTTTGTACTTGCCAGCAACTTTTGCAGTAGCAATTCCAATTGCTTGTTTCTCTTTCATCAGCTCGATATTCATCTGTTCCGCTGACATGAGAACAGTGAGTACCATCTTGCCTACCGGACTTCGGGTATCTACCGCAGCGCCACCCATATTGTGTATAACGAGATGTATGTTATCTCTTTGAAACCGCTCTAGGAGCTTGAGGAAGTCCACAGTATTGCGGTTTAGGCGGGACATATCATAAATAATGAGCGTATCACCGCCTGTAAGCTCCTGTAATAGAGTTTCTAATACTGGACGATTCATTGTAGTCCCGCTTGCCTGTTCGACTCTGACAGTTGAATCAGGGTATGCGGCTAGTAACACGTCTGCCTGTTGTTTAACGTTCTGCTCGTTGGTAGATGTACGGGCATAGATGTATTGGGTCATGAGAGTATCCTTATCTATCGTTTGATACCCTAATGATAATCCTATCATTTAAGTCTTGTCGCAGTGATTTGATAGACACTTTGTCACAAATCATTTCCCCATGCCCTTTTGATAGGTGGCAAATCCTGTACTAGCAATTGAACTGCTATGTCTGATACCGCGACTTCCAGAAACGTGAGCTGCTCTTTTCTTAATTTTATCATTAAGACAATAGGACGGCTTTGTGCCAGAGGGCGAAGTTAGGCTACTGCTCAAAATTGAGTAATTACCTACTCTCTGATAGGATTGGTTGAAGCATGGAGTCTGCTGTATCTATAGAAGGAAATACAATGCTGACTTCTGTAGAGTCAACTGTTATGTCCGCCATGTTTCGAGAATATTACATTTATAAGGAAATCGTTTGTGGTAAATAATGAATCAGGGTTTTATGCGTACGCTTCATCACCCGCTGAAATTGGACAAACGATTGAGCAGGCTGTTAATAACTCTCATTCAGAAGTAAATACATGGAAGGCGCTTGATATACCAGGCCACTTTATTGCAGAGAAAGTCTTAGAGGGTATAGATTCTTGCAGTTTTCTTGTAGCTGATATTTCGGTGCTGAATTTTAATGTCACTTATGAGGTAGGTTATGCGATAGGTAAAGGAAAGCGTGTACTTCTGACTAAAAACAGGAGTATACAAGAAGGAAGTCCTTCAATAAGAGAGGTAGGGATTTTTGACACGCTTGGATATAAGGAATATCAAAACTCTTCAGAATTGAGTGGATTTCTAAATACAGCCGTTCCGGCTGACCCACTTAGCATGCCCAGCACAATTAATGTTAAGTCGCCAGTATATCTACTGGAAGGCATGCATAAGACGGATTGGGCAACACGTATAGTCTCTCGAATTAAGAAAGCGCGTTTTTTGTTTAGGTCTTTTGACCCGAATGAGCAGCCCAGATTATCTGCAAGTGACGCCATCAATCAGGTTGCTCAATCTCATGGCATAGTTGTTCCACTACTATCCAGTACAGCGGTTGGCTTTGAAGTTCACAATATGAGAGGAGCGTTCATTGCTGGCTTAGCTGACGGTATGTCTAAGGCACTTTGTATTCTTCAGCATGAGGATTATCCGGTACCTCTGGAT
>Ga0316204_10011584_pt1 | contig 10995 bp, 12 predicted proteins | sample 6monrhotite_MG_2_FD_205661 | JGI IMG/M metagenome (GOLD analysis project Ga0316204, IMG submission 205661) | Microbial mat bacterial communities from mineral coupon in-situ incubated in ocean water Damariscotta River, Maine, United States -... | ecosystem: Environmental > Aquatic > Marine >...
CACGCTCGAAGTAGACGTCGGACGGTGTTATGTTGTTCAAGCTCTCGTGGTAGCGCTGATGGTTGTAATGATCGACAAAGGCTTCGATTTGGGCTTCGAGATCGCCGGGTGGGAGGTAGCTTTCCAGCGGGATGCGGTTCTTCAAGGTTTGATGTCATCTTTCGAATTTGCCCTGAGTTTGCGGGTGATATGGCGCGCCGTGTGAGTGCTTCACGCCTTTGTCCTGTAATCATTCGGCCAGATCCCCCCTAGTAGCAGCGGCGATGACGCCGCTAGGCTAGCAGCCAGCCTTGGGACATGTCGGAACAAGATCGGAATCTATTCAGGCAAAGTATCCATCCGATGCTGCTCCCGAATGTAAGTACGGAAATAATCCGTTTCAGCGGCCCGACGACTTTCGGTCCAGCCTAGTTCATCGCCCATGGCGTCGACCACCCGACCAAGCAACGACGCAGTGACGTCATTATCCCAAAACAGTATCGTGCGTCGGCATAGAATGTCGACTGCCGACGTGGCTTGTTCTGCTTCAATGTAATGCCTGACGGCGGCTCGCACTTCACCCTCGTCCGAAATAGCCTGCAATGGTGGTAGGGCACGAGGGGAGTAGTTAATCCTGCCACTGCTCCTAGACGGAGGCAATATTGCGCGAACCTTACTGACGATCCGGCGGGCCGTCGCCCGGTGGTTGACGATGATTCCCCAGGTCACCGCGAGGAGATTTCCCGCGCCTTCGTCGCCCATCTCATGGAAGATGCTGAAGGGTAGCCGCTTCCCTTTTGGACTCTCAGGGTCGAAGGTGATCGGCCTAGCGCCGGCCCATGCGAGTTCGACCTTAACTTCAGAGATCGGCAGCCCAGGCAGGAGCATCTGCGCCTCATGCTTGAGGAAGGCTATATCTTCATCATCTGGCGTTATCCGGTCCGGGTCTCCATCATAGATCGTCTCGGTCGGACCAATATAATGGTAGTCGCCCCATGGTAAACAGAAGATATGCTCGCCCTGGGAATTCTCGCCAGCGATACCGTGGCCGCGGTATTCTTCGGGGAGGCGCACGAGGATATGCACTCCTTTCATTGCGCGAACCTGAGGCGGTATATTGTGCAGCCTCGGGACCATCCGGTTAGTGGAGTCGATTTCGATCCCGGCCAAGTTCAGCACATAGGAAGCATCAACGCTCGCGCGGCCTTCGGTATCGGCAAGCTTAAGGTGCCAGATTGCCTCATCGCCTTTGTCGAGACCGACGAGTTCGGTATAATTGCGAACGACAGCGCCGAGATCCTCCGCGTTGAGTAGGGCATCCAAGGCGATCCGCTCGGGCCATATGAACTGCTGGTCGTCGAAAGCCACGACCGAGCGGATTTCCTCGGGCTTAACGAGATGCCGCACAAAGGGATGCGGGGAATTTACGCCCTTCCAACGCCGGTAATTGATCGGGCTGCGTCCGCGATTCATAAGGCGCACCAGTGCCGCGCCTATATCAACATGCCAACCGGAATAGCCTTGGCCAGCATATATCGGCAGGGCGATATCCATAGGACGCAGATAAGGCCGAATGGTCTGGTATAACTCACCGTGAGCGGCAGCCATTTCGCTTGCCGTGCGTAACTTCATCCAGAGTTGGCCGGGCGCGGTAAAAAACTCCCACACGTTCTTTTTCGGCGCAAGAAAACGTAGGCCGCAATGGAGGATGCGGCCTGACCGGCTAGTCGCGCCGCTGGCAAAATCTTTCCTTTCAACGAGCAGGACTTTGTACCCTTCAGCAGAAAGATGTTGAGCCGCAGAGCAACCATTAATACCGCCCCCGATAATTGCTACATCGAAAGACTGGCCATTTAGTTCTTTAAGTTCGCTTCTCACACTTTTACTCCTTGAAGGCAATTCAGGTTAGTTGGCTCGTATTGGCGCGGTTGAGCCGCATCAAGACGACCATGACAATAATAACCATGACAATTTCCATGACCGATACCGCCGCGATGGTCGGATCAATCTGCAAGCGAATGTTGTCGAACATCTTCTTCGGCAGCGTACCGAAGGTCCCAGAAAGGAACATCGCTACCACCAGCTCATCGAACGACGTGATGAAGGCGAGAAAAGCGGCTGACAGCAAGCTGGGGCGGATCTGGGGGATAGTGATACGCCAGATTGCGGTTACGCGGTTTGCCCCGAGGCCCATGGCTGCAGTTTCTTGATCCATGTCATATTCGCGCAGGCTCGCAGCCAGCACTATTACGACGAAGGGCAAGCACAGGATCGAATGGGCGAGCGCAATCCCCAGCCAGCTCCCGACCAGTCCGAAGCTAGAGAATAGCGAATACATCGACACCGAATAGACGATCGAGGGAATAACCATCGGCGCGATCGCAAGCCTTTCCAAAGTTGGGGCCCACCTTTTCAGGCCCCGCGTGGTGCCAAGTGCAAAAAGAAAACCGACACAAACCGAAATAATCGTGGCGACGATGCCAACCTTGAGGCTTAATATCGTCGCGTCGATCCAGCCGCTTTGCGCGAAATAATTCTCATACCAGCGTACTGAATAGCTTTCAGGCGGAAAGCGCAGGTAGGAGCCACCGCTGAACGAAATCGGTACGACTATCAGCAGCGGGGTCAGCAAAAATATGAAGGCTAGCCAAGCAAAAACATGGTGTGTCATCTTGCCGAGACGGCGATGTAGGAGAGCTCGATTGCGAGATTTAGACATCAATGCGCCCCCGAACTAAAAGCCTTGTAATAAGCTTTATCAACCAAAAAACCATCATCACCATCACTAGCAAAACCACACAAAATGTTCCCGCCATCGCCCAGTTGAGGAAAGAACCTGCCTGCTGTTCAATTAGCAGTGGGATCACGGGCACCCGCCCTCCGCCGAGCAAAGCCGGCATAATGAAGACTCCAAGTGACAGCACTAGTACAAGACTGACGCCAGCGAGCACGCCATGGAGCGTAAGCGGGATCAACACGCGTGTTAGGGTCGAGATTGGGCCGGCGCCAAGCCCCCGTGACGCCTCAACCAAATTATGATCGATCTTGGAGACCGAACTGTAGATTGGCAGTACCATGTAGGGTAGCAAAATATGAACCATGCCGATTACGACCGCGAACTCGCCATTCGATAGGGGTAGAGGCCCATCAATAGCTCCGAGACCCATCAGCGCGCTATTAATCGGCCCATTGCGGCCTAACAGTACCATCCAAGCATATGTGCGTACTAACTGGCTGGTCCAGAGTGGGATCAGGAGCAGAAAGAACGCGACATTGCGACCCGTTGGCGTCAGGCGACACATATAGAACGCGAGCGGATACGCGATGATAAGGTCGATTGCGGTGACGATCGCAGCAAGACGAAGCGTATTAAGGAAGACCCGCATGTAGGTCCCGTTTCCAACAATTGCAGCATAATTCCCGATATTTTCTGCCTGCAGCGTGGTCAAAAACAGCGTCACTAGCGGATAGAAAAATAGCAGAAGCAGCAGCGCCATCGCCGGGATTACAAGCAAAAACGACGTCGCTCTTGGGCCGCGAAGAAATGTAAGAGCATCTCTCATGGATTCGCCTTCTCGCCCAGAGGCCGGCAATCAGCAGGATCGATAACAAGCTGCAGCATCTCGCCTGGTGCGTAGACGGCGGCCTCACGAGCAACGACATGCACCCTTATTTCGTCGCCCTCCGAAATCCGAACGCGATATATGTTCAAGCCGCCAACGAAGCTGCGGTCGAGCACTTGGGCAGAAAACACGTTCAATTCTTTTGGATCAGCTGCGGAGGACTCACGGCGTAAGTTTATCGCTTCGGGCCGGATCAGCATCCGCGTACACTCGGTGGATGACATCAGCGAAAATTGAGCCCCAGAAGTCGCGCGAAAGCTGCGCTCGTCGGGCGCTCCCTCAAAGAGGTTCGATTCGCCAATAAAGGTTGCAACTGCGACCGAGTTCGGCTGGTAATAGATTTCGTTCGGCGTGCCGAGTTGTTGGATCGCGCCATCGCCCATCACTGCAATGCGGTCGCTCATAACCAGCGCCTCTTCCTGATCGTGAGTAATGAAAATAGTGGTCAGACCCAACGATGTCTGCAGCTGCTTGATCTCCTGCTGCATGCTTTCACGCAGCCGACGATCCAGCGCGCTGAAGGGCTCGTCAAGGAGCAGAAGCGACGGTTCGAAAACGATAGCTCGGGCCAACGCAACGCGCTGCTGCTGCCCACCCGAGAGCTGCTTGGGATACCGGTCGGCGAAGGCGCCGAGATGTACTGCATCGAGGGTGGCCCGGGCTCGCTCTGCAGCCGCGACGCGCCTGACTTTGCGCATCTCAAGCGGGAACATCACGTTCTCGAGCACATTAAGATGCGGAAACAGTGCGTAGTTCTGGAAAACCATGCCTATCTGCCGCTCCGCAGCCGAGGCCCAAGTCATGTCCGCGCCGCGGATCCTAATGCGGCCCGAGTCCGGCGTTTCGAACCCGGCGATGATGCGCAGAAGCGTGGTTTTTCCAGAGCCGCTAGCGCCGAGGATTGTCAAAAATTCCCCGGCGCTAACGCATAGATCGATCGAGCCGAGCGCTTCCACAGAGCCAAAGGTCTTGCGGACCTTTTCAACGTCTAGGACGATATTTCGTGTGTCTATGTTCATTCTCGGCTCCCCAATGAGCGGATACATTAGTACGCGCGGCTCTTTCGGCTATTTCAGCTATTATCCAGCATCCAGGTAATCCAGCGCTCATTGACCGCCTCGCCGTTCTCCAGCCACCATTCTTGGTCCATCCAGACCTGACGCGGAGCGTTATTTGGATGCAACGGCAGCATCTCACGCACCTCCTCAGGAACGTAATTAACGTGATCGGGGTCAGGCCCCGAGAGACCGAAGGCGAGGGCATACTTTGCCTGGTTTTCTGGCTTAGCCATGATCGCGAAAAGCTGCTGACCTAATTCTGCGTTTGGCGCGCCTTTGGGGATCGCGTAGGCAGCCGCCTTTAGAATGCCGCCGCCATATTCCATCTTAATCGGCGCACCTTTGCGTATCGCTGCATAAAGCCTCGAGTTCCAACCGGTCGTAGCCACGACCTCGCCGTCGATTAACAATTGGGCCTGCTGAGCGCCGGTTGTCCACCAAACGGCCACGTGAGGATAAATTTCGTCGAGCTTAGAGAAGGCCCGTTCGAGATCGAGCGGGTAAAGTTTGGCTGGATCGACACCGTCTGCAAGCAGCGCAGCCTCTAAATTGTCGACTGGGTGGTTACGCATCGCCCGTGGGCCTGGAAACGCCTCCACGTTCCAAAACTCCTCCCAGTTAGTTGGGCCCCCTTCGGGAAAGGCCTCGGTCGAATAGCCAATAATCGTCGAATAGGTCGAAATCGGATAAAGAAAGGGATTGATCGTTTCTGGGGGAAATTTGGACCGGTCAACGATCGTATCATCGATTGGTTCAAGCAGCCCTAAAGCAATTGCTTGGCCAGCGTCCTCAGATTCAACTTCCGTCACCGTGTACTCCACCGTGCCGCTTTCTACCATAGCACGCAGACGACCCAAATCGGCCGGGCTGGAATCTAAAATCTTGACTCCGATTACAGCTTCAAAGTCGTCAAAATATGCCTCGCGCAGCATTTGAGCATTCTCTCCGCCCGAGGTGTTAACTATTATGCTTTCGGGCTTGTCCTGTGCGACAGCTGGCGTAAACCCTCCGACCAAAGCTGCTAAAATAGCGGCCATCGTATATTTTCGGTAACTCATCTTTTTACTCCTTAGGTTACGATATTGGGTTGGTGTGGTGTCATGTGCGTCGGGATAGGCCCCCTTGGCGTCACAGAGTTCCGTGACCCGGCGCTGAGTTCTAGTAGCGGATTTTCTTCTTTCAGCTCGACACCCGTCGTGTCCTCGGCCCAGACAGCTTTAGTCAGCCTATTGAACCAATCTGCAGTGTCGGGATGGCCAAGATTTTTGGGGTGGAAGTTTAACACGCAGTTGTGCTCTGTATCGCAGTGCCCGAGCAAAGGAGCAGGGGTGAGATATCCGCTGAGAAAGTGATGCGAAGACAGCCCCAGATTCGCGCCCACGATAATCCAGACTGGGTCAACAACCAGGTCTGGATTTCCGTGGGCGGCAGGACACAACTCGACCATCTCAGAATCGATCTGCGCGTAGGGGGTGCAAGTCGATAAGTGGCGGTTGGTCACCGATTATGTCGGCAACTAAGCGCCCAGTGATTCCGCCCAGCGTTAACCCAATATGCCCATGGCCGAAGGCGTGTATTATCCTAGGATTTGTGGGCGAGGGTCCAATAACTGGCAGCGAATCTGGCATTGAAGGCCTAAAACCAAGCCAAGTGCCGCCTGCCTTACCAACGCCAGGCAAGAGTTTTCGGGTGATGCGTTCGATGACTTTTGTGCGCTCCGGACGCGCTGGCTTACCGAGGCCGCCTAATTCCACCGTTCCAGCGGCCCGTAGGCCTTCGGCAAGGGGTGTCATGTAGAAGCCGTGTTCAGGATAACAAGTTGGCGTCGTGAGTAGGCGACCGCCTTCGGGAAACATCACGTGATAGCCCCGTTCGGTGTCGAGGCGGATGCGGTCGCCAAATGTGCGCGCGATCCGTCCGGACCAAGCGCCCGCCGACAGGACCGCCCGGTCTGTTCGCAATGAACCGTCTTCGCAGCGGACAGTCAGTCCGGCGTCATCGCTCTCAATTGACGAAACGCGGGCTGACACAACAGTACCACCACCCGCTACAAAATGCTGTAATAAACGCTGGGCATAAATCAGCGGATTGTCGATAGAGTAGGCGTCCTCGAATAGCACTCCCTTGCAATATAGTGGAGCGAGCTGAGGCTCGCGTTCACGAATTTCATCACGCCCGAGTATCCGCATTCGCACATTTTCGCGGTGACGAAGCGCAATTTCCGCCTGCGCACGCCCAAAACTTTTTTCATTTCGGTAGAGATAAAGGCAGCCATTCATCCGCTTGAGATCACTTGCGCCCGCCCCATCGAACAGCGGCGCATGACCGGCCTCGGCTAGGTGCAGCAGCGCGCCGAGCACCTTAGTTATGCGGCTTACTGCTTCAGGGCTGGCGGCCCTTAAGAAACTACCGAGCCAAGGAGCCAAATCAGCGAGATCTCGCCACGAGATCGCAAGTGGACCCTGACGGTCCAGCAGCATGCCTGGCACTGCTCGAAGAATGCCTGGAGAGGCGACTGGGATACACGCTCCAAAGGCCATGGTGCAGGCGCTACCAAAACTCGATGCCTGGTCGTAGCGTCCGCCTGAAATTGGTGGTGCAGGATCAATTAGAGTCACCCGATGACCGGCTTTTTGTAGCCAAAGCGCAGATGACAGGCCGACCACACCCGCGCCAATCACACTGACACTAAACCGATTTCGGGCTATCAAAGGGGGGAGGTGTAGAGCAAGCATGGCTAACCAAATTTTAATAATCATATGAGTCAGGCAACTCTACTCATATGATTGGAGTATTGTCAACGCTACGCTTGTCGTTTATGCACTTTCGTACCCGTAAATTTAGTAGGACTCGGATAAATGTTAAAATCGGCCCGAAGGCCCTCGGTCTTCTCGTTTACGCTCGACAAGCTTGGGCGGCAGATTGTTTCTGGCCACTACAGCCCGGACGGCGTGATTCCACCAGAAGCGAAACTGTGTGGACAATTAGGAGCAAGTCGCGGCGTTTTGCGCGAGGTTCTGCGCGTGTTAAACGAGAAGGGCTTGGTGACGGCCCAGCCGAAGGTCGGCATTCGCGTGCAGCCAGAAAGCAAATGGAATGTTATGGACACCGATGTTCTTGACTGGCTCTGGGATTGTCAGCCCCGAACTAATTATATTCGTGAGTTTCTCGAATTCCGTCTGACCATTGAACCCGCTGCTGCATACGCGGCAGCGCTGAACGCAACGGATGAGGAACGCCAGGAGATTTCCGATCTCTGCATTCAGCTCCATCAGGAGGGCGAACGGATTATGGACCGCGCCTCGGACGAATCCGCCCAAGACGTCGATCTAAAGTTCCACATGGCGATCTTCCGCGCCTCTCACAATCGGATGATGATCTATGTGGGCAATATGATCGGTCATATTATGCGCCAGCAGATCGCGGTTACGACGTCGGTTCCCGGCGCATTTCGGGAAGGTCTGCCATTGCACCGTATCATGGTAGAGGCGATTTGCGAAAGAGACGGGGAGGCAGCAGCCCGAGCGACGGAGGAAAACGTGCGGTTGACACAGGTTCACCTTCAAGAGGCTGGGTCTAATGAAACCACTGCTTAGCCTCCACCTTCCGATGACGTGTGTATTCTGCGAGTCCGCGCCTCATGGATTTGAGCCTGAAGGTCTCTGTATCTTTAATAAGAAATGGCTTCAAAACCTCTCTGCAGCGCTAAGGCAGTCCGTTTCACAGCATCATTTCGGCGCTTCCTGAATCCTGCTGATGAACCGAATAAACTGAAACTGTTCATCCCAAAGTTTCTGCAGCCGCCGCTGTTCCTTTGGATTATCTGCAGCGTCCCTGGCACTACGGGTCTGGCCAAGTTTTTCAACCAACAGGTGTTTGGGTGCTGTCAGACCAATTCGAACCAGTCTCTGCATGGACAGTGAAGTTGCCCCTTATTCCACGCCAAGACCGCGCCACTCGGCAAGAGCGGCGGCGCGGTTGAGTTGGTGCTGTCAGACGAATGCGAACCAGTCTCTGTTCTCCAGTAACCTCAATCTGTTAGGCTGCGCAGATACCGCGCCACTCGGTCAGAGCGGCGGCGCGGTTCAGCTTGAAATTTGATCGGCTGTAAAGGTGGCGCTCCGCATTGAAATGGTTGTGGACTGAGCCGTGAACGGCGGCGAATTTCTGTAAAGTTCGCATCCGTCTAAAGCGAAGCATAGCCCTTTCTCGCCTTCGAAATGGCTGGTGTGAATTCTCAGCCCTGTTGTTTTGCCAGCGGCCGGTTTCTTGCCGATCAGCGTTGCCGATGTCCTTCATTGCAGCACCGTAGGACCGAAGTTTGTCGGTCACCAGGACATGAGGGCGACCATGACGTTTCATTGATTTCTTGAGGAATTTCAACGCTGCTTTGCGATCACGGCGTTTGGTCACATAGCTTTCCAGCACCTCACCCTCATGATCCACCGCGCGCCAGAGATAGTGCTGCTCGCCATTAATCTTCACAAAAACTTCGTCCAAGTGCCATTGCCAGTTCGAATAGGCGCGCATCTGGTTGACCCTTTTCCTGCGAATTTCAGCGGCAAATATTGGGCCAAATCTGTTCCACCAAAATCGAACAGTTTCGTGACTGATGTCGATGCCGCGTTCGTGCAACAGATCCTCAACATTCCGCAGCGAGAGCGGAAACCGAATATACATCATCACGGCTAAGCGGATGATCTCGGGGCTCGTCTTGAAATAGCGGAAGGGGCTGTGTTTTGTCATCCTGCGACGTTAATTTCTCGCCCTGCCCGCCTCAACCAATTTTGCTCTGACAGTGCCCTTGAGATGACTTTATACATGTCTGACGTCAGCGCTTATGGGTCCAAATAGCGGCATTTGATAAGAGAGTGTTCTTGGCTCATCGTAACCACCGAGGAGTGGGACATGAGACAGACAACTGGAACACGTAAAAGCCCTGGCGAGAAGATCGTCAAAGATATCAAACGGGCGACACGCAAACAGTATTCATCCGAAGAGAAAATCAGGATCGTCTTGGACGGCCTGCGTGGTGAAGACAGCATCGCCGAGTTATGCCGTCGTGAGGGCATATCCCAAGGTATCTATTACAAATGGTCCAAAGACTTCATGGAAGCTGGCAAACGTCGGCTCGCAGGGGACACAGTACGTGCTGCTACGACAGATGAGGTCAAAGACTTGCGTCGTGAAGCTCGTGATCTGAAGGAAGTCGTGGCGGAACAAACGCTTGAGCTCCGGCTGCTCAAAAAAAGCATGACAGGGGATGGGGGCGACCACGAATGAGATACCCCGCATCTGAGAAGCTAGAGATCATTGGGTTGGTCGAAGGGTCTCATCTATCGGCACGTCTAACACTGGCCAAGCTGGGCATCCCCCGTACCACCTTTTATCGTTGGTATGACCGATATCTGCAGCGTGGCGAGGCTGGATTGAAGGACAAATCTCCCAAGCCGAAACACGTTTGGAACCGCATCCCTGACAAGGTGCGGCGCAAGGTGGTCAAGCTGGCGCTGAAGGAGACAGAGTTGTCGCCGAGAGAACTGGCGGTGACGTTCACCGATACTGAAAGCTACTTTGTATCAGAGGCTTCCGTTTATCGCGTCCTCAAGGCACATGACCTGATCACCAGCCCCGCCTTTATCGTCATGAAGGCCGCCAGTGAGTTCAAAGACAAAACCACGGCGATCAACCAGCTTTGGCAGACCGACTTCACCTATCTCAAGGTTCTCGGCTGGGGCTGGTTCTATCTCAGCACGATCCTGGACGATTACAGCCGCTACATCATCTCGTGGAAGCTCTGCACCAACATGCGGGCTGAGGACGTGACCGACACGCTGGACCTGGCTCTGCAGGCATCAGGTTGCGATCAGGTTCACGTCGTTCATAAGCCGCGTCTGCTCAGCGACAACGGCTCAAGCTACGTCTCGGGGGATCTGGCCGAATGGTTGCAGGACAAAGGCATGAAACACTCGCGCGGTGCGCCGTATCATCCCCAAACCCAAGGCAAGATCGAGCGCTGGCATCAAACCCTCAAGAACCGCATCCTGTTGGAAAACTACTTCCTGCCGGGTGATCTCGAAGCCCAAATCGAAGCCTTTGTCGATCACTACAATCACCAGAGATACCACGAGAGCCTGAACAACGTCACACCGGCCGACGTCTACTTCGGGCGCGACAAAGCCATCTTAAAACAAAGAGAAAGGATCAAACGAAAGACGCTCGAAGCGCGCCGCTTGCATCACAGGCAACGCGCTGCATAATCGAACCAACCAGATGAGCCAAACTCTCTCTTAGTTTAAGCTGCCATTGGTTCCAAAAACCCTGACGACGAACAG
>Ga0316204_10011586_pt1 | contig 10994 bp, 6 predicted proteins | sample 6monrhotite_MG_2_FD_205661 | JGI IMG/M metagenome (GOLD analysis project Ga0316204, IMG submission 205661) | Microbial mat bacterial communities from mineral coupon in-situ incubated in ocean water Damariscotta River, Maine, United States -... | ecosystem: Environmental > Aquatic > Marine >...
CTTGGTATAAGGAGTACAATGCTAAGGTGAAAGCGGCTTATCTTGCGGAGGTTGAGATTAAAAAGTCGTTAGCCTCCAGTGAACGGGCGTATGTAGGGGCTGAGCAGTGTCAGGGTTGTCATGAAAGCCAATACCAAGCTTGGCAAGGCATGAAACATGCGGATGCGTTTGCTGCACTGGAAGAGGTGGGTAAATCTTTTGACCCGGATTGTATTGTTTGTCATACCGTTGGCTTTGATCAAGGTGGTTATGTGGACTTTGCGATGACGCCTGAATTAATGAATGTCCAGTGCGAAAACTGCCATGGCGCAGGTAGGGTACACGTGGAGAGTGCTGGCGAGGTTGCGACACCAAATCGTGAAATGGAGATCGCTGCACGCTGTCAGCAATGCCATGTGGGGAGCCACAGCCCTGACTTTAGCGTAGAACATTATTGGCCACAGATTCTTCATTAATTAAGCATATTTAAAGCACTGAAATAGCGTGCACCATCCATGATGGGCGAGGAGTTGATGATCTGTTAAACTCTCGATGTCGCTACTTTGGTGCGCATTTCCCCATGCGCTGCAACTCTAAACAGACACTCTGGAGCTTTAATGGAAACCTTTCAATCAGGTTCAGATACCTTTTTCATTTTAATTGGTGCTATTTTGGTGCTGGCAATGCATGCAGGCTTCGCCTTTTTAGAGGTCGGCACCGTACGTTATAAGAACCAAGTTAACGCCTTAGTAAAGATTATTGCCGACTTTGCCGTATCAGCCATTGCCTATTTTTTTATTGGCTTCAGTGTGGCTTACGGGGTCGATTTCTTCAGCGGTGCTGAGTTGTTAAATGTTGACAATGGCTATGAATTGGTGAAGTTTTTCTTTTTGATGACCTTTGCCGCTGCGATTCCGGCGATTGTTTCTGGCGGGATTGCTGAACGCGCTAGGTTTTATCCACAACTGGTGGCCACTGCGATCATTGTTGCGTTAATTTACCCGTTTTATGAAGGTATCGTCTGGAACAGTAATTTTGGTTTTCAATCATGGCTAGAAGCGCAGTTTGGTGCGGGTTTCCATGATTTTGCAGGATCGGTAGTGGTGCATGCAGTTGGTGGCTGGATTGCCTTGGCTGCGGTGTTGTTGTTGGGTGCACGCCATGGCCGCTATCGTAAAGATGGCATGATCTCGGCGCATCCACCTTCCAGTATCCCCTTTTTAGCACTGGGTGCGTGGATCTTGGCCGTGGGTTGGTTTGGTTTCAACGTGATGTCAGCGCAATCAGTTGAAGCTGTGAGCGGCTTAGTCGCGGTTAATTCATTGATGGCGATGGCGGGCGGTATCTTAGGTGCCTTGTTATTCGGTAAAAATGATCCGGGCTTTATTCATAATGGCCCGCTGGCGGGTTTGGTGGCTATTTGTGCTGGTTCTGACGTGGTTCACCCTATGGGTGGCTTGGTGATCGGTTTTGTGGCAGGCGGTTTGTTTGTTTGGACGTTTACCTTAGCGCAGAACCGCTGGAAAATTGATGACGTCTTAGGGGTTTGGCCGCTGCATGGATTATGTGGTGTTTGGGGTGCGCTTGCCTGCGGTATTTTTGGTTCTACTGCACTCGGCGGTATGGGTGGGGTGAGTTTTATTTCTCAGGTCATAGGTACGGCTGCAGGTGTTTCGATCGCCTTTATTGGCGGGCTTGTTGTGTACGGTATTTTGAAAATAAGTGTGGGTATCCGTTTAAGCCAAGAACAAGAGTACGAGGGGGCTGATATCAGCATTCACCGTATATCCGCTAGTTCTGAACAGGATGTTGGGCGCGTTTAACAAGCTGTTAATCGATTAGCGAGGCCCATGCTCAATTCACATTTTTAGCGCCGCTGAGGGCAAGTTATCTTTCGTTTAGTGGTCTCTAAGTAATAGATTGTTAAGTGTAAAAAGGCTGTATAGCGAAATGCTTTACAGCCTTTTTTATTATTGGATCAGTGGAGTATTTTAGTTTACTGCCGATTAATCTTCTTGATTCACCATGGATGGAGTTTGGTGCGAATCATACCCTTCTAAAACATATACAAAATGGGCGTGGAGTTGATATGCAGTTATTATCTAAGTGGTTTTTGAAGCTCAGTATTCGATGGAAACTGCAATTTTCATTCTTTTTTGTAACCATGGTAACCATTCTTGTTAACCGGATGATTGGTTATGGTGAGTTGGGTGCTGTGGTGGAGACGGCAAAGGAAAACAACGTCAATGATGAGGTTATCGTTGAGTTGAGTAAACATTTGGATGCCTATATTGTTGATTCGTTTTGGCAATCGGGTATTGAGTTTGTCTTATTGTTTATTGTGATCGGTGTTTTGGCCAACTTGTTTGTGGCGCCCATCAAGAATCTCTGTCGTGCACTTGAGGCAATTGAAAAGGGTGATCTTACGGTTAAGGTGAAGAATAATTCACTTGATGAGATGGGTACTCTGGAGCGTAGCTTCAACACCATGGTTGGTAATCTAACGCAGGTGATTTGTAATATTGACGAAAATAGCCGTCAAATGGCGCAATCCTCCTATCAAATTGCGACAATCTCCCATGAAATTGCCGAGGTGAGCCAGCGTGAACAGAGCCACTCGGACGAAGTACACCAAGCAATGCAGACGTTGAATGAGGTGTCCACATCGGTACGTGAACTGGCAGAAGGAGCATTGCAACGAGCCAATAAAACTGAGCAGAGTGCGCAAGAGGGGATAGATACCGTACGCAAATCGATTGAAGTGATGGATAAAACCGTTAACGAAGTTAACTTAGCTTCAACTCAGGTGAAGGAGTTGCGCGAATCAGCACAGCAAATTTACAACATCATTAGTACTATTCAAGGTATTGCGGAACAGACTAACCTGCTGGCTTTGAATGCGGCGATAGAGGCTGCACGGGCGGGTGATTCTGGACGAGGCTTTGCAGTCGTTGCGGATGAGGTGAGAGATTTGGCGCAGCGTACGACTAACTCTACCTTGCAAATTACCAATATCATTAATGAGGTTAATGCCCAAGTAGGAGGTGTGGCGACGACGATGGAAGGCGTGGTTGTGGAGGTACACTCGAGTCAGGAGCGAGCCCGTAGCACTGCTGGTGTGATTGAACAGATGGCGAGTGAAGTCTCTGTTTCATCTGAAGCAAATCGAGAAATTAGTACCACGACCCATGAACAGTCGGAGCAGTTTGAACAGATGCAAGCTCGTTTGAGCAACTTGTTTGATACGTTTCAACAAAGCTCTGCCAAGGTGGAAACAACCGCCAATATTGGCGATGACCTCTACAATGTTTCAAAAAGCATGAAACAGTTATTGAGCCAATTTACATTTGAACGGGATACCTTAATCGAGAGTTCGCCGAATGAAAAGCGCCGCGTACCAAGGGTGGTGGCACCGTTGCGAGTGGTGGTTGAGCAGGGTGGCGAGCGTTATGAGAGCATTTGCAGTGACTTTAGTATGGTTGGCTTGAAGTTACGTTTGAATGAGAGGCTTGATCGTAGCTTACCGACGGTTGTACATATTTATCGTCCGTATGATGAGCTATCTCAATATGAGCAGCAAAAGCCAATCATTGTTGAAGGCGTATTACGTTGGCAAGAGGCGCTCTCTGGTCAGGATGGTCGTATTGCGAGTGGGCTTGAGTTTAGTGCTGTCTCAGGAGTTCAAAAACAACAGTTGGAAGCGTGTTACCAATACTTTAATAAGCAAACACATTACTAAACGTCGATGTAGTAGCTAAATTTTTTTTTAAGAAGGGCATTCTGAATCACGAGCCTCTCCTAGTTTTTGGAGAGGCTTTTTTGTTAACTTCGTGAACTAAAAAGTTGCCATTTTAATATTATGGCATTTTGATTGTCGTTGATATCTACGCCAGGAGCAGGCAGGATGTTTAATTCCCCTGTTTGGAGTGTTGTAGATGAGGTTTGCAAGGGCATTATTACTATTGATACTGGCGTGTGGTTCGGGGCCGATATCTGCTGAGCCAATCTTGGGTCAGCCCCTGAGTGACGTGGTGTTTTATCCCCAACACTCTGCACCTGCGAGTGTGATTGCTAAGCACGATAGCCAACTTTCGATGGAAGTGAGTGGCATCGTGAGTGAGTTGCTGGTTGATGTTGGCGACACGCTTGCGGCGGGTGATGCAGTGTTACGGTTGGATGATTTCTCGTTTCGTCAGTTATTGCGCCAAGCAGAGTCAGCGATAGCTGGGTTACAGGCGCGTATTGAGTTGGCAGAATATCAGTTAGCACAAGCCCAGCGTCTGGATAAACAAAATAATATTGCTGAGGAGCTGCTACGACAACGTCGTGCAGAGCTAGCGTCATTGCGTGCTGATCTGGCTATCCAGCAAGCCCAGCGAGATCAGGTGCAATATGATTTGGACCGCAGTGTGTTACGCGCTCCTTTTGCAGGCGTGGTGGTGGCGCGCCAAGCACAGCTAGGGCAATTTGCCTCGCCCGGGGTTCCTCTTATTCAGCTGTTATCACTCCAAGGGCAGCAAGTAAGCGCTGAGATGCAACGACACGATGCAAAGGTATTAGCTAAGGCGAGTCAGCTGCATTTGCAATTGGGCCAACAAAATTATGCCGTTGAATTGGCGGTGATTGTGCCTATGTTGCAGGCGCAACAACGTACTCAACAGGTGCGTTTGAATTTTATTGCTGAGGCCGCTTTGGTTGGCGGCAGTGGGCGGCTGCTTTGGCAGGATCACCGTCCCTATTTACCCGCTAATTTTATACATCGGCGTGAAGGTCAGCTTGGCTTGTTTCTTATCGAACAGGGCGAGGTGTCGTTTGACGTGTTGCCCGATGCTCAGGAGGGGCGTGCCGTCCGTGTCGACCACCTTCCCTTGGATAGCCGATTACTAAAAGGTGGTCCAGCAACATTCGATCAAGCAGGTCTTTAGCCTTTTATGAATGCGATGAATAATCATTCTGGGCAGTGTGTATGTTAGAGCGCTTTCTTACAAATCATGTTTTAGCCAATCTTACCTTTGTCATTGTGATGGTGATGGGGTTTGCGGCTTACTCTCAAATGCCTCGGGAGCAAGATCCAGAGATTAATTTTAATTGGATCAGCATTAACACTTTACTACCGGGCGCGGCGGCTGAGGATGTGGAAAAGTTGGTTACAGAACCGCTGGAGGATGCGCTAGCGCAAGTAGCCGATGTGCGTTTTGTGCAGAGTAGCTCCCGTGAAGGTTTCTCCGATATAACGATCCGTTTTAACGACATTAGTGAGCGTGATTTTGATAAGCGAATTAATGATCTACGTCGTGAAATTCAAAATACTGCGAATAATGAGTTACCTGATGAAGCGGAAGATCCCTTTGTTTTTGAGGTGACGTCGAGCAATTCAATGCCGACAGCGATGATTATCGTGCAAGGTCAGGCGGATGATGAGGTGTTGCGCCGCAATGCGAATGCGATCAAAGAGGATATCGAGCGCTTTAAGGGGGTCGACGGAGTTAATGCTGCGGGGTTACGTCAGCCAGAATTGTTGATTGAATTTGATCCCCTACGCTTACAGCAGTACGGGGTTTCTGCAGGAATGGTTGCAGATACCATTCAGGCAAATTTTCGTGATACCTCCGCCGGTATTATGTCTAGCCAGGGTCAAGAGTGGTTGGTGCGAGTATTGGGCGCGAACGCTGATCCTGAATATATTGCCTCATTGCCCGTTATTGGGGCGCTTGGTGAGGTGCAGATAGGTGAGCTAGCTCAAGTGAGCCGGGCGCGTGCTGAAGCAAAAATCCTGGTGCGCTCCCAAGGGCGTCCTGCCGTTATGCTTGCCATTAATAAAAAGAGCTATACCAACACCTTAGAGTTGGTGGCCAATCTTGAAACATATATAGAGCAGCAAAATCGCAGCCGTGGCGCGGCAGGCATCAACGTCTCTCTGTTAGATGATCAGACCGTTCCAACCCGTGAAGCGTTGAATATTATGCAGACTAACGCCCTGTTTGGTCTGATATTTGTGACGTTGGTGACCTGGGTTTTTCTCGGTTCACGTATTGCCTTTTTTATTGGCATCGGTATTCCTTTTACCCTGGCGGGTACCTTTTGGCTGTTGGATGCGACAGGCTCTACTCTGAATGTCTCCGTCTTGCTGGGTTTGGTACTAGTACTCGGCATGTTGGTGGATGATGCTGTGGTGGTGGTTGAGGCGATCTATTATCGTATTCAGCGGGGTGAGGGGGCGCTGCAAGCGGCCCAAGCGGCATTAGTTGAGGTCTTTACCCCCGTTACAGCGGCGATTGTGACGACGATGGCCGCCTTCCTGCCGTTGATGTTATTACCGGGTATTCTCGGTGATTTTATGTTTGTAATCCCTTTTGTTGTGACCGTTGCCTTGGCAATCTCGCTGTTTGAGGCATATTGGTTGCTACCCGTACATGTTTCGATGACAAAAGTTAATTTCGATAAGCCCTCACGAATACACCGCTATCGGGTGCGTTTTACTCATTGGATTCGGGTTAAATATAGTCGTTTGCTGATCAAGGTTTTGCGCCGTCCCAAGCGCTCTTTGGCGGGTGTTGGTTGTGTGTTGCTGCTGGCGGTTGGGGTGTTTTTCAGTGATATGGTGAAGGTGCAGTTTTTTGCTTTTGACCCGCTGCGCCTTTTTTATGTGAATGTGGCGATGCCGCCAGGCTCCTCTCTGGAGCAGACTATGGCACGGGTTTCCGAATTAGAGACACAGGTGAATAAGCACCTGAAGCCCGAAGATGTGCGCGGTGTGAGTGCTATAGCGGGTCAGATGTTTACTGAAACAGAGCCTTTTTTCGGCGACCGCTATGGGCAGGTGGCAGTGAGCTTGAAGCCGAAGAGCCGAGAGGGGCGCGGAGTCGATGAGATCATTGCGTCAATGCGAACTGATATTCAAGCCCACGCGGGTGAGGCAAACGTGACTATTTTACGCCTAGCGGGTGGGCCGCCTACTGAAAAGCCGATTAAGGTCAAAGTGCGAGGAGAGGAGTTTACTGAGATTCGCGAGGTGACTGATCGCCTCGTTGGGTATCTGCAAACTATACCTGCAGTGAAGGATATCAGCGATGATGACAGCCCTGGTAAGCAAGAGTTACGCTTTGTTTTGAATCAAGACGCGATTAAACGTGCGGAATTGCACCCTGCTGAGGTGACTCGGCATATGCGTTTATTGTTTGATGGTGTTGTGGTCACCTCAATACAAGATCAAGGTGAAAAAGTTGAAGTCCGGGTGCGGGCACACTCCCATGATTATTCAGGACTCACCCAGTTATTACAGACACCGTTGTCTTTGCCCCAAGGGGGGTATATTCCACTGGCAGAAGTTGTGAGTATGGAAAGTGCTCGCGGCAAGGCGACTATTCGTCATTATAATTTTCGTCGCACCATTACCCTTAGTGCTGATTTGGATAAGGGAGAGATGGATACGGTGGAGGCCAATGGACTATTGCTAGCAGAGTGGCAGCGCATTCAGGATGATTACCCAGGGGTTAACCTGGACTTTACGGGGGAGCTGGAAGATATCAACGAAAGTCTTGATGCGCTGACACAGCTAATGCTGTTTGGGATTGGCCTGATCTATCTGATTTTAGGGACGCAGTTTCGTAGCTATTTTCAGCCATTAATGATTTTGGCTACAGTACCAATGGCCTTTGCCGGGGTGACATTTGGCCTGTTGGTTACTCAGAATCCACTGAGTTTATATACCCTATATGGTGTGGTCGCGTTGACGGGAATAGCCGTGAACGCCGCGATTGTGATGATTGATGCGGCTAATAATCGCCTGTCATCGGGTATGAGTGTGTTGCATGCGACGGTGTATGCGGCAAGGCGTCGAGTTATCCCGGTGATTATTACTTCGTTAACGACGATAGCGGGACTATTTTCGCTAGCAACAGGTTTGGGAGGGGCTTCGTTAATGTGGGGGCCAGTGGCGTCGGCAATTGTGTGGGGCTTGGGCTTTTCAACGTTGTTAACACTATTTGTGATTCCGCTACTCTACCGAGCCTTTATGGGGCGCAGTCACTTACGGCATATTAAAGCCTAATCGGTTTTCTCTTCACTGCTTGAGTCTGCCGTTTCAGATGTCGCCTCGGCGTTCTTTACTTTAATGATTCGACGTTCACTGGCGCGGCGTTCCTCTTTACCCCAAGGTTTGCTGCGCCAATCGATGGCTCGTCGCTCGTACATATAGCCTCTGCTGTAAAATTCTCTAACAACCAGTCGATGGCCATATAGATGTTGCCCATTGAGGCGATAAATAGCCAATGGAGCCAGGGAGGGTGGATCGATTTGAACGAAAAAATAGCGTCTAAGGCCCTTACCAATCCACTTCTCACATAGGGTAACCGCTACATCTGGGTTGTTGATTCGCTTCCAAAACAGCAGTCGGCTTTGGGATTTTAGTAAGGCGTTAATGATGATCTCTTCCAGCTGTATATCATCTAAACCTGGAGGGGGGTTTCCAACAAAGATTTCCATTTTGTAGCTCCATATTATTCTGTGCGCCGAAGCGTTAACTGAGAGATGAAAAACAATGTTGTTAAAGCTTGTGAAGCGAAGGAAGAATTTTGAATATAGATGTATTTAAGATATACCATAAGACTTTCCAACGCTAGACAATATTATTTTCCTGCAATCGTTTAGCGGCACATTTGAAGCGATCTTTTGTAATATTTATGTCTAACACTATAACTTTTCGAGAAATTATTGCTATTTTGTGCTGTTTTAACTGGCCAGGTGACGAGATTGACGACTATTGCTTTGCTGGCGATGTGATTTTTCTGATGTATTTTCATTGTGCGCCAAAAACTTTGCTCTACCTTTGATGGGTGAGGCATCAAAATCTTTCATTATCTGTTGTTGTAGCGCCTGAGAGTCTACATTTGGCAGTGTTAGCATACCGAAATAGAGCAGCTCAAATAGTCGTGGCAGCGCGATTTTATGGGTCTGTTTACCCTGTTGAAAAATCCAGTCACTTAGGCTCATGAAGTTGTTGAACGGGTGTTCGTTTAGTAATAGGGGTAGCGTATGACTAAAGCGCCCAGAGTTAGCTATCATGTCCCAATAGCGCGCAAAGCGATTAAGGCGTTGAAGGGTATTAAAGTCCAATTTGTCGGTTGCAAGTACGCTATAGGGTGCATGGGGGGTATAGCGCATGTGATGCGCTTCGGTGTGGCGAATAATAGGTGTACCCCGTAGTCGCTTAAGAATGCCGACCTGTATTTCATGGGGATTAAGCGCCACTAACTTATCAAAGCCAGCAGCGATACTGGCGAGGTCCTCGCCTGGTAGTCCAAGAATGAGGTCAGTATGCAGGTGGGCGTGGCTCTCTTGGCGTAGCCAGCGCAAATTGTCGCAGGTTTTCTGTTCATTCTGTTTGCGGCTGATTAACTGCTGTACTTCAGGGTTGAAGCTCTGCACGCCAACTTCAAATTGCAATGAACCTTTGGGAAAACGAGCGATGATCTCCTTGAGGCGTTCGGGTAGGTGATCGGGAATTAGCTCAAAATGGAGAAAGAGAGGGGCATCTTCTCCCATTCGCTCTAGAAAAAATTCCATGATACGAGCGCTGTTTTCTATTTTTAGATTGAAAGTGCGATCTACAAACTTGAAATGGCGTACGCCGCGTTGATAGAGCTTATCCATTTCGCTCAAGAACAGATCCAATTCAAACGGTACGGCTGTTTTATCCAGTGAAGAGATACAAAATTCACATTTAAAGGGGCAGCCTCTCGATGCCTCGACATAGATCACTCGATTACGAATATCTTCATCGTTGTAGTAGGCATAGGGGAGCGCTAATTCACTTAGGTCACTGCTGTCTGCAGGATGGATCTTCATCAGTGGCTGAGGGCCATGGATGATTTGTCGGCATAGCTTGGCAAAACCACGGTCAGCGGTACCGCAAATTACATAATCAGCAAGGCGGACTATCTGTTGTTGATCATGCTCATGACTGACTTCAGGGCCACCTAAAATGAGGGTGATGTGTGGTGCGATCTGTTTGAGTAGTGCCACTACCTTGGTGGTCTCTTCAACATTCCAAATATATACCCCAAGGCCAATTATCTGTGGCTTATTTTCTAGCAGTGTTTCGACAATATCAATCGCGCGTTGGTTGATATTGAACTCAACAATGTCGGTTTGAGGCTGCAACTCCTCCATATTGGCATAGAGATAACGTAAGCCAAAGGCACTGTGGATGTAGCGAGCGTTGAGGGTAGTGAGCAAAATGTGAGGCATGAAACAGCACTTTATTGGAAAAGTGGTGATTATAACACCACCGTCATCGAGGTCGCTGTAGGGTTATTGTTGAACAACGTAGTTAAATTACTTTCGGCTATCGTTGTTTTAGCTCGCTATAGGCCATGATTGGCCTTTTTTATCTGACAGGGTATGTTTTAAGCGTTGGTTCGCCCTCTATAGAGTAATGATTGCCGTAGTCGGGGATTAGGTGCCAAGATAGATGCCCTATAGATGCTACTTACTTCATTTAACAGCAGGGCGTCTCACGCAATTTAAAATGAAATTTAGATAATAGATATGTAGGTGTAATGTGAAAGTATTAATCAAATCTACGTGGTGGGTGTTTTTATTGAGCTGCTGTAGTGTTTCACTGGCTTTGGCAGCAACCCCGCCGGATTGGAATAAACAGCAGATTGATTGGCATGGTTATCAAGAGGGGCTAGCGCAAGCCAAAGAGAGCGGTAAACCCGTGATGCTAATATTTTATGCTGACTGGTGCCCAACCTGTCATGCCTATAAGAATGTTTTTAATAAACCTAATATCGTTGCGCTTGCCCAACAGTTGGTAATGATTCGTATTAATGTGGATCAATTCCCCGCTCTGAGTGAGCAATATGGTGATGATGGCGGTTATGTGCCTCGCACCTTTGTGTTGAATAGCTCTGGAGAGCGCCAACAAGATCTTTTTCCACAGAAGCGCCATCGATACTTTATTAAGGCGAAAAATATAAGCGCCTTTGAGTTGCTGATGAAAAAGGCATTGA
>Ga0316204_10011587_pt1 | contig 10994 bp, 7 predicted proteins | sample 6monrhotite_MG_2_FD_205661 | JGI IMG/M metagenome (GOLD analysis project Ga0316204, IMG submission 205661) | Microbial mat bacterial communities from mineral coupon in-situ incubated in ocean water Damariscotta River, Maine, United States -... | ecosystem: Environmental > Aquatic > Marine >...
CGCCATAATGCCCCCAGTCTGCAGGCCACCAGTCCTGAGATGTGGTAAGCGTTTTCTCAATGTCCGCTTTTAGTGCCTTCATATCAACACTATTAAATGCTTTAGTGTAATTAAAATCATCACCATAAGGATTAGATGATGAGTCATGGGCTCGCAGTTGATCGAGGTTAAGTTTATCTGGCCACCAGAATTGATTAGATGTTGCGGCATGTCGAGGCATGTCGGACTGTGCAGCTTTTTTTGTTGCACTATCAGCAATTGAACAACCGGCAGATAAAGCCAATGAAATTGACACTACCAAAGTGGTTAGAGTAGTTTTTGTTTGTTTATACTTATGCATTACAGACTCCTTTAAATTCATTTTATGAAAAATAAAACACTGCTTAATGTGTAAAGCGCCTGTATTAAACTCAGGGATTGCTTTATTAATCATAGACATAGTGAAATTTCAAATACATTTAGTATCGTTATTAAAGCTTTTTACTGATGTATGTTTCACAGCTACATACAATAAGGATGAGCACTTATCTAGTAAATCAATTAAAATCGAACAAATAAATCTAATAAATAGAACGTTAAAATTATAACCTCATCTAATAAAGCAACAATATTTTAACAAGAGAAAAAACAGCATTTGTGGTGTTGTAGAGCCTAGTCTATTAAAACCATTAATTGCAAATGATTGTCTAAATGGCATTAACAGGTTTTGGCTATATAATTTTTATGCCGTTTGTTGGTCTGTAATTAAGTTCATCAATTACAATCTCACCTATGACTTTATTTCTAAGATGTACTGCATAAAACGATTGAATTACATTAAAGTACAAAAGGGCAAGCCCCTTTGACTTAATAATTATTATTTGTCACGCACTCATAAATTCACTAGTCACCTATAAACTCGATAAAATCATTAAAAGAGAACCATAAGAATATTACCGCAATGTGATTAACTATAAGGCTACGTCTTGCCGCTATCGAAGTTAAATAATGTCTTCAGCTTATTTTTATATAAGAACATTATTAAGCCAAAGGTAACAACTAAAAATGCGCCCCAAAACGCTAATAATTTTTCCCAAAAAACATCCCAAAGCTCATTCAGTTTTCCGAAAATAATTTCCTTATTATCTACTTCAACAGTAACTTTTAAAACAGTTGAAGACTTAGGCACAGGCGCATTGCTGCAATCTTCAGAATCATACAAATGAACTTGTGCACCTACCTCAAAAACACCCTTGTCCTTAGGCGTTAATTCAAATTGCTCTTCAGAGCCGGTTGCATGTATTTTTATGCATTCACTTTTCGCAGGCTCAAATACAAAAGCCGTTGAAAATGGCTCTATAACAGCATAATGACCAACAGCGGCTATCACCGCTTCATCGTGAGCCTTATCATCTGAAACACTTGGCTTATAATCCTCATCACCAATCCATACAGTAAGGGTCCCTGGCAAACCAGGCATGACTATTTTTTTATCTGCTTTTAATACAACAGAATAATCATCATACTTATTAGCATCACTTTCATCTGCCATTGGTTGTTCATCACCAGCAGCAGGTTCAGCGGATGGTGATTCTATTGGCTCACTCTCCTCTTCCTCTACCATCGGAGCTTCTTCACCCGGCACCATCTCTTCAGCCTGCGTATCGCTCACTTGCTCCTTCGCTGCTGGCTGCTCATAAGCGGCTTCATTATATTGAATGACTGGTTTTGGTGGTGGCGCTTCTGTTGCTACCTGATCCACCGCATTTTCAAGTTTAATTAAGCGATCTTGTATAACTTTCTTTTCACGCTTTTCTGTTTCAATTGACTTTTGCGTTGAAGATAGTTGACCAAGCAGCTTATTTACTTCTGTTGATTTTGCTTGCTTAGGTACAATCACCTTATCGCCACTAGACCCTCCAATCGATGTAAACCCACTAAAAAGACCACCGCCTGAGCCAGGCGCTTTTTTGGGTTGCATTGAAGTAGCAGCTGCTGGTTGTAAGTCGGCACGTTGATATTTTTTCCATAAAACAGCGTGCTTCTTTACCTCAGTTTTAGCCTGTAGCTTATCAATACGTTCAATTGATTTAATACTTGGCATACGCAAAACATAACCAAGCTTAATCCCATGAATATTACCCTGTGAAAATGCTTGTGGATTTGTCTTTACAAGTGCCAGCATCATTTGCTCAACTGAAACAGTAGAGTCTTTACGAAATTTATTCGCTATACCCCATAAAGTATCGTCCTTCTGTATACGGTATGTTTGCATTTTTTGCACCGACGCAACTGCAAAAGAGCCTGGTAAAATAGCATTAGCGCATGAAAATGATATAAGTAGAAGCAAACCGAAAAGCGGTTTAGCTAGAGATAAACACTGTTTGAAAGTATTATTTTTAGTCATTTTAAAACATCCATATTACGGTGAAACTTAAAATACTTAATGAAACATAGTGGGTGTAAGAGATTAGTTAATCCATTAACTTAGATACACAGCCCAGCCTTGTCAAGGCTTAATGATAATGATTATTATTTGTCACCGACGCCTTTAGTTATTAATTTTAATTGCTTAAGCGTTCTGATCTTATTTATAAATAATTAAAAATCATGAAGAGCAACTTAAATGAGACACACCGGCGACATCAAAGAATTCAGTCGGCTTCAGCCTATAGTATTTTTCTTCCACGTCTTTCGACAGTTCGGCGTAAGGCTGCGTCATCACTTCCTGCAATTCACGCAGTAGCGTGTAGTTCCCCGCAATCGCTTGCTGATATGCAGGCACAAGTAACCATTCTCGCAAAGTGTATTTTGGGTTGACGAATTTCATCTGCTCACTTGTATTAGTGATAAGTAATTTCCATTTTGCGAGCCACTCTGACCAACGCTTGTCCATCTCTTCCGTTAAAGTTTTGTAGAAACTTTTTTTAAGTGGGCCAATGTCGTCCGGTATCGACGAGAGTTCGCGAAAGAATATCGTGTAATCAACAGACGTTTGCATCATGAGCGTGACAAGTTCATTGAATAACGTCGCGTTGAACATATCTAGTCCAAGTTTGGCCGCTAACATCTTTTGCATTTCTGCCTGCATCTCATTCGCAAAGCCACTTTTAATTTCGTTGAGTTGTTGCCTGCCATTAAGATCTGACTCCAGTAATGTGTGCAACGCGCTACAGAACATTTCGAAGTTGCGTTGTGCTGCTACGGGTTGATTGAAAAACGCGAAGTGTTCTCCACCCCCCGTCCATGGTTGATAGTTTGGGTTAAAATCATCACAGAATCCGAATGGACCATAATCCAGTGTGAAGCCACCGGCCGCACAGTTATCGCTGTTAAAGTTGCCCTGGCAATAACCAACACGAATCCAGTTCGCCACAAGCGAGGTAAGGCGGCTGCGAAATGCCTGCGCGAGCAACACCACTTTTTCGGCGGTGCTTAATTTATTATCGATAAGGTCTGCGTACTCACGATCGATTAAGTGCAACACAATCTTCTCCAGCTCTTCCATCGCATCTGGGTGTTCGTTCTTACGGGCACGGCGCGCGAAGAGTTCGATTTGGCCGACCCGAATAAACGACGGTGCGACGCGCGTGGAGATCGCGGCTGCCTCTGATATCATCCTATCGGGATCCATCGATCGCGAACCCTCCGAGTACCACGGACGTTGCACCGTCTCCGTTTTAGAAACGTACAAACTCAGAGAGCGTGACGTCGGCACGCCGAGCGCGTTCATATGTTCCTGAGCCAGAAACTCCCGCACACTCGAACGCAGAACGGCGCGACCATCCGCACCACGGCAGTATGGCGTCCGGCCACCGCCTTTCAGTTGCATCTCCCAACGTTTACCATTGATAACAGCCTCAAGCACAGAAACGGCGCGACCGTCGCCATATCCATTGCCGGTTTGGAACGGGCATTGTTGGGTGTATTCGGTGCCGAAGATAGAAAGTGCGTAGCCACTGGCCCAACCCACCTTGCGCATCGACTCCGGCACCTGCGAGAGGTCGCCGCTAAACAGTCGCACGAAATCGGCCGACTCTGCCATGCTGTCGGCAAAGCCAAGTTCGTGGAAAAAGGTTTTGCTATGCGCGACATACTCAGGCTCAGCGATTGGCGTAGGCTTTACGGGAACATAATGACCCGAGAAGACTTGCCGTGGAGCGTGGTCAACACCATTTTCTTTTGCATCAGGATCACATTTGAGTGTATCCATGAACGAGTAGTTAACTAATTTTGCGAGGTCTTCTAGCGTCGATACGCTTGGCGTCGTTTTCTGGGGCGGTGTATTTTTCATAGGATAAAGGGGGGGCAAGTCAAAATGTGCTACATAACATAACACATTTAGGGCTCAGAGCCCTTTCAGCTATTCTCAAAAATACTTAATCCCGACTATGCCCACACATACCTGTAAGTTGAACACCGTTGGCATCAATAATATCCAGGAGTACATGGCTATCGTTATAAATAAATCAGGCTGGCTACCCCTTGATACAATGCTCTCTAATATTAGAAACAATTGAGATCTGACCCTACTTATTACTACTTATTGGTTAGTCGTTATGGGGTGGTATAAAGCTTTTAATAGCGTATTTGTAGGCAGGCAGCTTTATCTCGTGATTGGTGTGGAATTTAAAATGGTTTTTTGAGTTAAACTTGCTATCAAAATATAAATCGATGCTTTCACACCCACGACACACGACGAATAAATTATGAATTACATTTTAGACGCAAGCCCAGAAGATTTTAACGAACTTGTTTTTGGCAACTCTCAACGTGGCCCAGTGATGGTTAATTATTGGAGTGAAAATGCGGGGCCTTGCATAAAACTGTGGCCGACATTAGAAAAACTAGCAAATGAATATTCAGGTAAGTTTTTATTGGTTAATTTAAATACTGATAAATACAAATCATTTGCACAGAATGAATTAGGCATTGTCAGTGTGCCAACATTACAAATATTTCATCATGGTCAGGTGGTGGATGTAATGCACGGCGCGGAATCTGAAAATAGCCTGCGTAATTTATTATCGCGTCACTTACCCCGCGCTTCCGATACCTTATTGATTGAATCGGTTAAGTTATACAACGAAGATAAAGCTGATGAAGCGATAGATGAATTAAAAAGATTACAGAAATCAGATCCAGAAAACCCTCGTATTGCCACCTCAATTATTAAATTACTGTTCCGAGAATCACGCTTTACTGAAATGGAGCAGTTTATTGCAAGCCAGTCAAAAAATGTAAAAGAAAGTGAAGAGGTGATTAGTTTGCTGACTCATTCAAAATTACATTTAGCTGCATTACAAGTCAGCAATATAGATGAACTAAATAAAGCATTACAAGCAGATTCAGAAAACTTAGAATTAATGTATCAATTAATCGCTATGGATGCGTTAAATGATCATGTAACCGACGCCTTAGATCAGTTATTGATTATGCTTAAACTCGATGCAAGTTATCAAAACAACTTGCCAGCCAAAACTATGGTTTTATTATTTAACTCATTAGGCAGTGATTCTAATATAGTCAAACAATATCGAGTAAAAATGATGGATGTGCTTTCTGGCGGTTAAGGAAAGTTAGAAATTAAATGGGGTCAGAACACAGGTTACAAATAAAAGAGTCTTATCCCACTTATCCTTTAGAACAATTGAGATCTGACCCTACTAAATGATTTTTCTGCTTAAGCTATAGCATTAGCCAACGCTATAATAGAAAAGAAAAGAACGAATAAACCGACCGTTAAGTAAGTCATGGTTTTCTTCATAGAATCATCTTGAGTACTGCTCATATCATCACCTGTTAATATTGCTTGGGGGAAGTTTTATTTAAAACGCTGTCAGTGTAGCCACTTAGTATGTATTTTAGAAAATGAATTGTCTGATGACTAAATAAGAAATATTTTACAATATAAAATGCAGGGTTAATTTAGTATTAGAGATTTACAGGTGACGATGAATTTATTACTGTATTGAAAAAGATCGAAGGGATTAAATTCTCCAGCTTGATACAGTACGTTCTAATATTAGAAACAATTGTCTCTGTCACCTATTAATTTAAACTATGCTTTCATAAATATAACGGACAAAAAATCGATGATAAATGCATTGGCTCGTCAATTACTCATCCTTACTTTTTTCTTCACTACTAACGCACTCGCCAATGCATTAAGTGTTAACGATCTTTTAAAAGAACAGCACGCACCAGAAGGCGTTGTATTTGAAATTGTCAGTGGTCAGCCAGACCTACTCAACACACTTTTACCCCGTTTAAAAAAAGATATTGAACGGTTACGTAAACGCTTTCCTGATCTACCTGTTGCTATAGTGACTCATGGGCGCGAGCAATTCGCATTAACCAGCAAGAATAGCCAAAGTGCCGAAGCAGCACATAGCCTGGTGAAGCAATTAGTGAATAAAAGCCAAATCAAAGTACACGTCTGTGAAGCCTTTGCCAGTTGGCAGAACATTAGCGCCGAAGACTTCCCAGATTATGTTGATGTATCTCCTACTGGTCCCGCACAAATTAATGATTACCTTGAACTCGAGTATGAACTAATAACCCTACCCTGACAGACAGCAGAAAGAATGATGAAGAAATAAGAGAAATAAAGGGACAGATCTTTCCTTTTTTAATACGAATGAATTTAGCGACAATCCGATCATAAATTGTTATAAACAATAAAAATATATATAAATAATAAAGAACCTACATAAAGTAGGGTTCAAACATAATAATGTTTTTAGGGGAAAAGTGAGATGGCCGAAAGTCCACAGAACGGTATTAAGGGATTAAAACACTGGCGTTATGATCTATTAGCCGGTTTACAGGTCTCACTGGTTTCCCTGCCCCTCTCACTCGGTATAGCCATTGCCTCTGGTGCTCCGCCTGTTACGGGGCTCATATCCTCCATCATTGCCGGTTTAATCTTTCCTTTTCTGGGTGGCGCGTATGTCACCATTAGTGGCCCTGCAGCTGGCCTTGCACCCGCATTGTTAGCCGGTATGCTCGCGCTGGGCGGTGGTGACCTTGCCACCGGTTATCCGCTGTTGCTGGTGGCTATATGTATTACCGGGCTTGTACAAATTGTGTTGGCCTATTTTAAAACGGGACGTTATGCCATCTTTTTGCCAGTGACCGTCGTCGAAGCCATGCTCGCAGCGATTGGTCTTATCATTATCATTAAGCAAATACCCGCCTTAATGGGCGCGATATTACCCGCCTCTAACTCTATGCTGGCATCTGTAACAAAGCTGCCTCAGGCATTGTTACAAATTGACTGGGGTGTGTTGTTTATTGGTGCTATTAGCCTGTTTCTTATCTTTTATTTGAATAAATCTAAACATCACTGGATGCGTAAAATCCCACCCCCTTTATTCGTTACATTATTAGGCATCGTCCTGGCATTTATGTTTAATCTAGATGCTAAGTATCTTATTTCCATGCCAGACAGCATTCTAGATGGCGGCATTACCGTGCCTGCATTCGGCGAAGTATTCTCACGGCCAGATTTATGGTGGGGCGTATTAGTGGTGGTGATTACCTTAACTCTAATAGATGGGGTTGAATCATTAGCCACCATTAAAGCCGTGGATAAAATTGATCCTTTTCAACGTAAATCAGATCCAAATGTAACGCTTCGCGCAATGGGTGTGTCTAATACACTTTCCAGTATTTTTGGCGGCTTAACCATTATTCCAGGCGGCATTAAAAGTCGTACCAATATTGATGCAGGCGGACGAACACTTTGGGCAAACTTTTATAACGCGACCTTCTTAATACTCTTCCTCTTTGTCGCAACTGATTTTATCTCTATGGTGCCGTTAGCTGCGATCGCGGCAATCTTAATTTATGTTGGCTGGAAACTGTGCGAGTACAAAGTTTTCACCAAAACCTATTCCGTTGGCCGTGATCAATTTATTATTTTTGTCATCACCGTTATTGCAGTGCTCGCCACTGACCTTCTCTGGGGTATCCTCATAGGAATGGCTGCAGAAATTGCGATGTTGATATATTTGTTGATGCCCTCTTTCCGCCGCGTATTAACCGGGCGCATAGGCTTACATCAATCAAACAACCTAATTTGGATAAACCTTAAGAGTTTGTTTACATCCCCCATCATCAGCATAAAAACACAGGACCGCAATGGTGTACCGCATCATGAAATGACGATTTCCACACTCGTGTGCTTTAACCTGCTGCATCTTGATAAAATGCTAGCCAGTTTGCCGCCTAAAGAAGGTGTGACATTAATCATTACCGAATCAGGCAGAATAATTGATCACACCGCAATGGAATACCTGCATCAGTTTGAAGAAGAATGTGTGCGTGATGGGCGAGAGTTTGAAATAGTCGGCATGGAAAACTTTTTTCAGTTTACACGACACTCGTTAGCGGCCCGTATGCAAGATGCCATTTTAATTAAAGAACAGGCCCGACGCAGTGAAAGAGAAGTGCAAATGGAGCAGCTGGCCGAACACTATAAATTCGATTTTCAATCCGATATTTTAAGTGCCTTTAATACAGAAGACTTTGTGTATATGCGTCGCGGTTCTGATAAAGAAGAAAACAACAGCATGACCGGTGATTATAGGGGATGCAAAATCCATCTATCTGATTACAGCCATACGTCCCCACCCGATTATTACTCTAAGCATTGGCATACCATTGTCACCGTACGCTGCCCTGCCGAATCAACGTCTACAATGCCTGATTTAGTCATCACACCGGGCCATTATTTAGAACGTTATCTGGTTGATTTTGAACAAGTGGATGCCTCTAGTCATCAAACGTTTGCTGAAAAATATCATCTTTATACAAAAGATGGAGCTGACCCAATACCGAATCTTTCACCTAAATTGATTGAGTTCATTGTTAAATATAATGATTTCTATATAGAAATAAGTAAGGGCGTCATGCTGGCCTTTAGAAGGCATCAGGCGCTAGCGAATACTGATGACATTGCAACATTGTTTTCTCTTGCAGAAATAGTTAATGATAGCTGTGTTACAGCAAAAAATGATTAGCGGGGTTAGCTGGTGAATTAAAGGAATTAAAGGGGTCGGTGACAAACAGTAATACTAATGATTCTCAAATGTCACTGACCCCTTTAATTTCCACTTATTCATGGAACAATTGATTTTGTAGTTGAATAAACATTCAACTACAAAATCATCGACTAAAAAGACTAAAAAGGGCTCTGCCCTTTTTATTTCCTAACCTTCTGGAGCAGCGCTTGTTTCTGCTTCTTCAATAATATCGTCATCAGATACTGTTTCTACACAAGTCCAGCCCCAACCAATTTGTTTATCAACAAATGCTTTAGCTTTTTCTTCACAATAACCGGCATCATTTTCAGCTGTCCATAACACCTGATCTTCTACTCCTTCGGTGAGTTTTTTATACACAACACTACAGGGCACAGGTGATGATTCCGATTGCATAATATGAATTTCACGTACATTATTATCATGTCTGCAACTCCATGAATCAGCAGATGCGCTAAAAGGCATAATGAGTAAAGCAATAGAAAATGTTTTTAAAGCGGTATTTATAATTGGACTAAAAGACTCTTTCATTTACGTATCCTCGGTAATGTGAACAGATAATGCTCAACTTGAACTGTCCATTTATCATAGTCTAAAAAATATTGAAAGTAGAGTAGATAACAAACAAAGACAACGTACTCCTTGCACAAAGTAGGGTCAGACCCCTTTTATCACCTTTATCTTAACTAACGTCTCAAGATCGCAATCCATCGATAAAAATTAAGCAAGCTTGCTAAAGAACCTGCAACATAAGTCAAAGCCGCTGCTTTTAATATTTTATGCGCATGCTTCGACTGCATTTCATTAATGTATTCGCCCTTAATTAAAACAGGCATAGCGCGCTTAAAACTGGCATCCCACTCTACTGGCAGAGTAACCAAATGCACCAGTGTACCAAATGCAATACCCAGAATACCCATTAGAAAAAGCCCCCCTCCAACAACAGGAGAGCGGGTTACTAATGCAATCACTGGCATTGCAAGAATAGCCATACTGCCTAATTTCTCAGAGTAAAATGCGAAACGCACAAGTGTTTGACGTAATTTAAATAATGGATAACCAGATGCATGCTGCATGGCATGCCCAACTTCATGTGCAGCAACTGTAATTGCTGTAAGCGATTTACCACTGAAATTATCAGGCGATAAACGTACCACTTTAGCGACAGGATCATAATGATCTTGACCTGGTTCTGTTTCTTCAACTGTAACGTCTTTTATGTTCAACTTTTCAAGTAAATGTACGGCGAGCTCTCCACCTGTTCCAGGAAATAAATCGTTAGGCTCCTGATATTTTTTTAACACCTTTTTGACCCAGTAACTTGGCCAAAAGACTAAACCTACAATAAGAACAATTCCAATAATAATTAAAAGTATATGCATAAGTTAAGCTTGAGTAAGTTTTATGAATTTTAAATTCTGTTATCGGTTATAAGAAAGTTTGGGGCCGAATAAAAATAGGGGGGTACAAAAATAAGCGTTTTACTCTGACCCGACTACCCCAAAATTTCCTAAAGCTCACATGTCGAATTATTATATCGACATATAAACCTGTTGTGTTGCTGCTGTAAAAAATATGCAGGGTCAAAACTCAATTGTTTTTAATATTAGTGAAAACTATGCTCTGAGCTTCCCCCAATAAAACGGACGATTTAATTACTCACATATTTCTCTTCGTATTCTACCGGTGTATGGTGGCGGTACCACCATCCTGCGACGCAATCCTGATGACCTGAAGAATCAAATTATTCAGGCTGGTATAGATTATCGATCAGCCACTCCCCTGTTCTCCGGTGCCAGAATAGTTGGCGGTGTGGATGCGGCATGGATCGAGGAACGCGACTGGGATACCGGGGTCAGTATTGAATTTGGCCTGTCCTTTGGTAGTCCATACCCATATCGACGCGGCACGCGCCTTATGTTCAAAGGGTATAAAGGCATCGCACCATTCGGTCAGTTCTATACTGAA
>Ga0316204_10011588_pt1 | contig 10993 bp, 12 predicted proteins | sample 6monrhotite_MG_2_FD_205661 | JGI IMG/M metagenome (GOLD analysis project Ga0316204, IMG submission 205661) | Microbial mat bacterial communities from mineral coupon in-situ incubated in ocean water Damariscotta River, Maine, United States -... | ecosystem: Environmental > Aquatic > Marine >...
AAGAGTTTGCCATCAAAGGATTTGTTCTTGATAGGAAACGACTTGAAAATGGTTCGTATTTGGGTGTTGATTACTTCGAAGCGCTCCTGGAACAGATCCGGGAGATCCGTCTTAGTGAGCGGCGGTTCTATCAGAAAATTACTGATATTTATGCTACAAGTATGGACTACAACAAGGATGCGGACGCAACCAAAGCATTTTTTGCCAAGGTGCAGAATAAGCTGCATTTCGCTATTCATGGGCATACAGCTCCGGAATTGATTGTAAGCAGAGCTGATAGTGACAAAGCGCATATGGGGCTGACTTCCTGGGAAAATGCACCCGATGACAAGATTGTCAAAACCGATGTTGCGGTTGCCAAAAACTATCTGAGTCACCAATCGACAGGATAGTCGATTGGGACATGCCTCAGGCATGCCCGCAGGGAGAGGCCCACGGATGGGCCGAGTCAAAAATGAACTCGAATCACTAGGTCGTATCGTCAATGCTTACCTCGAACTGGCTGAAGAGAGGGCCAAACGAAATATACCGATGACCATGGAAGACTGGTCAAATCGACTCGATCTTTTTTTGGAGTTTGATGATCGGGAGATGTTACAGGACGGCGGCAAAATATCGGCTAAAATTGCTAAAGAACATGCCTGTAGTGAGTTCGAAAAATATCGTATCGTACAGGATCGACTGTTCGAATCAGATTTCGACAGAGTAATGAATCAAGTCAAAGACAGCCTTGATGAGATTAAGTAGTTCGTGCCACCTTGAAAAGTAATAAACACCCTGCATGTCAGGGTGTTTATGTTTGTGGTGCTGCTAAACATGCACTATCGCGCGACGGGACAGCGCCGCTTGCGTGTCATGGAGTACGTTCTTGTACTCCACCTTACAGGCGGTTACCAAGGTAACCGTGCAAAATGGCTATCCTGCCATTTTGTCATGACACACATCCATGTACATCACCCTGCGGGCGCTAGACGCGTACAAGATCGGGCTGATGAAAACGAACTATCGCGCGGCGGGACAACACCGCTTGCTTGTCCCCCATTTAGGGGACAGACAGCAGTGATATTCTTTCTATAATCATTCGCTGAGAGGGTGAGGTCGGCCAATTCGATCTTCAGATACAATCTACCCGGTTGTCTGCTACACTCGCTTGCAGGGATAGGAGAGGGTGATTTCTAACTAAGCTAAGATGATTCAGCTTTTTCTGTTGGACGGGAATCCGGCCAGTATCGATCTGGATTGCCAAGGGCGTGATGTAGCATCCACAAGAGGATTTAGGCACTGTATATCTGGTGGTTAAATAAGCTTTAAGGCAGGTGATATGGACGAAGTAATAAATAAATTAAAGAAGTTTCGCGATGAGCGTGACTGGAAACAATTCCATAACCCTAAAGACTTGGCCTTAGCTTTAAGTATTGAGTCAAGCGAGCTACTTGAAGCATTTTTGTGGAAGTCACCTGAAGAAGCTGATGTTGAAAAGGTTAAAGAAGAATTGGCAGACGTGTTTGCCTATGCCTTACTTTTGGCTGAGAGCTACGAGTTAGATGTGAAGCAGATTGTGCTCGATAAGATTGAGGAAAATCACAAAAAATATCCCGTTGATAAAGCTAGGGGAAGTGCCAAAAAGTATACCGAGTTATGAATAGTCAAATCCTTGTAGAAGTAAATCAATATGACTTTTCACAAGACGCGCTTGAGGATATCAGAAACAATGCATTTGCTACCGGCCAGTGGCCTTTAGTGTATGTATTAAGTGATGAGAAAAAGCGCAAAGCATATATTGGTGAAACTACAGATACGCTCACTCGCATGAGCACCCACTTAAAACATAAAGATAAAAGAAAACTTACTACCGCTCATTTAATTACTAGTGATTACTTCAATAAATCAGCAACATTAGATGTTGAGTCAAGCTTAATTAAGTATATGGCAGCAGATGGGAAATTTGAGCTTCTAAATGGAAACCTGGGGCTTGTTGACCATAACTATTATCAAAAAGAAGAGTTATATACAGATGTAATTAAAGATGTGTGGAACAGGCTTCGCGATGAAGGATTGGTCAAGCATTCATTAGAATCTATAAATAATTCGGACCTCTTTAAATACTCACCATACAAATCATTGTCCTTTGAACAAAGGCAAGGGTTACTTGGGATCATGCACGCATTAATGGACGACAGTATGGAGACTTTAGTTGTGGAGGGTGGTGCAGGGACTGGTAAATCAGTTCTTGCGATATTTTTATTTAAGCTACTTCAAACAAGTGAAGATGAAGTTGATTTTAAAGAGTTTTCTAGCGAGGAACTAGAATTTAGAGAATTGCTTGAGCAGATAAGGAAGAAGTATCAAAAACCGAGCATGGCTTTAGTTGTGCCGATGGGGTCCTTTCGAAAAACATTGAAAAAGGCTTTCAAAAATATTTCTGGTCTGAAGTCTGATATGGTGATTGGCCCATCGGAATTGGTGAAACAAAATTATGACATTGTATTGGTGGATGAATCCCACCGTTTGCGAAAAAGAAAAAACCTAGGTTCATACTTCAGAAGATTTGATGAGGTATGCGCTGCACTAGGCTTTGATAAGCATAATTGCAATGAGTTGGACTGGGTGTGCATGCAATCAAAAAAAGCAGTGTTGTTTTACGATGAAAATCAAACCATAAAACCCTCGGATACAAACACTCAGGACTTCAGTAGGTTAAAGTCTAGGGCGAGCACACAGGTGCAGAAATTGATTTCACAATTTCGAGTTGGTGGTGGGAATGCATATATAGATTTCGTGGATGGATTACTCAGCAACACGTTAAGTAACAGAAAGCCTTTTCAATCTAATAAGTATGAATTTGAGTTGTTCGAGTCCTTTGAAGGGTTCGTACAAATCATTCAGCGAAAAAACAAGAAATATGGTTTATCGCGATTAATAGCTGGGTATGCCTGGCCTTGGGCATCGAAGTCTGATAAAACAACTTTCGATATCAATATTGAAGATATGCAGTTGCGTTGGAATAGCACCGGCATAGATTGGATCAACGAAGAAAACTCAGAATATGAAGTTGGCTGTATTCATACTACTCAAGGCTATGATTTGAACTACGCAGGAATCATTTTTGGTGAAGAAATTGATTACGACAAAAAGTTAAATGAAATCGTAATTTACCAAGACAAATACCATGACCGAAATGGAAAACAGAGTATTTCTGATCCAAGTGAGTTAAAGCAATTCATTCTAAATATATATAAGACAATAATGCTTCGTGGAATCAAAGGCACATTTATCTATGCATGTAATCAAGAATTAAGGGAATACTTGGCCAGGCATATTCCAGTACACCAAGAGTCTCTGATAAAACAGGATGTAGGGGCTGCTATTCCAGAAGATTTTGATGAGAGAGAAGATAATGTGGTTACTCTTTACCCGAAGTCTATAGAGACAGAATTACCATTGGCTGCGGAACCGGATCCAAAAGAAGATGCGTAGTTCGTTTCAATAATTCAGTTCCGAGATCAGCTCTTACACCGTACATCCAGTTGTTTCGGTTGTACGTCTATTACGGAGACAGAATGCTTTAACAGGGAGAGGATTAAATGATTCAGCCTGGGGATGTGCTTAGCAATTCACAAGTCAGTGAAACGTTTGGTGTGGGTGATCGGGGAGGGATGAGGTCTTCTTTAAAGAACAGTTGCCTGATCATTATTTCAGATCCTACGAAACCTCTGTTTGATGACCGCTGGGAAGGTGAAACCCTCCATTACACTGGCGAGGGCAAGCTTGGTGATCAAACGTTAACAAGGCAAAACAGGGCATTGGCTGAATCTCAATCCAGTGGCATGGATCTCCATCTGTTTGAAGTGCTCACAAAGGCTGAATATGTCTATGCAGGGCAGGTTGATTTGTGCGATGCCCCATATCGGGACATACAATTTGATGATGAAGGTAAACCACGCTCTGTGTATATGTTTCCTCTAAGGCTGAAAGAAGGTGGGATCGTTCCAGAACTCTCCATGGAACAAATTCAGGCGCACAGGAAAATCAGACAGCAAATACTCTCATCTGAAACAGTGGATGCGCTTCGTAAGCGTGCACAACAAGCAAAAAACAGACCTCAAACGCGTGCTACAATCTCCATTCAGATCGTCAGGGATGAAGCGGTGAGCGAATATGTGAAACGCGCTGCGAATGGCATGTGCGACCTTTGTGGAAACCCTGCTCCATTCAAGAATCATAAGGGAGCTCCATATCTCGAATGTCATCATCTCACTCCCTTGGCAAAGGGTGGAGATGATCTGATGTATAATGCTGTTGCCCTCTGCCCCAACTGCCATAGAAAAATGCATTCGATCAATAACGCTTCTGATAAAAAGTCATTGTTGGAACGCATTGCCCGGAGAGACGAGGCCAAGAGTTAATGGGGGCAGTTCTTGCGAGCTGGAGCTACCCTTTATATGGATTCCTCTGAATCTTCTGTTGAAAAGGTATCATGAACCATAAGCAGTAGGTCGAGGGTCAGGCTTTTGCTTTATAGTTGTTCGAATGAACTCCGGGGAAAGAGATGGTGTTTAACTGCTTCGGGAGCAGCTCTTTTTCGCGGATTGAAATTTGACCGGAAGTTGTGAATGTTGTGAATGTTGCTATGATTCACTTCAGACCAAAGAAGCTGGAGTGTGTTATGGTTATTGATGATAGATTGATTCCTGATGATTTGATGCATTTAAAGCCATCTGCTTTGCTTGAGAGCGTATCGATGTCAAAACTGGCGCGCTCGGGCACTGAGGTATTGAGAAACCTTGTAGCCAAGGAGCAGCCAATGGCGGTTAGGGTGCAGGGGCAGGGGGCCATGGTGACGCTAAGCCAGCACCAGTATGACGAAATGGTTGAGTTGATTCACAATCTTCAATCGCAATCGTCTGAAGATGACTTTACCCGGCTTTTAGGGAAGCGTTTCGATTCATTGATGGCAGGAATGAATCAGCCCGGTGCGGCGGAGGCAGCGCACCAAGCGCTCTTTTCGGATGTCGCATCACTGAATGAAAGCTATCAACCAGGTGAGACAGAAGATAAGGGATGATTACAGTTCTGGCGGGGGTGAACGGCGCCGGCAAAAGCAGCATTGGCGGCTCTGCCATTCGCCAGCGTGGCGGGGAGTGGTACAATCCGGATGAAGTGGCACGTGAGATGAGCAGGCAGTTTCCTGAAATGTCTTTGCAGGAGATTCATGGCACTGTCTGGCAGCACGGGTTGGGCCACCTCAAAGAGGCGATAGAAAACGGTCTCGATTTCACATTTGAAACAACGCTGGGTGGGAATACGATCACCAAAACCCTGCTCGATGCCATCGCCTTCGGGGTGCCTGTGAAAATCTGGTATTGCGGGCTGGAGTCGGTAGAGCTGCATATCAATCGGGTAGCTGCCCGTGTTGCACGTGGTGGGCACGATATTCCAGAAGATAAGATCCGCAGCCGATATACTTCCTCGATTGCTAATCTTTGTCGTTTGACTCCCGGGCTTTCAGAGCTGGCTGTTTACGACAACTCAATGCCGATAAACAGCCAGAGACAGCCACAGATCAAAAGGGTGCTTCATGTGAATGGCGGCAAGATTCTTGAAATGGAAACCGGTATGCCTGAGTGGGCCAAACCGGTGGCAGCAGTTTGCCTGGAGCATTTTGATCGTAACAGATGAGGGGTTAGCGCCCTTTTTTAGCATGTAAAAGGGGAGTTTAAGCAAGTTTAAAGGGGCGCTGACCTTTACGTACTTTCTCCCGAACTTTCTGTTGAAAAGGTATCCTTTATCCAGTCATAGAGTTGTTGAGCGGTCAGGCTCTCTATCGCAATGCTCTCAAAATCATCACTGGGATCTTCATCGCGAAGGCAGAACTGGTAATTGGCGATCTCCGGCTGGTCATCATGAACCATAAGCAGAATGCGCTTGCCACTCTTTAAGCAATCAATGGTCATCAAATCTGCTGGAATACCATGATCGCGCATCCGGTTGATCAATCCGACAACGGGGTTGATATGATCGAAATCCTCTTGGATCTTCGCATGCGCTACTTCAATGGCCTCACAAATGCGTTTTATAGGTTTATCTTCCAAGTCGTTCTCCTATGCCAGTCTGCAATCTTAACAGTGATAGCGGTAGCTGGCATTGCCCGGGTCAGGCAAGAGCAAACGGCGTTGCTCCACCTTTGCTCTCCTGCAGCGGGAAGAGTAAGGGTGGAGAATCGTCACTTGCAGCCATCTCCTATCCCCTTAACATCAATGCCGATTTGTCAGAGGGGAAGTACATGGAAATTCTGAACAGTTTGACTGAATCTCTGCGTCCTTTCTGGCAGCAGCTGGATTGGGTGGCGTGGTCGGTTTTAGGGATCAATATGCTGCTGGTTATGTTTGCCAGACAGATTATCCGGCTGGTGCAGCATGGTAAGGAGGGGACAAGCAGCTTTTCATGGAAGCTGCATACCCTTCGTGGTTTCAATATCATGATCATCATCGGTTATTTCTATTTCAATGTGTATGATGTCGCAGTTGAACATACGCTGGGCATTCGCATTGTCGCGATTCTTGCCATTCTCTATGTCGCCTACCTCGCGATGTATATCTCACATTATCTGATTCTTCTTCGTTTCGGGCGGGAAGTGAGCAGCAATGGTGAAACACGACAGGCGGACACCTATAACTCCCGGCTGTTGAATATACTCTCCAATGTTCTGATCGCGATTATGGGGCTTATCTCTGTGGTGCAGTTGATGGGCTTTGAAACGCTGCTTGAGGCGGGGGGAGTGATTGGCTTTATTGGTGTGTTCCTTGCCCTGACCCAGAGCTCCTGGGCGCCGGATATCTTTGGCGGGCTGATTATTCTCAATAGTGACCTGTTGAAAGAGGGTGACGTGGTGGAGTTGCGCGGGGCTGAGAAGATTATCGGTACGGTGTTTCGTACCAAGGTGTTTCATAGCGAAATTCTTAATCTGGTGAATAATCACCGTATTCTGATCAGCAATGCGAATTTGCGTGAATATGCGATCCACAATCTATCCAAATTTGCTTCAGCCAAGGGGTTGCGTGAAAACTTACATTTCAAGATCGGCTACGATACTCCTGCGGAGAAAGTGCGTGAGATGTTTGATGCCGCTTTTGAAGAGGTGAAGGTGAATTCTGAAATTGCCGTGGAGTCTCAACACCCATTGGAAATCGGTGTCTATAATAACGGGGATCACGCGGTGGAGTGGGTGATATTTTACTATATCAAGGATGTCTCAAAAGTTTTGAAAACACGATTGCAGATGCAGGAGCTTGTTTTACAGGTTTCCATTGAGCATGGCATTGCACTCTCTACGCCACTGACTCATCAAGTGCAGAGAGAGAGTGTTTGATCAATACGGGGAAAAGGGGTAAGGAAATTAAAGGGACGCTTCCCTTTAATCCTTCTGTTTTTCCGTATCGCATAAAAAGCCATGTGAAACAACTGATTAGGCGGGAATATTAAAGTGTTATTGTTGAGTGCTACTGTTGCTTTGTGAGTTATAAGCAAGTAATTTATAACGCATAAAGCTTTGTATTGTGAGTTATAAATGTCTACGGGTTTTCAGGTTCAGAGAGGGAGAGTGAATGCTGCATCAGCGTATTGAGCATATGTGGTGGAACAGAAAACCTAATCCGGTGTTGAAGGCCTGCTCTGCTGTTTATGCACTGTTGGCGAGATTCGATCAGCGACAGCGGTTAAAACATGCAGTGAAACTGCCGATTCCTATGATTTCCGTCGGCAATATTACAGTCGGTGGCAGCGGCAAAACGCCGTTTGTGCTCTGGTTGGCAGCTGAACTCAAAAGTAGGGGATTCACTCCTGTATTGTTATCTCGAGGGGATGGGGCAAACAATCAAACCCCGCATCTGGTTTCTGAATACTCCAAAGCCCATGAGGTGGGGGATGAAGCGGTACTGCTGCACCGGCTCAGTGATTGCCCGGTGATTGCGGGGCGAGACCGCGTGGCAGGTGCAGAGGAGGCCGCAGCATACGGGGACATTCTCATTCTTGATGATGGTTTTCAGTACCGGCAACTGGAGCGTATCTGCGATATCGTGTTGGTGCCAACTGAAGGGGTGGGGAACGGTGCTCTGCTTCCTGCAGGGCCTTTACGAGAGCCTGTAACTGCATTGGGTCTGGCCGATGTGATTGTAAGAAGTGGCTCATCCAGTTTTCAACCGTTATCCAGTCAGAAAGAGTGGTTCTGGTCGGCGAAAGCCGGTGTGGTTCGGGACTGGAACAGTTCAGGTGTTATTCTGCTGGAGTCCACCAAGCCGATTCATCTGGTTACAGGAATTGCGCGACCTGGGCGTGTGCTGGGTGATCTGAAGACTTTGGGGTTTGAAGTTGCCGAGCATAGCTGTTTTTCCGATCACCATGATTATTCAAAGCAGGATATCCATACACTCTTTCAAAGCCATCGCCGCTCTATTGTGACTACGGCCAAGGATGCTGTGAAGTTGTTGCCGCTCTGGCCGGAAGATCTTCCTTTATGGGTTCTGGAGCAGCAGGTTGAGGCTCAGGCAGGTCTGGCTGAAAATATTGTACAGGCTATCAAGAGAGAAGGTTCAGAATAAGAGCGTAGAGAGTTGGGGTAGTGAAATGATCAAGCGATATACATTGATGAAGTTGCACATGATTCTGGCTTCGGTGGTTTTTCCGATCACAGTCATGTTTTTTATCACCGGGGTATTCTATATCTCTGATATTAAACCCGAATCAGCCCGTGTTGAGTTCCGTACTGAACTGGATCAGCCTCTGCAACCTGATGCAGAGCGGCTGTTGGCCATTGCCAGGGTTGAGCTGGCCAGTCGTGGTATCGCCGAACCATTGGGGGAGGCGAAGTTGGAGTGGGATTCCGATCTGGAGATCTTTTATCTGGATTGGGATGGCAACAACCACTGGCTTAAACTGCGTCCATCTACGCGCAGTATGCATGTGGCTGTGCTGAAGATCTACACACCGAGCTGGTATGGCCGTTTTATGAGTCTGCACAAGGGGCATGGCAAGGATTCTTTCAACTATTTTGTTATCGCGATGGTGATCGTGATGATGCTGACGCTGATCAGCGGCGTATGGATGGGTTTGAGCCTGCCGAAACAGCGCAAGCTGGTGCTCAAGTCGATGGGGGCAGGCTTTTTGTTGTTTCTCATTCTGGTGTTGTATAGCCAGTTTATCTGACGCTCTTATGTTTGATGTGTCACTCTCCGGTAGTCATGGCACTTGAGAGGGAGGGGCTGGACCTGATTTTTCCTTATGGCACTCCAGTCGATTGGCTGAAACAGGTTTTTTTCTTCTATCCACATCATCTGTGGATAACTGTGTGGATAGAGTCTGCAGAGGCTTATGGCTCCAGTGTTTGTGACATGGCAGCTCTAACGGTCTAAAATTTAGGCATAAATATAAAGGTAAGTAAAAACAATGTGTTAGGGGTGTTTCTTGCCGCAGGGCTGACTTCCGGATAGAGGAGGGTCTTCTGTTTGTGTCATCCTGATCGCCAGGTGGATAAGATGGCTTACAGGCTGTTAAAGTCCGCATTGATTCGGTCCATCTGTGGCCCTCACCCTGCGGGTGGTTAAGCGCCGTCCAACTCTACTTTCCTGTAGAGTTGTGATTCAGGCCATCCATGGCCTTCACCTGTCCGGCATGCCTGCGGCATGTCTAATCTCTCTATCGTGAGAGATTGTGATTCGGTCCATCTGTGGCCCTCACCCTTCGGGCGGCTAAGCGCCGTCCAACTCTACTTTCCTGTAGAGTTGTGATCCGGTCCATCCATGGACCTTACTTTTCGTGCGCGCTGCACGCGCTCATATCAGCTATCCGTGTGGATTTGTTCTTCAGGGAGAAGAACAAATTCGCAAAAAAAGGGGGGCAGGGGCCTTTTTGAACTACTTTCAATTATAACCCCCACTTTTTCTTACTTAGGCTAAACAGAAACCGGCGTCGTTTCTCCTTCGGTATATTGCGCAGGGCGGCCAGGTAAACGGCTTCATCTTCAGTCATGGCTTCGGCCAGATCCATTGCCTCTCGCTGACTCTCACTTGAGAGGGCGTTGAACAGAGCCAGTGTTTCGATAATGAGGTTTTCAGGATTCATACTTCCACCGTTGATTGCATAAATCGAACTATCCGATGTATAGGTCGCCTGGTCTAGTTTCGTGTCACCGGTGTGGCATGATAGGAGGATAGGGTTTGTCTGGACAGATCTGGCCTCTCTATTGCTTTCTATGATGGTAATGCGGCATCAGCTCAATGAAGAGACGGATGATTTAAAGGATGGGTCTATGCACTACGAAGTGATTGATACGATTATTGCACCGGATGACCGTTTGGAGTTGCTCTCCAAGCTGGAAGTGGCTCAGTTGCTGAACAGCAGTTCCGGTGGTCTTTATCAGGTGTTCAGGGGCTGCGCTTTGGCGGTGCTCAATTGTGATGCGGACCTCGATGACGGGCGTGTACTGCTGGAGCGGTATCAAAGTTTTGAAATCTATGTGCGGCAGGTTGAGCGTGGTATCAAGCTTGAGTTGATCAATGCACCGGCCAATGCCTTTGTTGATGGAGAGATGATTAAGGGGATACATGAACATCTCTTCTCCGTACTCAGGGATATTGTGTTTACCCATGATGACATCATCAATAACCCGAATATCGATCTGAATAGCTCCGAGGGTATTACCAATGCAGTGTTTTATATACTGCGCAATGCGAATGTACTCAATTTGATTCGAGAGCCCAATCTGGTGGTCTGTTGGGGGGGGCATGCGATAGGTCGTAATGAATATGACTATAGCAAGAGCGTGGGTTATGAGATGGGACTGCGTAAACTGGATGTTTGCACAGGCTGTGGTCCGGGTGCGATGAAGGGGCCAATGAAGGGTGCAACCATTGGTCATGCCAAGCAGCGTATACATGATGGTCTCTACCTGGGAGTGACTGAGCCCGGGATTATTGCCGCTGAGGCTCCCAATCCGATT
>Ga0316204_10011589_pt1 | contig 10993 bp, 7 predicted proteins | sample 6monrhotite_MG_2_FD_205661 | JGI IMG/M metagenome (GOLD analysis project Ga0316204, IMG submission 205661) | Microbial mat bacterial communities from mineral coupon in-situ incubated in ocean water Damariscotta River, Maine, United States -... | ecosystem: Environmental > Aquatic > Marine >...
AGCAAGGCGTCCACGACGTCGCGCTCACCTACGTCGGAGACCTGCACGCCCACATCGACGCCGTCGAGATCCACGGAGACGGAGACGTCATCGACCTCGACGGGCTCATCCAGCCCGAGCACACTGGCACCGCGAACGACGACACCGCGGACACAGACGACACCGCTGGCGACACGGGGACCACGCCGGAGACCGACGACACACAAGCCGACCCCACGGGCGGGGATTCGGACGCCGCGGTCGACGAGCAGGCACCGGAGACGACCGACGAACCTGCCTGCGGATGCGGCGGCGGCGCGGCGGGCGGCTTCTGGCTGCTGCTCCTCCCCCTCCTGCTCACCCGCCGTGCGCGAAATGGAACATTGGCGGACCACTACTGAAGGCGGATATCTTCGCGGCATGTTTGTACTGACTGCCGCGCTCTTGAGCGCGCCGGGGTGGGCCCACCACCCTCATGATGTGGTTCCTGGCATCGCCACCCCCTCGGACTTTCTGGAGTCCGGTCGGGCCTGGATGGTCATGGGCGAGACGTGGTCTCAGATCCTCCGCACGGACGACTTCGGACTGCACTGGGCCTACGTCGGGGGCTGGCCCTCCGACGACGACCTGTTCGACGCGCTCTACATCGCCGACAGCCTCGTCATGGTCGGCGCCACGGGCAAGGTCTGGATCTCCGAAGACGAGGGCGGGAGCTGGTCCCAGCGCGCCCTGCCCGAGGCGGTCGATGTCAACGCGGTCGAGGGCCGGGTGGGCCTGTCCGCGGTGGGCACCACCACGGGGCTCTGGGTCGGCGACCTGCTCGCGCCGGAGTCCATGTCCCTCAAGCTCGTCGATCAGACCATCACGGCGATCGCCCTGGACCCCTCCGACCCGCTGCAGATCGCCGTCGGCACCGCCAGCGGCGATATCTTCCTCTCGAAGAACGGCGGCGACAGCTTCGAGGTGCTGGAGACCCTGACCGCGGGCGACCAGGTCTACTCCCTGGCCTTCAAGAACGCCGAGCTGGTCATCGGCTCCGCCAACAACCAGGTGATGCTCCGCCCGCTGCTCGCGGCGTCCGGCTCCCTCACGCGCTGCGGCGTGATGCCCTGGACCGTCTACGCGAACACCGGCTACCAGCAGGCCGTGCCCCGGCTCACCATCGCTGACAGCGGCGACATCCTGACGACCTCCGGCTACGAGGCGGTCTACACCTCCCCCGGCTCCTGCGCCGGCTGGACCTACCACGACAGCGGCGAGCGGGTGGACTACGAGGGCTCCGCTGGCGCGGACGACCCCACCGAGGCGTGGACAGAGCTGACCCAGCGGGGCGAGACCGTCTGGGCGGCGGGCTTCATGGGCATCCGCGTCTCCCCGGACGCGCTGCAGACCTGGCGCGAGCCCGTGCTGGTTCCGGAGATGAAGAGCCGCGGCGGCGCGCTGCCGCCGAACTTCCCGGACGACCCCCGGGTGTTCGTGGCCGGCTACGGCGGCGGCGTGCGCTGGACGAGCGACGGCGGCGAGACCTGGGACGGCAGCGCCCGCGGCCTGGACTTCAAGCACTCCTTCGCCTTTGAGATGACGGCCGCCCACGACTTCGAGGAGACGGACCGTCTCTTCCTCTCCGGCTGGTACTCCCCCTACGTCAGCCACGACGGCGGCGAGACCTGGGAGGAGATCACCGAGGCCGTGGGCATCACCACCGTCACCACCTTCCTTCGCTCGGGCGACCGCACCTACGCGGTGGGCTCGGGCGGCGCCGGCGTGGAGTACGGCAACAGCGGCATGATCGCCTGGACCGAGGACGGCTACACCTGGACCCGGGTGGAGTCTCTGGGCCTGCACCTTGAGCGCCGCGGCGTCTCCGACGTGCTCTTCCGGGAGGTGCCCGGCTACGAGGGCGAGGTCATGGTGGTGCTCGCCGCCAACCCCAGCGGCGTGCTGGTCTACGACCAGGCGATCGACAGCGCCGACAGCGCCGACAGCGCCGAGCTGTGGGACGAGATCTACACCGGGCCTCAGTACGAAGAGATCATGCCCTCCAACCTGGTGATCTCCGACATGCCCGACGGCAGTCTGAGGGTGCTCTACCAGGATCCCATCGAGGGCGTGCTGGTCTCCGATGACTGGATGAAGACCTGGCGGGCCGCCGCCGCCGCCATCGAGGGCACGCCGGGCAAGATCCTCAAGGGCGACGACGGCACGCTCATCGCCAGCACCCGGCGCGGGCAGTTCTACCGCTCCGAGGACGGCGGCGACAGCTGGGCCGCCGTCGGTGAGCTGCTGCCGGCGGCCATCATGTCGGTGGAGCTCGCCGAGCGCTTCGAGGAGACCGGCTTCATCCTCGCCGGAACGGGCGAGGGCTCCTGGTACTCCCACGACCGCGGCGACACCTGGCAGCCCTTCCCCCGCTTCGAGCGCTACGAGGCCGAGAGCATCTACGCGGTCTGTACAGCCTCCGAGAGCGGCGGCGACACGGGCCTCCCGGACACCGGTGACACCGCCGGTGACACCGCCGGCGACACCGCCGGCGACACCGCCGCCCCGCCCCCGCCGCCCCACGATGACATCGACTCCTGCGAGGCCTACGAGGACGTCGCCCACGGCCTGAGCGGCGGCATGCTGCTCACCAACAGCGACACCCTGAGCTTCTCCTTCACGGGCCACGCCTTCGACATCCGCGGCGGGATCACCAGCGAGGGGCCCATCCAGATCACGGTCAACGGGGAGGACTTCGACACCGTCGAGGCGGGCCCCGAGGTGTGGGTCCAGCTCGAGCAGGGTATCCACGACGTCGTGCTCACCTACCTCGGCGACGAGCACACCCACATCGACGTGGTCGAGGTCCACGGCGACGGCGTCGTGCTGGACATCGACGCCCTCATCGCCCCCGAGGACACCGGCGACACGGGCGACACCAGCGACACGGGCGACACGGCGGTCGTCGACACGAACCCGCCGGCCGATGACACGGGGCCCGCCGCTGACGACACCGACGCGACGGTCGACGAGGAGACCCCAGCGGACGCGAGCTGCGGCTGCGGAAAGAGCAGCGCCGCCTGGCTGCTGCTGCTCCCGCTCGCCTTCGCGCGGCGGCGCCGGCTCACCTGAGCCGGCGGCTTCGGCCGAAGCGCTCTACTTGACGACGACCAGGTTGCAGGCGACATCGACCTGCTCCTGCTTGCCCTCGCAGGTCTTGTAGCGGACCATGTGGGTCACCACGTTGCCGGGCTCGTCGTACTTCTGGGCGAAGTGCCAGTTGACGTGCTTGCCCGCGACCTCGGCGGCCACGCCCTCCTTGTTGGGCTCCCAGCCCCTCCAGAAGTCGAAGCTGTAGGTGCAGCCCTCGACCGGCTTGCCCTCGTCGGACTCGTCGACGAAGTGGTAGTTGATCTCGGAGCCCACGGCCCAGTCCAGGGTAGTGCGGACCTCGGAGAGATCCTTGGGCAGCTCGGCGTCCTTGAAGGCGACGAGGTTGTTGGAGTCGGTGCAGTGCTCGAAGATGAGGGTCTTGTCGGTCGCCACGAACTTGTTGGTGCCGACGGGGTTGGAGTCCTCGATCTTCTTGCCGTCGTAGATCGTCATGTAGTTGTCGGTGATCTGCGGCTGACAGGACTTCTTGTCGACGCCCACGTAGAGGATGCCCATCAGCTTGTTGCCGAGGTTGTTGTTGGCGAAGACGAACTTCTCCCACTCGGGCTTGCCCTTGTACTTCTCGGCGGCCTCGTTGCCTTCCTTCACGGCGGCGGCGATGGCCTCGTCGGTGGCCATGGGGGCCAGCTTCTTCAGGGCCTCCGGGGTGCACTCGGCCTTGCCAGCGACGAGCGCCTTGCAGAAGTCCGGCAGCTTCTCGCCGAGGTCTTCGTAGCAGATCAGCTCGTCCTTGCGGGGCTTGCAGGAGTAGTCGTACATGTCCGACAGGGAGGCGGCGTTGTACTTGGCGGTGAAGCTCTCGCCGTCCTTGCCCAGCTGGAGGCGGGTCTGGATGTCGGGCTGGGTGGTCTTGTCGGCGTTGATCTTCTCCAGCACGAAGGTCTTGCCCACCATGCTGTCGAGGGTGAGGTCACAGTCGCCGGCGGCGGGAGCGCCCAGCACGATCTTGTTGGTGCTCTGCTCCTCGCAGCCGAGCAGCGCCAGCGCGCCGGTGAGGGAGAGCAAAACAGCGGTCTTCATCGGGTTCATCAACAGCTCCTGCGCGCGGCCGTGGGCCCCTGTTTGGGTTACCGGGGCGGCGTCGGAGGATACCATGCGCGCTGACGGAAGAACGAACGACGAGCTGCGGCCGATCCGGTTCGCCACCCACATCAACATGCACGCCGCGGGGAGCTGCATCGTCGAGACGGGCGACACCCGGGTGCACTGCACGGCGACCCTGGAGGAGAAGGTGCCGCGCTGGCTGCGGGACTCCGGCCAGGGCTGGGTGACGGCGGAGTACCGCATGCTGCCCGGCGCGACCAACTCCCGGATGCGTCGCGAGACCAACGGGGTCAAGGGCCGCACGGCTGAGATCCAACGCCTGATCGGCCGCGCCCTGCGCGCGGTGGTCGATCTGGAGGCGCTGGGCCCCAGGCAGATCACCGTCGACTGCGACGTGCTCCAGGCCGACGGCGGCACCCGCACGGCGGCCATCAACGGCGGCTTTGTGGCGCTGGCGCTGGCGATCGCGAAGCTCAAGGCGGACGGCGAGCTGACCGGCAGCCCGCTGACGGACTCCGTCGCCGCGGTGTCGCTGGGGATCATCGACGGCGAGGTCCGCCTGGACCTGCCCTATGAGGAGGACGCCCGGGCCGAGGTGGATCTGAACCTCGTCATGAGCGGCGGGGGCGGCATCATCGAGGTGCAGGGCACGGGCGAGGCCCACCCCTTCCTCCGGGCGCAGCTCGACGCCATCCTGGATCTGGGCGCGGCGGGTGCCGTGGCGATCACCGAGGCGCAGGCGGCGGCGCTCGACGGGGAGGACTGGCGATGACGACAGCTACAACGACTCTGGTGCTGGCGAGCAACAACGCCCACAAGGTCGAAGAGGTCCAGGCGATCCTTGCGCCGCTGGGCATCACCGTGCGTCCGCTGGCGGACTTCCCGGAGATCCCCGAGCCCCCGGAGACCGGCGACACCTTCGAGCACAACGCACTCCAGAAGGCGCGCTTTGTCTTCGAGCGCACGGGCCTGCCCACGGTGGCCGACGACTCGGGGCTCGCGGTGGACGCGCTGGACGGCGCGCCCGGGGTGTACTCCAAGCGCTTCTCCGGCGCGACGGAGAACCTGCACGAGGCCAACAACGCGCTCCTCCTGGAGAAGCTCGCGGGGCGAACGGATCGCGGGGCGCGCTTCGTCTGCGTAATCGCCCTGGTCACCAAGGACGATGAATCCCTGGCCCGGGGCGAGGTGCTGGGGAGCATCGCTGAGTCCCTGCGGGGCGAGGGCGGCTTTGGCTATGATCCTCTGTTCTTACCTGTCGATCACCCCGGCCGCGCCATGGCCGAGCTGACCGCCGATCAGAAGAACGCCATCTCCCACCGCGGCCGCGCCTTCCGGCAGCTCCCAGGTATGCTCGCGGGATGAAGCCCCCCCGCAAGCGGCCGAGCGTCCTCGACTACGACGACTACCGGCTCTTCCTGAGCGATTGGTTCGCGGTCCGACCGCTAGCCCCCAGCAAGAAGACCTTCGCGGAGCGCGCGGGCTGCTCGCCCGCCACCGTAACGCTGGTGCTGAAGAGCCAGCGAAACCTCTCCCACGAGCTGACCCGCAAGCTCCGGGAGACCCTCGACCGGACACAGGCGCTGACCGCCGAGGAGTGGGAAGCCTTCCCGCTGCTGGTGCAGATCAACCAGGGCGACAGCGAGGACACCACCGCGCTGCGCCGGGAGTTCGAGCACCTGCGCACCCTGCAGCACTCACGCCCCATGTCGGCGGAGCGCTTCGCCATCTTCTCGGACCGACTGCTCCCGATCGTCTTCGAGCTGGTGCGCTGCGTCGGGTTCCGCGAAGACGGTGAATGGATCGCCGCCCACCTCCGACACCCGGTCGATCCCGACCGCGCGACCTGGGCCTTGGAGAAGCTCCTCTCGCTGGGCTACCTGACGCGCGGCCCCGGGGGACGCCTGGCCAACATGGCGGAGACCTTCATCGGGCGGCTGCTCGCGGCGGACTCCCCCGAGGAGCAGACCGTGAAGCGCCAGGCCCTCCAGACCATGCACCGGCGCGTGGTCGAGGAGGGCTGGGATGCGCTCCATACCGTGCCGCGCGAGGAGCGCCACTTCGGCACCTCGACGGTGGCGCTGTCGAGCGATCAGCTGACTGAGCTGAAGCGGGAGATCGAGCGCTTCGAGGAGCGCGTCCTGGCGCTGAGTGACGCGGCCGAGACCCGGGATCGGGTCTACCAGCTCAACATCCAGCTCTTCCCGGTGACCGGCAGCACGCGCGAGGAGTGATTTACCGCGTGTAACAGCTGCCTGACCCGCTCGACGTGCGGGGCGGCGATTCAGCGGTACTCTGTAGAAGGCCTCCACCCCACGACTGTATGAGGGCACCCCATGATGCCGCTGTCATCTCTCTGCCTCCTGCTCACGCTCGCCTGCGCCACCAAGCCAATCGACACAGAGTGTCCGCTCGACGACTGCACGCCGGCGGACTCCACCCAGGACTCCGACACCGCCACGGACACACCGACCGGCCCCGGCGGGGACTCATCCGCCACCGAAGACACGGCGTCGGATGACACGTCCCCCGGAGCAGACACCGATCCCGACGTCGATACAGACCCCGGCGTCGACACAGACCCCGGCTCGGACTGCGACGAGACGACGGTGGACACCACCGACTACACCGGCTTCTGCGCGGGCGGCGAGCGCGACATCTTCACCGCGACGGGGCCGCTCTCGTTGAGCGACATCGGCAGCGATCCGCAGCTGACCGTGACCTTCGGCAAGTGTGACGGCTCCGCCTTCTCCACGACCCACGACTGCCATGTCCGCGTCGGCAGCTACGACGGCAGCTACGACGACGGGCTCGTCCGAACGAGCTTCACCTGGCCCGCGGGTCAGTCGACCTACACCGCCACCTGGAGCGGCTGGCCCACGGCCGCCGTCTGGGAAGCAGACTCCGAGGGCACGCTGAAGGCCTTCCATCTGATCTGCGACGAGCCCGGCGGCGACTGGAACCACTGGCGCAGCGAGCACCCGGTAGAGGTCACAAAGACCTGCTCGACGCTGTAAGCGACGCGCCGCAACCAGACCGATTTACCGACTGTAAAGCTTTTAATCTTGCAGGTTCAACTTCTGCTCTGCGAGCCGTGGTAGCTTCTGCGACCAAATCCCTCTTCGGTCGAATGATCGGCCAACGGGAGTCCTCTGTGTTGCTTTTAAGAACGCTCCTCCTCTCCGCCGCGCTGGCGGTGACGGGCTGCGCCACCAAGACCGACGACACCGCCTCGACCAGCGGAACGGAGACCCCCTCCGACACCTCGACGCCAGCTGACACCACAGACACCTCAGGCCCCACCGGCTCCACGGACACCAGCGCCGACGAGACCTGCGGCGGCGACACCTGTGCGGACGATGAGGTCTGCATCAACGACGAGTGCGTCGAGGACGACTTCCTCCAGGGCGACTACGAGGGAGAGCCTCAGGGCAGCGGGGGCGGGACGGCCATCGATGATCTGGGCTCGACCTGCTACGAGCTGCCCATCCTCCCCTACCAGGTGACCGGCTACGCCCACACGGACTCTGTGGGCAGCGGGCTCGTCCACGCGGGCGATGACTGTAACGGCGACGCGGGCACCGCCATCTACAGCATCTACGAGGGCACCGTCTACTACGCCGGCGACGCGGGTAGCTGGGGCGGCCTCGTGGAGGTTCAGCACACCAACCCGCTGGATGGGACGACCTTCTACTCCCTCTACGGGCACCTCCAGCCCTCCACCCTCCAGGTCAGCGCCGGCCAGGTCATCAACGCCGGCGATCAGCTCGGCGTGCTCGGCACCAGCTCCGAGAACGGCGGCTGGGCCGAGCACCTGCACTTCAGCATCTTCACCGGCGAGCACCCGGCCAGCGGCGTGCTCAAGGGCCACGTCACCTCCCTGGAGGGCTACGAGGATCCCATCCCCTGGCTGACCGCCAACTGCGAGGCGCTCTGCGAGGGCAGCATCAACGCCGTCGACGCAGAGGTCGGCTCCCTGACCGTCGCGGGCTCCCTGCGCTGCGAGGGCGGCCTGGAGAAGTGGAGCCTCGTGCTGGGCTCCACGACGATCTTCGACGAGTTCCCCACGACGGACGAGGTCAGCTTCGAGGAGACCATCGACGTCTCCGCCTTCGGCGATGCCGAGTATGCTCTGGGCCTCTGGGCCCGCCCGACGGGCTGGACTGAAGGCGTCCTGCTGGACGACACCACCGTCGAGCTGACGAGCTGCACCCCCGAAGCGTACGAGGCCTGCGACGATGGCGATGTGTGGTGGTTCGACTCCTGCGGTGAGCCCGATCGACTCTCCGACAGCTGCACCTCTGACGAGACCTGCGCAACGCTCAGCGCCACCGAAGCGGAGTGCTCGGAGAACTGCGGCAACGGCAGCCTGGACGCGGGCGAGGCGTGCGACGACTCGGACCTCGACGGCGAGACCTGCGAGACCCTCGGCTACGACGACGGCGACCTCGACTGCGCCTCGGACTGCACCTTCGACGAGAGCGACTGTGAGCACGAGACCTGCGGCAACGGCAGCGTGGACGATGGCGAGGACTGCGACGACTCGGACCTCGACGGCGAGACCTGCGAGACCCTAGGCTACGACGACGGCGAGCTCGACTGCTCCGGCTGCAGCTTCGACGAGAGCGACTGCTGCGAGGACACCACCGGGGACGAGACCGACTACGGCGACTTCTGTAGTGGCGGCGAGCGGGACATCTTCACGGTGGACGGCGCCATCTCCATCAGCAGCGCCGGCAGCAACCCCAGGGTCACCGCGACCTTCGAGAAGTGCTCGGGAACGGCCTTCAAGAGCGCCCACGACTGCCACGTCCGCGTCGGCAGCTGGGACGGCAGCTCCTACAGCAGCAGCCTGGACCGGGTGAGCTTCACCTGGGCCTCCGGCAGCAGCTCCGAGACCGTGAGCTGGGACGCCTGGACCTCCGCCAGCGACTGGGCCGCGGCCTCCGCCGGGGACAGCAAAGAGTTCTACCTGATCTGTGATGAGTCCGGCGGCGACTGGAACCACTGGCGCACCGAAGCCCCCATCACCGTCGAAAAGACCTGCGACTGAGGCCACACCATGCGACTCGCACTGATTGCACTCTCCACTGCGCTCTCACTGGTCGCATGCGACCCCAAGGGCACCCTCCACTCCACCAACACAGCCCCGGACATCCGCATCACCAACGTCAGCGACGGTGATGACTTCATCCAGGGTGCGCCAGTGGCGATCAGCGCCCTCGCCAACGACGACTTCGACGACTTCGAGCAGCTCAGCATCGAGTGGATCCTGAACGGCGACCCCGCCTGCCTGGACGCCGTGCTGGACTCCGACGAGACGACGTCCTGCACGTTCTCCATGCCCGAAGAGGGCGCCTCGGTGATCGTGCGGGTGACGGACAGAGATGGAGACAGCGGCGAGGACACCGTCGAGCTGACGGTCTCCGAGAGTGAGCCCCCGGAGATCCTACGCCTCCTGTCGCCGACGGCGAGCGGGGAGTACTACGCGGACAGCAGCGTGCCCTTCGAGGTCGAGGTGGCGGACGCGGAGGATGATCCCGAGGCGCTCTTCGTGGCGTGGAGCAGCAGCCGAGACGGCGACCTGTTCCTCGACGGCACCCTCCAGCAGCCGGACTCCTCGGGGATCAGCCTCGGCAGCCAGCTGCTCTCACAGGGAGAGCACACGCTGACGGTCACGGTCACGGACACCGACGACAAGACCGCTCAGGCGCAGGTCACCATCGAGGTCGCCCCCGAGAACATCGAGCCCACCTGCGAGCTCCTCTTCCCCGAGGACGGCGCCGCCTTCGGCGTGGGTGAGAGCGTGAGCTTCGAGGCCGCGGCCGACGACGAGGACGGGGACACGAACGACCTCTCCGCGAGCTGGAGCAGCGACAAGGACGGCACGCTGACCCCCACCGCGCTCAGCGTGCCCAGCGACGGCAGCATCTTCTTCACCACTGACGAGCTGAGCGCCGACAGCCACACCATCACCCTCACCGTCACCGACTCCCGCGACGGCGACTACACCTGCGCAACCACCGTCTACATCGGCGAGCGGCCCACCATCGACCTCCAGCAGCCCACCAGCGGCGAGGAGTACGCCGAGGGCGCGGACGTCACCTTCTGGGCGGTGGCCATGGACGAGGACGACAGCGAGACTGAGCTGGACATCGAGTGGGTGCTCAACGGCTCCTGGTACTCCAACCAGGGCATCAACCGCTCCGCCGAGAGCGCCGCGGTGATCGTCGACAGCTCGCTGCCCCCGGGCAGCCACACCGTCGAGGTCACGGTCACCGACCCCCTGGGCCTGACCGCCACGGACTCCGCGAGCTTCAGCATCTATGAGTGCGGCGACGGCGTCATCAGCGGCGAAGAGGAGTGCGACGACACCGACCTCGACGGCGAGACCTGTGCCTCCCTCAAGTACGACAGCGGCGCCCTCGCCTGCACCGACATCTGCACCTTCGACGTCTCAGGCTGCAGCAGCTGCGGCGATGGCGCTCTGGACAGCGGCGAGGACTGCGAGGCGGGCCTCAGCCTGAGCGACACCTGCGCCGACGTGGGCTTCGATCGAGGTGAGCTGGACTGCGACACGGACAGCTGCAGCTACGACACCACCGCCTGCGAGAGCTGCGGCGACGGCACCGTGGACAGCGCCGAGGCCTGTGAGCCCGGCATCACCCCGACTGAGACCTGCACGGACCTCGGCTTTGAATACGGCGCTGTCGCCTGTGACAGCGCCTGCGCGCTGGACACCTCCGACTGCAACAGCTGCGGAGACGGCGTCGTCTACGCCGGCTCCGAGGAGTGTGAGGACGGCGTGGCGATCACC
>Ga0316204_10011591_pt1 | contig 10992 bp, 10 predicted proteins | sample 6monrhotite_MG_2_FD_205661 | JGI IMG/M metagenome (GOLD analysis project Ga0316204, IMG submission 205661) | Microbial mat bacterial communities from mineral coupon in-situ incubated in ocean water Damariscotta River, Maine, United States -... | ecosystem: Environmental > Aquatic > Marine >...
GGGCTATGCCTGTCAGGCGACCAGCGTCGCAGGCGTGTCGCAGCGGACAGGGGCCACGATCTACTATGTCGAGATGACGCCGGCGTCGGATCGGCAGCCGATCTTTGCCTTGGCCCCGTCAGGCGGTGATGTGGATATTCTGATTGCCGCAGAGATGATGGAGGTTGGCCGCGCCGTGATCCGGGGTTTTGTCACACCGGATCGCACGACGCTGATCGGGTCAACCCATCGCGCATTGGCGGTGTCTGAAAAAACCGCACCCGGCGATGGGATCGCCAATGCAGATGAGGTGCGCGCAGCAGCTCAGATTGCCGCCCAGCGATTGATTCTCGCCGATATGGACAGCCTCGCGGTGGCACAGGGGTCGGTGGTTTCGGCAAGTCTGTTTGGGGCCTTGGCCGGGTCCGACGCCTTGCCGTTTCCGCGTGCGGCCTTTGAAGAGGCCATCCGGGCCAGCGGCAAGAGCGTCGAGGCATCGCTGCGTGCCTTTGCCGCCGGGTTTGATGCCGCACAAAACGGCGAGAAGGCATCAGAGACGCCCGCCCCGGTGACGCCTCCAGCGCTGTCCGGTCCGGCGCGTGAGATGGAGAATTGGCACGGATTGGTCAGCCGAGCACAGAACCTGCCTGAGGTGGTGCGCGCCATGGCAACAGCAGGGCTGCACAAGGTCGTGGATTTTCAGGATTGCGCCTATGGGGCAACCTATCTGGACCGGGTCGAGGACATTCTGGCCCGTGATGATGCGGACCACGATTGGGCGTTGACCGCAACGGCGGCAAAATACATCGCAAATGCGATGGCCTATGACGATATTATCCGGGTGGCCGATCTCAAGACGCGTGCGCCGCGCATGGATCGAATTCGCAACGAGATGGGCGCGGGTGACGCGAACCTGATCGAGTTGACCGAGTTTTTTCATCCCCGCGCGGAAGAGATCGCCAGCATGATGCCCGCCGCGATGGGCGCACGGTGGGAGGCTGATCCGAAACGCATGGCGTTGCTTGATCGGGTGTTCAACAAGGGGCGGCGCCTGCGAACCCATACGCTGCGGTCTTTCCTGATGCTGCATTTTCTGGGCGGTCTCAGGAACTACCGCCTGCGCACCCGGCGTCATCAAGTTGAAGTGATACATCTGGACGCGTGGTTGAACGACAGCCTGTCATGGCTAGATGCCGATTATGCCCTTGCGGTAGAGATGCTGAAAAACCGGCGGCTGATAAAGGGATACTCCGACACGCATGCGCGGGGGTTGACGAAATTTGGGACAGTGATGCAGGCCGCCCGACTGCTGAAAGGGCGCAAAGACGCCGCTGAATGGATGAACCGCCTGCGTGAAGCCGCCCTGCAAGACCCGGAGGGCAAGGCGCTGGAGGGGGCAATTGCCACCGTGCGCAGTTTCGTCTGAGCGCCGGTTAAAGGATATGAGATGGAACTGAACGCCGATTTTTCACAACCTGTCCTGGTGCATTCCGATGAGGTCGAATGGCTTGCCTCGCCGATGCCGGGCGTCGACCGGCGGATGCTGGACCGCATCGGTGGCGAGGTGGCGCGCGCCACAACAATCGTGCGCTATGCGCAGGCCAGCCATTTTTCCGCGCACACCCATTCAGGTGGTGAGGAATTCATCGTGCTGGAGGGGGTGTTTCAGGATGAGCATGGCGATTACCCGGCAGGTACCTACGTGCGCAACCCGCCAACAACCAGCCATACACCGGGATCGGCCCCCGGCTGCACGATTTTTGTGAAGCTTTGGCAGTTTGATCCCGAAGACCGCAACCAGTTCCGCAAGGATATGGCGGAGGAGTTGGGCGCGGCGGTGGATGGTCTGGCGCAGGCCGTGTTACACCACGATGCGCGTGAAACGGTGCGGTATCTGGTGGCGGATGCACAGACGCCTGTGGCGCTGAACGAGGTAGGTGGCACAGAGGTTCTGATGATTGACGGGACGCTTGACGTGGCGGGGGAAACGCTGCGCAAGGGGTCATGGCTGCGCTTGCCCGAAGGCGAGCCGTTGCGGGGCATTGCGGGTGCGGATGGTGCCAAGATCTGGATCAAGACGGGGCACCTGCCCTTTGCTGTGCCGCCAGCCGGGTAACTGAAAAAGCTATGAAAACGGACATTTTGATTGTTGGCGGCGGTCTGGCAGGCCTTTCACTGGCCGCCGCATTGCAGCGCGCGGGGCGGGATTACCTGCTGCTCGAGGCGCGCCACCGCTTTGGTGGGCGGGTTGAGACGGCGCATCTTGAGGGCGGGGCCTTCGATCTTGGACCTGCGTGGTTCTGGCCGCAACAGCCGCGCATGGCGGCCCTGGTTGCGCAGCTTGGCCTGCGAGCGTTTGAACAATACGTGCAAGGCAGCATGAACGACGAGGACGAACGCGGTCAGGTTATTGGCCGGCCCGGATTTGCACCGATGGCGGGCTCGCTTCGGGTTGAGGGCGGACTGGACCGTCTGACCGAGGGCCTTGCCGCGCAGATACCTGCGGGCCGAAAACGGACCGGCGCCGCCGTCACGGCGATGACGCAGGTGGATCAGGCGATAACCGCGACGCTTTTGGGCGGGACGTGCGTGTCAGCCCGGAAGGTTGTGCTCTGTGTGCCCCCACGTGTGATCGCGCATCGCATCACCTTTGACCCGGCCTTGCCCGACGATGCGACAACGGCGATGGAAAACCTGCCCACCTGGATGGCGGGACAGGCCAAGGCGGTTGCGGTCTACGATCGTCCCTTCTGGCGTGAAAACGGGATGTCTGGTACCGCGATGAGCCGCTTCGGACCGATGGTGGAAATACACGACGCCTCAACCGCTCAGGGCGGGCCATATGCGTTGTTCGGATTTGTTGGCGTGCCGCCGCAGGGGCGGCTGGACGAGTCGCCATTGCGGGCAGCGGTTCTGGCACAGTTGCAACGGCTGTTTGGACCGCAGGCCGCCAAGCCCATGCGGCTTGTTGTGAAAGACTGGGCGCGGGATGAGTATGCAGCCACGCTGTTGGATCAGGCTCCGATGTATGCCCATCCGGAGTATGGGATGCCGCCCCGTCTTGCGGAGCTGTGGCAGGGTGCCGTGGTTTTTGGCGCAACAGAGGTTGCGCCGGAATTTGGCGGATACCTGGAAGGCGCACTTGCAGCAGCCGAGGCGGCCTTTGACAAGCTCTGACCCCAGTGGCAGGGGTCAGGACGCCTTGGGCCGCAACAGGGATTCCAACGCCGCGCCCATAACCTTGGCGCTGTCTATCATGTCATCAATGCCGATGTATTCGTCCGGCTTGTGCGCCAGATCAAGGATACCCGGCCCATAGGCGATGCAGTTCTTGAGCTTGCCGATCCGGTCGATGTGTTTCTGATCGTAGCTGCCCGGTGAGGCGACATAGGTGGGCTCTTTGCCCATCACGGCTTCAATGGCGTTGGCCACGGTGCGGACAATCGGGGCCTGTTTGTCGGTCATCGAGGGCAGCACGCTGTTGCGCTCTGTCAGTTCGTATTCAAAGTTTGGCCGGGTTGCGCGCAGCCCTTCAAGCAGGTCGGTGACTTCGCCCTTGACCTGATCCAGCGGTTCTTCGACCAGAAAACGCCGGTCGATCACAATGCGGCAACTGTCGGGAACGCAATGCGCCTGCAATCCGGTGAAACCCGGTTCCGGTTCATTTTCGCCGCCGTGGATGGAATTGATGTTCATGGTAGATTGCCGCGCCCCTTCGGGCACCACGGGCATGTCGGTGTATCGTGCCGCCATGGCGGGAAACAGCTTGTCCTCGAACTCCTGCAACACGGCCCCCATGTGCCGCACTGCACAGTCGCCAAGGAACGGCATCGCGCCGTGGGCGATTTCGCCCTTTGTTTCGATCTCGGCCCACCAGCCACCACGATGGCCCAGACAGATGCGGTCCTTGTTCAGCGGTTCGGGGATGATCACGTGCTGCACACGGGTGGGGTTGAAATACCCCTGTTCCGCCAGATAGGCGACCCCGCCATAGCCGCCCGATTCCTCGTCCGCCGTGCCGGATATTTCGATGGCCCCGGCCCAGTCGGGATGTGTTTCAATAAACGCCTCCGCCGCGATGATGGAGGCGGCAAGACCGCCTTTCATGTCGCAGGTGCCGCGGCCATAAATCTTGCCGTCTGAGATTTCAGCGCCAAAAGGATCGAATGTCCAACCGGCCCCGACCTCAACCACATCCGTGTGGCTGTTAAAATGCACACATTCGCCGGGTTGAGTCCCCTCGCGCCGGGCGACGATGTTCCATCGCGGGTATTTGTCGCTGTCGCCGGGGGTGCCGAATGCGCGGATCAACTCGGTCGTGAAACCATGCGCCCTGAGCCGCCTGTCCAGATATTCGCAGATCAGCAGATAGTCCTGTCCTGGCGGGTTGAGGGTCGGCATGCGGATCAGATCCTGGGTCAGTGCAATCAGATCGTCCCGCTTGGCGGTGATGGCGTCGGCAAGTAGTGTTTCCATGACACCACGATTGAACGGTTCGGAGGCATTGGCAAGAGCCAAGGCCGGAATGAGCGGTGATGCAAGCATCTCGGAGCGTGCGCCTGTTGGCATGTCATGGGCATTCACGCTAGGGATTGAGGTGAACTGATGTTGTGGCGTGCCCCATGACAAACCTATGCGCCGCAAGGGACCAAAGTGCAGGATCAAGGAAAATCTGTCGGTGTTGCTCTGTACTGGCGGGCCGTCAGAGGCAGCATATCGCATGTGTCGGAAAACAATCTGGCGCTGGTGTCCGCAGGGGTCGCCTTTTTTGCGATGCTGTCGCTGTTTCCAGCGTTGGCCGCATTGATAGCCGTACTGGGGCTGATTTCGGATCCGGCCGTGGTCATCGTTCAACTGGAAGAACTACGCGATCTGCTGCCCAATGATGTCTATGAGATCATCAATGCACAGGTGGTTGCATTGGTGACGGCCCGTTCGGAGACCTTGGGGTGGGCGGGTCTTTTGTCGGTGTTCTTTGCGCTCTGGTCAGCCCGTGCCGGTGTGGGGGCGATGATTATCGGGCTGAACAGTGTATGCGGCGAACGTAATCGCAACGTGGCCCACCATTATGTTCGCGCGCTGCTCATTACCTTGGTTCTGGTGGCAGTTGGTATCGTCGCCCTGCTCAGCCTTGTTGTTGCACCGGTGGTTTTGGCGTTCTTTCCGTTGGGCGGCATGGGCGCCGTTGCCGTCGATCTGGTGCGGTGGGTCGTCGGCGTTGCGGTGATCGTGATCGGTGTGGGGGTGTTGTATCGGTTTGGACCCAACCGGTCTGCACGCCCACGCGTCAGATGGCTTTCGGCGGGGGCGGTGCTGGCTGTTGTGTCGTGGGTGATCCTGTCGGTCGGATTTTCATACTACGTCACCAATTTTGGCAACTACAATCAGGTCTACGGCTCCATTGGGGCCGTCATCGCCATGCTGGTCTGGCTGTGGATCAGCAGTTTTCTGGTGCTTTTTGGTGCCGCCTTGAACGTGCAGATAGAAGCCGTCAGGCAACCCATGCAACGCGCGGACAGGCGCAAGGGCGAAGCCGCGCCCCCGACCTGATCCGCCCTTGCATCGGGGTCAGGCGTTCAGGGTCTCGGTTGATGAAAAGAACATCGCCTGTGACACCGCTGAGACCACCTGATCTACCGTATATGGCTTGGAAATCAGGAACGCCGGCTCCGGCTTGTCCCCGCTCAGCAGCCTCTCGGGGAAGGCCGTGATGAATATGACCGGGGTGCTGCCGAGGTCTGACAACAAGTCGTTCACTGCGTCGATGCCAGAGGAATTATCCGCCAACTGGATGTCTGCGAGGATCAGGTCCGGGGGGTCGGCCTTGCCCAGATCGACGGCCTCGGCGCGGGTGCGGGCGATGCCCGTGATCCGGTGTCCCATGTCCCCCACGATAGATTCGATGTCCATCGCGATGATGGCTTCGTCCTCGATTATCATCACCGACCCTGCGGTGCTGTCGGCCATTTCGCGGCGGGCAATGGCAATCAATTCTTCGGCTTCCGCCTGGTCGGTTCCGATGATGGCGGCGATGTTGGAAAAGGAAAACCCTTCAATGGTGTGCAGCAACAATGCCTCGCGGCTGTTGTTGGTCAGGCTGGCAAGGCGTCGCTGTGCGGCTGCGCGGGCCCCGTCTTCGCTTTCCTCCACCGGCGCACCGGCACTGGCCCAGATGCCGAACAACACCTTGAACAACGCGGTCTTGCTATCATGCCCATCCAGAACCGACCGGTCCGTCAGGATTGCTTCGAGTGTTGCAGCGGCAAAACGGTCGCCGCTTTCCTGACTGCCGGTCATTGCCCGAGAGAACCTGCGCAGATAGGGGATATGTGTGCCCAGTTGCGCACTGACGCTTTGATCCTGTGGTGCATCGCTCATCGGGTCTGTCCTTTTTGATCTTTCTTGGAACCTAACGCCGCACCTATGCGTTAGGTTCCGAAAAAGTAAGTGTCATAAACAGATTTAGGTAAAAAGGGTTTTGCAGTGAACGCTGAAAACAAAGACAACAAGCAGCGCGTCATTGATGACAACCTCAAGCGGGTTTTCGACGAGACGCTTGAGGCCGGTATTCCGGACCGGTTCAAGGCCCTTCTGGATCAGCTCAAGCAACAGGAAGCCGATCAGGACAGCAGCAGATGACAGACAAGGCCCCAAGGGATGAGCTCGTTGAGCATCTCCCTGCCATGCGCGCCTTTGCCATCAGCCTGACCCGAAATACTGCGGTGGCGGATGACATGGTGCAGGATACGTTGATCAAGGCGTGGACCAACATCGACAAATTCCAGGAGGGCACCAACATGCGCGCCTGGCTTTTCACCATATTGCGGAATACCTATTATTCCAACCGTCGCAAGACCGCGAGGGAGGTGGCGGATGTGGATGGGGTTCTGACCGAGAACCTTGCCCAGAAACCCGCGCATGACGGGCATATGCAGTTGAACGATTTCCGCAAGGCGCTGGCGCTGTTGAGTGACGAACAACGTGAAGCACTGCTTTTGGTCGGGGCGTCCGGCTTTTCCTATGAGGAGGCCGCAAAGATGTGCGGAGTAGCCGTCGGAACCATCAAGAGCCGGACCAATCGCGCACGGGCGCGGTTGGCCGACATTCTCGGGTTCAATGACGAAGAGGCGCTGGAGATGACGGATGACGCGACCATGTCGGTCATTTCGGCATCAAAGGTTTCAAGTTTTTAGCGATGACATCGGGCTTTTTCACCGGAGACATCGTACGCGGGCTTGCGGTGCGGGTGCTGTTCTTTTTGTCACTGGCCTTATTGCCCATTGGTCTGATCGCCATTGCCCAGACCCGCGAGATCGCCTTGCAAAACCAGACCAACGCGGAATTGGGCCTGCTTGCCATCACCGAACAGGCAGCAACCGCAGAGCGGCGCATCCTGCAAGAGGCATTCGGCGCAGCCGAGGCGCTTGCCTCGATCGTGCGGTTGCACCGGGACAAGCCCCAGGAATGTTCTGACTTCTTCAGGGCCTACCGGGAGTCCACCGAAATTTACGGTGTTGTCGGATTCATCCCGAAAAATGGCTTCATGACCTGTTCATCTTCGGCCAACATCTACGATTTCAACGAAGACCCGATTTTCAAGGAGAACATCAAGGCGCCGGCGCGAAGTGCGGCCTCGCTGCGGGTTGGTCAGGACAAGGACCGACAGATCACGATTGTGACCTTTCCGGTTTTTGAACATGATGAATTTGAGGGCTTCATTGCGATCTCAATTCCGCAGTCAACGTTTGATGCAATTGAAGAGCCACCATTGCGCTTCACTCCGCTGACTTTCTTTACCTTCAACAAGAAGACCGAAGTGCTCACGTCGGATACCTCCACCCGAATATCCCTCGCCGAGATGCCGCAGGGTGCCGATCTGATGGTGGGTGGCGGCAATAAGAACCATATTTTCCGGGCCCGCAATCAGCAGGGGATCGAACGTGTATACGCAGTTCACCCGGTGGTTCGGGACGTGATCTATGCGGTCAGTGTCTGGCCCGCCGATGCAGCGTTTCTGACGCCCGGCATCGCGACGAGACTGTCCAGTTTCCTGCCGATCCTGATGTGGGCGGCAAGCCTGATTGTCGCCTTCTGGGCGCTTAACCGTTTGGCGCTGCGCCATATTCGAAAGCTGGGACGCCAGATGCGGCGCTTTGCGCTGAACCGCAAATTGCCACGTGTTGCCCTGGGGCAGGGCGTGCCGACGGAGCTGCGGGAAATGGAGGCGGCCTTTGTTCAGATGGGGGAATCCATCTTGCACGATGAAGCCCAGCTGGAAGACAGTCTCCGCGAGAAGAACATTCTTCTCAAGGAGGTGCATCACCGGGTGAAGAATAATCTGCAATTGATCTCTTCGATCATGAACATGCAGATCCGGCAGGCCTCGTCGGAGGACGCAAGCCGTGTGCTGCGGCGATTGCAGGAGCGTATTCTCGGGCTCGCCACAGTGCACAAGAATCTTTACCAGACGGACAACCTTGGGCGTGTCTACGCCAGGGATCTGCTGAGCGAGGTGGTCAATCAACTTGTCGGCGTTGGGTTGGCGCCGGGGTCAAATGTGAAAGTGACCCAGGATTATGCCGACATCAGCCTGGATGCAGACGACGCCGCGCCGCTGACGCTGTTGCTGTCTGAGGCGATGACCAACGCAATCAAACACGTCGTTCAGGAAGGGGCCTCCGGCAGCGAAATTTCCGTTTCACTGGCGCAGGTGGGACCGGATCGGGCCGAATTGGTCATATCCAACACGGTGGGTAACACCCCCGACCAGGAAGGCACCGGCCTTGGGTCCAGTCTGATAACTGCGTTTGCGCGACAGTTGAATGGCCGTGTGAACATCACCCAGACCGAGGCCCGCTATACCATGACAATCAGCTTCCCGGTGCCTCAGGTGGCCAAGCAGGTTTATGATTACTGACCGGATGTGACCGGAGAGCACGCCCGGTTCCAACTGTTTTTTGCCCGCGCGGGAACTTTATCGGTACCCGGTGTGTTGAAGTAACGAACAGGCAATTGAAAGGGTGCAGGATGACGAGTGAACTGTTTATCGCTGGCCTGGTGTTGTTGTGCATTGCCGCGCTGATCATTGTAGCATTGACGTCAAATAAGGACCAGCAGACTTCCCGGCGCAACAGGGGCCGGTCGTTGGGTGCTGACGCTCAGGTCAAGAAACCGGATCCGAAAGCCGTGTGAATTTCGCCGACCCGACGCCCTGAGCGGAGCGGAGGGCTGCGGACGCTTTGGAAGGTGCGCGGGAGGTCCGCGAGAACCGCAAAGACCGGGGCCGCCTTTGCCCGATTTGTCCTATTTGGCAGAATGTGCATGAAACACTGGAAAGCACGGATGCGTTGTTCTATGTTTTCAATAGGAACAAAAAGTGAACATATGGAGAGATGCATGCCAACCGATTCCCCCCTGGGGCAGGTGATTTCCCTATCTGCCAAACGTCTGGTTCAGGACGTACCCGCCCCGAACGGCGGGGATGCGGTGTTGCGCGATGTGCTGGCCGGGGGGCCGTTCGATGCGGCCGTTACCGGGTTTGTGCTGGCTTGCCTGCCAGACAGCGCAAACCCGGTTCTATGGGTCAGCGACCGGATGGCGCGGCGCGAGAACGGACGTCTTTATGGGCCTGCACTGACAGCATTCGGGGTCAAGGCTCCGGTGCTGCGGGTCGAGGTCAGCCACCCGCGCGATGTTCTTTGGGCGATGGAGGAAGGCGCGGGATGTGCTGGCTTGTCTGCGGTTGTGGGCGAAATCCATGGCGCACCGGAGGTGTTGAGCTTTACCGCGACCAAACGGCTGGCGTTGCGCGCGGAAGCGTCGCAGGTGCCGATCTGGCTTATTCGATCGGGCGATCACGGGGCCTTGTCGGCGGCGCGCGAACGTTGGCGGTTGTCCTCGCTGCCCTCGGCACACAACCGCTGGAATGCACAGGCCCCCGGCGTGCCACACTGGGAGGCGGATCTGTTCCGGGCCCGTGGGCAGGCACCGGGAGTGTGGAGCGCATCCCATGACCCAACAGCCCCCCGGCACGCGGATCGTTTGCGTCTGCTTTCCCGATCTGGCGATGGACCGATGGCGGCGGATCACGACGCAGCAGCGGACGCTGCCGGGCGATGACGTGCCTGTGGTGCTGGCCGCGCAGGGATCACATGGTCCGGCGATCCATGCACTCAGCGCCGAGGCCGCGCGGCGTGGCATCGTGACAGGTGCGCGGATTGTCGATGTGCAGGCGATCCACCCCGATCTGCATGTGGAACAGGCGGATGTGCGCGGCGATGGCGCACTGCTGGACCGGGTGGCGCATTGGGCGCGGCGATGGTGCCCGTGGACGGTGCGCGATGGCGGCGATGGCATTGTGATGGACATCAGCGGGGCCGCGCATCTGTTTGGAGGAGAGACGGCGATGCTGCGTGATATGGGTATAAGATTCAAGATGCAGGGATTGACCGCCCGGCTGGCGGTGGCACCGACACGCGGCGCGGCGCAGATGCTGGCGCGATTTGGCGCGGGGGGCCTGATCTGTGGACCTGAGGATACCGAGGTGGCGATTGCACCGCTGCCCGTGGCGGCCCTTGGGATCAATGTGGACACGGACCGATTGTTGCAGCGGCTGGGTCTCATGACATTGGGCAAGCTGATGGAGGTGCCGCGCGTGGCGCTGATGCGGCGGTTTGACCGGATGGCGGCGGATATGAACCCGCTGGTCCTGCTGGACCGCGCGCTGGGGCGGCTGGGTGATCCGCTGAATGCGCCTGCGGATGCGGTGCGGTGGCTGGCGCGGACGCGACTGGCCGAACCGGTGATTGACCCGGTGCCGCATCTGGAAGGGCTGGCGGCGGACCTGTGCCGCCAGTTGGCGCGCGCCGAGCAGGGTGCGCGCAGGTTGCGGTTGACGATCTACCGGGTCGACGGCGAATGGCGCAGCCGTGATGTGGCGTTGGCACAGGCAAGCCGGGAACCTGCGCATCTGCTGCGGTTGCTGACGGGCAAGCTGGAAGGGATCGACCCCGG
>Ga0316204_10011592_pt1 | contig 10992 bp, 11 predicted proteins | sample 6monrhotite_MG_2_FD_205661 | JGI IMG/M metagenome (GOLD analysis project Ga0316204, IMG submission 205661) | Microbial mat bacterial communities from mineral coupon in-situ incubated in ocean water Damariscotta River, Maine, United States -... | ecosystem: Environmental > Aquatic > Marine >...
CGGCGGCGCCCGACAAAGTGGTGAAAATGGTCTTCCCGCTCCATCGCGGCGCACAGGAAATGGGTGTGGATTACCGTGAGGACACAGCACTTAATGCCCGCATCGACGAAGCAATACGCACTGGCGAGGGTCTGATAACCGGCCCGGTGAGCCTGCCCGATGGCGGACGCGGGCTGGTCATGCGCAAACCGGTTTTTGCGCAGAACGACCTGGGGGCAAATGAGCCCTGGGGTCTGGTGTCGGTTGTCCTTGATTACGACAGTTTTATGACGAACCTGAACATCCCTGAAATTGAAAGGGACTATGACATTGTGATCCGCGAGGCCAATGACGTGCCCTACCCACAGGTGCTGCTTGGTGATCCGGGGGTTCTGGACCGCGATCCGATCGTCATGGACTTCAATTTTCCGTTTGGGCGTTGGCAATTGGCCGCAACCACCGATGGCGGCTGGCCACAGCACATGCCCGGCTATGTATCGCGCTGGATACAGCGGTCTGTTTTCATGACCATCAGCCTTGCAGTGCTCTTTTACGTCTTGCGGTTGGCCCATAACAGACGCCTTGCAGAACGGCAGCTGTCGATTGGTCTCGAGGCGCTGGATCACGGGTTTGTCATGTTTGACCCTGATCGGCGGCTGGTTGCCTTCAACAAGAAATACAAACAACTCGCCGGCGGGTCGGGCATGGTTCGGGTTGGGGCAAGATACGAAGACATCGTCAAGGCAAACCTGCGCAAGGGATTGATCCCCGATGCGGTGGGTCGTGAAGAGGAATGGTACGAAAACTGGTCAAAACGCCTGACCGACAAGTCATCGGATAACGAACAGGTTCTGGCGGACGGACGCCTGATACGGGCCTACGACCGTCCGATGGAGGACGGAAGCGTCGTTGGCTTGCGAATCGACATTACCGACCTCAAAAAGGCCCAGATCGCCGCCGAGGCCGCGAACAAGGCCAAGACAGATTTCATGGGTGTTCTTAGCCACGAACTGCGCACGCCGCTCACGGTCATTCTGGGACATGCACGTCTGGCGAAGAATTTTCGCGCCATGCCAGCCTATCGCAAACTGGTCGCGGAGATGGAAAAACACCCGGACCTTGGCGAGGATGTTGTTGACCGGCTGGATGCGGTCCACAATCAGATCGTGACGATGATGACTGCGCTTGAGCGGTCCGGCGATCACCTGTTGTTCCTGATCAGCGAAATCCTTGACTTTGCCAAGATCGACTCTGGCACGTTGAATATGGATATGGCGCCCATCACCACCGACGAAATTGTCGCCCCCGTGACCGATCAGATGCGTCCGATGGTCGAGGACAAGGGCCTTGCCCTTGAGATCACCACGGCCGAAATCGCGATTTCAGGCGACAGCAAGCGGCTGCAACAAATCCTGATTAACCTTATCGGTAATGCGTCGAAGTTTACCGAACAGGGTGCCATTTCAGTGAATGTGTTTGAGCGCGACGAAACTGTGGTTCTGGAGGTGACGGACACCGGCATCGGCATCCCCGAGGAACACATCAGCAAGGTATTCGAGGCGTTCCACCAGGTCGATTCGACCTCTGGCCGGCAATATGGCGGCACCGGTCTGGGTCTGGCGATCTCGCGCGATATTGCGCGGGCGCATGGCGGCGACCTGATCGCCAGCAGCATACCGGGCAAGGGCAGTACGTTCTCGCTGACACTCCCCAAAAGGAACGCCGCCGATCTGGCCCAGGACGACGCACAGGAACGGGCCGCCGCCTGACACGCCTTGACAGGTCCGCAACCGGGTGGTGGTGTCGCACTCAGGGGACGCAGGCGAATGCGCGCTCGCGAGGGGCAAGCCAGAGGTTCACATGTTTCCAATAGAAAAGGATGCATGACGTGGCTGCCCCAGACGAAATCACCGTTCCCAGACTTCTGCGCTTGATCTGCACCCCTGATGCGCCGCAAATCGTCGATATTTCCCGAGATCCCGATGATGTATGACGCGCTCTACCCTGGGGCACCCGACAGCGGTGATGAAAAACCTGAGCTGCCCGCCGGAGAACCCCAATGACCGCACCGGCCTGGGCCGAAATGGCCCGCGTTTTCGGGCGCATTGGCATTTTGTCCTTTGGCGGACCTGCCGCGCAAATCGCGTTGATGCATCGCGAACTGGTTGAGCAACGGCCCTGGTTGTCGGAGGCCGCCTTTTTGCGGGCTCTGTCGCTTTGCATGCTGCTGCCCGGCCCAGAAGCGATGCAGCTCGCCACCTATGCAGGCTGGCGGATGCGCGGGGTGCCCGGCGGATTGTTGGCCGGTCTGCTGTTTGTAGTGCCCGGCGCGCTGGTCATCGCACTGCTGGCGCTTGGCTATGCCGCGTATGGTCAACTGCCGCTGGTTCAGGCGGCCTTTCTGGGCATCAAGGCTGCGGTGATCGTTGTGGTTTTTCAGGCCCTGCGCAAAGTGGCGGGCAAGGCCCTGCATGGCTCGCAGGGGTGGGCGCTGGCGTTGCTGTCGTTCCTTGGGCTGTTTGTGCTGGGCCTGCCCTTCCCCTCGATCATTCTGGTGGCAGGTCTTTGGGGTCTGGTTTCGGGAACCGCGCGACCTGCCCCAGTGAACGCGGCCTGCGCCCGCGCCCCCAATAGCCTGCGAACCTTCGTGATCTGGGGTGGGCTATGGAGCGCGCCGCTGTTGGTGCTGTGGGCCATGAACGAGACTTTTCTTCTTCAGCTTGGCCTGTTCTTTTCCAGGCTGGCAATTGTCACCTTTGGCGGGGCCTATGCGGTTCTGGCCTATATGACGCAAACAGTAGTGCAGGATTTTGGATGGATCACCACCGATCAGATGATCGACGCGCTGGGTCTGGCGGAAACGACGCCGGGTCCATTGATATTGGTGACTGAATTTGTGGCGCTGCTTGCCGGATTTACGCAGGCCGGTGTTCAGGGCGCAATAGCGGCGGGTTTGGTGGCGCTCTGGGTCACATTCACCCCGTGTTTCTTGTGGATATTCCTTGCTGGACCCTATCTGGAACGGATCTCGGCGCAGCCCCGGTTGTCAGGCGCGCTTGAGGCCATCACCGCGGCGGTGGTGGGGGTGATCGCGAACCTGTCGATCTGGTTCGCGCTGCATGTCCTGTTCAATCAGGTCAATCCCCCCCGCATCCTTGCCCTGCCCGCACCGGAGTGGTCATCCTTTCACCCGCCAGCCGCAATTTTTGTCGCTCTTGCGGGCGTCCTGATGTTGGGTTTGAGATGGGGTTTTGTCACCTCAATGACGGTTCTTGGCGGTGGCGCTCTACTGCTTGGGCTGATCTGACGGACCCCCCTTTCCAACCGGATCAAATCAGCTATGGTATCCGCATCTGCCTGCTTTTCGGAGAGTGTGATGAGCCGCGACATCGACTATGGCAACCTGATGCATGACGCCATGCGAGGATTGATTCGCAAGGTGTTGCAGGATGTCTCAGACCATGGGTTGCCGGGAAATCACCACTTCTTCATCACCTTTGACACCGCCCATCCCGATGCCGAGTTGGCCGACTGGCTGTCGGATCGGTATCCCGGTGAAATGACCGTTGTGATGCAGCATTGGTATGACAAGCTCGAAGTGGGTGATGACGGTTTTGCCGTCACGCTCAATTTCGGTGACGCGCCGGAGCCGCTTTATATTCCCTATGATGCCATTCGGACTTTTGTTGATCCGTCGGTGGAATTCGGCCTGCGGTTCGAACAGCAAGAACCCGTTGATGCCGATGAGACGGAGGATGAAGACAGCGCGGATCTGGCCCCGTCCAATAACGACGCCGGGGCGGAAATTATCTCGGTCGAACCCAAGGATGCCGAGGTTGTCTCATTGGATTCCTTCCGCAAATAGACCGGTTTGTCCGTGTTAGCGCCACCGATTTGTTGCACCTCATCTTGCGGGGCGCTACACCCTGCCTGACCCAAAATTCACAGCAGGAGCCGCACCATGGCCAACACACGCACCGAGACCGACAGCTTTGGCCCCCTCGAAGTTCCCGCAGACAAGTATTGGGGCGCGCAAACGCAGCGCTCGATCATGAATTTCCCGATTGGCTGGGAACGCCAGCCGGTCGCCATCGTGCGCGCCCTGGGCGTGGTCAAGAAAGCCTGCGCCGAGGTAAACTTGGGATTTGGGGATCTGGATGCGGCCCTTGCCCCGGCCATTCAGCAGGCCGCGCAGGAGGTGATCGACGGCAAGTTTGACGACAACTTCCCGCTCGTTGTCTGGCAAACCGGCTCCGGCACCCAATCCAACATGAACGCCAACGAGGTGATCTCAAACCGGGCGATTGAAATTTTGGGCGGTGCGCTGGCGTCAAAAAGCCCGGTGCACCCGAACGACCATTGCAACATGGGTCAGTCGTCCAACGATACTTTCCCGACTGCCATGCATGTCGCCATTGGCATGGTGGCCCGCGATACCCTGTTGCCGGGTCTGCGCAAGCTGCACGCGGCCCTGGCTGCAAAGTCGGATGAATTCAAGGACATCATCAAGATCGGCCGCACCCATACCCAGGATGCAACGCCGCTGACTCTGGGTCAGGAATTTGGTGGTTACGCGCATCAGATGGCCAAGGCCATCGCGCGGGTCGAGGCCTGTCTGCCCGACATCTATGAATTGGCACAAGGCGGCACGGCCGTTGGCACCGGGTTGAACACCCGCAAGGGTTTTGCCGAAAAGGTCGCCGCCGAGATCGCCAGAATCACCGGCCTGCCCTTTGTCACCGCCCCCAACAAGTTCGAGGCGCTGGCCGCCCATGACGCCATGGTGATGTTCTCCGGTGCGCTGAAAACCGCCGCCGCATCCATGTTCAAGATTGCCAATGACATGCGCTTGCTGGGCTCCGGTCCCCGCTCCGGTCTGGGCGAGTTGATTCTACCCGAAAACGAGCCGGGTTCGTCGATCATGCCGGGCAAGGTAAACCCGACGCAGGCCGAGGCGCTGACCATGGTCTGTGCCCATGTGATGGGCAACGACGCCGCCGTTGGCTTTGCCGGTTCGCAGGGGCATTTCGAGTTGAACGTCTACAACCCGATGATGAGCTACAACGTCATCCAGTCCATGCAATTGCTGGGCGATGCGGCGGGCAGCTTTACCGACAACATGGTGGTGGGAACGCTGGCCAATGAGGCACGGATTGATAAACTGATGAAAGAAAGCCTGATGCTGGTCACGGCTTTGGCCCCCACCATTGGCTATGACAATGCGACCAAAGTTGCGAAGACCGCACACAAGAACGGCACCACCCTCAAGGAAGAAGCGATTGCGCTGGGATTTGTGGATGCGGAGACATTTGACCGCGTGGTGCGGCCCGAAGACATGATTGGACCAAAATGAGCACGCCCATCAACCTCAACAAGGTGAAGAAAGAGCGCAACCGCGCCTCGCGCAAAGCGCGCGCGGATGAAAACTCTGTCGCCTTTGGTCAGAGCCGCGCGCAGAAAGACGCGCTCAAGGCGCGGGCAAAACAGATTGCCCGCACACTCGAAGCACATAAACGCGAGACATGAGCGGCAGGCCGGTCAAACATTCCGTCACCCTGCGGGGACATCGGACGTCGGTATCGCTTGAGGATGAATTCTGGGCCGAGTTTCGCGCCATATCTGCGCAAAAAGGCATGCCAATCAACGCGTTGGTGGCCGAAATTGATGCAGCACGCGGCATGGAGGTGGGGTTGGCCTCTGCGATCCGGCTTTTTGTACTTCAGTCGTTAAAGGATCGTTTACCCTGATATTGGTAGGGTTGGGGATGACCCTTCCCATTGAGCTTACCGCAGAACACTGGATCTTGCAGGTCTTCAGCGCCAAAGCCGCGCGTGAAGGCGGCGTGGTGCGTAGAAAAATCCGCGATATTGAACGATACGTCGGATTTGACGCGTTCTTGAGCGAGTTGGATCGGCGCGGATACAGCGCAGTCGAGAATGCCAGCCAATTGGTCATTTTCTGCAATCAGGAGCCGATACGCATTGCGACACACGCGATTTTTTCAAAAAAATCGATCCGAAGTCTTTAAAGACTTCGTTTCTCTGGCGGCTCGCGAAGTTTCCCGTTTTGTTCAAAGAAAACACTCTGGAGTTTTGAAAAACTCCAAAGTCTCTCACCCCACCGACGCGCGATATATCTTGTCGATGTTCGCCCCCAGCGCCGCGTTGAACGCCGCATCATCCATTGCCACGTTCAACCCTTCGGTCAATGCGCGCGAAAAACTTGCGATCATCTGGCTGTTTTGGCTCAAGCGCGCACAGGCCTCGTCCGTGGTATACCCCCCCGACAGCGCCACCACCCGCAGGACATTCGCATGCCCGGACAGCCCGTCATATAGACCTGCTTCCTCCGGGATGGTCAGTTTCAGCATCACCTGCTGATCCGCGTTCAAGGTATCGGCATGCGCCAGCAGCGATCTGGCCAGCATCTCTTCGGCCTCGGCCTTGCTGCCTGACTGGATGTTCACCTCGGGTTCAATAATTGGCACCAATCCGGCGGCACAGACCTGTTTGGCCACCTCAAATTGCTGAGCAACAACCGCGTCGATGCCCGCCTGATTGGCCTCATGGATCACCGACCGTTCCTTGGTGCCGAATATCCCTTTTTCCACCGCGCGTGCCAACAGGGTGTCCAGATCCGGCATTGGCTTGAGCAACTGCACATCCTGCGCCTTCTCTTCCAATCCCTTGTCGATTTTCAGGAACGGCACCACACCACGATCTTCCCACAGCAGCTGCGCCACCGGTTTGCCGTTGATCTGGGCATCCATCGTGCGTTCAAACAGGATCGCGCCTATCACCTTTTGCGAGGTAAAATCATCGGCCAGTATAATGCGCGCCCGCATGTCATGCATGGCCTGAAACATCGCCGCCTCGCCGTCATAATCGTCCGGCATCACACCATAAAGGCTCAGCGCCTTGGGGGTGGATCCACCGGATTGATCCAAGGCCGCAATAAAACCTTTTCCGGCTTGCATCTGCGCCTTTTGTGCGTCGTTCATTGGCATGCGATTTCCCCATCTGCGTGTTGATTCCGTTTGCGCACCTTCTAATCCAAAGCCATCGGCAATGATAGCAACTAGCGCCGATCCAGCCGCAACCATATCCCCTTGTCCGACCGGACGGTCAGATGGGCAACCGGCACTGGCACGCGGTCCGGCACCGCTGTCACCCGGAAATCCCGCAGGATCCGTGACAGGATCAACGGTCCTTCGACCATGGCAAATCCGGCGCCCGTACAGACCCGCGGGCCTGCAGAAAATGGCATGAACGCCTCGCGCTGGCATTTCTGGCCATTCTCGGTCTGCCATCTGGTCGGGTCAAAACCGTCGGGATTGTCCCACAACCGGGTATGACGGTGCAGATGCCAGGGGCTGAGCACCAATTGCGAGCCCTTGCTCACCGCTCGGTCCCGAAAGCGTTCCGGACAGGCCGCCTCGCGCACCATCATCGGCACCGGCGGATAAAGCCGCAACGCCTCTCGGAACACATCCCGGCTCAGCCGCAGCTTGGACATGACGGAAAAATCACACTGTTTGAGCGCCTTTGCCTCCTCTGCAACCCTGTCCTGCCAGACTTCATGGGTGGCCATCAGATACAGGGTCCAAGCCAGAGCAGAGGCGCTGGTCTCGTGACCTGCCAAAAAGAATATCGCGACCTGGTCAACCATCTCGTCGGCGTCAAACCTGTCACCGGTTACCGGATCCGCGGTGGTCATGATCTTGGTTGCCAGATCGTCAGGGGCGGTGCCTGCGGCGATTTCTTCCATGCGGGTTTGGGTCAGCCGGGTAATAAGCGTCCGAATCTTCGCCGCACTCTGACGGGTTTTTTTGTTGAAGAACCGCGGCATCCACGCGGGGATCGGAATGAAAGCCGCCAGGTTCAGGATCGGCTGGGAGCGTTGATAGGTGCGGAATTCATCAAACACCGCCTGCGCCAGATGATGGTCAATCGGGATCGAGAACAGCGTGCGAAAGATCACGTCCGCTGCCGCATGGCTGGTCTCCGCCTCGATCTCGACCACCTTGCCGTCCTGACCCTCCAATCGGCTGGCCGCCGCCTCTGACGCGGCCCACATGGCCGGGAATGTCTCGCGCAGACGCCCCCCTTCAAAGGCCGGGTCAATGATCCGGCGCTGCCTTTTCCATGTCTCGCCATTGGTCAAAAAAACCGAATTGCCCAGCAGGGGCCGCAACCCTTCGCCAATCCGGTTTGATTTTGGAAAATCATCGGGGCGTTCCTTGAGCACCGTTTTCACCAGCTCAGGTTGGTTCATCAGATAGCTGCGAAAAAACGGGGTCTTGAACTCGGCCATCCACGCCCGGTAAAGCCGCGCAGGCTGGGCCGACAGGATGTCCTGACGAAAAAGCCGGACATAGCGCCAAAGGGACACCTTGTCCGGTCTTGAAGGTGGTTTGGGGGGCAGGGTCATGCCGCGACGGAGGTGTATTTGCTGACCGCATGGTCAATGCGCGACCGCGACGGTGCCCGGCCCGCATAGCGGGTTCCAAGGGTCATGGGGCCGGCGGTGATCTGGAAATAATCGTAATCCTTTGGCCGGTCAAAAGCGCAAAGATACTGAAAATGCAGCCGGAAGAACCGCCAGCGCAATTCCTTCCAGCGGGCCGGGCTGAGTGACTGCGTGAAGGCGGCGGAAAAGACCAGCGGCCATTTCTTGTCAACTGGTGCCACACCGGACACAGACACAGGATCACACAGCGCAAAGGCGCAACCATCGCCGGGGGCCGTCACATCAACCCAGGTCAGTTCTTCACGCGCCGAGAGATATTTCAGGTCCGCACGCAAACGGTGCGCCTGCGACAGGAACGACACCATCGGAACAACCTGTCCCAATGACAGGAAGGACAAGACCGGACCGTCTACCGGTACCCGCCCTTTGCGGATCAGGTCCGCCAGAATGGACACCCCCAAATGCGCTCCCGACGAATGCCCAACGATCAGGATTTCATCGACGTCCGTTGTCAGCGCATTCGCAATCGCGTCCTCGAATTCTGACATGCGTGCTTCCAATTGGGGTGGATTTGCCCCGCGTGACCGGGCCGAATAGGCATAGTCATGCATCAGGTAATAGGCAAAAAATTTGGCGTCCTTGCGTTTGAACCACGTCAGAAGCCAGATCATCACGCCACAGCCCACAATCAGAGACAACCCGATGCCCAGGATGCCAAGATAGGGCGACATCAGCGCAGCAAATCCGCGATAAACCAGAACACCAACAAGAACCGCGATCAACAACTGCGACAATAGCATCCCAATAGGGTATAGCGCCGCGATCACCGGTCCCTTGCGCAGCTTCATCAACCGCCACAACGTGCCAGAAGCAATGTAAACCCAGGCCGTGCGGGCAAGCTGCACATAGGTTGCGGGGATTGAATTTTCCATTGAATCACGCACGATGTCGGACCAGACCAGCACCTCGACGTCGGCGTCGGATTGGACACCGTCTATCTGCGCAGTGACATGCCAGCCGTAATTGCCCCCACTCTTGCCGGGTGTCAGGGCCAGATCATAGCCTGAAATATCCGCCTGTGACGCGCCTTCTTTGCGGTAAAGTTCGCGGTAGCGGCGCGGATGAATGGGATCATAGCCGGGGATGTAAAATACCCGGCGGCGGCTCACCTGTCCTGACTTGTTCTTGCCCATTGCGCCCTCTTTTGCCCATCATACCGCTGATTTTGGGCAAGAGTAAGGCGTCTGCTTCATCCCAGGGTGGCCAGCGCCGGGAAGGTTTCCAACAGCCAGAAGGCAAGCGAGGTGAAAGCGCCCGTCAGCATCGCCAGCCCCACAAGCAACAGCAAGCCGCCCATCACCCGTTCGATCAGTTTCATATGGCGTTTGATCCGGTTCATGAACCCCATCGCACGTGTGATGAACATCGCGGCAAGCAGGAAGGGAATCCCCAGTCCAGCAGCATAAATCCCCAAAAGAAGCGTGCCGCGCGCCACCGAGGCCTCGGAGGCTGCCAGCGACAGGATCGCGCCAAGCTGTGGACCGATGCAGGGCGTCCAGCCAAACGCGAACGCAAGACCAAGGATATAGGCGCCAAAGCTTGACCCTCCCTTGTCGCCTGCGTCCAGCCGCGCCTCCTGATCCAGAAAACCCAGGCGGAAAACGCCCAGAAAATGCAACCCAAAGACAATGACAACAACGCCGGAGACCTGTGCAAAAAGCACCTGATTTTGCAAGAAAAACGCCCCAAAGGCCGAGGCGGTGAACCCAAGGATCAAAAAGACCGTGCTCAGCCCCAGCACAAAGAATAATGCCGCAATCACCGCCCTGCGCCGGGCGGTTGCCTTGCCGGACATGTCCGCCAGAGACACGCCGCTCATGTAGGCCAGATAGGGCGGCACGATCGGCAACACGCAGGGGCTGAGAAAGCTGATAACCCCTGCCACGAGGGCGATCAACATGGCAGGCAGCAAGCCCGCATCAATAAGTTCGATACCAAACATACCCCGCGTCTTAGTCGGGATGCTCTGCCACGTCACCAGCCATGTGGTCACAAGACTGTGGACGACATGTAACATCTGACCTATGTGGCGGGCATGAAGATTGACGAACTAGATGCCATTGGGTTGCTCTGCCCCCTGCCCGTCCTGAAGTTGCGCAAACGCCTGTCTGGTGTGCAGGCGGGGGATCATATCCGACTTCTGGCCGATGACCCTGCCGCCATAATCGACGTGCCGCATTTTTGTGCCGAAACCGGACATGTCCTTGTTGAAAGCACCCAGAGCGACGGCGTGCAAAGCTATCTGGTCCGAAAAAAGACCTGACCCGAAAACGAGACAGCCCCGGCGCAGGGCCGGGGCTGTGTCGATTTCAAAGTCGTCTGCCCTTAGCGGCCCAATGACCACCAACCACGGCGTTTGGACTTTTTCGTCTCTTCCGCTTTTGGTTCCACAACAGCGGGTTCCGCCGGCGCCTGGGCAACTGCTGCTTCTACCGGAGCCACCTCAGAGGGCGCCGCCACCGGAGCTGCTTCAACCGGAGCCTC
>Ga0316204_10011593_pt1 | contig 10992 bp, 8 predicted proteins | sample 6monrhotite_MG_2_FD_205661 | JGI IMG/M metagenome (GOLD analysis project Ga0316204, IMG submission 205661) | Microbial mat bacterial communities from mineral coupon in-situ incubated in ocean water Damariscotta River, Maine, United States -... | ecosystem: Environmental > Aquatic > Marine >...
GTTATCCATTGGATAACCCTGTCGCGGGGTGGAGCAGCCCGGTAGCTCGTCAGGCTCATAACCTGAAGGTCGTAGGTTCAAATCCTACCCCCGCAACCAAAATTACATCATAATTACAGATACTTACGTGCCGCCTTCGGGCGGTTCTTTGCGTTGCGCCAAACCTCGTGGAAGCACTGTGGAAGCAATTGGAGCGAGGTGGGGAGTGTGGTAAATGGGTGACTGTTGGAATTTATTCCATACGATAAATATTCAAATTGAGAACGAAATTGCATACGTGATACTGGAGTGATACGAACTCAAAATATTATGTATTTTTGGATTTGTAGATAGGTTGATTTAATGAATAAGGCTACGCTCGTTTGGTTTTGTGCTGCAATGACAATTTTTGTTACTGGTTTTTCCTCGAAAGTGGTTTCGCAAGATTTTTCGGACGAAGCAGCGACAGGGATAAAATCTGTTATCCTAAATGCAGCGGGGCAATCAGCTGCGCATTATTATTCCTATCTGGCAGATCAGTTCGACCTTCTCTCAAGAGGTGAAAGTTCGATTTTTGGTCGTGCTAATTCGATCAAAGATACAGCTAGTCGAATAGAAATTCAGTCAGCAGCGAGTAGAAAATCAAATGAACTTGCCAGGAAATCCTATTTGGCTTCACGATCAGAGTTGTCGATCAAAAGTTTGGGGCGGATCTTAAATATTGTGGGCTTAGTTAGTGAAACTGCCACTAACGATTTTGGCCTTGGCATAGAGTTGGACGCATTTATCGAAAAATATCCAGAATTGGACATTAACCCATCAATAATGGAAGGTTTGGCCGACAGTGCAAAAACTACCTTTTTTGATTTCGTTTCTTTTGGTGGAGTCGGGGGCACAGCTCTCGAAGACCATGATCCAATTCCTACCACTGGAGAACGCGACAAACAAAGGTGGCTCAAAGTCTTTGATTCTGTGTGGTTTGATATTGTTTCAGATCCAAGCAATCCCTTATACGCGGAACTAGTAAATGATTACGGAAGTGGTCAAGGCAAAATACCGATTGGGCTGCTGCAATACCTGAAAATCTATAGAAAGTCAGACATGTCTCTAATGTCTGATATGGGCTTCGATCCAAGAGATAGTCGCCACGCTTGGATTGATAATTGGGTCGTAAATTTCACTGTGAAAAATGGCCGTTTTGCGCCAAATGCGGAATTTGTACCTACTTCTAGTATTGACCGGAAATATAGTCATTTAGTATTCTCTCCTGAACAAACAGTTTTTTCGCGGGAGGCAAGCATTCAACCTAGCGGAATAACTGGACAAGTTTATTATGCAAACGATGACCTAGTAAACGAACTCGCCGTAGCACTTGCAAATGAACGTATTAGCCGACCAACCAACGACACGGTTTTCCTTTTAGACAGAAATTACCACTGTGTCGGTACCGGATGTAACTACTCAAATATTTTGCAGGATAGCGTGTACGGTCAATGGTATATCGGGAATCCGGTGATTTCCGAACCTATTGAGGGTGATTTCTTCGCTGAAGGATCTACTTTTAAAACCTTGACTGGTAGTACTCCCACGGTAACCGCAGCAAGCTTTGGCGACTATAGTTATACAGCTTGGGGTATTTGGACGACAAATGATCATCAGACTCATTATGGAGTTAAAAGTCGTCTATTCACTGAATACTGGTTGGCTGGCGGTGCAACTCATCCAGATAGCCTACCAAGGGTCGGTAGTGCGAGTTACTCGGGAGAAATTATTGGCACCCTTGCGGCGACGCGCTTTCAATACGGGGCAGAAATAAGAATAACTGGCGATATCGAATTCGAAGCCGACTTTGCCTCTCAATCTATTTCTGGTGCATACCAATTCCCTACTTGGAAAAGCGGACAAATTCCTGAAGTTTCCATTGATCCGACAAACGGAAACGCACGGTTTTCCGGAAGCATGCAGCACACGACAGGTGGTACGGGGTCGATACAGGGTGTCTTTATTGGGCCTTATGGTGAAGAAATCGGCGGTATCTGGCAAGACGGGCTAACTGGCGGAATATTCCGAGCAAAATAGTATCTATTGGAGAGTTTTATGAAACGACTAGTTGTGACCGTTTCCCTTTGTGCTGTTCTAACAGCACTGAGTTCACCATCGTTAGGCGCCACTCAATACCAGATGTTTGAGTCGGCTCAGCTTCTTCAAAGTGGTCGGCCAGCCGAAGCCCTTAGCCTTCTGGAGGCGAATTACTCTCCTGAGTTAACCTCAACACAAGAGTTGTTCCTTTTGGGTATGGCGGCAAAAGAAAGCGGCGCATATTCCAAGGCCGAAACCTATTTTCGTGCTGCGCTGGCGCGTGACCCCGGTGCTGGGCGTATACGTATGGAGCTTGCTGAGGTTATGTTCGCGTTGGGTAAGCTAAATGCTGCACGCGCTGAATTGGCAACAGTGAGTGCAAGCAATCCTCCAGCGCAGGTACTGGCGAACATTGGCAGTTTAATTTCGATGGTAGATACGAAAATTTCGGGTGTACCAGAAGAAACTGAGCGTGGACCATCGTTGTCCGTTCCGGTGCAAAGTGCTCCGAAGAAAAATTGGTCAGCATTTGTCACGGTTGGGTTATCTCTGGATAGCAATGTAAACGCTGGACCGAATACAGATACAATTACGCTTTATGGCATCCCCTTTGCTCTTTCTGTAGATGCTAAGGAAACACCTGACACAGGTTGGTTCTTGCGAACTGGTATTAACTATGCGGGAACATTGGAAGGTGGAACTGAATGGAATTCCGGTATAAACATCTCGGTTGCCGACTATATCAAAACTAATGCATTTGATGATATGACATTGAGCGCGTCTACGGGACCATCCTTTAGACTTGGAGCCAAAACAATTGTTTCCGCTCCTCTGACGTTTGGTGCCCAGTTATACCTGCAACAAGGTGATTGGTATTCTCAGAGCTGGGGCATAGCTCCAAGGCTAAAATACTTGATGAAGGACAATCTTCAGTTCTCAGTTGCTTCGTCCATTTCCGTGAAACGGTTCAACGGAGATATCAGTCGAGATTCAACCTCCTGGATGGTTTCTCCTTCCATGAATTTCCAACCAAACGATAAAAGTAACGTTGCTGTTGGTATTAGCTACGGGGCGGAAGTTTCCGGCCAAGATATTTATTCAAATACAGTTGCAGGCGGATATATCGGTTATCAATACGTCTTTAGTAAACCCAATATACAAGCTGGTCTTACCGCGTCCTACAGCGACACAGCATATGAGGGAATTCAGGCCGCATATTTGGACGCTCGTCAGGACGCGTCGCGTAAAGTTTCTGCGGATATCACGTATATGATTAGCCATATCGCTGGCTCGGAAGTTGCCGCCTCGGCAAGCTATTTGGACAATAGTAGCAATTTGGAAATTAACACGTTCGCGCGAAGTGAGTTTTCTCTGAGCTTCACGAAGCGATTCTGATATTTGCTAAGCTGTAGGGCTGACAAGTTATTGAAGGATGTATTTGCTTGCTACTTTTGCAATCCGCTCTTCTATTGAAATCGAATGCTCACCAATCAACAGCATTAACGACTCAACATGCCGTTCCATGAATTCCTCGAATTCGTCACCAGATACATCAGAAATTGCCGCACGGGTTATAAATACCCCAGATAGCAGCGCATCTATTTCCCGCATTTTTGCGATGCGGTTAGCGTAGATCACATCACTCGGCAGGACTCCTGCGCAGTTTTGCAGAAGTTCGTCGTTAATCACGCGCGTAAATTGACGCCAGAGTCCGTGAGTGGGCCAGCGGGCGCGGTTGGCGTCCGAGGTGGGGATGCAGTAGCGAATGCGCCTCAGTGAGTCTGTGAAGGCGTCTCCGACGGCGTCATGAACATCTTGCCAACTTCGCATCTCGAAGCGGTTACGAAGTTGTTTGGAACCTAGTCTCAGCTCGAACCGCCAAACTTGGCTGGTATTACGATCCGTTAGATCAAGAGGCGGTTCGCCTTCCGCTTTCAATGCCGCGTTCCAGATTGTGAGCCAGCCCATTTTGTTAGTTTGAATGACCTCGGCCCGTTTGTCGTAGATAGCCAGCTGGCGGTTCGCTACGGCCCCAGCGCGAAGGCCGACCACGCGTGACCCGCTGGAAACGGTCTCGGTTTCATTAACGCCTGTGTATTCGGTCGATTTCGTTCCCGGTGGAAGGATCAAGAATTCACGGTTTGGCTCGAACCAAGGGGCGAGGAAGTCCACAGCGAAGTCAGCGCGTGTGATGCGAAGTTGAGCTTCAACGTATTTAATCCCGAACTCGTCCATACATTCGCGAAAATGCGCTTCGGCCCCTTCAAGGCCACTTACAGCCAGACCAAAGGCGCGAAAATCAACAGTAATGCCGGGATTGTTTGGAATAGGATCTTCGGGGTCTTGGAATAACCAAACAGCCCCATGATCGCCTGTATGGGTGGTGAAGCCGCGCGCGCCCTTGCCGCTTACGCTGAGGGAGATGGGGCCAAACTTCAATATACAATCGCTGAAGGTTTCTTTTGCATGGGCTTTTGCCGACGCCAGCTTTTCCCGTAACTCGGGAGAAATGTCGGTTTGAATAGTGAACTTCAGCCCATCAAACCCGCTATGCACTATTACCGCTTCCATTTACGCTTACCTTCGCTTTTGTATTCGTGGAGGGGGGTGTTACAAGACCCCCCAGTCTTTCAGCTTGATTGCTGACATATCTGTTTAAGTAGAAGAACGGGCGCGGTGCGCCCATTAGTGCCTCCGGCGGGGCAGCTATTGTTTTGGGGCCGGGCTGAAAGCCCGGCTGGTTGTTTAGGTTGTAGAATTGGATTTATGATTGATCCAAGTTTCCGCACGCTCAGCGCATTTAGATAGGTTCAGCAAGTCGCTTTGCGAAAAGCTGTTGGTAGACTTCCATTCGTCGTAATTGTCTTTGTACGCGCGGGTGACATCGACGGAATAGAACCCGTCATTGTTCCAGATTGTGGCCGCGATGCGCCCGATTTTGATTTTATGTGCTGGTTGGCTCATTGGTTTGTTTTCCTGTTTTTAGATTCGTGTCGAATGTTTGCGGCAGGCAAAAGAAAGGCGCGAGGTGCGATACCTCGCGCCCATTATTGAAACCTTCCGGCCCCAAAATCCCGCATGGTGCTGCCAACCCCATACGGGCAAAACTGGTTATTCTGATGTGTGCTGGCGGCGACGGGTTTCAGCCCATTCGCGTAGGTCACGGCGGCGGTAACGCACTGAGCGTCCCGGCTTATAGAAATGTGGCCCGAAACCCGTCACGCGCCATTTTTGCAATGTGCGGATGCTTTGGCAGAGATAATCTGCGGCTTCGGTTTCGGTGATGAACCCATCCCAGAAGTTGGAAGCTGGGGTTGGCTGCTCTTTAGTTTGTACCTGTTGTTGCATTGTGTTCGCCCTTTAGTTTCGTTTTGCTATGGGTCGAACATAGATGCGCTTACCTACTGTTTTCGAGCGAAACCGCTGGAAGAATTCATCTGAAATTTTCAATAGAATTCTTCCAGTAATCTTATTGCTTGTTTTTAATGTATAATTTCATCGCATTTAGCACTCGGGATTGCGGAACTTCTGGGTCAACGGCGCTAAACGCCTCGACGCAAAATCGAGCGGCTTCGGAAAGTGGTTGTCCATCATCCGTCGCGTCGCGTGAGAATTTGCGGTTGAGTGTCCCAGTCCAGTAAAAAGCAATGATTGCGATCCAATAATCTAACGCCCCTTCCTCCTTTCTTCCGCTTTTACCGTGCGGAACATTTTCAAGTGCTCTCTTCGATGTGATAGCCAACGCCGCGGCGATCTGAATCCAATCTTCGTGATCGAGAATGATCAATGAACCTGAATCAGAAGCGACTGGATCTCGTAAAGCTAGAGCCGGTAAAGAAATTGAGGGGTAATCAGGGTTCTCTAAGTTTCGGACATAGTCGGTTTGGCTAATACGGTCGATTTCCTTTATGGCAACTTCTGGAAGTGTTGCCAAAACATCTTTCAGGGCGAGTGCAGTTTTCTCGACGTTCACGAGCGCTAGTCTAATTTCAGAAGGCTTGTGTTTTTTTGCCGCCATTTCTTGGGCCCATTCCCATCTGGAATGAGCATCTTCGAGAACATCAGAGAATTCTTTCTTTTGCGAATCCGAAATTGAAAAGTCGTTTGCGAGCGTACTAATGATTTCCTTGTCAAACGCTGGCGCTTTGCCGGGTGCAATGTAGACCAATTTGGGAACCTTTGTTTTTGAGTCGGCGGTGCTGCGCTACTTTTATACAGAAGGCCCTAGTTCAGGAAAGCTTTGCGTAACGTTACGCATTCTACTTGGATTGATCAGATATAGAAGAGGGCAACGGAACGTAACGTTGGGGGCTATATATACTATATAGGGAGAAACTCTCTACGTTACGTATCGTTACGACATCTCTATATAGTATATATAGGGTATAAACGCTCCCATACGGTATATACCGTATATAGGCCCGCAACCCGATAACCAGCATCCCGACGCCCGCCGTTTCGTTCTATAGGTAGGACATCACTTCGCCGGGCAGCATGTCTGCTATGCGGACAAAGCGACTATCTGTACCAACCGCCTCTATGTCCGCTGTTAGTCCCAGGTTGCGTATTCCCCCGTCATTGTAATATGTCAAATGATATGGAAACAGAACATTTCGACATAGCGCATTACGCGGGACATAAGGCTCTAGAAGAATTAGGTAAGTGCTTTAGACTTTATACCCTTCCTATTCGTCAGGTGCTCTATGAAAATAATATTCAAATACATTCATTTGACTTTAAACCTATATCGGACATTGGAGATCTTATCTCTAAGCTCACTATACAAGATTTAGACATAGACGAAATTGACCACATTAATGCGTTTCATTTTGGTAGTCATTTACGTGCCTTGAATAAAAAAGAGATAGAATACTGCATAAATTCTTCAGTGTTTTTTCAAGTTATGATGGAAACAGAAATCAATGATATTTTAGGAAGCGATGAAGGGCATTTCTTTGGTAAATGGGATGGTTTCTTGAAAAGCAATAATGCCAATGCTGAGGATTTGGATGACTTCAAAGCATATTTCAATAATATTTATAAAGGGATTAGAAATCCAACAGTCCATCCAAAAGAAAGAATTGGATTGCGTAATGCAGAAATGTTTCATTTTATACATGTGCATGAATACATAAAACGAGGGTGGTTTTCATCCGTCTTTCTTTCAAACAAAATGCACGGTTTTGACATGGACAAAAATGAAAACTGGAAGAGTATGTGCAGTTCTCATGGTGTACCTGATGAAATTACGAAGGAAGATTTTCCAGATATGGGAAAACTTGCAGGATCATTATATATAAAACATACAGAGGGTATTAATAAAATTGACCATTGAAGTGGCCTTGCTTTTTAAGACAGGTTTGCGGCTTAACTAAGAGGTATTTGGTTTCTGTTTAGGCCGTTTCCGTATCTCTCTTGTCCGAAATATGCGATGTCTGGAGCCACACCAACGGCAGTTTTCGGCCGTCGGTCAAACTTTGCAAAGGTCACTATCTGGGCATAGCCGCCATCTGAGGAACGTTCAGAATCGAGCACTTTGGGCTCTAAGCCGCCATTGCTGCTAAACGACGCGCAAGTGAATTTGGGGCTTACATTCAGTTCTTAATGCATCGCTAAGACGGTTAGCATTCTCTTCGGCAGCACGGTTTACCGGATCATCCGCCAAATGTGCGTAACGCATCGTTGTCTGAATCTGACTGTGACCGAGCAACTTTCCGACCATCTGAATTGGCATTCCGCCCGACACAGCGTTCGAAGCGTAGGTGTGCCGCAGGTCGTGAATGCGAACACCTGACAACCCGGCACGATCACGAATGCGCCTCCAAGGGTGCTGGAGGTCCGTTGCGTGCGATCCAGGAAGTTTCCCCGCGATAATGTAAGGATTGCCCTCAGGGGACTCCAGAGAGTCCAGAACGGCCCTTGCCGCTTGAGGAAGCGGGATACGCCGCGCCCCAGTCTTGGTGTCGGGCAATTCCATGCCCTTGGGCGTGATGTATTCCCAACGTAAGGTTTGGATTTCCCCAAGGCGGCACCCGGTCAAGATCAACAGCCGGAACGCTGCCACGACAAAGGGGGACTCCGACCCATCGGCCTCAACCTCGGCCAAAGTAGCACCTAGCCGTTGCAGTTCCACACCAGCCAAAAACCGCTCGCGTTTCATTTCGCGATACTTGGGAACGTGACGACAAGGGTTGGAACCGTCCGGGCGCAATCCCCAAACCTCGGATAGATTGAACATCTTGGAAAGCACGCCAAGGGTGCGGTTAGCCTGATAAGGTTTGTCGCGGTGCTTTTGGTGTAGGTCGGCAATATCCTTGCGTTCAACATCTACCGTTTTGAAACTGCCAATGGCGGGTTTGATGAACAACTCAATTGCGCGGCGGTATTCGCCCTGAGTTGAGGGTTTGCAGTTTTCCATCACGTGTTGCTCGAAAAACCGATCACAAAGGGCGGCAACGGTTGGGGCGCGACGGTGCAAGCTGAGTTCTTCGGCGGGGTTATCACCTTTGGCAACTTGTCCCATGACTTCTTGCGCCAGCTTGCGGGCTTGCTCAGCGGTAATCTTGCCATGCCTCCCCAATGATACGCGTCGGGTGCGTCCACCTTTGCGATATTGCGCCTGATAGGTCTTTGCCCCTGAGGGCATGACACGTAACCCGAACCCGGCAATTTGCGTATCCCAGACAAAGTAATCTTTCGCCTCGATTTTGAGGGCTTCGACTGTCCGTTTCGTTAGCTTTGTCATGGTCTCTCCTATCTCGGGTCAAACTTCTCGTGGAAGCACTGTGGAAGCAGCTGGAAGCAAGTCACAGCGTAAGAGATAGGAAGTGAACGCGTGATCCGTCAAGAATAAATAAGCGATTCCAATAAGATAGAGTAAGTAAGCGAAATCGGGGGTACGGGGTGCGACTCCCCTTAAGCTATCTCATAACCTGAAGGTCGTAGGTTCAAATCCTACCCCCGCAACCAACTAAACACCAACATTAACAGTAGCTTACACCGCGCAATAGCGCGGCGCTTTAGTGTGTCGTTTTGAGCGGTGCTACGATGGTGCTACGTTTTGGACAGCAAAGCTCTCGTAACATACAAAAGAGAAATGTAACCTCACATTGTCGGCCCAAAATCTTTTGAGGGTTGATTTAGTGGGCAGGGTCGAGCAACTTCAAAACACGGCCTCATCAAGTCACCGCGAACTTATGTCCATACCCCAATATAGCAAAGCGAATTTCCGCAGCTGAAGAAGCGGTACTGGGGGCGACACTTTTGGGGGAGGGGCTACTTTTCAACCGCCAACGGTGCGATCACCGAGGACATCTTACTTCAGTACTTGGAAAAGCACATCGAAATTCCCGCCGTCGCCAGACGATAGTGGTTTAGTGCGTCCAATTGTTTGGTGGCACAATGGCGCTGCGTTTGCCACATTGTGGTCTGTGGTGCTATCCGTTCCGCGATGTGGCCGTGGATCAATTGATCGCCGCAACATATTGTGCGAGCATTTCTGCTGAGGGTTGAGGAATAAAGTCACTAAGAGTGGAAGTCAAAATGGATAATAACAGCTTTCAGATAACGCAAGCTTTTGTCGTTTGGCGCTTGAGTATTGATAGAAGAAAAACGGTAATCTTTCAGCAAGCTCTGGCGCAGCAAACGTAATTACGAAAGCGCTGGGTATGAAGCTTTTCCAGCCCCAATACGCGCGTGAATAATGGATCTATTTTCGCGCAAAGTTTAGTGTCTGACATCGCTTTCGGCGAATGCCTGCCGATAGGTGCCAACATGATCCAAATATTGACGCCGGACCGGCCAAACACTAGGGTTCGAGCAAATTGCTGGTGAGGGATAACTGAATGAAGTGGCTGGACGAGCTAATCGTGAATCATGATCGCGATCTGCCTGCTATTGTCGACCACGACGACCGAGCTTTTAGCTATGGTGATCTCTCGGAAATGGTTGAAGTCATGGCCAGAGCGCTTGCGGAGCATGGCGTTCGGCCTGGTGACCGCATAATGCTGGTTTCAGAGAATTGTGCTACCTATGCCGTCACCGTTTTGGCCGCGTTTAAGTTGAATGCCTGGATCTCGCCTATCAATGCGCGCCAGTCGGTTGAAGAGCTTGAGGCAATTAAAAAGCACTCTGGGGCGCGCTGCATGGTCTTCACGCCAGAAGCATCAACCGCATCTGCGGAGCATGCGAAACGGTTGGAGGCATTCACCCTGGGTTCTTTACCTTGCGGTCTGATTTTAGTATCGCAGACCTATGATGTGACGCCTGAACCCGCTGTGGATGACCCAAAATTGCAGGTAGCGGCATTGATGTATACGACGGGTACGACCAGTGCCCCAAAAGGTGTAATGTTAACACATGACAACCTGATCTGGAACGCAACGCAATCTGCGAAGCTCCGGCAAATGGCGCTGGGGGATGTGGTTTTGGCAGTCCTTCCAGGAACGCATATATTTGGATTTGCGTCCGCGTTGTTGGCATCCTTTTTTGCGGGGGTAACAATCCGGTTTATGCCCAGGTATTCCCCGCAAGCTGTGCTTCAATCATTTGCCGAGGGTGCATCTGTTATGCCCGCGGTTCCTCAGATGTATCAGGGTATCGTTCAATATCTGGAAGAGCGCGGTGAAAAGCCGAATGCACCTAAGTTGCGGTATATATCGTCAGGAGGAGCGCCACTTGATCCGGAATGGAAAGCGAAAATCGAAAGTTTCTTTGGCTTGCCATTGAACAACGGCTACGGGTTAACAGAAACGTCGCCCGGCGTGGCAGCAACCCGTCCTGACAACCCACGCGATGACATTTCTGTGGGAGAGGTGATGGAGGATGTTGAAATTCTGATCGACCAGCCTGACGCTGATGGAATAGGCGAACTTCTGATACGGGGGCCCAACATCATGAAAGGGTACTATAGAGACGAAAATACCACACGCGATG
>Ga0316204_10011594_pt1 | contig 10991 bp, 15 predicted proteins | sample 6monrhotite_MG_2_FD_205661 | JGI IMG/M metagenome (GOLD analysis project Ga0316204, IMG submission 205661) | Microbial mat bacterial communities from mineral coupon in-situ incubated in ocean water Damariscotta River, Maine, United States -... | ecosystem: Environmental > Aquatic > Marine >...
CGCCTTACCGTCAAATGGGTTGATTGAATTACAGAAAAGCCCCGATTTTTCTCTGGTCCGGAGGGGCCGAATCGGAAATGATATTTGGCAGGAGTATAGGGTATAGAATGTTTACGGGAATTATTACTGACGTTGGCACCATCAAGAGTATGACCCGTAATGGCGATTCCCATATCGTATTGCATACGGCATTTGATACGCAAACCATTGATATTGGTGCCTCTATTGCCTGTTCCGGTGTTTGCCTGACGGTGGTTGATAAGGGTGATGACTGGTTTGCGGTTGATGCCTCGGCGGAGACATTATTCTGCACAAATCTTGGCGACTGGCAGGAAGGCACGCCGGTCAACCTGGAAAGAGCCATGAAGCTCGGCGATGAGCTGGGCGGTCATATTGTCACGGGCCATGTGGACGCCATTGGAGAAATATTGTCGATTACGCCAGAAGGGGACAGCATCAGAATGCGTTTTTCTGTGCCGCAAAATCTGGCAAAATATATTGCCGAAAAAGGCTCAGTGACCATTGATGGTGCCTCTTTGACGGTTAATGAAGTGATCGATGAGAAAAATAAATCCTCCGCCTTTGGGATTAATATTATTCCCCATACCCAGCAAAAAACAACATTCTGTCATAGGAAGATTGGCGACAAGGTCAATCTGGAGATTGATATCCTCGCCCGCTATGTTGCCAGAATGAATGGATAAATGACCTAATTTAAGAAGAGCTGTTCGATGCCAAAAACTTTCCTATCCCCAATTGAAGATATATTAGAAGATGCCAAAAATGGCCGGATGTTTATTCTGGTTGATGATGAGGATCGCGAAAATGAAGGTGATCTGATTATTCCCGCTCAAATGGCAACGCCGGATGCGGTTAATTTCATGGCGAAATATGGCCGGGGCCTGATCTGTCTCACTCTGGCCAAACAGCGGGCCGACGCGCTGGGCTTGCCGCCGATGAGTACACATAACCGGGCGCGAAATAATACGGCCTTTACGATTTCGATAGAGGCAAAAGAAGGAATCACCACCGGTATTTCTGCGGCGGACCGGGCGCATACCATTGCCGTGGCGATTAATGCCAATAAAACAGCTGCTGATATTGTCTCGCCCGGCCATGTTTTCCCCATTGTGGCGCAGGACGGCGGCGTATTGGTCAGGGCCGGCCATACGGAAGCCGCCGTTGATATCGCGCGTTTGGCGGGGCTTATTCCAGCTGGGGTCATATGTGAAATCATGAATGATGATGGTTCCATGGCACGCTTGCCGGAATTGGCGACCTTTTCCAAGACCCATAATTTGAAAGTTGCCACCATCGCCGATCTGATCGCTTACCGGCGCAAGGTGGATAACCTCGTGGGCTGCATTGAAGAGACGATTGTGGATTCGGAATATGGCGGTGAATTTAAACTGCGGGTATACGAGGTTAAGGATAACAACACCCAGCATTTTGCCTTGATAAAAGGCGAACCTAAAAAAGGCGAGCCAGTTCTTGTCCGTATGCATCCGTTTAATATATTTAATGATCTATTGAGCGTGAAAGGCGACCGCCACCGGCAGTTGCACCGGGCGATGGCAGAAATTGGCAAAGAAGGTTGCGGCGTTCTGGTTTATCTGCGGGAAACCTCAAAAACCATCATTACCGACAGTATTGCCCGTAAAAATGGCAAGAAAAATGTATCAAAAGAGACTTTTTTGAGAAATTATGGCATCGGCGCGCAAATTCTGCTTGATCTGGGGGTTACTGAGTTGATTTTGCTGTCTGATACGCAGCAGCATGTGGTGGGTATCGAAGGTTATGGCTTGAATATTGTTGAGCAGCGTAAATTTGACGATGGCCTTGAAATCGATCTAATGTGAAAATAATAGAGAATATATGATGTCCAAATCACGACATATACTGATTGTTGCCTCACCCTATTATGAGGATATTACCAATGAATTGATCAGGGGGGCGTCTCAGATATTGTCCAGGGCCAGGGCAACCCATGACCTGCTTACAGTGCCGGGGGCCTTTGAAATCCCGGCGGCCATTCGCTTCGCTGCGGATGCAGTGGCCGCAGGCCGGGAGAATTATGATGCCTATGTGGCCTTGGGCTGCGTTATTCGCGGGGAAACATCGCATTATGATTATGTCTGCGGCGAATCTGCACAGGGCTTGCAGCAGTTGGCCGTGAATGACCGGCTGGCGATAGGATACGGTATATTGACCGTTGAAAACCGTGATCAGGCATGGGCGCGGGCATCGGTGGACAAAGGCAATAAGGGTGGCTCTGTCACCGAAGCCGCGCTTAGAATGATCGAATTGAAGCAGAAATTTGGATTGATTGCATCATGACCACGAAATCCGAAAAATCTGTGATAAAACAAGGCGGTGTCAAAAATACATCAAGAAGTGCCTCAAGGCTGGCGGTGGCGCAGGCCCTCTATCAGATGGAGATGAGCGATCAATTGTCAGGGCCGGTGATCGCAGAGTTCATTGAGCATCGCCTGGGCGAAGTCATTGAAGGCGATCATTATGCCGAGGCGGACAGGATTTTCTTTGCGGATATCGTAAAAGGCGTCGAGGAGCGCGGGGCGGATATTGATATCCATGTGGCCGGATCATTGACGGAGGATTGGACCTTGGCGCGGATAGAACCTGTCGCCCGGGCTATTTTGCGCGCCGGCACCTATGAATTGATGGCCCGTCCGGATGTGCCGACGTCAGTGGTGATTAACGAATATGTTGATGTGGCCAAAGCCTTTTTTGAGGACAGCAAGCCTGGATTTATCAATGGTGTGTTGGACAGGATTGCCCATATTATTCGTTGATAATCCCTAATTTTTAGGAGCCATAAACTGAGTTCAGGTGAATTTGATCTTATCTCTCGGTATTTTTCCCCTTTGGCCGCCAAAGGACCGCCCGCCTATGGTTTGACCGATGACGGGGCGGTGCTGACCCCGCCCGTGGGCCGGGATCTGGTTTTTACCAAGGACGCCCTTGTGGCAGAGGTTCATTTTTTTTCTGATGACCCGGCGGATCTCATTGCCCGTAAGGCCATGCGGGTTAATCTATCTGATCTGGCGGCCATGGGGGCAGAACCTCTGGGGTATCTGTTGGCGCTTGCCTTGCCAAAAAATATGACTGATATTGACGGCTGGCTGGCCAAATTTTCCGCAGGATTGAAAAGAGATCAGGATGAATTTGGCTGGTCTCTGATTGGCGGTGATACGGTTTCAACGCCGGGGCCGCTGATGATATCCCTGACAGCTATTGGCTCCGTACCCAAGGGCTGCGCGCTGCGGCGCAGTGGGGCAGAGGCGGGCGATGATATCTACGTGTCGGGCAGTTTGGGCGATGCGGCCCTAGGTTTAAAATGTCTTACGGGCGAGATTATGCCGAAAAGCAATGTCTTGATTGACCGTTATTATCTGCCCCGGCCAAGGCTCCTCTTAGGTCAAAAACTAAAAAATATTGCTACGGCGGTGATGGATATTTCAGACGGGTTAGCTGGTGATATACGCCATATTTGTGAATTGTCAGGCTGCGGCGCAGAAATCGAGGCGGAATTAATTCCCCATTCTGATGAGGTTGGTAAGCTTTTGGAAAGTTTCCCAAGGTATAAAAGTCTGATATGGCAGGGCGGCGATGATTATGAATTGCTCTTCACCGCCCCAAGGCATGTGGCCAATGACATTGATATATTATCAAGAGAAATTGACCTGCCTTTGACAAGAATAGGCGGTATTACAGCCGAAAAGGCGGTCGTCATTAAAGATGGTGAAGATAGAAATCTGGCGTCGAACAGCCACGGATTTAGACATTTCTAATAGAGAATATAGGGTTTAAACATGGCAGATAAGGACGAAGACAAAGACAATAGTCCAGCAGAGAAAACCAAGGGCGGCGGTAAAAAGCTTCTGATCCTCGGTTTGCTGCTTGGCCTGTTGCTGGGCGGGGGCGGGGGCGCGGCGGCGTTTTTTTTATTGAGCGGCGGCGATGCTTCAGAAAAATCGGCAGAAGAGGTGGTGGTTAAAGATCAAAAGCCAAAGATAGACGCACAGTTTGTCAAGGTTGAAAGAATGAACATCCCCCTGGTTTCCAAGGGCCGTGTGTTGGGCAATCTGACGGTTGATTTTTCCATGGAAGTGGACGGCAATGAAAATAAGCTATTGGTTGTGCGCAATTTGCCGGAAATTCGCGACGCCATGTTACGACATTTCAGCGAAGAATCGATCGGCAAGCCAGATAATCCGCGCAGTGTGGATTACCCGCGCCTGAAAGAAACGTTAAAGGATATCAGCAACAGAATTCTGCATGATCCACTTATTTTACGGGTTATGGTGGTTCAGGTGCGCCAGTCTTAGTACGGAATATTAAGTCTTAGTACGGAATATTAAGTCTTAGTACGGAATATTAAGTCTTAGTACGGAATATTAAGTCTTAGTACGGAATATTAAGTCTTAGTACGGAATATTAAGTCTTAGTTACGGAATATTAAGTCGATATTTTCCCATGCAGGGCAGGCCCTAGTTGCCGGGCTGGACATTGGACGGGCCACCCGCGCCAAATCGACCAATGTTGCCAAATAATTCCTGTATGAAGCTTAACTCGCGGCCATGGGTTCGTGTTGTTTTACCGACCGGAGTGATATTATTGCGATCATCCATGGTATAATTGTCAACGGATGTCACATAGCCATCACTATCAAAACGCACCGCAATAATATTTAATTCTGTAATATTTTCTTTAAAAAAGGCCAGGCTTTCTGATTTTTTGGAATAATAATACCAGTTATCATTGTCGAAGGTTGCCGCAGAAGACGGACTGCCGAGCATTTCCTTAACGGAATCACGGGTGTCGACCTGTGATTTTATGGAACTGACCATTTCCGCATCAGGCGTATAGCCCCGGACAAATTTCCGCGATGTGCAGGCGCCAAGTGCCAAAACAGCAATGGCCATGATAATGATCATTTTCGATGTTTTTTTCATAGGGTTATCACTGTCCGTCTCTTCCAGAATATAATTAGTTTTATTTGCAGTTTATGCCGTAGCATGATACCAAACGCAAATTACAGCACAAAATGGCACCTGTCATCCGGCTAGTCAATATTTTAAATATCAATAAGGCCATTATATGGTGAACAGACATTATGTTTAATTTTTTTAACGGCAATGGGAAATTAAGGGACATGGCGCATATCTTGTTCAATAAGATAGTGCAACAGGCCCGCCAGCCGGTATTTTATCAGGATTGGCAGGTGCCAGATACACTGGACGGGCGGTTTGACCTGATCATTCTTCATGTCAGCCTGGTGGTTGACCGGCTTGAATCCCAATCTCAAAACCGTCAGGTGGCCCGGCTGATCCGCTTCCTGCAAGAGGTGCTGTTTGACAATATGGATATGTCACTACGTGAATTGGGCGTTGGCGACATGAGTGTTGGCAAAAAAGTAAAAGTCATGGCGGAAGCCTATTATGGCCGCAAGAAGGCCTATCAGGAAACAATTCGGTCAGAGGATATGGCAGCCGGGTTTAAAGCGGCCCTGACGCGAAATATTTACCGGGACCAGCAGCCCGATGAAAAGATATGTGATCTTTTTGTGGCCTATATTATGGATCAGATCGTCCATCTTGAGCATCTGGCAGATGAAAATTTAATATCTGGCCAGCTAACTTTTTCAGAAGTAAAGTAACTTCTATGCCTGATGCTGAAACAGAAACCTCATTAGAATTTTCTTACCCTGTTGATGTGACCACCATCGGGGCAAAGGGCCGGCATTTTGATCTGCGGGCAAGTAGGGAAGAAAACCGCGCTCTGGCCGGGCGGTATGAAGTCCTGACGATTGAGAAACTGGTGGCTGAATGCGATATTTTTCCGGCGAAAAAAGGACAATTTACCCTCAAAGCCACTTTCACGGCCAATGTGACGCAATCCTGCGGCGTCTCCCTTGAGCCTGTTACAGAACGGGTATCGGGGAGTTTTCAGGTGGCTTTACAGAAGCCTGTCAAAGAAAAACCCGCCGCGCAGGCAGAGGAAAACCTGGAAATAGACTTTGACCCTGAGGCGGAGGATGTGGAATATTTAAAGTCTAATCTGGTTGATTTAGGCGAATTGATTGCCCAGTATCTCTCCCTTGAAATCACGCCTTATCCGCGAAAGAAAACGGCAACGGGCGAGGAACTCGGCCAAAAAATTATCAAAGAGGGGGATGAGATTTCTGGAGCGGAAAAGCAGAATCCTTTTGCGGTTTTAAAAAGTTTAAAACATAAGGCTTGAAGATAGTGTATTATTCAGTATTGTCATGATTGCTAGGGTGCGCTTAAGCGTATTTTCTTTTAATAATAGCCAATTACTGACACTATTTTATTATTGGGTTTTAGTTTATTTAACGGGTTATTGGCCATGGGCCACCAATCAGATTGAAGAGTTGCCTTGACACATGACAATATAATTTCTCTGGACGCTATGGGCGGCGATGATGCGCCTCATATCGTCATTGAAGGTGCCAGTATCGCACGCGCGCGGTTACCTGATGTCAGATTTTTAATCTATGGCGATGAAACCAGAATAGCACCTTTGGTGACGAAATTTCCTATTCTGAAAGAAAATTGCACGATCCACCATACGGATAAATTTGTCTCGGCAGATGAAAAACCGGGGCAGGCCCTGCGCCGGGGGCGCGAGTCCAGTATGGGATTGGCTATTCAGGCGGTCAAGGATGGCAAGGCCACTTCGGCCGTTTCTGCCGGAAATACCGGGGCTTTGATGGCTATGTCAAAATTCATGCTGCGCACCATGCCTGGTATTGACAGGCCGGCTCTGGCGTCCTTGCTGCCGACATCCTGCGGTGAAAGTATCATGCTTGATCTTGGGGCTAATGTGGAATGTAGTGAGGAAAATCTGGTTCAGTTTGCCATTATGGGCGCGGCTTTTGCCCGGACGGTTCTGGGGCTTTCCAAGCCTACTGTCGCTTTGCTTAATGTTGGTGTCGAAGAATTAAAAGGTAATGAAATTATCAAGAATGCCGACCGGATGCTGCGTGATGCGAATTTGCCAATGGATTATGTTGGTTTTACAGAGGGACATGGCCTGGCCAATGGTGAGGTTGATGTGGTTGTCACGGATGGCTTTACCGGTAATGTGGCCTTGAAGACCGCTGAGGGAACGGCGCGTATGATTGCGGGCATGATGCGGGCGGCGTTGCTTGATTCTGTACTGTCAAAAATTGGCTATTTATTTGCCAAACCGGCCTTGATGGGCCTGAAAAATCATCTGGATCCCAATAATCATAATGGGGCGGTCTTTATGGGACTTAACGGGCTGGTTATTAAAAGTCATGGCAGTGCTTCGCCCGCAGGCTTTGCCAGTGCCATTGGCGTGGCAGCGGATATGGCCTCCAATGATCTTGCGGGCAAAATTATCAAAGACCTGAAGTTGTTCGAAGCGCCCGCCGAAGAAGACTTGGAGGAAAAAGTCCAATGACCGCGTATCGTTCCATTGTTTCCGGCTGCGGTTCATATTTGCCAGAAAAAATTATCACCAACAAACAGATGGAAGATATTGTCGATACCACCGATGAGTGGATTATTGAACGGACGGGCATCAAACAACGCCATATTGCCGCAGAGGGGGAAATGACGTCCGACCTTGCGGTCAAGGCCGCTCAAAACGCCATGGAAGATGCCGGCCTGACGGCAAAAGATATTGACCTGATTGTCTTGGCAACCTCAACGCCGGATCAGACATTTCCCTCAACAGCAACCCGCGTTCAGGCGGCCCTTGGCATGGATAAGGGCGCGGCTTTTGATGTGCAGGCCGTTTGTTCAGGGTTTATTTATGCTTTGGCAACGGCGGATAACTTTATCCGCGCGGGGCAAGCAAAAAATGTTCTGGTGATTGGGGCGGAAACATTCTCCCGCATTCTTGATTGGCAGGACCGGACGACCTGTGTGTTGTTCGGTGACGGTGCAGGGGCTGTGGTTCTTTCGGCGAGGCCAAGTTCCGGTACAAATAAGGATCAGGGTATTCTGTCGTCACATCTTCATTCTGATGGTCGTTATAATGACCTGCTTTATGTGGATGGCGGAGTTTCCTCTACAAAATCTACCGGCTATTTACGCATGAAGGGTAAAGAGGTCTTTCGTCATGCGGTTGTTAATCTGGCCAGTGTTGTTAAAGAAGCTCTGGATTTTAACCAGATGACCATCGATGATGTGGATATGGTTATTCCCCATCAGGCCAATAAACGTATATTGGATGCAACGGTACGAAAACTTAAAATTGCGCCGTCAAAAGTTGCCGTGACGGTGGCCCAACATGCCAATACATCTGCGGCATCCATTCCTCTTGCTTTGGTTGAAATGGTCAAAGAAAACCGAATCGCTCGCGGCGATATCATCATTCTCGAAGCTATGGGCGGGGGCTTTACATGGGGTTCTTGTCTCATTCGATGGTGAAAATAAACTTTTTTTAAACAAAAACAGCTTAATTTACCTAAAAAGCACGTTACCCAGTCACTGAGGAATGCATGGCATCCCTTTGATATTGACGGATAATTATGTGTGAAGTAGACTGTCAAAACATCAAAGGATATTTAACATGAGCGGAAAAACTGTAACGAGAGCTGATTTAAGCGAAGCTGTTTATCAAGAAGTTGGCCTTTCAAGGAATGAATCGGCGGAGCTGGTTGAAGCTGTTCTGGATGAGATTTCACAAAATCTCGTGGCCGGCGAAAATGTGAAAATATCTTCTTTTGGCAGTTTCATTGTGCGCTCAAAAGATGGCCGGATTGGCAGAAACCCAAAAACCGGTGAAGAAGTGCCGATCGAGCCGCGCAGGGTTTTGGTCTTCAGACCGTCTCAGGTTCTTAAAAGCCGGGTGAGCAATCGCCGATAAAAGACATAAAATAATCTGTTTATATGATGGATGAAGGGGGATGTCACGGTTAAGGTCACGCTTTTTTGTGAAGATGGAAAGTCACTGAAATGACATCCAAAGCAGGAAAATCACCAAATGCGTTCCGCACCATAAGCGAAGTGGCGGATGCCATGGGGGTGCCGCAGCATGTCTTGCGGTTCTGGGAGGGTAAATTCAGTCAGATATGCCCGATGAAAAGGGGCGGTGGTCGGCGTTATTATCGTCCCGAAGACATTGAAATAATCGGGGTTATCCGCAAATTGCTCCACGAGGACGGCTATACCATTAAGGGCGCGCAAAAGCTGTTGAAAGAGCAGGGGGTTAAAAGTGTGGTTGAGAGCTTTTATGCTGGGGTTGAGAATGACAATGCCTCAAAGACAGAGACGAGCCAGGTTGAAAATGCCTATGAATCCCAAATTCTCACCATCACCAAAAAAAACACGCAACATCTGAGTGAAGAAGCGGATACTGTCGCCGCTTTGAAGAAATTCAAAAACCGCCTCGAACAAATCCGCCGAAATTTAAAGATTTAATTACCCTTAGGGCTCAATATAATGATTAGACAAGGCAGAAGGTTTTTTTCGACATTGTTCATTATATTAATGTCAATGAACAGCCTTTCAAATGCAGAAAAAATTAGCCCTGGCTGCGCCGACGATTTGGATCAAACTGCCCTTAAAACTGTCAGAGAGGCAATGCCGGATTATTGGGTAAGAGAAAAAGCCCGGGATGCTGCTAGGCGGATTGAACAAGCCTTGGCTTTGGAGCCGAGACTCCATTTTGGCTATGATATTTTAAAAATCTATTATTGCTTTCATCAAAAAAAATGCGATCAAGCGGTAATATTGTTAAAGAAAGCCATTCAGCATTGCCCTGATTATTATGGCCACCATTATGGTTTGGCGGAAGTTTATGTTAAAATGGGGAAGCACGCTGAAGCACTGGCAAGTTACAAAAATGCCTTGGATAAAGGTGAGCAGGAAACCGCTTATTTTTATTTTAAAGTTGCCGAATCTCATGTTGCATTAAAGCAGAGGGATGAGGCAATCTCAAATCTTCGAAAATCTCTCGAATTGGATGAACGTTATTTTATAGCTCGGCGGAATCTGATTGGTCTTCTATATCTTTCGCAAAATAAACAGGAAGCCTTGAGCGAGGCGAGAATACTTATCTCTCTTAAGCCGGACGCTAAAATGATGCAATGGGCAAAAACAGTGATAAGGAAAATGTCACAATAAATACAACATGATAGTTGCGACAAGTTTGGGTCTTTGTCAATTCACATGCTAAAACCATAAATTGATGCACGTGCCAACTTGCTTATGCTGTATCGCTATTGATGAGAATGAGGATGGGATATGTCAATGAAAGATAAAACCGCACAGCCATATGATGGTATGATTTTTCAAATCCGGCGTAATAGGGTGCAATTCATTGGTGTATTAGTCGTTATGGGCATAATTTGGTTTGCCTTTCATTATAGAAGCGATTCTTTTTTCACACATGAAGGCGTTTCACTTGGGATGTCCCCTATGCAGGTGCAGGAAAAGTTGCCTGATGCAGGCAACTTTCGAAAAGTAAAAGTGATAGATCAACGTTCTGGTGACGTCATTAATTTTGAGATGCTTGAAGCAAAAGTAAAACCTTTGCCGTGGGAAAGATTGTTTATTGTTTCTATGGATGGTGAGGTTGTAGGTATTTCCACATATGTTTCTGACGTTACGAAAGAACAAACCGATGAACTTCGATCTGATGTGATATCTCTTTACGGCATTCCTGACGATATTTTGAAATCAGAATATGGTAGTGAAACTTTGGTGTGGGGCGATGTTACTTTTGATCTGAACGATGTAATGCAAGGGATTGTCAAGATTGATGGTCGTGCAATAATATATAGATCAAGAAAACCGGGGACGGTGTATATTTACGTTACGCGCGATGGCAAAGGGCCGCGTATTTTCTTTTAGTTTCCATGCCTAAGGTTTAAACCCTCCGTCTTCAGACGGACAGCTTTAGCAAAATCAAAAGAATGATAATGTATAATCTCCAGAAATAAGAAAGCCAGTGAGCCGAAGGCGAGCTTTCTT
>Ga0316204_10011596_pt1 | contig 10990 bp, 10 predicted proteins | sample 6monrhotite_MG_2_FD_205661 | JGI IMG/M metagenome (GOLD analysis project Ga0316204, IMG submission 205661) | Microbial mat bacterial communities from mineral coupon in-situ incubated in ocean water Damariscotta River, Maine, United States -... | ecosystem: Environmental > Aquatic > Marine >...
CAATGTCCTATTGGGTACCATGAAGAATATTCAAAGCCCATGTCAATTAAAAAAGACAAAGATGGGAGAAGAATAGTAGCCAAAGATGAGTTTAAGTGCGTACCTGATTAATACTAAGCCGCATATTTCATACAATCGGTACGAAATAGCTATATTCTATATAATCAATGTGTTATATCAATTATACCTAGGTTACAGTTTGCACCTCAATGGTTTTACAAAAAACTGATTTCGAATCTTTTTCAAAATCACTCTAAACGTATGAATAACTAGGTTGATCGTGATATTTAAACAATCTTCTTTGTCATTTTTCTGCACATTCCATTGTTCTATGGAATAAACGGGCTAACTATCGTAATCAATACTGATTTTTTTTGTTTTTGGAATGGATTGGCAGGATAAAATATAGCCTTTTTCGAGCTCCCAGTCTTCTAACGAATAATTGTTAATCATTTCAACTTCACCTTCAACCAACTGGCATCGGCATGTTGCGCACACGCCTGCTTTACATGAATAAGGCATTTTGATATCAGCAGCTAAAGCCGCATCTAGTAGGGTTTTCTCGTCGCCTTGTTTTATTTCATAATGAGAAGTCACACCATCAATGGTTACTCTCACACCACTGTCAAGTTTAGAAGTTTTTTGTTTACTGCTTATCACCTGTCCTTCTGATAAAAATTGTTCCGAATGGATTAAAGCTGAATCGACGTTGTGGTTATTCAATTCTTTTGATACTTCATCTATCATTCCACCTGGACCACATAAAAAATAACCTGCAACATCAAGATGTACCAATTCATTTTTATAGATTTTCTGCACCTTTTTTGCATCAATTCTACCTGAATATAATTCAACATCGACCGGCTCTTGACTGAGAAAATAACTCATAGAAAGGCGATCAGGATATTGGTCTTTAAGATCAGTTAATTGGCTTTTCAACAAGGTACTTTCTACTGTAGAGTTTCCATAATAAAGATTAATGTGACTATTTGATTTGTTTAGTATTTCATAAATCATACCTAATACGGGCGTAATACCACTGCCTGCAGCGAACAATGCATAGGTTTTGTCATTGGATGGATTGATAATAAAATGCCCTGTAGGTGCCATAACTTCGATGTCTTGTCCTATGGAATATTCAGTTTGTGCAGGGGCAGAAAATTGACCACCATCTACTTTCTTTATCAATACCTGTAAATCTTTTTCACTGGTGGGGTTTAATATTGAGTAACTACGTCGTATCTCCTCACTATTTACGATTTTCCTAACAGTCAAATGTTGGCCTGCTTGCCAGATAAATGATTCTTGTAAATGATCAGGAACCTCCAATGTCCATATAACAGCATCATTGGTTTCTTTTGTAATGTTTTTTAACTTAACTTTATGAAATTCGTACATATTATTTTCTTTTTATAGTCTTTGTAACACGGAGATTCACAGAGGTTTCACGGAGTTGCACAGAGTCTATTATTATAAAAACTCCGTGAATCTCAGTGTCTTCTCAGTAAACCTCCGTGTTACATCATTTTTAATGGCATTTGAAGTAATCAAATGGCTCTAAACAATCAGTGCATCTATATAATGCTTTGCAGGCAGTTGATCCGAATTGACTAATCAATTCTACCTTTTTACTCTCACATTGTGGGCACAGTATTTCCCCTGATTTACTTGGTGGCATAATCCCATATTCAAATAAAGCCTTTTTGCCTTTTTCAGTAATCCAATCAGTTGTCCAAGCCGGTGATAATTGGGTTTCCACTTTAATATTGCTAGGCAAGCCCACTCTATGACCTTCTTTTTTTAAAACATCTACAATGTCTTGTTCCATGACTTCCATGGCTGGACATCCTGAATAAGTGGGTGAAATAGTTACAATTATTTCGCTATCATTGACTTGAATGCCTCTAATAACACCTAAGTCTTCTAATGATAATACAGGTATTTCAGGGTCTGTGACCTGTTTCAGTAATTCATAAACCTGTTGAACATTACCATTCACTGTTTGGATAGGCCCTTTGTAAAAACTGCATTTCACACAGCATTAATCCCAAATACTCACTGTGGTGCCCTTTCCTTCCACCTGTGGCTTTCCAACCTTTTTGAGGTATTTCTAATGGTGTTGATTCGAGTAATACATTGACATCTTTAAGCCACAACTGTTTAAGAACTCTAGGATCTGCTGCAATACCTTGGTTGACCAATTCTGTCAAAGATTTGGTTTCTTCGAATAATTCATGGTGATAGTGCCACAATTTATCTAAAGATGCTTGTACACGTTGAAAACTTTCATCAGTGCCAAGTGCCATTCTCTTAATCCATAATTCACTTCTTTCCAGGTGATACACAACTTCTTTCAAAGATTTTGCAGCAATACCTGCTAACTTTTGATTGGTGCTTGTGGACAATGCTTGGTACAAATGAACATGATAAACATCCATAAAATATTGACGCAACATGGTTTGAGAATAATCTCCATTGGGTTGTTCTACCAATATCACATTCTTAAATTCATGCTGATCACGCATAAATGCCAAATCATCAGCAGTTTCATTGCCCTCTTTAAGTTCCGCGGCAAATTCTAATAACATTTTAGCTTGGCCAATAATATCCAAACTGGTATTGGTCAGAGCCAAATCTTCTTCTAAGAATGGACCTAATCCACACCATTCAGCCAATCTTTGGCCCAATATCAATGTATTGTCGGCCAGGTTTTGTACATAATCTTGCATCAGATGTTTTTAACCTCTTTATCAAATGGGTAAAAACTGGGGTGACGGTATATTTTATCCTCTGCAGGTGCAAAGTAAGCATCTTTATTGGTTGGGTTAGAAGATACTATCTGTGTCGAATCAACTACCCAAATACTTTCGCCCTCTTCTCTTCTGGTATACAAGTCACGTGCATTTTGCATCGCCATGTCTGCATCAGTTGCATGAACTGAACCGACATGTTTGTGGCTGAGACCTGATTTTGCGCGTAAAAACACTTCAAATAACTTCATTTATGCCACCTCTTTATTTTGTTGTTGTTTTTCAGCATAAGCCGCTGCAGCTTCTCTGACCCAAGCACCATCATTGTGGGCTTTGTTTCGAGCATCCATGCGTTGTTGATTACAAGGGCCATTGCCTTTGATGACATCAAACAGTTCGTCCCAAATGATTTCACTGAAGTCATAACTACCTGTTTTATCGTTATATTTCAAGTTCTTATCAGGAATAGTTAATCCTAAATATTCAGCTTGAGGGACTGTTGCATCAATAAACTTTTGTCTTAAATCATCGTTACTAAAACGTTTGATTTTCCATTTCATTGATTGGTCAGAATGGGTTGAATCTTTATCACTTGGGCCAAACATCATCAATGATGGCCACCATGTTCTGTTCAAAGCATCTTGTGCCATGGCTTTCTGCTTAGGCGTGCCTTGTGCCATTTTGATCATGATGTCATAACCTTGTCTTTGGTGGAAACTTTCTTCTTTACAAATTCGCACCATAGAACGTGAATATGGACCATAGGAAGTTCTGCATAAAGCCACTTGGTTCATAATAGCTGCGCCATCAACCAACCAACCCACAGCACCAGCATCTGCCCAATTCAAGGTAGGATAATTAAAAATACTGGAATACTTGGCTTTGCCAGTTAATAAATCTTGGTACATTTTTTGAAAAGATTCACCCAAGGTTTCAGCTGCAGAATAAAGGTACAAACCATGTCCTGCTTCATCTTGAATCTTTGCCAATAAAATCAATTTTCTTTTAAGTGTTGGAGCACGTGTGACCCAATTGGCCTCAGGCAATTGTCCTACAATTTCAGAATGTGCATGTTGTGATATTTGACGTATCAATGTCTTACGATAAGCCTGTGGCATCCAATCACGTGGTTCGATTTTTTCTTCGTTATCAATTCTAACTTGAAAAGCATCGAGTAATTCTTGCGAATCTTCTCCTGCTTTTGAGTCTCTTAGACCTTGTGAGTACATAGTATTTACCTGTTAATTGTAAGGAACGCTGAGATTCACGGAGAACCGCAGAGTTACGCAGAGGTTTTTAAGATAGCATATATTATAATTTATTGACTTGATGCTTATCAATGTTCTTTCTAACTATTACACTAATTCTAACAATATATTAAACATATTAAACCTCAGGATAAATTGTATTTAACTCCCAAAAATAAGGTTGAGATTTAAAAACTTTAATTTTATTATATTTTATATTAATTTTTGGCTTCATTTTATTCGTAAATATCATGTCTAATGGCGTCAAATACTTAACTAATTTTTCTTTTGTTTTTGGCAAACTATATTCTATCGCTATCTGAATCCAATATCTACATACAATATAGTGATTATATTCACTTATATCCCATGTATCCCATTCTGTATCAATAAATTGTTCCCAAGCTTCAATAAAGTTATATAACATTGCTCCATCAAAATTTATTTTTCTTTTCTGCCATAACTCAATTGAACTATTTATTACAATTAAATCTTCAGCTGTTATTTTAAATGGGAAACCTGATGATCTAACTTTCATATATTTCTCTGTGAAACTCTGCGACTCCTCTGTGAATCTCTGCGATACTTATATTTTTTTATTCTATATTTTCAAGTAACATAGCCATGCCTTGTCCTACGCCTATACATAATGTACAAATCGCGTATTTGCCACCAGTTCTTTGTAATTGTTTGGCGGCTGTTAAGACCAAACGGGCACCGCTCATACCTAAAGGGTGTCCTAAAGCGATGGCGCCACCGTTTGGATTGACACGTTTGTCATCATCGGCAAGTCCTAGTTCTCTAATCACAGCCAATGATTGTGAAGCAAAAGCTTCATTAAGTTCTATCACATCTATGTCATCAATGCTCAAGTTAAACTTTTTTAATAATTTTTGAGTCGCTGGAGCTGGTCCAATGCCCATCACACGGGGTTCTACACCAACTGCAACCGTACCTAATATTTTTGCCATTGGTTGTAGGCCATGTTGTTTTATGGCATTATCTGAAGCAATAATTAATGCACAGGCACCATCATTGACACCTGATGCATTGGCTGCTGTTACTGTTCCGTTTTCTTTTTTAAATGGTGTCCCTAATGTTGCCAATTTTTCTAAAGGTGTTTGCCTTGGGTGCTCGTCTTGGTTGAATATTTTTGGATCGGCTTTTCTTTGTGGAATTTCAACAGTTACAATTTCATCATTGAAAATACCATTTTCTTGAGCCATTGCTGCTTTATTTTGACTATTAAAGGCAAATAGATCTTGGTCTTGCCTGCTAATATTGTACTGTTCGGCCACATTTTCAGCTGTTTCAGGCATAGAATCAATTCCATATTGCGCTTTTAAGCTTTTATTGACAAAACGCCAACCTATAGTCGTATCAAATATTTCAGCATTTCTAGAATAGGCAGATTGTGCTTTTGGCATGACAAACGGAGCTCGTGACATAGACTCTACACCACCTGCAATAATCAAATCGGCTTCTCCCGTTGCAATATTGCGACTGGCCATGGCCACAGCATCTAATCCAGATGCACACAAACGATTAACAGTGACACCCGGTACATTGACAGGCAATCCAGCAATTAATGCTGACATGCGCGCTATGTTGCGGTTATCTTCGCCAGCTTGATTGGCACAACCTGCAATAACATCTTCGATACCACTTGGATCAAGATTTGGGTTTCTTATGATTAATTCCTTGATAACTTGTGCGAACATATCATCAGGCCTAACTGTGGCCATAGAACCAGCAAACCGACCAATCGGTGTTCTTATACCATCGCAGATATATGCTTTGTTTAATTGTGACATACTGACCTTCTTATGTGTGTTAATAGATTGTAATTATTGTTTTTATGGGCAACTATAAAAAAGGCGGAATTAATCCGCCTTTTAAATTCATATAGCCATTATATGATTCTACTCTTCCTCACCAGCATCAACAGAATCATCTGTATCACCAGTTTCTTCTGTTTCGGCAGTTTCACCTGCTTCAACAGAATCTTCAGAATCCACTGTTTCAACAGTTTCATCAAGATCTTCCTCATCATCATCGCCTTCCATATAGGCAATTTTTGCCAGGCTGACTAATTTTTCTTTCTTAGATAATCTGATCAATGTAACGCCTTGTGTATTTCTACCTACTGTAGAAATTCCATTGGCTTTGGTTCGAACCAAGGTTCCACCATCACTGATTAGCATGATTTCATCTTTTTCAGAAACCTGACAAGCACCAACGACATCGCCATTACGGTCAGAACATTGGATAGCAATAACGCCTTGTCCACCACGATTAATCAATCTAAATTCATCTAACTTGGTTTGTTTACCAAAACCATTTTCGGTACAAACAAGCACATTGCCTTCATCTGCAACAAACATGGAAACAACTTTTTGGTTGTCTTTAAGCTTTATGCCACGAACTCCACGAGCAGTTCTGCCCATTGCTCGAACATTTGACTCATTAAAACGAACACACTTGCCGCCTGTAGTAAATAACAGAATCTCTTTGGTACCATCAGTAATTTCAACATTAATTAAATGATCGCCATCAAGTAAATCTAATCCGATAACACCATTGGCCCTAACATTCTTAAAGTTTGTTAATGCTGATTTTTTCACCACACCTTTGGAAGTTGAGAAGAATATAAACTTATCTTCTTCATAGTCCCTTACAGGTAGAATGGCTGTGATTCTTTCGTCTTTGTCCAATGGCAGTAAGTTAACCAAAGGTTTGCCTCTGGCTGTTCTTGAAGCCATAGGTAATTCATAAACTTTTAACCAATACAACTTGCCTTTGTTTGAGAAGCACAACAAAGTATCATGGGTATTTGTGACCCACAATCTTTCTATAAAGTCTTCGTCCTTCATCTTGGTAGCTACTTTGCCTTTGCCACCGCGGCGTTGAGATTGATACACATCTAATTGTTGCATCTTGGCATAACCAGCATGTGATAATGTCACAACAACTTCTTCTTCTGTAATCAAATCTTCCATGGTCAAGTGCATTTGGTGTTCAATAATAACTGAGCGTCGCTCATCACCAAAGTTTTCTTTGACTTCAATTAACTCTTCACGGACTACTTCAAGCAATCTATCTGGGTTAGTTAAAATTTCAATAAACTCTTGAATTTTAACAATAATTTCTTTGAACTCATCTGTGAGTTTTTCTTGTTCAAGCCCAGTAAGACGGTGAAGTTGTAAATCTAAAATGGCTTTGGCTTGAATTGGCGATAATTGATAACCATCATCAAACATTCCAAACTCATCAGATAGGTCCTCAGGTCGACACAGGCTTGCATCACCTGAAAGCATCGCTTTGATGACCTCTGACTGCCAACGTTTCGCCAATAATGCTTCACGGGCAGCTGCTGGATTCTCTGAACTTTTGATAAGAGCGATTATTTCATCAATGTTTGCTAATGCAATTGCCAGTCCTTCTAAAACATGGGCCCTTGCTCTGGCTTTTTTCAATAAAAACAGGGTGCGTCTAACAATCACTTCCCTGCGGTGTTTCAAGAATGCATTGATGATTTGTCTAAGTGTCAATAATTCTGGTTGACCATCAACCAATGCCACCATGTTCATTCCAAAAACTGTTTGTAATTGAGTCAGCTTAAATAACTGATTCAACATGACTTCTGCTACTTCACCACGACGCATCTCAATAACTACGCGCATGCCATCTTTATCTGACTCGTCACGTAAAGCAGTTATGCCTTCAATGCGTTTTATTTTCAATAGCTCGGCAATTTTCTCAATCAGCCTGGCTTTATTTACTTGGTACGGAAGTTCATCAATAATAATTGTCTGTTTGCCAGATGCATCATCGATTTCGATGTGGGTCTTGGCGCGCATGTATATTTTGCCTTTGCCAGTTTCGTAGGCATCACGAATGCCTGATGAACCATTAATAATGGCAGCAGTTGGAAAATCAGGTCCTGGCAGGTGTTCCATTAATTCATCTAATGTAATGTCTTGCTTGTAAGACATAGCAATAACAGCATCGATGACTTCATTTAGATTATGTGGTGGTATATTTGTGGCCATACCAACAGCAATTCCTGAAGAGCCATTGACCAACAATGCAGGAACACGTGAAGGCAAAACATTGGGTTCGTGTTCTGATTCATCGTAGTTGGCATTAAAATCAACGGTATCTTTATCGATATCTGCCAATAATTGATGGGCAATCTTTGACATCCTGATTTCTGTATAACGCATGGCTGCAGCTGAATCACCATCAACAGAACCAAAGTTACCTTGGCCATCAACCAACATATAACGCATCGAAAATGGTTGAGCCATTCGTACGATTGTGTCATAAACAGCAGTATCACCATGTGGATGGTATTTACCTATCACATCACCAACAATACGAGCAGACTTTTTATAGGATTTATTCCAATCATTTCCTAATTCACTCATCGCGTACAATACACGTCTATGAACTGGTTTTAAGCCATCTCTTACATCTGGTAATGCCCTACCTACAATTACACTCATGGCGTAATCCAAGTAGGATTTTTTCATTTCATCTTCAAGATTTACTTTAAATATTTCGGTGGTTTTATCGACCATAGAATTGTTTCCAAATATGCAATTTTCCAATCGAAGGATTATAACATAACAAGACAGTAATGTATTAGATTAAATACACTTTTATTGGAGTTATTGTTGTGTGAAATTTAACTTAGAATTGGCAGTATTTCTGGAGGCAACATTGGTTTAAAAAAGTAGTAGCCTTGGCCATAGTTTACTCCTATGGCTGCCAGCTTATTTGCACCATCTAAATCTTCAATGCCTTCTGCCACAATTGACATTTTCATGCGTTTGGCTAATTCGACAATGACTTCCAGCATAATCATACTTTTGGGGTTGCTTTCTATGCTCATGGTAAATGCTTGGTCAATTTTAATTGTGTGAAAATCCAATTCTAACAAATGTTGAAAGCCAGAATATCCCGTTCCAAAATCATCTAAGGAAAGTTTAAAGCCCATTTTGTGGCATTCGTCAATCCATGTTTTTACTTTTTCATAATCAACAACCAAGCTTTCGGTGATTTCTATTTTGATGTTTTCAGGATTAATTTTATATTTAAATGTAATGTCTCTAATATTCTTTAAAAAGTTTTTTGCGGTTAATTGATTGGCTGAAACATTGATACTCATAAAAAGAGGCGGCAATTTTGAACCAGAATTGTCTCGAATATTTTGAAAAATGGCCAATTGCTCACATGCATTTTCAAAAATCTTAATCCCCATAGAAATAATTAAATCACTTTCTTCTGCCAATGTGATAAATTCAAAGGGTGAAATCATGCCTTTTTCAGGGTGTTTCCAGCGGCTTAATGCCTCAAACCCTGCAATATGTCCTTTTTTTAGGTCAACCATGGGTTGGTAAACATTGATAATCTCATCATTGTCTAAGGCTTGAAACAATTCTTTTTCAAATCTAATCTTGTGCAAACCCTCAGAAACTATAGTGTCATGATGTTTAGATACACTCGAGGCATCACTTGAATCACCCAATAAATTACGAATTCTTCTTAGCATAACCTCCATAACACCACGAATGATTGGATCGGAATTCTTTAATCGGTTACTTATTTGTTCACGATCAATTACCATTAATTGCAAGTCAGATTCTGCAAATGCACTGACAGAACGGCTACTCTGATCTAGAATCCCCATTTCTCCTAGCAACTCTCCTTTACCAAGTGTCGCTATAGACTCATCATCCATTGTAACAGGGTAAACACCAAGTGTACCTGATTCAACAATATAAGCACAATTTGCTTTATCGCCGACTTTAAAAATTTGATCGCCCTTTTTAAAGGATACTATGTGTAAATTTTCTTTCATGGCTTGTTATTTTAGCACAGGTTTCTTTGAAAATTCTACCTGATTAAATTAGAATAGAAAAATGACAAATAATAATGAAATCCGTTTCAATAATTTATCTTTAAAACGCTCCCCTACTTCAAAAAAAGAAACCCTAAGAGCATGGGACGCGGCAGATGAATATGTTCTTGATGTGATACATGAAAAAAACCTGATAAAAGCCAATGAAAATGTATTGATTTTTAATGATTCATTTGGTGCCATTTGCCTGAGTTTGTGTCATCTAAAAACAGCCAACTCAATCACAGTGATGACTGACTCAATTAATACAGAAAATGGCATTATTGAAAATGCTAAAAACAACAATATATCATTCAATTTATTCAATATTATTAATAGTTTAGACACATACTCTCATGTATATAATCACATCATAATTAAACCACCTAAATCACTTGATGCACTAAAATATTTTATTTCAAATGTCCTACCATTTACCAATAAAGAAACCAACATTATGATTGCAGGGATGGTTAAGCACATGCCGAAATCTTTGTGGTCGCTGTTAGAAGAAAATTTGGGGCAAACTCAAACTTCATTGACTAAAAAGAAAGCCAAAATAATTAGCGTAAAAATTACAAAAAACACTATCACAAGCAACTACCCAAAAACATTTTTACAAGACAATGCATTTACAATTTATAATCATGCTGCTGTTTTTTCAAAAGCTTCATTAGATATAGGTACGCGATTCTTATTAGAAAACCTCCCAGAACTAGAAAATATAAATGATATCATTGATTTGGGTTGTGGTAATGGAGTTGTTGGCCTTAATTTATCAAAGCAATACCCCAATGCTCACATTACATTTACAGATGAATCCTATATGGCTGTGGCATCGGCAAAACTCACTGTGCAAAACAATACAAACACCATGACCAACATGGATTTCAAAGTTAAGAATTGTTTAGATGGATTTGAAAGCAATAGTACCGATTTAATTGTGTGTAACCCACCCTTTCATCAGTCTCAAAATATAGGCATACAAATCGCTTTAAATATGTTTGAACAATCTTTTAAAACGCTTAGAAAAAATGGTGTGTTTATTGTTATAGCCAATAGACATTTGCCATATTTTCACACTTAAA
>Ga0316204_10011599_pt1 | contig 10987 bp, 10 predicted proteins | sample 6monrhotite_MG_2_FD_205661 | JGI IMG/M metagenome (GOLD analysis project Ga0316204, IMG submission 205661) | Microbial mat bacterial communities from mineral coupon in-situ incubated in ocean water Damariscotta River, Maine, United States -... | ecosystem: Environmental > Aquatic > Marine >...
AAACTGATCAGACCGGTAAATCCGATCAACAGGTCCAGGCTCATGGCGAAAATGCTCATGATCATCAGGCTGATGACCAGTTCTTCGTAAAATTCATCGCCGACAAAAGGAAAGGCCGCCAAGGCTATGATGCCGGAAAACAGGAAAATAAGCAGGGGACGTGAATGGGTCATATGATTACGCCGTCCTGCCAAACAAACCCTGGGGACGCCACATCAGGATCAACGCCATCAGCGCGTAAATCACCATGGATGACAGTTCCGGCAACAGGACCTTGCCAAAGGTATCGGCCAACCCCACCAGCATGGCCCCGACAAAGGCCCCCTTGATCGAGCCGATGCCGCCGATGACGATAACCACGAAGGAAATGATCAAGATGAAATTGCCCATGCCCGGATAAACCGAACTGAGCGGCGCGTCGATCATACCGGAAAATCCCGCCAGCGCGGCCCCCAGGCTGAAGACAATGGCAAAAACCTTGCCGATATCGATGCCCAGGGCCTGGGTCGTCTCGCGGTCTGTTGCACCGGCCCGGATCATCATCCCCAGTTTGGTTTTGTTGATCACCACATACATACCCGTCGCCACCACCATGCAAACCAGAATGACAAATATCCGGTACACAGGGTATTCCTGATTGCCCATGGGGATAGACGACGACAAGACGTCCGGTACGGTGACGCTGTAAAAATCACTGCCCCACAGTATTTTTTGCATTTCGTTCAAAATGAGGATCAACCCATAGGTCAGTAACACCTGATACAAATGATCGCGTTTGTATAAAAAGGAAATGGCCAGTCGTTCGATCAGGTAGCCAAAGACGACCATAATTGGCAGGCCCATGGCGATGGCCAGGAACAGGTTGTCGGTATATCCGACCAGCCAGAATGTCAGGTAGGCACCGATCATATAGAACGCGCCGTGGGCAAGATTGATAATACCCATGATACCGAAAATCAGGGTCAGCCCACTGGCCACCAGAAACAAGGTGAAGCCATACTGAACGCCGTTCAAGACCTGGATGAGGAAGGTGGCAAAATCCATAGCAAATACAATAAATCCGGTTCAGACGTTAACAAGAAAGAGCCCCGGGCAAGTACATTGCGCCGGGGCCCTTCTTTGATTGCGCCCGGACTCAGGCCATTTTACAGCCGGTCGCGGGGTCTTCAAGCTGCTCGGCGGCGATGCCCAGAAGCTTTTGCTGCCCGTTTACGACCTGACGCAGATAGATGTTCTGGATCGGGTTATGGGCCTTGGACATTTTCCAGGGGCCACGGGGAGAATCGGGGACCTGAGAGGTTTCCATGGCCGCGATGACATCGGCCGTTGCTTCAACGTCACCACCAACGGCGGCGGCGGCCTGCAACAACAACGATCCCGTGTCATATCCCTGAACCGAGAAGACGTTGGCATCGGCGTTGAAGGCCTTCTTGTAATTGGCCCTGAAGCTGTGATTTTCAGCATTATCCAGGTCAGAGGCATAGTGCAGGGTCGTCTTGATACCTTCGGCAGCCGAACCTGCGGCTTTTTCCACGCCTTCGGTCAGGAAGCCCGAGCCATAAAGCGGAATTTTGCCCTTAAGGCCCGCCGCTTCATAGTCTTTCAGGAACTTGATCGCGCCACCGCCCGAGAAGAACGAGAACACGGCATCGGGTTTCAAAGCCGCGATTTCCGACAAATGCGCCTGGAATTCAACGTTGGGGAACGGCACCAGAATGTCCTTGATGGACGTGCCGCCACCTTCTGCGAACCCTTGACGCGCCGCCGCCATGGACTGGATGCCCGCGCCGTACTTCCACGAAATGGTGACGCAGGTTTTATGACCTTCCTGGGACATCAACTTGCCACCGGGATAGGCCGGCTGCCAGTTGGAAAACGATGTGCGGAAGATATTGGGCGCGCACAGCGCACCCGTCACGGCGTTGGAACCGGCATTAGGAATAACCATGATCGGCGTTTTGCGCTGGCCGATAATTTTCGCCATGGCAGCAGCAATACCCGAATGAACCGGACCGACCAGGAAATCGACTTTTTCTTTCTTGATCAATTTGTTGGTGTTCTGCGGTGCCTTGGGAACCGACATCTGGCTATCGATGGCGACGTATTCGATCGGTCGCCCGCCCAATTTTCCACCCGCCAGCGCGAAGCGCATTTTCATGGCGTTGGTGATTGAATTACCCAACATGGCATAGGTACCGGAATAAGGCAGCAAGATGCCGACCTTGACCGGCGCCATGGCGCCAATGGCAAAACGGGTTGGTACGAAACCGGCAGCGGCGACCAGACCGGTCGTTGCGGCGGCACCGGCCATAAAGCGCCGGCGCGAAGTTTTGTTGTTTTTATCACTCATGATGTCTGTTCTCCCTTGTACTGTTTATTCTTCTCAGGGGTTTGGCAGTTTCACCCATTTTTTTTTCGGCATGCCCCCGTAATATAATTCAAATCCTATGCCAATCTTTCGCGTACTTCCACCTTCAATGCCAAAAACCGTCTTTGTCTATTTCATGCAGTGCCGCCAACTCTTCCTTGCTGGGCGGCGGTGTTTCATCCATGTCGGGTCGGGCTTTAATGTCCCATCCCGTGTTTTCTGCGATTTCGGCCAGCGAGTGCCCCTGATGGATCGAGGCCACATGCAACTCATGGTCAGGTCCGTGCGGTCTTAAAATAGCCCGATCGGTAATCACCGCCGAAGGCCCCCCTGCCAGTCCGGCACGGGCGCGGCTGTCGCCGCCATCCAGGTATCCGGGCGACGTTATGTAATCGACCTTTTCAACCAGTCGCCGTTTTTCATGGTTCATGATAACCAGCAGGCGCTTGGACATGGCCGCGATATCGGCCGCCCCGCCCGACCCCGGCAGCTTGATTTTGGGGGTGTCAAAATCACCGATGTAAGACGTATTGACGTTGCCGTAACGGTCGACTTCGGCACCACCGATAAAACCTGCATCGACGCGGCCCCGTTGCAACTGGCTCATCACCGGAACCAACCCGGCCGACCATGCGGCATTTTGCTGGTTGGGTGGATCACCCATTGTATAGAGCATGCCTTCGGCCGGGGCATATCGGGCGATGCCGCATTCAAACAAACCAACGGCGTTGGGTGCATGGGTCAATCGGGCAACACCATAGGCCGTGATTGGCAATCGCATGCCAACAAATACCAGCTCGCCATCGGCTATTTCCCGCGCCGCCGCGATGATCATCAGTTCCTGGATCGAATAATCAGCCATGTCCTAATCCGCCGCGTAGTTCGCCGGAGCGGACAATGCCGATCCGGTGATTTTCAAATCGTTCAGGCCCGCCCCCAGTTTGGCCCGGTAAGCGGCGTGGTCGGCGACGCCATAGACCCATTCATCAAGCCACTGTTTGAAACCTTCGACCGTGCGGGATTGCTTGTGATAGTCATTGAAAAAATCGTTACCGCGTTTCCAGTATCCCGTTTGCGGCGACGGATGGGCGGCGGCGGGAACGTGACACACTGCGGTGACCAGATAGCCCGGCACCAGCACCCGGCTGGGGTCGGACAGGATCACCTCGGGCTCGACAATTTCGTTGGCCAGCAGGATCACTTTTTCGGCTGCCAGTGCCGCTTCCTGGGCCACCCCCCGATTGCCCCAATGATGATTGTTACCCTGGGCGTCGGCGCGCTGTACCACCAGAATGGCGACATCGGGGATCAATGGCGGAACCAGCACGATCGGTTCGTTTCCATCTGAAAAAGGATTTGTCGATTCTATAAACTGGTCATTGGATTTAACGATGTCCGACCCCAGGATCGAACGCATGGGCGCATAGGGCATTCCGTATGCACCGGCCATCAGCGCCATGCCGATGGAAAAATTTGAATGATCCTTGAGCTTGACCGAAGGTGTGTCGCGGTTTTCAAAGGCCCGGCGGTAGTTGTGGCCAAGGCCACCCGACACATTGCCGACCCAGGCACCGGTTACCCGGTCGACACATCCCGCCCCGATCAACATGTCGGTAGAAGCATCCGAAATAGGGGCAATGGCTTCCAGACCGGTTATGTTCTGGCGAATAATTTCATAGGTTGCGGCAAACGGGATATCCGGTTCCAGACAAGCCCCCAACACCACGCTGGACCCAGGCGTAACATGATCGGCGATGGCCTGATCCAGTGCACACAGCTTTTCTTGCATGTCGGTTCGTCCCGTATGTGTGTTTTAACGCAATTTGAAACGCTGAATTTTGCCCGTCGCCGTCTTTGGCAATTCGGTGACAAAATTGAACCAGCGCGGATATTTGTAACGGGCCAGGCCTGACTTGCAATGTTCCAGCAACTCGCCTTCGGTCAGCTCGCTCGCATCTTCAGGGTTGTTCAGGACCACGAAGGCTTCCGGTTTGACCAATTCGGCATCGTCGGCGCGCCCTACCACGGCGGCTTCCAGCACCTTGGGATGTTCGATCAGCTTGGCTTCGATTTCAAAGGGCGAACACCAGATTCCACCGACCTTCAACATGTCGTCGTTGCGACCGCAATAATGGAAATATCCGTCATCATCCTGGATGTAAGTGTCGCCGGTATCAAGCCAGTCATCGATCATTGTGGCGGCTGTCTTTTCCGGGTTATTCCAGTAATACCGGGCGGTCGACCCCCCGCTGATAAGCAGGCGACCACTTTCCCCGGCGGACACTATGGCGCCGCTTTCATCAACAATTTTAGCCTGATAGCCGGGCACGATGCGACCACTGGTTCCGGGCTTGAAGTCCGCCAACACGTTGGAAATGAAAATGTGCAGGGCTTCTGTAGAGCCGATGCCATCAAGGATCACCACGTCCGTCTTCCCCTGCCAGCGACGGAAGATATCGGCGGGCAAGGCCTCGCCTGCCGAAACGCATGCGCGCAGGGAAGACAGGTCACGGCTGGAACTTTCCAACGCTTTGAGTTGCGCCGCATAAAGCGTCGGCACACCAAAATAAATGCTGGGGTGAAAGGTTTCGATGACGTCAAACGTGCTGTCCGGTGTGGGTGGACCGGGCAACAGGATGCTCGACGCACCGACCCACAACGGGAAGGTCATGCCATTGCCAAGTCCGTACGCGAAAAACAGTTTGGCCGCCGAAAAGCAGACATCATCCTCGCGCAGGCCCAGGGTGTCGACGGCGTAGTGCTGCGCGGTTTCGACCATGTCCCGGTGCGCATGAACGGCCCCCTTGGGCGTGCCCGTGGTGCCCGAAGAATACAGCCAGAAGCAATCGTCCCGGGCGCTCGCCGGGGCCGGGGCCAGCACATCAGATGCCCGCGCCATCAGGCTGGCGAGCGTCTTTCCATCCCCTGCCGTGCGCAGGGAGTGATCCGGTGTTCGGGCCGCTTGCGCCAGCGCCGGTTCGACTTCGGCGGCAAATTCAGGCGAATAAATGACCCCGGTGCAGCCGGAATCCTCGATCATGAACTGGTAGTCCTTGGCCCGCAACAACGTGTTGATGGGAACCGGAACCACACCGGCCTTGATCGCGCCCCAGAACAGGTAAAAGAATTCCGGGCAATCCTTGATCATCATCAGAACCCGATCGCCCTGCCCGATACCAAGGCCCAGCAGCGCGTTGCCGGCACGGTTGACGTTCTTCGCCAATTCGCCATATGTGATTTCGCCGCCACCAACGGAGCGAATCACCACCTTGTCGCCCCGGCCTTCAGTCAGATGACGGTCAATGAAAGGAACGGCAACGTTAAACGTTGGCGCATAGGTGATCGTTGATGGTGTCGTCGATGCATCGATTACAACCGAATTAATATCCATGAGGCTCCTCCCTGAAGTCCCTCGCTCTGGCCGTCATCCCCGATTATTATTTTTATATGGGGATTACCTGAAGTCTACCGCGCGACCTGATCAGTTGAAACGAACATATTCAAAATTGACCGGCTGGCCGTTAATACCTTTTCCCGGTGGCGCAATCCAGGCCGCCATTTTTCCAGGTTCGGTGACAGCTTTCATCAGGGATGTGACGTAGATACGGTCTTCGTCCGTCGGTAGCCATTCACCATGTCGCTTGTCCCATTCGGCCTGGGAAATGATCTGGCCCTCGGGGTTCGCCCTGACACCGGAAAACGAGCCGATACCGCGGTGGAATGCCCGGTGCGGCAGGCTTAGTTTATAATCGATACCGGCCGCGGCGATGATCTTGTTCCATTTGTCCAGGCCACGCTGGCAATCAAAGGTGTATTCATCGCGCAGGCGTTCGTTAACCGCCGTCAGCGCGCTTTGATCGGCGAAAACCACCTTGTCCCCTTTGATTTCGGCGACCTGATAAATGGAATTGTTCAGCAAGTGATCGTCGTCGATGCGGGTTTCCTGGAACCTGCCCTTCAGGCCCATGGTGTAATAATTGGCCGCATTGGTGGAAAGTTCCTGACCAAACAGGTCCACCGATACGCTGTAGTGAAAATTGATGTACTTCTGAATGGTGACCAGATCAATGGCGCCGTATTTGCGCACATCGTCGGTCTTGTGTTCGGTCATCAACTGGCAGCACCGCTGCACCACACGCCCAACGCCGGTTTCACCGACGAACATGTGATGGGCTTCTTCCGTCAACATAAAGCGGCAGGTCCGCGACAGGGGGTCGAAGCCCGATTCCGCCAACGATGCCAACTGGTACTTGCCATCGCGATCGGTGAAATAGGTGAACATGAAGAACGACAGCCAGTCGGGAGTATCTTCATTGAAGGCTTCCAGAATGCGTGGCTTGTCCGGATCACCCGAATGGCGTTCCAGCATGGCTTCGGCTTCTTCGCGACCATCGCGGCCAAAATGCGCGTGCAGCAAATAAACCATGGCCCACAAATGTCGGCCTTCTTCCACATTAACCTGAAACAGATTGCGCAGGTCGTACAGCGACGGGCAGGTAAGCCCCAGGTGTCGTTGTTGTTCCACCGACGCCGGTTCGGTATCGCCCTGGGTAACGATCAGGCGCCTGAGTTCGGCCCGGTATTCACCGGGAACTTCCTGCCATGCGGCGTCGCCCTTGTGGGCACCGAAGGCGATCTTGCGGTCCTGTTCGGCCGGCGACAGGAAGATGCCCCACCGGTAATCGGGCATTTTGACATGGCCGTAATTGGCCCAGCCGCCGGGCTCGACACTGATCGCCGTGCGCAAATAGACGTCCATATTCTGGCTTTCATCCGGCCCCAATTCGGCCCACCACCGCTGATACCCCGGCTGCCACTTTTCCAGCGCCCTTTGCAAACGCCGGTCATCAGCCAGATTTACATTGTTCGGGATTTTTTCCTGATAATCGATGCTCATTATTTTTCTCGCCTTTATATATGTATTCGTTCAGACCCGTTTGACGTCAAACGACGCCTTCAGGCCAGAGCCGAAGCGCTTCAGCGCGCCTTCATCACCGACCGCATTGGGCCGTTGGAAAATCCAGTTCTGCCAGGCGCTCAGGCGCCCGAATATTTTGGTTTCCAGGGTTTCTGGTCCGGCGAAACGCAAGCTGGCTTCCATACCGGTCAAGGAATCCGGCGAAAAGCTGGCCCGTTCTTCGATCGCCAGACGGACTTCGTCTTCCCAGTCGATATCGTCGGGGATGAACGTGACCAAGCCCAAATCATCGGCGGCCTCGGCATCCAGGTCCTTGGCTGTGCTGGCCCGCACCGCTGTCACCGCATCGGCATCGTTGAGAAAGCGCGTTTCCAGACGGGTCAAATCGTTGCACATGGGCAAGGGACCAAAATTGATATCGCCCGGACGCAGTGTTGCGGCAGGCCGATTATCACCTTCAAACACACCGTCCAGCATGAAACTGCGATCCGCCACCAGCACCAGTTCGAACAAAGAACCCGTAAAACAACTGCCCGGTTCGATCAGGGTGATCAGGCTGCGCGATGTCACATCGATGCGCTTGAACACCCGCTTCATAAACAATGTGGTTTCCCGCACCAGCCAGTCCCCGGCGTTGTCCAGCAAGGCGCGATCACCTGCATCAACCAGGTCGGCATCGCCGCTGGTGGTAAAGACCCAGGTGCCAAGTTCCGCTTCGTTGGTGCGCAAATGAAGGATCGCATCATCCAGTTCACGGGCCATGGCCAGGGGCCAGAATGCGGCCCCCTGGGCATGGATCGCGGCAATGTCCGTGGGCGGTGCCACCGTTGGTGCCGCCACATTGATGCGCGCCACCCGCAAGTCGCGATCCAGCTGGATCGACACATGGTCGTAGGTCACGGCATCATCGGTGATGGTCCGGTTCAGGGGTGTTAGCTCGACCCCCGTGGCATCGCTCGGCCGGTCAGAATCTTTCGCGAACTGATGGGCCCGTTCCAGGGATTTTTCCCGCAATGCCGATTTCGATACAATTTCATCGACCAGTTTCCAGTCGACCGCGCGTTTGCCTTTAATGCCTTCGGTCAGGGTGCAAAAATAATCCGAATGGTCGCGGCGAACATAGCGTTTGTCGACGATGCGGGTCAGCCCGCCGGTCCCCGGCAAAACCGCCAACAGCGGCACTTCGGGCAGCGACACCGCGCTGGAACCGTCATCGATCAGCATGATGTGATCGGTCGCCAACGCCAGTTCGTAACCGCCGCCTGCGGCTGTACCGTTGATGGCGCACATATAAGTCTGCCCGGAATTGGCCGTGGCGTCTTCGATGCCGTTGCGGGTTTCATTGGTAAATTTGCAAAAATTCACCTTCTCGCCATGGCTTGAAGTCCCCAGCATGGTGATGTTGGCACCGGAACAAAACACCCTGTCCTTGGCCGACGTTATAATCACCGTCCGCACGCGCGGGTGTTCGAACCGCAACCGCTGAACGGCGTCATATAGTTCGATATCCACACCCAGGTCATAGGAGTTGAGCTTCAGCTTGTAATCGGGCTTGAGGCCGTCATCTTCACTGACATCCATAGAAAGCGTCGCCACTTCGCCCTCAACGTCAAGTTTCCAGTGCCGGTAGCGGGCCGGGTGGGTCGAAAAGTCTATCATTGTAGTCATTATCCAGACGCAATATTTTCAAGGCTTGGCTTGATTGGACCGCCCTAAAGCTTAAATTGGTACCAAAATTCCTATTTACATTTTGGTTTAGGGGCTACATCCTGTCAAGAACGATTAAAAGGAGCACAGGGGGTATGTCGGGTATCAGGGTCAAATACGACGATTTTGAAATTCGCGTTGCAAAGAATTCGGATATTGCCGCCGTCAGCGGGCTTGATGCCACCATTACCGGTATCGCCAAACCCGACTATTGGGGCGATATGTTCGAGCGTTACGGCACGCGCGACAAGCGATATTTTCTGGTCAGCGAAAACAACGACGGCCTGGTCATCGGCTTCATCATCGGTGAAGTTCGGGCATGGGAATTCGGCTCGCCACCCAGCGGATGGGTCTTCGCCCTTGGGGTTGATCCGAACGCCCGCCTCAACAAAGTCGGCAGTTCCATGTTCGATGCCATTTGCGATTGCCTGGCCCGAGACGGCGTCGACAAGGTTCGCACCATGCTGGCCCGTGACGACGAACTGAACATGACCTTTTTCCGTTCGCAAGGAATGATGGGTGGTCCGTTTGTTGAACTGGAAATGCCCCTGGCGGCACCGGTTACAAGAAAAAAGGCTGGATCATGAGACTACAAAAAGCGACCCAGTGCGCCCTGTTCGCCGTGTTGGAACTGGCACGCGATCCAAAGATCCAGATTTCAGCCGCCGACATCGCCGACACGTTTGGCATTTCGGTCAATCACCTGGCCAAGGTTCTGCGGGACCTGGCCCGCGCCAGGCTGGTTGAATCCATGCGCGGCGCCGGCGGCGGCTATCGTTTCATCGGCAACCCCAAACGGGTGACGCTGTATGATGTGGTCAAGCTGTTCGAAGATGTCGACACCCACGACGGCGCCTTTCCCGAAACCGGCGAAGACGGCGATATCGGTCGGGCCCTAAACCGGGTTTCAATGGAAATCGAAAACATCACCGTTTCGACATTGAAGTCGATCACCCTGACAACGCTGCTTAAGAACATGGATCGTTAAGATCACGACGCCAGCGGCAAGGCCCCCAGTTTAGCCAGTTTTTCGTGGCGGAAGGCGCCCCAGATGGCGGCACCGATGGCCCCGGCGTAGATGGAATCAGTATGGCTGAGCGCGTCGACAGAGACCTTCTGGCCTTCTATTTCTTCGTTCAGGGCGGCTAGCAAGCCTGTATCAAGCGCCAGCCCGCCAGTCATCAAAACCGTGCCATCTTTCATTTTTATGGCGCGCAGCAGCTTGGCCAGTCGGCCGGCCATGGACAGATGAATGCCTTTTAGAATATTGGGCGTCGAGACCTGGCGCGAAACCATGTTGATGACATCGGTTTCCGACAACACCGCACAGATGGACGAGACCTTTTCGGGCGCGTCGGCCTGTATGGACAGCTCGCCGATTTCTTCCTGGGTGATGCCCAGGTAACGTGCGATGTTTTCCAAAAACTGGCCCGACCCCGAAGCGCACTGCGAGGTCATGCGATAATCCAGCACCTTGCCGCGTTCGTCGATGATGATCGCCCGCCCGTGCAAGGCCCCCACATCGAGCACCCCGCGCACATGCGGGTCCAGGTAAATGGCACCCCGGGCATGGGTGGTCATGGAATAGAAATGACCGGTGGTGAAGCTCAGGCTTTCCGCCTCGCCGGTGGTCGCAATGTAGGCGACGTCATCACCGCTTACACCGGCTTCGGCCAGGGCCGTGTCATAGGCATCCCGGGCCAGACGCAGGGGATCCCGTTGGCGGATTTTTTCGATGCAGCGGCCCAGCCATTTGGTTTCACCCTTGCCGCCATCCTGCACATCAAAGATCACGGCTTTGACGGCCCCGGTTCCCACATCGATACCTGCTGTGATGGTCATGGTTCCTGTTCCCCTTAATTGATGATGGCACGGCGGGCGAATTCAGCCGCCCCCAAGGCACCCGTGTAAATGGATTCGGGATCGATATTGATCGCCACGTCGCCATAGTTTTCGGCAATCAGTATCCTGAGTTCCTTGACCGCCGCCCCGTT
>Ga0316204_10011600_pt1 | contig 10985 bp, 9 predicted proteins | sample 6monrhotite_MG_2_FD_205661 | JGI IMG/M metagenome (GOLD analysis project Ga0316204, IMG submission 205661) | Microbial mat bacterial communities from mineral coupon in-situ incubated in ocean water Damariscotta River, Maine, United States -... | ecosystem: Environmental > Aquatic > Marine >...
ACCGGCGCGAGTTTTCAGCCGAGATCCTGTTGACCGACGAGGCGACGGACCTGGCCGTCCTTCGGGTCGAGACCGACGAGCCTCTGCCGGTGCTGCCCTTTGATATGAGCGGTGATGTCGAGGTCGGCGATCTGGTGCTGGCGATCGGCAATCCGTTCGGAGTTGGTCAGACCGTGACTTCCGGCATTGTGTCGGCATTGGCTCGTACGGACGTTGGCCAAACCGACTTCGCTTCCTTCATCCAGACCGATGCCGCCATCAACCCGGGCAATTCCGGTGGAGCGCTGGTCGATATGGATGGCGAACTGGTAGGCGTGAATACGATGATCTTCTCGCGTTCAGGCGGATCGAATGGAATCGGTTTTGCCATCCCGGTCGAGATGGTTGCCCGCGTCGTCGACACGGCGATGAGCGAGGGCGAGCTGATCCGGCCCTGGCTCGGCGCGCGCCTGCAGCCGGTGGACAGCGATATCGCCGACGCTTTTGGCCTCAGCCGTCCGCGCGGCGCTCTGGTCAACGAGATCTACCCATTGGCGGCCGCCGATGAGGCCGGCCTGTTGCAGGGTGATATCGTGCTGGCAATCGATGGTCAGCCCGTAAACAACCAGGCCGGTGCCCGCTTCCGCCTTGCCACTCGGGCCGCGGGTGATGATTCCGAGTTCACTGTGTTGCGCGATGGCGAAGAAGTAAGTCTCGATGTCACCGTCCAGCCGGCGCCCGGCATTGCTGAACCAGATCCGTTTGAAGTCGAGGGCCGCAATCCGTTCGCCGGTGCCGCGATGGTAACGCTGTCGCCGGCCTTCAATGAGCGCGTCGGTCTCGACCCGTTCCTCAGTGGCGTGGTTGTCAGCGCTGTCGGCCGACGATCCGTCGCGCGCCGCTTGGGTTTTCGGCCGGGTGATCAATTGGTCGAGTTGATGGGGCAGCCGATCCACTCGCTCGACGATGTCGACGAGATTTTGGCCAGTTATGATGGCGAACAGGTCTGGCCACTGGTCGTTCATCGCCGTGGGCAGCGTTTCGAGACATCGGTGCGGCTCTATTGAGCCCGCCTCGTCTGTGGTCTCGTCGTGTGTCGTGAGTAGTATGAAGCTCCAGGCATAGCCGGACGGATCGTTGTCGCGCCTGCGCCAACGGCGCCGCCCGGCTGGTGAGCTGCAAGTCTGGTCCGCCGCGACTTCTACGATACAGCGAACACGCCTAGGCTATGCGCAGATGACCAGCCTGTTTGAAGCCGCCGGCCTTGATGCCGATGCTCCGCGACCGCTCGCAGACCGCTTGCGACCGAAAATCCTGAGTGAAGTGGTCGGGCAGGATCACCTGCTGGCCGGCAAGGGGCCGATCGCGCGGATGCGGGCGCAGCGTCGTCTGGCTTCGCTGATCCTGTGGGGCCCGCCTGGCGTCGGCAAGACCACGATCGCGCGCCTGCTTGCCGAGGATAGCGGGTTGGAGTTTGAGCCGCTTTCTGCAGTTTTCTCGGGCGTGGCTGATCTGAAAAAGGCGTTCGAACGGGCCCGCGCGCGGCGCCAGCAGGGCCGCGGGACACTTCTCTTCGTCGACGAAATCCACCGCTTCAACCGCGCGCAGCAGGATGGTTTCCTGCCCGTGGTGGAGGAGGGCACGGTGACTCTGGTGGGGGCGACCACGGAAAATCCGTCCTTCGAGCTCAACGCGGCCTTGCTGTCGCGTTGTCAGGTCCTTGTGCTCAAACGTTTTGATGATGACGGGCTCGACCTGCTCATGCAGCGCGCCGAGGCCGAGATGGGCCGGTCCCTGCCGCTCGATGCCGGCGGACGCGCCGCCCTGCGTTCGATGGCCGATGGTGACGGCCGCTACATGCTCAACCTGGTCGAGGAGGTTTTCACTTTTGACCCGGACACGCGGGTCAGTGCGGATGATCTGGCCGAGCTCCTCAACAAGCGGGCCACGGCCTACGACAAGGATCGCGACGAGCACTACAATCTGATCTCGGCGCTGCACAAATCCATTCGAGGATCCGATCCGGATGCCGCGCTCTACTGGTTCGCCCGCATGCTGGAAGGGGGGGAGGACCCGCTTTTCCTGGCCCGTCGCCTCGTGCGGATGGCGTCGGAAGATATCGGCCTTGCTGATCCGACCGGGTTGATGATCGCCAATGAGGCGGCGCGGACCTATGAGCGCCTCGGCTCACCCGAGGGTGAGCTGGCGCTGGCCCACGCCGTTGTCCATCTGGCCACCGCCGCCAAATCCAATGCCGTTTACGTCGCCTTCAAGCGGGCCCAGAGAGCCGCCAAGGCCACAGGCTCCCTCATGCCGCCCGCCCACATCCTCAACGCGCCTACGGCCCTGATGAAGGATCAGGGCTATGGCAAGGGCTATGAATATGATCACGACGCGGTCGGCGGCGTTTCCGGGCAGGACTATTTCCCCGACGACATGCCGGACCGCCCGGTCTTCTACGAACCGACCGACAATGGCCGCGAGGCGGCGATTGGCGAGCGCCTGGCGCGCTGGCGCAAGGTTCGGGCGGGCCGGCGCTAGTCTTCCGCCTCGACGCGATGGGCAAGCAGTTCGATCCGGATGTCGACGCTGTGACCGACCAAGGCGCTCGCGGTGTCCAGTCCGAAATCTGTGCGATCAAGTGTTCCGGTTATGGTCATGCCGACGCCCTCGCGCCCGCCGACAGAGATATCCGGCCCGACCCGGTTCAGCCTGGCGTTGAAGGTGATGGACCGCGTCTCGCCGAGCAGCTCGAAATCTCCGGTCACGGTGGCCGTATTCTCATCAATCAGGGTAACTCGAGTCGAGTGGAAACGGATTTGTGGGAAGGTCTCGACATTGAGCCAGGACGGTCCGGCCACGGCCGCGTCGCGTGATGCCAGCCCTGTCCAGAGTGAGCCGGTATCGACATAAGCCTCGACCCGGCTGTTTTGCGGCGCCAGCGGGTCGAGCACCAATTCTCCGCCCCCGTCCGGGAAGATGCCAATCGTATCGGCGAAACCAAAACGCTCAACCGAGAAGACAATGTGTGTGTGGCCGGGGTCGATTTCATAGCGCCCCTCCTCAGCGAAGGCGGGGCCAGCCGTGAGCCCCAGACAAACAAGTGCGGCGGCGGCCCTGACGGATACCAAGCGAACGGTCATGCGCAGTCTCCAATTCGAATGTTCATGACAGCGGTTTACCTGAATGGACGCCGGTGTTGGGCTGACTTCATCTAAAATCTGCGTGAGGTCGTCAGCCCGCAGGAAAACAGGGCCCCCGAACCCTGACTTGCCAATGACGCAAGCTTGGCGAATGCTGCAGCGATACAAACTCTGGGGGGAGTTCCTATGAAACCGGAACGCATTCACTTGACGCTGGGCCTCGCCTGGCTGATCGTCGGCATGTTGTTGGGCGAGCACATGGGACGTTCAGGCGATCACTCCCAAATGCCGACCCATGCTCACATAATGCTGTTGGGCGGGGTGCTTTCAGTGCTCTGGGCCGTTCTCTATCGCGTGTTCGCGCTGGCCAGCGGCTTTCTGGCCTGGGTCCAGGTCGGGCTGCATCATATCGCCGTCCTGATCATGATCCCGTCGCTATATTTTTTGTATGGGCAGATGGCCGAAGAGGCGACGGTGGGGCCCTTGCTGGGCATTGGTGCCGTCATGGCGACCGTGTCGGTGGCGCTGGTCTTCTTGCTCAGCCTGCGGGCGAGAGATTGAAGCATCACTCGATGCAGCTGGAACCGTAGTACTGGTTGTTTCGTTCGCGATAGACAGCCAAAAGCTCGAGACCGAATGCGGTCCGGAATTCGTCCACTCGATCCGGGTCTTCCAGGGGGGCGTAAACAATCTCGCCGTCCTCGCAGCGAAACTGTGACCCGTATCGCTGAGGCCTGCCCTCAGCGACGGCGACACGGTCGAAGAGCAGGGCATAGCGCTGGCCGTTGAATTCACCAGCGAGAGCCAGCGGTTCAACCAATTCCAGCAATCGTTGCTGGGCCGCTTGATCGCCATGCTGGATCAGCGCTGCGATATCGGCTGCTAGCCTTGGTTGGTCGTGATTCAGCTCCGCAAAGTCGAGTTCATCGAGCAGTCCTATTGCCCAAGCTGTATTGTCTTCATCGACCGCATCAAATGTGTCAGCAGTGGCTTCAATGATTTCGGGGCGGGCGCCAGGGTCGAGATCGGTCCGGGAAATGCGGGACAGCAGCAAGTCGCGGATATAGCGATCGCGAGCCTTGCGCGCGGCCATTTCGGCGATCAGATCACCCCATCTGGCATAGGCCGTGTCGAATTCGGCAATCAGGGTTGTCGCATCGGTCGGCGGGCTCGCCGCGATATCTTCGTCAATACGGGTTTCGGCGGCGGGTGGCTCAGCCTCCTGCGGTGCGGGCTGCACGCCGGCATCCTGCAGAACCAGCGTGGTGGCCAGAATGAATATGGACATGGTGCGACTCCCGAGCTGTTCGTCAGGCTAGCGCGTAATCCGGCCTGATTGAATTGGGTTTGTGGTTCCCATGCAGGTTGAGTTCCGTGTCAGCTTGTCTACCGAGCCAAATGTCATGCCCGATTGGTGACGGGCTCGTTTCAGCGCTGGCTCTCGATCCAGATGCCCCAATGCCTTGTTCATCTGTCGCGAGACCCCGTTCGGATTGAAGATCGGTTTTTCGCCTGCTCGTATGACATGGAAGTTGTCGAGCGAAGGAGGGGCTCAGTAAACATTTTGGTTAACAAATAACTAAGCGGGTTTCGCGAGGGGAGAATTTATAATCAATGCCCAGTGCCAGTTTTTCAGAAATAAGGATAGCGAACCTCAAGGTTGAATTTTCTTTCTACCTTTTCAGCAATCCGGCGAATGCTCACCTATCCTCCCTTTGCAGCTTCTATTGTGGGCATCTCAATCAAAATTGGGGACTAGACTATGAAACTGATGCACCTTCGAAAGACACTTCTCGCAGCAACGTTGCTCGCTTCGACGACAGCTTTGGCGATCACGCCACCAGCGCTCGCAAGGATGCAGGCAGTTTCGGAAACAGACACATCCCGGCCCCAGCAAAGCGCCGGGCTTGGTTTCATGCTCGTCACGTCGCGCAAAAAGGAGGAATCACTCGACGATCTTCCTCTCTCCGTGACCGTGTTCAGCGGCTATGATCTGGCAGATCGCGGGGAAAGCACGCTCGATACGCTCTGGCTCGGTTCGCCGAACATTACTTTCCAGAATCACCCGGGTTTCGGTGGATCTGGCAATTCTGCCGCCATCCGGATCCGCGGCATCGGCGCAACGGACTTTACTCCAACGACAGACCCGGGCGTCGGTCTTTATGTCGATGGGGTCTATTATGCCCGCTCGATCGGCGCGATTCTGGACCTCGTTGAGATTGATCGTATCGAGGTTTTGCGGGGGCCCCAGGGCACGCTCTTCGGTCGGAATACGATCGGCGGCGCGATCAATATCACGACCATGCAGCCGCAGGACGAATTTGGGACACTTGTCTCCGCGACCTACGGTACTGACAACCGGCGTGATCTGACGGGCACACTGAACCTGCCGGTCTCCGACACACTTCTTGTTCGCGGCACGCTGGGTTCTTTCAATCAAGATGGTTATGTGACCCGCGCCGACGGTATTGATCTGGGCGACACATCGACCATGGCAGGCCGCCTGGCCGTGCACTGGGAGCCCCATCCGGACTTCACGCTTGACCTGTCCATCGATGGCACGCGTTCAGAAGAGAACGGGCCGGCGCTCAGCCTCTTGGGTGTTCGGTATGGGCCGCAGACCATCGACGCGAGCACGCCGCCTTTCGTCTTCTTCAACAATATCGCTGCAACGCTGGGCGGCGCCGTGCCGAACCCGCTTCCGCCAGGACCGCCGCCTCCGGCTTGTGCCACGGCGGCCTCACCGCTCAATCCGGGTAATCCGCTTTGTTATGATGATCGATATGTCACCGGCGATAGCAGCGAGAATTTTGGCACATCGCCAGCCTTCTCAGATCTGCGCTCCTACGGTGCCGCTCTGACCGCAGATTGGTTTGTGAGCGATACGCTGACGATCAAGTCGGTCTCGTCTTATCGTGGACTGGAAAGCGAATTTGCCCGGGATGGCGATCACTCGCCCCTCCTCATTTCCGCCTTCGAAGACGATTTGGAGCAGACCCAGTTCTCACAGGAAATCCAGTTCCTGGGGACGGCGATGGATGAGCGCCTCGATTGGATATTCGGCCTCTACTACTTCAAAGAGGACGGCCAGAACGTCAATCGGCTTGATTTCATTATCTCGGATTTCCAAAGCGGCGGGTTCTTTGACAATCGAAGCAAGGCCGTATTTGCCCAGGCGACCTACGACATAACTGATGATTGGCACCTGACGGCTGGCTTGCGCTGGTCAGAGGATGAGCGAAATTTCCGCCCGGACCAGTTCATCGAAACCTTCAACCCGGCAACAGCGGGCTTCCTGTCTCCCGCGCAGCAATTCATCTTCACGCCGGGTACGCCAATCCTGCCATCGGTCGAGGCCTCCCAAATTGCCAGTGACGTCACGCCGTTGATCAACCTCGCCTACGACGTGAATCGCGAGCTCATGGTCTATGGGATGTTCTCCCAAGGCTTCAAGTCCGGCGGCTTTACCCAACGTGTCCTGCCGCCGCTGATTGCAGGCATCACCTGTCCGGCGACGCCGGTCGATTGTATCCCGGGTTATGATCCGGAATATGTCGATGCTTTTGAACTCGGCTTCCGCTATGCGCCGGACCACAACCGGTTGCGCAGCAGCGGCGCAATCTTCTTCACCGACTACAAAGACCTGCAAATATCGACTTTTACCAGCGTCGCTCCCGTTGTTGAGAATGCCGCTGCCGCCAGTATTGCAGGCGCCGAATTCGAGATCCGCGCTCAGCTTTCCAATGATATCATCGTCAACGCTGCCTTGGGCTACATCGATGCGGGATATGATGAAATCGACCCGCAAACACGTGTCGATGTCGGAAATGCCTTTGAGCGTGTTTCCGAATGGTCAGCCAATCTCTCCGCGTGGCGCGACTATTTTGTCGGAGCGTGGATCATTACGCCTCGGGCAGACTGGGCCTATCGGTCGGAATACTTCAACGACGCCTTCAACCAGGGTCAGATTGCTCAAGATGGTTTCCACGTGTTTGATCTCAGCGTATCGGCAATCAGCGATGGCGGCATGTCAGTTGTTCTTGGCGCGCAGAATGTGACCGATGAGCGCTATCTGGAAACTGGCGTGTTTGGCGATGCTTTCTCGTCCTATGAGGGCGTCTACAGTCGTGGGCGAGAAGTCTTCCTGCGTGTCAGCTACGAACAGTAGCGAACCATGAAACCTCAAGCAGGGGCGGCTCCGCGTGGGCCGCCCTTTTGTTTGCCGCGTGCTCAGAAACCATGATTGTCGCGGACGCATAGCTGTCGTGGCGAGCCAGGTTTTCCAGCCATTTTGCTCGGTCCGGCATGATTTTTCGCTGGTGCGGTTTGCAGTCCTTCCAAGGCATCCAGGCAAAACAAAAGCGGCAGCCCTTGGGGGAGGCTGCCGCTTTCGTTTGGGATGGGGGCGATCAGGGCAGGTGACTGTGGGGCGTGTCACCGGTCCTGAACGTGTGCCGTTGGCGTGAACCCTTTGGGGAGGTTCAGCTTAGGCGAATGCGCCGCCGAGGGCGATCGTCATGGCACCAAACACACCGGCCACGAGAAGTACGTTCACGAGTGTTGAGATGGAGTTCGAAATACGGTTCATCATTGGTCTTGTCCTTGCGGTCTTGCCGAGCCGGGCCTTCCCGGTTCGCACGTTGGTAAATAAGGACTTAGCAGCGTCAAACAATCGCCATTACGCCAAAGCCGCCATGCAAAAATGCATGGAAAGTCGAATGTGAAATGAAATTAAGGATTGGTTAGTGTGGGGTTAATGTTGCGCGCCCTGATGCGGGAGTGCTTGCCAACCCGGCCCCGGGACCCTATCGACCCGGCATGATCAATTATCTTCTCGTCGGCGCTGGTGGAGCCTTGGGAGCCGTGTCTCGCTATCAGGCTGGCCGATTGGCCTTTCGCTGGTTCGGGCCGGAACAGATTTGGGGCACATTTGCCGTCAATATCGCGGGTGGCTTGTTGATGGGCGTGTTGATTGGTTGGCTGGCGGCCACCGGTCGTGCCGACCAGCAATATATCCGCCTGTTCGGCGCAGTCGGTTTTCTTGGAGGTTTCACCACCTTCTCGGCATTTTCGCTCGAGGTGGCCAACATGGTCGAACGCAAGGCTATCCTGCCCGCTTTTGGCTATGCTGCGAGTTCGGTGGTGGTTGCGTTGGCGGCGGTATTTGTGGGCCTCTGGCTCATGCGAAAGGTCTATTCATGAGCGGTGTCCAGACCATCAAGGTAGAAGCCACTGAAGACGGGTCGCGCGTCGACCGCTGGTTCAAGCGTCGTTATCCGCACGTTTCGGCAATCATGGTCCAGAAACTGTGCCGCAAGGGGCAGATCCGGGTCGATGGCGGCCGCGTGAAGGGGGATAGCCGGGTCCATGAGGGCCAGGAAGTACGTGTCCCGCCGCTCCCCGAGCCCGGCGAGCGTGCGCCGGTCAATCGCCTGTCCGATGAGGATGCCGCCTATGTGAAGTCGCTCGTCATCTATCAGGATGACGAACTGATCGCCTTCAACAAGCCCGCAGGGCTGGCGGTTCAGGGTGGATCCAAGACGACCCGGCATCTCGACGGCATGCTGGATGCCTTCGGCGAGGGCCTCAACCGTCCCCGTCTTGTTCACCGCCTCGACAAGGACACGTCGGGTATCCTGATTGTCGGCAAGGGGCCAAAGGCGACGGCACGCCTCGCCAAGGCTTTCCAGTCGCACAAGACCCGCAAGACCTATTGGGCGATCGCGATCGGCGTGCCCAAGCCCAAGAAGGGCGAGATCAAGGGCTTCATGCGCAAGGCCGCCTCGGTCGGTGTCGACAGTGAGCGCGAGACCATGGTCGCAGCCGGGCATGGCGACGACGGCGCCCAGCACGCACTGACGCGTTATGTGGTGATCGGTGAGGCCGGTCAGAAAGCGTCCTGGGTGGCCTTGCGTCCCGTCACCGGCCGGACGCACCAGTTGCGCGTCCATCTCGCGGCAATGGGCACGGCAATCCTCGGCGACAAGAAATACACCTGTCACCGGCCGGCGCCTGAGGACCTTGGGCGCCGGCTCTGCCTGCACGCGCGCCGGCTTGAAATTCCGCGTGCCAGCGGCAAGTCACTCGTATTGACGGCCGACCTGCCGCCCGCTCTGAAGAAGATCTATGACACGCTGGGTTTCTCCGCCAAGGAGATCAGCGAGACGGAGATCGAAGAGGACTTGGCCTAAGTCATACCCTTCGCCGCCTGCTTGGCCTTGAAAGCCGCGATTTTCTCCGGGCTCGCTTCGCCTTGATACTGTGCTTTCCACTCACCGGGTGGCATGCCGTAAACGCGCTCGCGAGCCTGATCCCTGGTAACCTCGATCCCGCGCTCGGCAGCGGCTTCGCGCCACCAATCACCCAGGCAGTTGCGGCAGAAGTCGGCCAGCAGCATGAGGTCGATGTTCTGGACGTCCTTGTTGGCATCCAGATGGGCGAGCAGGCGACGGAAGGCCGCCGCATCCAGTGCCGTGCGTTCGGTCTCGGTAATGTTTTCGGGATCGGTCATCGGCGGCGCGCTCCAGTTTGCGGGTGACGCATGGGTAGCATGGGGCGGGCCGTGCTTGCCAAGCCCGGCGCAGCCGCTTATGTCGCGGCCACGCAGAAGGAGCCTCGCGGCGTGAGCACCCCCCTGAAACTCGCTATCTGGGACATTGACGGCACGATTGTCGACAGTCGGCAGGTGATCCAGAAAGCCATGGACACGGCTTTTCGCCGGGCGGGGCTTGGCGGGATCGAGTATGATCGCACCCGCATGATCGTCGGGCTCGAGCTGACCGAAGCCGTGACGCATCTGGCACCGCCGGATTATTCCGCCGAACAGGCGGTCCGGCTTGCGACATTCTACAAGGAAGCTTTTGTTGAACAGCGGGCCGAGACGGGTTTTTCCGAACCCCTCTATGAGGGCGTCCGCGATACCATCGAACGTCTTGTCGATGAGGGCTGGTTGATGGGCGTGGCGACCGGCAAGGCGCGGCGCGGCCTCGACATTGTCTTCGAACATCATGACCTGCACCGCTATTTCGATACACTGCAAACAGTTGATGGCGGAGCCGGCAAGCCGCATCCACGCATGGTGCTGGACGCCATGCGCGAAACCGGTACTGACCCCGGTCAGACCGTGATGATCGGCGATACCCGCTTCGACATGGAGATGGGCCGCAATGCCGGTGTCCACACTCTCGGTGTCGGTTGGGGTTTTCACACTGCTGACGAGATTGCCGAGGGCGGTGCCCACAGCATTCATCATGACTTTCAGGCGCTTGACGCCGCACTGGACGTATTTGCCGATCAAGTATCGCGCGGTCCGCAAGAGGAGAGCGGCGCATGAGCCAGCCATACGAAACAAAGCCGGGCGTAAAGATCCCGAGCCGCGAGAACTCGCTGCCGAAGCGTTTTTATGCCGATGTCGAGGTGTCCGCCGACGGGGACGGGTTTGCTGTCCTGCTCGACGGGCGACCGGTCAAATCCCCGGCCAAGCGGGCGCTTGCCCTGCCAACCCGCGAGCTGGCAGAGCTGGTTGCCGGGGAGTGGGCAGCCCAGGGGGAACGTATCGATGCACCGGCCATGCCGGCCACACGGCTGTGTTTTGTGGCCCTGGACCTGATCCCCGATGCCCGCGCGGCAACCGTGGCGGAAGTGACCAAGTATGCTTCGACCGACCTGGTCTGTTTCCGTGCGCCCGAGCCGCCGGAGCTGGTCGCGGCCCAGGCTGCGTCCTGGGACCCGATCATCGCCTGGGCAGAGCGCGTTTTGGAAGCGCATTTCTCGCCTGCGGCCGGGCTGATGCCAATCGACCAGGACCCGGTCGCCCTGCAGCGTGTCATGCAGCGCGCCGGCGCGCTCGATGATTGGCGCCTG
>Ga0316204_10011601_pt1 | contig 10985 bp, 10 predicted proteins | sample 6monrhotite_MG_2_FD_205661 | JGI IMG/M metagenome (GOLD analysis project Ga0316204, IMG submission 205661) | Microbial mat bacterial communities from mineral coupon in-situ incubated in ocean water Damariscotta River, Maine, United States -... | ecosystem: Environmental > Aquatic > Marine >...
TGCAGAAGAGGAAGGTGCTCCTGCGTGGATGATCACCTTTGCTGATTTAGTAACCCTGTTATTAGTTTTCTTTATTTTACTTTATTCCATCTCGTCCCTTGAGAAAGAACGTTTCAAATCAGTGCTCTCTTCCATACAAATAGCACTTAACCAGAATACCCCCGCAGCCAGTCAAATTATCATTCAGCAGATTGCACCTACAGCCGATTCAGACTTTGTTCCTATTGTGCCACAGCCGGGGACAGATCAATACGAGTCACCTAAAGATTCTGACAAAGATAAGCTGGTCAATGATATTAAAAATATGATACAGGAACAACGCCTGGGGGAATTCGTCTACGTGTATACCGAAGGCGAGCGAATTATTATCCGTATCAAAGGCACGATACTCTTCCCTTCAGGTGATGTAGAATTATTTGAAGATGTGCTGCCTGTTTTTGATGATATCCGTTCCCTGTTTGAAAAATACTCGGATTATAATATCGACATTAAAGGTTATACCGACAATCAACCCATAACCACCGCTCGTTTTCCATCGAATTGGGAACTTTCTGCAGTGCGGGCAACCACGGTGTTAAGATTTTTTATCGACCAGGGCATTGATCCCATTCGAATGTCCGCGACGGGTTACGCCGATCTTTTCCCCATTGCCAGCAACGAAACCATAGAAGGACGGGCTCAAAACAGGAGGGTGGAATTTGTTCTGGAAAAAGAAGACAAGTGATCATATCACCGTCCAGCTGGATGACGACGATAGACGCGCCAGTGTCCGCATTCAACCAATGGATAAAGTTGTGATTCAATATCAACAACAACAATTTGAAGTGCTCGATATCAGTGCTACCGGACTGTCATTTAAATCCGAGACACCGGAGGACTATGACTGCCTGGATATTACTCTGCATTTGCCAGCTTTATCCCATCTAGCTGCCTCTGAGGCAGTAGCGATAGTTTGTGTAATTAAAATTTTACATAGCTGTAAAAACACTTTCCATTGTCAATTTATTCCGCTGCCAGCAGATGCCCAGGAACAACTGGATCAATTTATATTAAGTGAACAAAAAAGACAGATCCGTGAAAGGGCGATGTTAACCGTTGCCGAAAAAACAATTGAGGGATAAATAAGTTGCAAATAGGCCCGGACTTGCCTATTCTTAGTCTAGGGATTTTACTAACAAAAACACTGCCTTACATTAGTTTTTAATAATATAATTTTCTGCAAAATAGTTTCTGAAATAAAGTGTTTATATGCATTTTTATGATATTAGAGCCACTCATATGACCTTAACAGGCATCAAACCTATAAAAAAACACCTGCAAATTGGTATCTTACTGATTAGCATGGCCCAACTCACCGCCTGCTCCATGTCACAACTCACCGTCCGGGCATCTATGCCGATGATCGAGGGTGGTATGACGGCAATGAATATGGAATCTGATCTGGAACTGGCGGCTTCTGCAATACCAGCCAATATCAGCCTGATTGAAGGCATGTTAATCAACGATCCCGGTAATAAGCAATTACGCCTCTATGCCGCCAAGGCCTATTATGGCTATGCTTTTGGCTTCGTTGAAGACGTCAATCCTGCCCGTGCAGCCAGTTTATACGACCGGGGATATCGACATGCCAAACAGGCTTTAATTGCTCAGGGTCTTAGTGAACAGGCATTGCGCAGCGATCTGGACAGTTTACAGAAACAGGTCAATCAATTAGGCAGCAATGCCGTACCGGCTTTGTTCTGGACAGCTTCATGCTGGTCCAAATCCATCGATTTAAACCGCGATAAAGCCCATAGTTTGGCGCAATTACCCAAAGCAGTCATGCTCATGCAACGAGTGCTGGAACTGGATGAACATTTCTACATGAGTGGGCCGCACATTTTCTTTGGCGCTTATTATGGCAGTCGCTCGCCCATGCTTGGCGGTAATTTTGAATTATCAGAACAGCATTTTAACCAGGCCAATCAGGCCAACCAGGGTAAGCTGTTGATTGTCAATTTGCTTCAAGCCCAATATCTGGAACGCCAGAGATTTGATCAGCAGGCCTTTCATGATTTGCTGACCGGGATCATCAATGCCAGTCAATCTTTATATCCGGAACAGACATTAATCAATCAAATTTCCAAGCAGAAGGCTTCGCTATTGCTTGAGAAGGAAAAGCAATGGTTTTAACTCGTGTTATTTGTACCCATTTAATTACTTTATTCCTTGGCAGCATTTTATTAGTCTCCAATGTCAGTGCCAAGGAACAATATACTCTTAAATTTGCTACCCTGGTGCCGCCTGATACCGCATGGATGAAAGAAATTGTTCGCTGGGCTGATGAGGTTTATAAAAAAAGCGATGGTCGTTTAAAATTTAAAATCTATCCTGGCGGAGTTATGGGAGATGAGCCCGATGTCCTGCGCAAGATCCGTAGTCGGCAATTACAGGGAGCTTTTTTTACCGGTTATGGCGTTGGCCGCATCTATTCGTCCGCCAGAGTACTGGAAATGCCTTTTCTGTTTCATAATACCGATGAATCCGATTATGTCCGTGATCGGCTCATGCCCGAAATTGAAGCCGGCTTTCGCTATAAGGGCTTTGAATTATTAGGCTGGCCTGAAGTCGGCACCATACACTTTTTTTCCAAACGACCCATTAATTCCCTGGCCGATCTCAAGCAAAAACGCATCTGGTTATGGCAGGGCGATCCCATAGGCGAGGCTTTTGCTGATGCTGCTGGAGTTTCTCCCGTACCATTGTCAATTATCGAAGTTTATACGCAATTGACGGCTAAACACGGAAGTATTGATACCGTTTACAATTCCGCTTTTGGCGCCCTGACCATGCAATGGCACACTAAATTGTCTTATGCCTCCAACGTCTCAATGACCAACGCCATTGGCAGCCTGGTGGTCAGTAACCGTTTTTTCAAAAAACTACCAGAAGATCTGCAGCAATTACTGAAAACAACTGGCAAGGTGGCTGGTGACAGCATTAATCAGATCACCCGCCGTGACAACGAACAAAGTATTAGCCTGCTCAAGGAGAGCGGCATCCAGTTTATGTGGGACTGGAACGACCAGGAAAAACAGGAAATGCTGGACATCCGGGATCATGCTGCGGCTGAATTAATAAAATCAGATTATATTTCCAAAAAAATGTTCAAGCGCACGACCACCATGTTAGATGAGTTTCGTGCCAAAGCTGTTAATTAGGAATACTCTACCATGCCAATGTGGCTAGACCTTGCCTTTAAAATCAAACATGGTTTGATTGCATTTGAAAAGCTGATCGCTGCCAGCAGCTTAATGTTGTTGTTGGCACTGACCATGTTTCAGCTGATTGCCCGAAATTTTTTTGATACCGGCTTTTCACATATGGACATCGTCACGCGCCATTTGATACTGTTTATTATTTTTATGGGCGCTGCGCTGGTGTCTGAACAAAATCGACACATAAAAATTGATGTTTTGAGCCATTTTCTAACGCCCAGCCAGCAGGAAAAGCTGATCCGCCCCCTGATATTTTTCAGTGCCATCATCAGTGGCGTTTTTGCCTGGTATTCGGTGGGATTCTGGCTGGATGAATGGCAATATGCATCGGCCAATGAACGTTGGTCAGTCTATCTCGCCCTGATTATACCGGCAGGCTTTATTATTCTTTCCTTGCATTTGTTCCTGCTCACCATCACCGGCCTGGAACAGCATCAGGTCAAACAAAAACCGCTTCCACATTGCTCCTGTTCTAATTTTAAATGATATTCCTGGTTATACTTTTAATACTCATCGCCTTCATAGGCGCCCCCTTGTTTACCATCATGGGTGCCGGTGGACTATTGGCAAGCCATTCAGCCGAGCTTGATCCCGTCGTTTTAATTATTGAGATGTATCGTCTGGCATCGCAACCCAACCTCATTGCCATCCCCCTGTTTACTTTTGCCGGTATGATCCTGGCTTCTGGCGGTGGCACCAAACGCTTGATCAAGCTGTTTAATGCCCTCCTGGGCTGGATGCCTGGTGGTCTGGCCATTGTTACCATTATGTCCTGTTCTGCTTTTACGGCTTTTACCGGCGCCTCAGGTGTCACTATTATTGCCTTGGGCGCTTTGCTGTATCCATTGCTGGAACATGCCCGCTATCGAGACCGTTTTTGTCTCGGCCTGTTGACCACATCCGGTTCTCTGGGACTCCTTTTCCCTCCCAGCATGGCAATCCTGCTCTACGGGATTGTCTCCGGTGTCAGCATCGATGAGCTGTTTCTTTCCGGTATGATTCCGGGCTTATTGCTATTGTTGATGCTCTCTGTATTCAGCTTTTTTTCTGCCGAAAAACTGCATATCGAATCACAGAAATTTTCCTGGCCTCGGATGGTCAGTGCCCTGCGCGACAGTATCTGGGATATCATGTTACCGATACTGATACTGATAGGCATTTTTGGCGGCTTTGTTACCATTACTGAAGTTGCTGCGCTGACGGCGGCTTATGTACTGGTTTTAGAAACGGTCATCACCAAAAAAATACACCTGACCAGGGATCTTCCGCACATCCTCATAGACACCACCACATTGGTGGGCAGTATTCTGATTATTCTGGGAATGGCCATGGGCCTGACCAACCTGTTGATCGACTCACAACTACCGATGAAGCTGTTGGCAGTGGTTGAAGAGCATGTTGACAGTCAATTGCAATTTTTATTATTGCTGAATCTGTTTCTGCTTATAGTCGGCGCCATGATGGACATCTTCTCTGCCATTGTGGTAGTGGTACCTCTCATTATGCCTCTGGCCGCGCGTTACAATATTGAGCCGGTCCATTTGGGCATTATCTTTCTGGCCAATCTGGAAATCGGCTATATGACGCCACCGGTGGGAATCAACCTGTTTATTGCCAGCCAGCGCTTTGGACAACCCATTTTAAAACTGTTTCGCGCGACCTTCCCTTTCCTGATGATCATGCTAATCTGGCTGTTATTAATTTCCTACATCCCTTTCCTGAGCACCTGGTGGCAGACACCCTGATAATATAGCACTCAAGGATATATACCATATTAAACTAAGGACTTTACTTAGGAAATTCTTTACAAAATGTTAGGGAAATGTCCTATAGAAATCTCCCGTAGACGCTGTATACTGTTATTCCTCTGAAAGTTTTTTCTTTGTATTTATTTGTTTTCAGATTAACTGACACGGTATTGTTGCATCATACCTCATACAAGATTAATTCATTTAAGTTGTATGTATTAATCAACATATTAGTGGAAGTGATATGAACAAATTAACCAAACCCGCCTGTTCCAGTTCCGGACAGTTGCTCGCTATACTAGCTGGTCTATTCTCGCTATTTTTTCTTTTCTCTCAAAACCTTTATGCAGCTGAGAACGCCGTTGATAATGAAAATGTTTCCTGGGAATGGGATGACGCCAATGCCGATGAGGAAGAACTAACTCAAGCAGATAAAGCGTATCTCAAGAATCAAAATCAAAATCAAATAGCGGTTGAATCCTGGGAGTTAATGAAAGACCAGTATGGTGTACAGCTATACCTTGGTACAGTTAAAGGTACCAATGTGAAGGCATTCAAAGGTGTCGTACAAATCAATAGCTCTATCAATAGCTTACTCGCAGTGATGATAGATGCCAAAGCCTGCCCTGACTGGGTACATGATTGCGAAACCTCCTATCTGGTTCATGATAAGGGTGTTCGGGATCGTTATGTTTATCAAAGCTATGATCTGATGTTTCCTGCGGGGAAACGGGATTATCTGTTTTATGCTTCTGTCAATCAGAATCCAATCACACATTCCGTTAGCATTAATATGGAAGCCGCTCCAGATTTTTGCAACAATAATCCGGATCCAAAATGTACCGCCATTAATCAGTCAAACAATATTATGATACAGAAATCCACAGGCTCTTATGTTTTACAGCCGATGGCTGATGGCTCAACTCTCGTCACCTGGGAACAATTTACCGATCCGGCAGGCAACCTTCCTGTTTTTATTGTCAATCAATTGGTACTTAACGTGCCATTTATGACCTTAAAAGGCTTACAGGATATTGTTAAGGATCAGAAGTACCAGTTTGCCGATAATGTTCTGGAACAAGATATCATGCTGACGGGAAATATTGGTGAATAAGTATTAGCGCTTTAGAAAAGAACCCGCCGCCTGTGAAAGTTCCAGACCCAGAACTTGTAATGCCCGGTTCATTGCAATGACCAGATCATTATAACTTTGACCGTTAACAGTCTCCTCAATTAAAGAAACTCGGGTCAACAGTGGCTGGTCGTTTTTATCGAAAATACTCCAACGGGACTCCAGGGTCACCTTTTTTCCAAGTTGTCCATCAAAACGTCCTATATCAACAGCAACTCTTAGCTCCAGGGGAAATTGCCGTTCTACCCGGGGAATCCAGTAAACTCGATTTGAATTTAAGTTATTGGATAAATTAATGACCAGCATGCGCATGATACTGTCATTGAGAGGTTCTACCCAACGATTAAATTCGGAGACATTCAAGTGATGTGCCGAATTACGGGTAATAATCTGTGGTCGATTAATATATTCCGGGAGCTGGATGGGACCAAGGCCAATGATAGGGCCTTTTTCAACCCCGGTTAATGCATGATTGGTCGGTTCATCCAGCTGATAAAAATCAGATTTTTGTACCGTACCACAACCAGACATAAAAACAACGCCTGATAAAACTAATAAGTAATAAAAAAACTGTTGGTATTTATATAAAACTTTCATGACCTACACTCCTGAAAAAACTTTCTGCATAACTGACGCTAGAGATTGGCTTTCTAATATTGTTTGCCTTTAATAATCGCTTCAGGATGACGTTCCAGATATTCGGTAAAAACCCTGAATGATTTGGCGGCTCTGGATAGTTCATTCAAACTTTGCTCCAGCTGATTACGGGCAACACTTTCTTTGTCCACCATATTATTTATATTGGTAAATGCCTGGTCGCCTTTATCAAAGGCAGTAGTCCCTGATTGCGATAACAGCGTCATTTGCTTATTAAGGTTGGTTGACAAGCGTGTTAACTCAAGCAAAGCTTCAGTAAGTTTTTCGTTGGTGTTTTGTAATAACACCTGAACTTCATCCAGACGACTTTGACTGGATTCTGCCAGAGGTACAACTTTTTCATTTAAACTATCGACAAATTTTTTACTACCGGCGATCGCCAGGTTTATATTCTCTAGAACATTTCTTGATTCTTCATCAGCAAACATTTTATTGATTTCAGTGACGGTAATAACCAGATTATCCGTTAATTCTTTGAGTGGAATTGATTCAAATAAATTTTGCAATTTATTTAAATCAGATTCTACAGTAGGAACTTCCAGATATTGTTTATCGATACCAGTCAGTTGAATCGGTATGCTGGGATCTATTTCAAATTCCACCATCTGCCTGCCTGACACCAGACTTTCTAATGTCAGGTGGGCATGAAGACCAGACTTAACCATTGCTACCATAAAGGCAACGGCCTGTTCTTCCGTTAATTTGGCCTTACCGGCTTCAGGGTTGATCAGCTCCAGAACTTCCTGCTTTAGGTCAATATAGACTGGTACCATACTTTGCCGTTTTTTTGGATCATGATAAATTTTTATTTGGGCCACTGAACCAATATTAACACCACGAAACAATACGGGCGAACCGACATGCAAACCTTTTACAGTACCGGGGAATACTGCCATTACCCGCAAATCATTTTTAAAAAAACGTCCTGACCCCAGAACAAGAAGACTGATAACAACCAATATAATTGCTCCAATTACAAAACCACCTACGACGGTAGGATTTGCCTTCACACTCATGATTCTTTTCCCCTTCTAAGAAAGGCCTGCACCTGTTCACTGCTGCATTCTGCAAGCATTGTTTTCGGATCACCCCTGGCAATAATGGTTTTCTGCTCATGATCCAGAAATATTGCGTTATTGGCAATGGAGAAAATACTATCCAGTTCGTGTGTAACAACAATCATGGTGATCCCCGTACTCTCTCTTAACTCCAGCAATAAATCATCCAGTAACTTTGAACTCACCGGGTCCAGACCGGCAGATGGCTCATCAAAAAACAAAATCGGTGGATCCATTGCCATTGCTCTGGCAATAGACACTCGCTTTTTCATGCCGCCACTGATCTCTGATGGATAATAATGTTCAAAGCCCTTTAAACCCACCAGCGCCAGTTTTAAAGCCGCTATTTGTCGAATTCTAGTGGCGCTATAATGTGTCGTTTGCGTCAGCCTCAATGCAACGTTTTCCAGTAAGGTCATGGAACTGAACAAAGCGCCATTTTGAAACATGACACCAAATTGCTCCATCACCAGTTTACGATGACTCTCAGGGGCTTTCCAGAAATATTCATCGCCATATATAACATCACCACTTTCAGGTTCATGCAATCCTGTCATGGTTCGCATCAAAGTGCTTTTACCGCTACCGCTATTACCCATAATGACAAAAATATCATTACGATTAATGGTAAAATTTAAATTCTGTTGAATAACCTGGCCACTATAGCTCATAGTAAGATTTTCAACCGTGATGGCGACATTCGATGAATCCATCGCTAAATCCCCAGGACGCCAAATAAAACGGTCAATATTGCCGCTGCAACAAAAATAATGACAGTTGCGGTAACAACAGCCGATGTCGTTGATGCCCCAACGGCTTCGGCATTATTGCCACAACTCATCCCCTTCTGGCAACCGATTACCGCGACAACTGCACCAAAGACTACCGACATGGTGATACCAACAAACACATCATTGAGACTCACTGATTTGATCACTACATCCAGATATTGCTCCAAGGTGATATTTAAGACCACGAAGGCCACCACTGCCCCTCCGAAAACACCCATAAAATTGGCATAAATAGCCAGCAACGGCATCATTAACATCATCCCAATCATTCGTGGCAAAACCAGAAACTCAATGGGTGAAAAGCCCATACTCCTGAGCGCATCAATTTCTTCATTGACCTTCATAGTACCAAGTTGTGCAGCAAAGGCTGCCCCGGAGCGACCCGCCATAATAATTGCCGTAATTATGGCCGCAATTTCCCGGGTCATAGCGACCCCGACCATGTCCCCGATAAAAATTTCTGCACCAAATTTTTCCAGCTGTATGGCGCCAATATAGCCAAGAATTGCACCCACCAGAAAATTCAACAGGCTGACAATCGGTAAAGCCTCTGCCCCGGTCTGTTGCATGATTACCCAAGTATCTGAAGAGCGATATTGAGCTTTTCCTTTTATCATTGCCGCAAAAGCGCTACTAGCATTTTTGAGGAAACTAATGACTTCCCCCACTTCTTTCACTGAAGCGATAACATTGGTACCAACGTTATGTAAAAAAGAAGTATCCTTCTCAATGTGTTTTTTAACATCCCGAACAGGAATATTCGCCACCAATTTAAGCATCCGGGTCATTTCAGAGGGTAGCAATGATGAGTCAAAATAAATCTGCTGCTGCTCACATAATTCAGTGAGAGAAAGAATTACGGTCAACAATGCAGAGTCCCAGGCAATAACCTGCTCCATATTGACCTGGACAGATTTAATGCCGCTTTGCTGCAGTGTCTGCTGCAATTGAACATCAATTTCTTCTGGGAACTGTGGATCATAAGCCCAATCTCCCGATAACTTAATCACAACCATGCTCTCTTCAGATGTGATCTTATAGTCTGGTGACACTGTATTTTCTGTCAAATGGCCTGTCATCGCTTTACACTTTTAACAGAGGGCAAAATAATAAATTGAGTAGTACTCTTAATTGTGCAAAAAATATTGTACAAAAACTTTACCCGCCTGCTGTAATTCAGTTCTTATAAGTATATACATATAGACTAATTAATCGTCATTATCAAGGAAGTCAGGCGTGATACATTACTCTACTTTTTCATACACACGATGAATTTTAAATGATGTAAGCGGCTATCAATTTTTTCCCAGCCTGTTGTTTTAAAACCGACATTACCAAACTGCCCTGGAAAGTTTTCCGGTGGATCCGGTTCCTGCAGAGCATCATTTAAAAATAAAGTTGCCTGAACAGGAAAGTCATCTGGAACTTCCAGGTTGACATCAAATCTGCCCATTGAACTGCTGACAGAAAATCGACTATCGATAATCTGATTAAAGGCGTTTTTATCAGCTGTTTGCCGACCATTAACGGGCAAATCCAGAGCATCTCTGTCTGAATGAATGGTAAAAGTGGGCAAATCGGCGGTATGATTCCAGTCCATGGTGGTCAGGGTTTCCAGATGACTAAAAAAGAATGAGATTTTAAATGGGATGTCTATCATGGTATCCATGACAAAACCATCTGGCATCATAATATAGTCAATATAAAGTGCCGGGGTTTTCAGTTTCCAGAAGACTTTAACACGATTTTCTGTACGACGAATAACCCGCAATGGTCCTTTCTTGACACCCACCAATTGGGAAGAATAATCAGCATGGCTGCGCTTGAAGGGCAAGCCCAGAAACTTGCCTTTATGGCGGATTTTCATCATATCACTGATATCGACACTCCAGGCAGACGCTTCGCTCAGTTGCCAATGAAAGGAATCCATTAGAAATGGCTGGCTGCGGGAAAAACCTGTTTTATAAATCGGACTGATAATAACATCCTGTTGTTCGTCATACATCAGCAGTGATTGAACTTTGTTATTATTTTTATTGAATACGGGATCAATATTGATATACAACCATCGTGATGGTTCATTCTGTGCTGCTTGCACTTCGACTTCAAGCAGTGTGAATTGGCTGGCCGTTTCAGAATCTGCGCTCAGACGCTGCCCCAGATCCTGTTTCCTGAACACCAGCTCATCCAGTCTACCCAATACGGATTTATGATCGGAATGCTTATCATTTTCTGGAGTGATAATATAGCGACCCTGTGGATCTTTATGATCTATCTGAAATACCACCGCCCTCCATTGTTGCTGATATACAGTGTATAAAGACAATTTTCCATTTTGTTGC
>Ga0316204_10011603_pt1 | contig 10983 bp, 11 predicted proteins | sample 6monrhotite_MG_2_FD_205661 | JGI IMG/M metagenome (GOLD analysis project Ga0316204, IMG submission 205661) | Microbial mat bacterial communities from mineral coupon in-situ incubated in ocean water Damariscotta River, Maine, United States -... | ecosystem: Environmental > Aquatic > Marine >...
ATATACATATAGTCGTTTCGTTACAATTCAATTTATTATATTATTCTCCGTATTAACAGCGGTTTATAGACCTCTTAAAGTCATAAATTATAAACATCTACCAATCAATAAAATTTATAGAAAGGAAGCTAACTTATGCCTGATCTAAACACCACTAAACTAGCAATTATTGGACTAGGATATGTAGGGCTGCCATTAGCTGTTGAATTTGGTAAAAAACTGCCAACTGTTGGCTTTGATATTAATCAAGCCAGAATCGATGAATTACGTTCCGGTCAGGATAGAACTTTAGAGGTTGAGCCAGAGCTACTTGCTGAGGCCAAACAACTTTCCTTTGCTAGCGAATTGAGTGAACTGAAAGAATGTAATGTCTATGTTGTTACCGTTCCAACTCCCATCGACAAATATAACCGACCAGATTTAACTCCCCTAGAAAAGGCTAGCAGCGCCATTGCTACGATAATATCCAGCGGAGATGTGGTTATATTTGAATCAACTGTCTATCCTGGCGCTACAGAAGAAGTTTGCATCCCTATCATCGAAAAGGCCTCCAATTTAGTATTTAATCAAGATTTTTATGCTGGATACAGCCCCGAACGCATCAACCCCGGTGATAAAGAACATAGAGTAACCACAATTTTAAAAGTGACCTCAGGATCTACACCAGTAATTGCAGATTTTGTTGATGAATTATACAAAACCATCATCACGGCTGGTACACATAAAGCCAGCAGCATTAAAGTTGCCGAAGCTGCAAAGGTCATCGAAAATACTCAGCGAGACCTAAATATTGCGCTTGTTAATGAATTGTCGCTAATATTCACAAAACTTGGAATTGATACTCTGGAAGTGCTGGAGGCCGCTGGAACAAAGTGGAATTTTTTACCCTTTCGACCGGGTCTCGTCGGCGGTCATTGCATAAGTGTAGACCCATACTACCTTACGCAGAAAGCCCAGGAAATTGGCTACAATCCTGAAGTTATTCTTGCAGGACGCCGCATCAATGACAGCATGGGTGGATACGTCACCGGCCGTGTCGTTAAAATGATGACCAAAAAGCAAGTTCACGTTGTAGGATCAAATGTTTTAATCATGGGGCTCACCTTCAAAGAGAATTGTCCCGATCTACGTAATACACGCGTCGTCGACATCATTGAAGAGTTTAAGACCTACCATGCCAATGTGGATGTCTACGATCCTTGGGTAGATGCCAAAGAAGCTCAACATGAATATGGCATAACACCTGTTAAGGAAGTAAAAAAGGGACACTATGATGCTATTATACTCGCCGTTGCTCATGACGAATTCAGTCAAATGGGGGCCGATGCAATTCATGCTTTAGGCAAGCCGGATCATGTCCTTTTTGATATCAAATACACACTTCCAAAAAATAGTGTTGATGGACGTTTATAAAGTTAAGCTAGACTATATAAAGGGTAAAGTTGAAAATACATGAAAGTATTAATTACAGGTACTGCAGGTTTTATCGGTTCAAATTTGGCAATTCGTTTACTTGAAAGGGGTGATGAAGTCATCGGAATTGATAATTTAAATGATTATTACGATGTCAATCTAAAAAAAGCACGACTAGAACGCGTTAAAGCCTATCCCCGATTTACCGAAATTTGTGAAAACATGGAAGACCGGGGAATCATTGCAGATATATTCAAAACACATAAGCCCGATCGCGTAGTTAACCTTGCCGCTCAGGCAGGCGTTCGCTATTCAATAGAAAATCCTCACGCCTATATCAATACTAATATTATTGGCTTTACAAATATACTAGAAGGCTGTCGACACAATGATGTTGAACATCTGGTTTTTGCATCCAGCAGCTCAGTTTATGGGGCAAATACCAACTATCCTTTTTCTATACATAATAATGTCGATCACCCTGTTAGCCTGTATGCGGCCACAAAAAAATCTAATGAACTAATGGCGCACACATATAGTCATCTTTACAACATACCAACAACTGGCTTACGTTTTTTTACTGTGTATGGTCCTTGGGGGCGCCCAGACATGGCGCTGTTTATGTTTACGAAAAAGATACTCGCTGGTGAACCAATTGATGTCTTTAATTTTGGTGACCACAAACGTGACTTTACCTATATTGACGATATTGTAGAAGGTGTTGTCAGAACGCTCGATAATGTTGCAACTCCAAACTCAGATTGGACGGGAGACAACCCAGATCCAGGTACCAGCAATGCGCCATGGCGCATTTACAATATCGGAAATAATAATCCATGCACACTTATGAGGTATATCGAGATACTTGAAAATTGCCTTGGCAAAAAAGCAGAAAAAAATATGCTGCCGTTACAACCTGGTGATGTACCCTATACATATGCAAATACTGATGACTTAATGAACGATGTTGGATATAAACCAGATACAAATGTCGAAGATGGAATAGAGCGATTTGTTAAATGGTATCGGGATTACTATAAAGTCTAATTTTTTATTTTAGGTAAATCTTTGAAAGAGAGATAATATTGCTTTTCTTGGCTGGCCACACAACAAAAAATATTATTTCTTCAATATTCTGTAATTCCATAAATACAAATATATATCCTATTAGAAAAACCTAGATAACAGTAATCACTTTTGAAGCATCATAAATTTCATTTAATCAAATGGATTTCTATAGTTTGATTATGTAATAAACATTTAACACAAGACCACCAAAAGAACCGAACCTCATCCCCTATCTTTTAAATAATTTTTTGTGACACATAAGAGCTTTTACTCGCGCGCAAGGATATTTGATTTATTTTGATAATATGGTCGGGGTGAGAGGATTCGAACCTCCGACCACCGGCACCCCATGCCGGTGCGCTACCAGGCTGCGCTACACCCCGAATAAGAGAACTTCATAAGATTTTAAGGCCGCGTATAGTACCGCGGCAGAATACCGCTGACTAGCGCTTTAGAATTTCGACTACCTCTTCCAGTTCCATACGCAACTGGCGGATAGTATCGGCTTTGCAGGAATTTGTATTTTCTTGCTTGGCTGGCTCGGACAATTGCAGCCGAGCACCACCAATTGTATAGCCCTGTTCATACAATAAACTGCGGATCTCACGAATCATCATGACATCCTGTCGTTGATAATAACGACGATTACCACGACGCTTAACGGGTTTTAGCTGCGGGAATTCCTGCTCCCAATAGCGCAGTACGTGCGGCTTAACCTGACACAACTCGCTGACCTCGCCAATCGTAAAATAGCGTTTAGTCGGGATTGGGGGTAATTCGTTATTGTTGCTGGGTTCCAGCATAAGCTTCAACTCTTGCCTTTAGTTTTTGTCCTGGACGAAATGTCACCACTCTGCGAGCCGTAATTGGAATTTCTTCACCCGTTTTTGGGTTGCGCCCAGGCCGTTGTTTTTTATCACGTAAGTCGAAATTACCAAAACCAGAGAGCTTAACCTGCTTGCCATTTTCGAGGGCACCACGAATCTCTTCAAAGAACATTTCTACCAGTTCTTTGGCTTCGCGTTTATTGAGCCCCAGTTCTTCAAATAGCCGTTCAGCCATTTCGGCTTTGGTCAGCGCCATACTCTTACTCTCTTTTTATTCTCGCAATGTCGCTTCTAATTCTTCTTGCAGCGCAGACAGAATATTTTCCACCGTCTGCTCCACATCCTCATCTGTAAGGGTGCGCGAAAGATCCTGTAAGGTCAAGCCCAAAGCAAGACTTTTTCTACCAGAATCAATACCTTTGCCCATATATACATCAAACAACTCTAAGTCCTTTAAGTAGTCTGGAGCGGCATTTTTCATGCATTTCATGACACTTTCGGCACTGGTTTTCTCATCAACCACTATCGCCAAATCACGTGTTATCGACGGAAATCTCGACAAAGGTGCATATTTAACAACATTTCTCGGCAGTATTTCGTTTAATGCCATCTCAAACAAGTAAACCGCCTGATTTACACCAACCAACTTCTGTTTTGCGGGGTGTAGCATCCCAACCCAGCCTATACGGTTCTCACCGCGGTAAATCGCAGCTGTTTGGCCAGGGTGTAACGCCGGATGGACTTCAGGAATAAAGCTAAATCCCTTTAGATCACCCGTTATACGCAACAGAGCTTCCACATGGGCCTTTATGTCAAAGAAGTCCATAGGCTCAGACTTACCTGACCATTGCAGCGGTACACGACTACCAGAAACTGCTCCTGCGATATGTCTAACCTGTTTAATTTCAGTATCTTGCTTAACAAAGTTAAGACCACACTCGAATAAGCATATACGATCTTGCTGACGATTCAAGTTGTATTCCACTGCACCTACTAAACCAGGCCATAAACTGGTCCTCATGACACTCAGATCTGCCGATATGGGGTTGGCCAATGGGAATGCTTCATCTTCCGGCGCCAGCACTGACTGGAGCCTGGGCTCGACAAAACTGTAGGTAATGGCTTCCTGGTAGCCAAGATCAACCAAGGTCTGACGTACCTGCTTCATCGATACCTTGGTTTCTGTCTGTGGCTGAATCACCATTGCACCTTGTGGGCGGGTGTCAGGCAGATTGTTATATCCATGAATACGGGCAACTTCTTCTATTAGATCTTCTTCACATTCGATATCGAAACGGAATGCTGGTGGTGTCACCTCCCAGTCATCCCCTTTATTGCTGACATGCATGCCCAAACGCTCGATGATTTCAGCGATTTGTTCTGTGGGGATATCAGTGCCTAGTATTCTTTGAATTCGTTGCTGACGCAGCACCACAGGCGATCTGGACGGCATAGAATCCTTATGGGTATCCATGCTCACAGGCCCGGGGTCTCCACCGGCGATCTCCAATAGCAGCGCAGTTGCGCGCTCAATCGCCATAACCTGTATTTCTGGCGACACACCACGCTCAAAACGGTGAGAAGAGTCCGTATGCAAACCATAGGTACGGGCCTTACCGGCAATGGCAAGAGGGTTGAAATAAGCACTTTCCAGAAAAATATCCTTAGTTTTACCCGCTTCCACGGCAGAATCGAGTCCACCCATGATCCCCGCCATGGCCAATGGGCCATTGGCATCCGCAATGACCAGTGTTTGTCCGGTTAATTCATGCTGAGCATCATCCAGAGTAGTTAGCTTTTCACCCTTCCTGGCATGACGTACAACGATACCCTCTTTGAGCTTATTCAGATCAAAGGCGTGCATAGGCTGGCCCAGTTCTAACAACACATAGTTAGTCACATCAACGACGGGACTCAGACTGCGGACACCACAACGTCGTAGCTTCTCCTGCATCCAGGTAGGTGTGATCGCACTCGTGTCAATATTACGAATAACGCGACCGACATACTGCGGACAATCTTCTACCGCTTCTATTTTTACAGCAAAAGTATCATCACATTGATTAGCAACAGCTTTAATCTCGGGTGAATTCACCGCCTGTCGATTTAAGACACCTGCTTCGCGTGCAATGCCTGCAATACTCAAACAATCGCCACGATTCGGCGTCAATCCTAACTCAATCGTTTTATCATCAAGTTTGAGATAATTTCGGATACTGTCTCCAACAGGTGCATCCGCGGGTAGCTCCATGAGGCCATTTGCATCGTCGGCAATGCCTAGCTCTTTTTCTGAACACAGCATGCCGAAAGATTCGACGCCACGCAGTTTGCCCTTTTTGATTTTCAAACCACCGGGCAGCCTGGCGCCAATAGTGGCTAATGGCGCTTTCAAACCCAAACGTGCGTTGGCCGCACCGCAAACAATTTGTAACTTATCGGCCTGAGCAATATCCACCTGACAAACTCGTAACTTGTCTGCATCAGGGTGTTTTTCAATATTACTAATCTCTCCAATCACAACACCTTCAAACTCAGGTGCGACTGGCTCGATAGCATCAACTTCCAGACCCGCCATTGTTAATTGTGCAGCCAGCGTCTCCGTATCGACATCCGGATTCACCCACTCACGTAACCACTGTTCACTAAATTTCATTTTTTTATCCAGACTTAATTTTTCACCGCAAAGACGCAAAGTACGCAAAGAGAACCATTAAAGGTCTTATTTTTTCATTCATCAACATTTGCTGCCTGGCTCAAAACAAATAATGCCAAGCTGTCATTTTTCCTCTTTGCGCACTTTGCGCCTCTGCGGTAAATATTTTTTAATTAAATTGTTTTAAAAATCGTAGATCGTTTTCAAAAAATAAGCGCAGGTCGTTAACGCCGTAGCGCAACAACGCCAGTCGTTCCACACCCATACCAAAAGCAAAGCCGGTAAACTTTTCAGCATCAATATTCACATGACCAAACACCTTTGGATGCACCATGCCGCATCCTAAAACTTCTAACCAACCCGTATGACTACATACACGACAGCCATCACCACCACACATAACGCATTGAATATCAACTTCAGCAGAGGGCTCAGTAAAAGGAAAGTATGAAGGGCGAAAACGTACTTCAAGATCATCGCGCTCAAAAAACTGTTGTAGGAAATCGTTAATGATGCCTTTGAGATCCGCAAAGCTAACATTCTCATCCACCATAAAACCTTCGACCTGATGAAACATTGGCGTGTGCGTTATGTCCGAATCACAACGATAAACACGTCCAGGTGCAATAACACGCAAAGGTGGTTTTTGCTCTTGCATCACTCGCACCTGAACAGGAGAAGTGTGTGTACGCAGCAACATGCCATTATCAAAATAAAACGTATCATGCATCGCGCGCGCTGGATGCGTCGGTGGAATGTTCAAAGCTTCAAAGTTATGAAAGTCATCTTCAATTTCTGGACCTTCTGCGACGGTAAAACCCAGCTGCGCAAACAATGCTTCGATGCGATCCATGGTTTTGGTTACTGGATGTAAACCACCAGCAACTTGTCCACGACCAGGCAACGTCACATCAATCGATTCAGCTGCTAAACGCTCAGCCATCTCCGCTTGTTGAAGGGAGTCTTTGCGTGTTTCAAGCGATTGTTGTACCGCCTGTTTCGCTTCGTTAATTAACTGACCTGCTGCAGGACGCTCTTCGGCCGATAGTTTACCCAGCATTTTCATGCGTGCCGTTATCTCACCTTTTTTACCGAGATACTGAACGCGTATTTGATCCAATGAAGGTAAATCATTCGATTCACTAATCGCTTGCTGGGCTGTTTTAATAAGTTTTTTAAGTTCTTCTTGCATCATTATTTTCGCCAATAAAAAAGGGGAAGACCATCAGGCCTTCCCCTTATCTTTGTACCCATGAAATTTATCGATGCATGCGCAACGATAAGGGTCACTTTACGCTGACAGGCTGGCCTTGGCTTGTTCTGCCAATTTGGCAAAGGCGACCTTGTCGAAAACAGCGATATCCGCCAGGACCTTGCGGTCGATTTCGATAGAGCCTTTCTTTAACCCGTTAATAAATCGGCTGTAAGACATTCCGCATTCGCGAGCCGCTGCATTAATACGCGTGATCCATAAGGCACGGAACTGACGTTTACGCTGACGACGGTCACGATAAGCATACTGACCTGCTTTTGTAACCGCTTGCGTTGCAACACGAAATACATTCTTACGACGGCCACGATAACCCTTGGCCTTCTTCATAATCTTTTTGTGACGGGCGTGAGCCGTTACACCACGTTTAACTCTTGGCATTGTCGTCTCTCCCGTTTATACGTAAGGAAGCATGCGCTGGATAGCACGCTTATCTGACTCATGAACCGCTTCAGGCGTACGCAAATGACGTTTACGCTTGGTGCTCTTCTTGGTCAGAATATGACGACGATGGGACTGAGCCCGCTTAAAACGTCCAGAAGACGTCTTCGTGAAGCGCTTGGCGGCGCCTCGATTAGTTTTCATTTTTGGCATTATTCACCACTCCGCATTTGTTAATGTTAGAACAACCCGAAAGTTATCCACCATTGCCTTACTTGGCTTTTTTCTTTGGTGACAAGACCATAACCATTTGTCGCCCTTCCACTCGCGGAAACTGTTCTACGGCAGCCAACTCTTCCAAATCAGCCTCTACCCGTTTCAACAGTTTGAGTCCCAATTCCTGGTGACTCATTTCCCGTCCACGAAAGCGCAAGGTTACTTTTGCCTTGTCGCCGTTTTCTAGGAAACGTACCAGGTTGCGTAGTTTTACCTGATAATCCCCTTCTTCCGTCCCTGGTCGAAACTTTACTTCTTTCACTTGAATCTGCTTTTGCTTCTTCTTGGCAGCATGCTTTTTCTTGCTTTCTTCAAACAAGAACTTACCATAATCCATGACACGACAGACTGGCGGTTTGGCTTCAGGAGAGATCTCCACCAAATCCATATCCGACTCTAAGGCCAAGGCTTTGGCTGCCTCCAAAGACGTAATTCCTATCTTTTCACCGTCAGCGCCAATAACACGCACTTCCTGGGCACGAATGTCATCATTCATGCGTGTTTCTTTATCAATAGCGATGCTTTATTCCTCCAAACTTCTATAAATTAACTGTGGCCGCGGTACACGATTTGTTCCGCGAGCTTCTCGGAAAATGCCTCTAGAGACATCACGCCAAGATCCTCGCCTTCTCGTGTACGCACGGCCACAGTACCATTGTCTTTTTCCCGATCGCCAATGACGATTTGGTATGGGACTTTTTGTAGCGTATGTTCGCGGATTTTAAAGCCGATCTTCTCATTTCTCAAGTCAGGAATGGCCCTAAATCCCTGTTTCAGCAAAGAATTCGTTACTTTTTCGCAATATTCAGCCTGACTATCAGTAATATTGAGTATTACGACCTGTACTGGAGCCAACCAGAGTGGAAAAGCACCCGCGTAGTTTTCAATTAGGATCCCGATAAAACGCTCCAGCGAGCCCAATATAGCCCGATGCAGCATCACTGGTGTATGACGGTTTCCGTCTTCCGCTACGTACTCTGCGCCCAGACGCCCAGGCATCGAAAAATCGACCTGAATAGTACCACACTGCCAGACGCGACCGAGACAATCCTTTAGTGAGAACTCGATCTTCGGGCCATAAAAGGCCCCTTCTCCCGGCTGCAGCTGCCAGTCCAACCCTTTCGAATTAAGCGCTGTTTCAAGTGCCTGCTCAGCTTTATCCCAAACTTCATCAGAACCCACGCGTTGCTCTGGACGAGTCGAGAGCTTTACGAGGACTTCGCTAAACCCAAAGTCTGTATAGACTTCGTAGAGCAAATCAATAAACGCTGAAACTTCAGATTGAATCTGATCTTCAGTACAGAAAATATGCGCGTCATCTTGAGTAAAGTTACGTACCCGCATCAGCCCATGCAACGTGCCCGAAGGTTCGTTACGGTGACATGAACCGAATTCAGCCATACGCAGCGGTAACTCACGATAACTCTTTAAACCCTGATTGAAGATTTGTACATGACAGGGACAATTCATCGGTTTAACCGCGTAATCACGATTTTCCGAATGCGTGGTAAACATCATGTCCTTGAATTTGTCCCAGTGGCCGGACTTTTCCCACAGTACACGGTCCACGACCTGAGGTGTACGGACTTCCTGATAGTCATGCTGGCGCAACTTTTGACGCACGTACTGCTCGACTTGCTGATAAATCGTCCAACCGTGGTCATGCCAAAAGACCATTCCAGGAGCCTCTTCCTGAGTATGAAATAAGTTCAACTTACGACCTATTTTACGATGATCACGCTTCTCGGCTTCTTCCAGTCGATGTAAATAGGCCTTTAGGTCTTTTTTATTGGCCCAGGCCGTACCATAAATACGCTGCAGCATTTCATTCTTTGAATCACCTCGCCAATAGGCACCGGCAACCTTCATTAATTTAAAAGATTTAAGCTTGCCTGTGGAAGGCACGTGTGGGCCACGGCAGAGATCAATGAAATCACCTTGCTGATACAGAGACAAATCTTCGTTGGCTGGAATCGATTCTATAATCTCTGCTTTATATTCCTCACCCATATCACGAAAGAACTGTACGGCCGAATCACGATCTTTAACACTGCGAGTAACAGCAAAATCCTGTTTGGTTAGTTCTGCCATTTTCTTTTCGATCTTTTCCAAATCAGCTTCAGTAAAAGATTCCTCACGAGCGAAGTCATAGTAAAAACCATCTTCTATTACCGGACCAATTGTGACCTGAGTATCAGGGAATAAGGCTTTGACCGCCTGTGCCAATAAATGCGCTGTAGAATGGCGAATCACTTCAAGACCATCCTCATCACGATCAGTGATGATGGCTAAATTGACATCTTTATCAATCACATAGGAGGCATCAACCAGTTCATCATTGACCCGACCGGCCAATGTAGCCTTGGCAAGTCCAGCACCAATATCAGCAGCAACTTCATGGACAGTTAATGATTGAGGATATTCACGATGACTGCCGTCGGGCAGTGTAATAACAGGCATGTTGCACTCCTTATTTTACAGTGGCGAGCCATACAGTGGATCGCTTGGGATTCATCAACAGACCCCTACCAAAGGCCGTTGGCTAAATAAAAAAGGCAACCTTTACGATGGGTTGCCTTATCGCTAATACAAAAAATATCGATGTATAACCGGATTCATAAGTATACTCACAACAAAGGTTGTAACACCAGCTAGAGATTTGCTGCAATCGTTTTGATACCGTACTTCGCGATATTCGCATCACGCGTGATGATATCAAGTCCTTCAGCCTGTGCCTGAGCCACCAGCATTCTGTCAAAAGGATCACGATGAATGGACGGCAATTCACCTGCTCTCTCGCCATGAAAAAAGGAAATCGGCAGCTCTTCAAAACCTTCTTGTCCCAAAATTTGCCCTAAGTCATCTGGTGCTTCGAGCTTGCCCAATGATTTTTTTATCGAAATTTCCCATGCACTAACTGCACTCACGTAAACAATATTTTGCCCTTCTTCAATTAACTGGCGGGCATTGGAGCCAAGTTGCGAATCATCGGACAACCACCAGAGTAGTGCATGAGTATCAAGGAGAAGGCGTCTCATTCCTGGCTCTCAAAAGCAGAGAGAAGCACCTCAGAAGTTTCATCAAAATCAGCAGCT
>Ga0316204_10011605_pt1 | contig 10982 bp, 14 predicted proteins | sample 6monrhotite_MG_2_FD_205661 | JGI IMG/M metagenome (GOLD analysis project Ga0316204, IMG submission 205661) | Microbial mat bacterial communities from mineral coupon in-situ incubated in ocean water Damariscotta River, Maine, United States -... | ecosystem: Environmental > Aquatic > Marine >...
CGACGGGCGCCGATGCGGTGGTGGTGATCACACTTCATGCAAACATCAGCGTTACGCTCCAACTCAGCACGATACAAAACCGCACCACAACCATCACACTTGCTCCACAAGCCTTCTGGGATAGACTTTTTGGTGCTGACGTCTGTACGAATACGTGAAGGTAAAAGCTTTTCGAACCAACTCATGGTTTTATTCCTACGTCCTAAATTATATGTAGCCTGGATAAAACGAAGTGTAATCCAGGAATTCGCTCTTCCCGGATTCCGCGACGCTTCATACCCAAAACACTTCGTCGGGCAGGCGCTCTTCGGGCATGACTTTTCTAAGCATCCATCGCCTGACGCATCTCGCGTAACAGACTACAAACAGCCTCATTAATCTTGTCTGGCTGATCAGCATTTTCAGCGACGCGATTAACAACCGCACTGCCCACCACCACGGCATCAGCCACGGCCGAAACTCGCTGCGCCGTTTCTGCATCACGAATGCCAAATCCAACACCTATCGGCAAGTCGGTGTGTCTGCGAATCTGCTCAACCTTGTGCTCCACCGCGGCAACATCCAGATTTGCAGCACCGGTAACGCCCTTTAATGAAACATAGTATACAAAACCGCTGGCGTCAGCGCAGATCTTGGCGATACGTTCATCAACGGTAGTGGGGGCCAATAAAAAGATAGGATCAATGCTGGCTTCGGCCAGGGCTGCGACCAGGTCGCCCGCCTCTTCCGGTGGCATATCCACCGTCAACAGGCCATCAACACCGGCCTCGACGGCGGCCTTGGCGAAACTCTCGTAACCCATGATCTCAACCGGGTTCATGTAACCCATCAGCACGACCGGGGTATCAGCATCTGATTGGCGAAATTGTTTCACCATCGCCAGCACGTCATACAGGCTGGTGTTGTGCACTAATGCGCGCTCACATGCCTTCTGAATCACTGGCCCTTCGGCCATGGGATCAGAAAACGGGACACCCAATTCAAGCAGATCAGCACCCGCCTCAACCATGGCATGCAGCAGTGGCACGGTAACATTGGGATTCGGATCACCGGCAGTCACAAAAGGAATCAGTGCCTTGCGGCCATTGGCTTTTAAATCAGAAAAACGTTGTGCGATGCGGCTCATACCGTGATCCCCTCCAGCCCGGCGACAGTGTGGATGTCTTTATCTCCACGGCCGGACAGATTGACGATGATGATCTTGTCCTTATCCATCTGCGGTGCCAATTTGGCAGCATAGGCCAGGGCATGACTCGATTCCAACGCTGGCATTATGCCTTCGATACGGGTCAGATCATGAAAGGCCTGTAAGGCCTCAGTGTCAGTAGCTGCGACATAATTAGCTCGACCGCTATCTTTCAACCAGGCGTGCTCGGGGCCGACACCAGGATAATCTAGACCGGCTGAGACCGAATGGGTCTCAATGATCTGACCATTATCGTCTTCCACCAGATAGGTGCGATTGCCATGCAAAACACCCGGACGCCCGGCACACAGCGGCGCTGCATGACGCGGCGTATCGACGCCATCACCACCACCTTCTACACCGTAGATGGCCACTGCTTCGTCATCAATAAAAGGATGGAACAGACCAATAGCATTAGAGCCACCACCAACACAGGCAACCAGGGCATCAGGCAGACGACCTTCAGCCTCTAGAATCTGACGCTTGGCCTCGCGACCAATGACAGTCTGGAAATCACGCACCAACATCGGATAAGGGTGCGGGCCAGCGACAGTGCCGATGATGTAGAAGGTATTGTCGACATTAGTAACCCAGTCTCGCATGGCCTCGTTGAGGGCATCTTTAAGCGTCTTGGAACCCGATGTCACCGCCACAACCTTGGCGCCCAACAATTTCATGCGATAAACATTCAGCGCTTGACGCTTAACGTCTTCGGCACCCATGTAGACCACACATTCCAGTCCCAGGCGGGCGGCGACAGTAGCTGAAGCGACGCCATGCTGACCAGCTCCGGTCTCGGCGATGATACGAGTCTTGCCCAAGTGTTTTGCCAGCAACGCCTGACCGATGGTGTTATTGATCTTATGGGCGCCGGTATGATTTAGATCCTCACGTTTCAGATAGACCTTGGCACCACCAAGGATCTCGGTCCAACGCTCGGCAAAATAGAGCGGTGACGGACGGCCAACATAGTGGGCCAGATCCTTGTCATATTCGGCCTGAAAATCGGCATCATGTTTTAACCGCTCATAGGCCGCGGTCAATTCGTCCAGCGGCTCCATCAATGTTTCTGCACAAAAACGGCCGCCATAGGGGCCGAAATGGCCATTGGCGTCAGGTAAGTTCGCTTTCGACACGTCTCACTTCTCCAAACTCTAATATTTTCGCTTTCAAAAACATGAGGCGTTCTTGAAAAAGGCAGCCATCTTGGCTACATCCTTAATTCCCTTACTCGCCTCTACACCGCCACTGACATCGACTGCATAAGGCTTCACTTGCTTAATTGCCGCGGCAACGTTGTCCGGGGTCAAACCACCGGCCAATACTATCGACGTGGCTAAATCTTCGGGCACTCGGTCCCACTCAAACGCTTCGCCCGTGCCACCCGGCATACCCGGCTGGTAGGTGTCCAGCAACAAGCCACGAGCAGCACGGTAACGCCGTTGTTCCGCTGTCAGATCAACCCCCTCACGCATACGAATCGCCTTTAGGTAAGGCCGGCTGAAACTGGCGCAAAACTCAGGCGTCTCGTTGCCATGAAACTGGATCAAATCCAACGACACTTGAGCCAGCACCAGCTCAACATTGACCGGCTCAGGATCGACAAACAGACCAACCGTCGTCACAAACGCAGGTAAGGCGGCGACGATCTCGGCCGCCTGGTTTGGCGTCACCGCCCGCGGACTCTTATTGTAAAACACCAGACCGATGGCATCCGCCCCCAACCGGGCGGCCTCAATGCCGTCTTCCGGCCGAGTAATGCCACAGATTTTAATCCGCGTGCGCATAAAGACGATCCGCAAAAAAAGGAGAATCTTACCAGAATTCTGAGACTTGGGCTGCCCCCTGGTCATATCAAAGATCTGATCGACACCTTCAGGCATCGATCAGAAAAACACTTGTCAGGATGAATTAAAGCCTATTCGTCTGTCGGGCCCTGCTCGGCTTTTTTTATCCACTTTTCATAACAATTCAGGCCGCAAAAATGGGCGACGTAATCACTCGCCTCTGCACTCTTGGCCTCTGATGTGGGAATTTCTTTTAAACATACGCCGCATTGGACAAGATCTTCTTCTACCTTGTTTACATCATTCATCACACACCTCCTACCGTAACGCATTTGATACCGCACACTTACGATTTAAGTTTAGTACCGATTACATAGTTTTGTTAGTCAGCGAAAATTCAGAAACAAAAAAGGCCACCCTGTTGTGGGGTGGCCTTAATATTTTGCAAGGATCCCCACCCTCTTCTAGGAGGGGGAGGGGAGAGAAGGAGGATAGAGACCCTTTAGCGCAAACTTTTATGATTGATGATTCCGTCAACCAAATATCAATACAATCTATAGGTGTACATAATATATGTGTATTAAGAATTTGCAAGAAATATTTACCATAAATCGTAAGGTCTTTATAAGTAATTACCAAATAGCAGAACTTTGTCGCACTTGAGGCAGTTCAAACTCAGGTGGATAGCTCACCTGAGTCAGATATAACCCTGATGGCGACGCAGTGACACCGCCCAAGGTACGATCTCTGTATTCCAACACTTGTTTGGCCCACTCCGCCGGTCGTTCCCCTGCCCCAATCGCCATCAACACCCCGGCAATATTACGCACCATGTGGTGTAGAAAGGCATTAGCCTCTATATCAATAAAGATCAGCTCGTTTTTGCGCGTCACCTCAATCTGGTGGATAGTGCGCACCGGACTCTTGGCCTGACAGCCTATGGCGCGGTAGGAAGCAAAATCGTGTTCACCAACCAAACATTGCGCCGCTTCAGCCATCCGCATTTCATCTAAAGCACGATAATCCCAGGTGGTACGGCCGGCCAAAAAGGTTGGCCTGACATTGCGATTATAAATAACATAACGATAACGACGCCGAACGGCACTGAAGCGGGCATGAAATTCATCACTAATTGGTGTTGCCCAGAGGATCACCACCTCATCAGGCAGGTTGGCATTGGCACCATAAACCCAGGAACGCATCGAACGTTCGACCTCGGTATCGAAATGAATCACCTGCTCAGAGGCATGCACCCCGGTATCGGTGCGCCCAGCACAGATAACTCGTACGGGCTCGTTAGCAACCGATGAAAGGGCTTTTTCCACCGCCTCCTGAACCGATGGTGAATGATCCTGAAACTGCCAGCCACAAAAAGCACTGCCATCATATTCCACACCTAAGGCTATTCGCACTGCCCTACTCCATAGTTTTCAACAGGGCGTATTTTAGCAGCCCTGAAATGCAAACGCCGGGTTATTAACCCGGCGTTTGCGTTAACTCTTTTTGGACAATCTACTTGCCGGCTACCGGCCTAACGCGCCAAGACTGTTGCTTGTTGGCAACATATTCCTGCCCCTGAATAAACAAGACCATCATGGCCCGGGGATTAACGCCATCCGACTCGGTGCTGCTCCAAAAACCAGATTCGGGGGTAAAAGGAAAGACATCCAGATTAATGGCGGGCTTGAAACACTGTTTTTCAACGATACTCTGCAACTCGGAAAGCGAGGGTAGGCGCCAGTCACTGCGGCCAGCCACCTTGTTGCTATTCAATTCATTAACAGCTTCCACAGCTGCAGCCCAATTATAAGTCAGGGTCTTACCTTCACAGCTTGAGCCATTCCAGCTCATCCCCAAGCCACACCGCAACCAGACACGTTTGTTGTTAGTGTCGGTGACAGTACCATTGTCATTGGCCTTAAATTGACTCGACGGAGCTGTAGCAGGTTTGGAAACATCACATTTTTGCGCAACCGCTGGCAACGCCAGCGCTCCAAACAGCAAAGAAACAACCAGCCTTCTAAACATAACGCCCACCTTTTATTAATTTTTCGACAATAACCTGGCGTCAAAGCCTAGATTCAATGGCCGCGCATTTTAGCTCATCCATAAGTGACGTCAAACAACGCTTATCTAGACCGACACTGCTTGAATGAATTACTTATCGACAATCAAACGCAGGCGCCAGGTCTGGGTCTTGTTAGCAATATAGGGTTTACCATTAAGAAAATGGATCACCCAGGCCCTGGGCTGAACACCTTCTACAGCTGTATCGGTCCAAAACCCGGATTCAGGAGAGTAGGGAAAAGCCTTTAGATCAATCGCTGGCTTGAAACAACGCTGTTCGACCACAGATGCCAATTCATCAACCGTAGGCAGGCGCCAGTCGTTGCGTCCAGCAAGTTTCTTATTATTCAACTCTTCCACCTCAACCACCGCCTCGACCCAGGTGTATTTCAGGCTGATACCCGTACACGAGCTACCATCCCAGCTCATACCAACCGGACATCTTAACCAGATATTTTTGTTCATATTATCAGTAATCGTGGCGCCGGCCGCATCGCTAAAGCGACTCAATGGAGCCGTAGCTGGCTTATTCATATCACATTTCTGGGCATAGACAGGCATGACTAGACCACTGATCAAAAAGAAAAAAAACATATTCTTCAACATCATTACCTTCTCCTCAACTCGGACCGGAAGACCACTGCAGGCCATCGAACATGCTTAGTTTCGCCACAGACAAGCACTTATTTATACCCATGTCGCTTAAGGGGTCATTGTAACAATATAAAAACTGAGCGTCGAGAACAGGCACAAAAATGGCATAATATGCGCCTGACCACCTAGCAGGGAGAAATTAGTGGATCACCTGACCATTACCCGTCCGGACGACTGGCACATTCATCTACGCGATGGTGCCGCCCTGGCGACGACCGTAGCCCATGCCGCCGCCCAGTTTGGCCGCGCCATTGTCATGCCCAACCTGGCACCACCAATCACCACTACCGATGAAGCCCTGGCCTACCGCCGCCGCATTCTTGATGCCAGACCGGCAAACAGTGATTTTGAACCACTGATGACCCTGTATCTGACTGACAGCACCTCGCCTGATGAGATCCGCAAGGCCAAGGCCAGCGGCTTTATACATGGAGTCAAGCTCTACCCGGCTGGTGCCACAACCAATTCAGACTCCGGCGTCACCAACCTGGAAAATGTCTACGCCAGCCTGGCCGTCATGGAAGAGATCGGCCTACCTCTACAGGTACACGGTGAGGTAACCGATGCTCACATTGATATCTTTGACCGGGAAAAAGTTTTTATAGAACAAAAACTGCAACCGCTAACCGAGCGCTTCCCCAACCTGCGAATTGTGTTTGAACACATCACCACCAAGGATGCCGCTGACTTTGTTCTGTTCGCATCTGAAAACATTGCCGCCACCATTACCCCTCATCACCTGCTGCTAAATCGCAACGACATGCTGGTGGGTGGCATTCGGCCACACCACTACTGTCTGCCAGTACTAAAGCGCGAGGAACACCGCCAGGCCCTGCTGAAAGTTGCCACCAGCGGCAATCCAAAATTCTTTCTTGGCACCGACAGCGCACCCCATGCCAAAGGCGCCAAAGAAAGCAGCTGTGGTTGCGCCGGCGCCTATACCGCCTTTGCCGCCATCGAACTCTATGCCGAAGCCTTTGAGTCAGTTGGCGCTCTGGGCAAGCTGGACGGCTTTGCCAGCCGCTTTGGACCACAGTTCTACGGCCTGCCTGTGAATCAACAAACGCTATCTCTGGCACGTCAGCAATGGGCCATTCCAAAAGAGTTTGCCTTCGGTGACGATGTCGTTGTGCCCTTACGGGCAGGCGGTGAGCTGGTCTGGCAACTCGTCCACAGCAGTGAAACACACGCATAACCACATAACCGAAAGCAGAACTTAAAGATGTATGCATCTACCCCTAGGATCGCCGATCGTTTCCGCAGTTTCCTGCCCATCGTGGTTGATGTAGAGACAGCCGGGTTCAACTCTGAAACCGATGCCGTGCTCGAAATCGCGGCCGTCATCGTCCACATGGATGAAGACGGCAAACTCTACCGCGGTAAGACCCATGCCTGCCATGTAGCACCCTTTCCAGGGGCCAACCTGGAACCATCATCATTAGCCTTTACCGGCATAGACCCATACCACCCTTTCCGTGAGGCACTGGAAGAGAAACCGGCGCTGGAAAAGATTTTTGAACCGATTCGTCAAGAGGTCAAAGCAAACGACTGCACTCGTGCAATCATGGTGGCCCACAACCCACTGTTTGATCTGGGGTTCATCAAGGCAGCGGTGAAACGCACCAAAGTTAAAAGTCCATTTCATGACTTCAGTACCTTTGACACGGTTACGCTATCGGCACTGGCCTATGGTCAGACCGTGCTAGCCCGTGCTGCTCAATCAGCGGATATGGACTGGGACAACGAACAGGCCCATTCGGCCATTTATGATGCCGAGAAGACCGCCGACCTATTCTGCAAGATCGTCAACACCTGGCATGACCTACAACCCTTCTAAAAATCTGCAAGCTAAGCTCAGGCTTTTCCCGGCAAGGCCACATCAACCCTGAAACCACCCAGCAAATCAGACTGAGCAAATATCAGACTGCCCTGGTAATGTTCAACAATGTCACGAACGATCGCCAGGCCAAGGCCATGACCGGCAGTACTCTCATCCAGACGTTGACCCCGCTGATCAAGCTGCTGCCTCAATTCAGGGGCACAGCCCGGGCCATCGTCTTGCACCGACACCATCAGCCCCGGTTTATCGTAGACCGTCAACAGGACACGCTGATCCGCCCACTTGCAGGCGTTATCCAGCAGATTGCCGAACAACTCCATCATATCCTCCCGATCTCCAGCAAAGGATTTATTGGATGGGATATCCAATTCAATCTGCAAGCCCCTATCGGCATAAATCTGCCTGAGGATCTGCGCCAAACCTTCAAACTCTTTAGCTGGCTCAAAGCTCAGACCTAGTGTTGAAACCCCTGCCAGCCGGGCACGCTTGAGCTGCCTATCAATAATTTGTCGGATTTGGTTGGTTTGATCCCTGAACTGCTCTTGTAACTGCGGTTGCTGTTGCAAAACCTCATTCTCTTCCAGCTGCACCATCACCGTCAGCGGTGTCTTCAAGGCGTGGGCAAGATTACCAAGCGCCGAACGTGAGCGTTCCAACCGCTGCCGCATTAACTGCAACAAGTTATTAAACTCTTTTACCAGTGGTTGAACCTCGTCGGGCACATCCTCACGCAGCTCAGCAACCTCACCTACCTCCAGCAGTTTCATATCATCAATCACCAAACCAAGCGGCCGCAGACTACGTTTAGCGATGCCCGCCTGCAGCAAAATCACCAACACCATCACAAGCAAACTAATCAGGGCATAGCGCTGTTCAAAATCACTTAACTGCTGCTGCAACGGATTCATATTTTCAGCCACAACCACCCTGAGGTTACGGCCATGCTTGAAATATTCACGCGCAACCACCAATAATTTCTGTGACTCCGGGCCTGTCAGATATTGCGGCTCATCCGTCATTACATAGGCAGGAAACTCCTGATCCCATAAAGAACGGGACCGCTGTGATTGCTCAGCACTTTGCAACAAATAATAGTGGCCGGAAAAAGGCATGTGATAGATAGAGTTATAATGATTGGCATCAAACTCAATCATTCCATCAGGGGAAAAACTGACAATAGCGAGGATGCTTTCCGCATCATGCTCTAATCGCGAAATAACATAACTTTCAGTCAGCGACTTGGCAGCACCATTCACCACCCACCACTGCAATACAAACAACAGGATCAAACTCAAACTCAAACCCAAACTAAGACGGGCAAGCAGTGACCTCAATCCTCATCCCCCCTAAAGATATAACCCTGACCACGTTTGGTCTGGAACAATTCCTTACCCAGCTTGTGACGCAAACGATTTATATAGACTTCAATGACATTACTATCTTTGTCAGAGTCATAATCATAGACATGTTCGGTCAACACCGACTTCGACAAAATGCGGCCTGGATGCAGCATAAAATAACGCAACAATCTAAATTCAGTGCCAGTCAGTTCAAACACATCACCCGCAACGGTGGTAACCGTCTGCCTCTCTTCATCCAAACTCAGCTGCGCAACCTTCAGTTCCTCGCCACCGGTCTGATCATTGTTGCGACGAATCACTGCCTGAATACGCATCAGCAACTCTTCAGTATGAAAAGGTTTGGCCAGGTAATCATCAGCACCGGCCTTAAAACCATCGACCTTTTCATGCCAGGCATCACGGGCGGTCAAAATCACCACCGGCACCTTGTTATTCCGCGAACGCCAATTTTGCAACACTTCCAAACCAGGACGCTGGGGCAGGCCAAGATCAAGCACCACCAAATCATAAGCCTCTTCGTCGCCCATAAACTCGGCATCAAGGCCATTATCAACCAGGTCAACCGCAAAGCCGGATCGGGCTAAGTCCTGTTTAAGCTGTTGACCCAAAACGACATCATCCTCAACCAACAGCAATCTCATTCGTGCACCTCGCCATGATAACGTTCTTCCCACAAAAAACGGCCATCCCTGGCATCATAATAATACTCATGCACGTTGCCTTCTTCATCGACCATTTCGATTTCGTAGACATACAGGCCTCGCTCTACCTCCAGCTCAATCTCCAACACACGACCACTATGCCTGCTGCGCGCATCCGCTAACAGCTTTTCTAACGAAACAATTTCACCAGCTTCACGAAGACGTTTGACGACGTCATGATCTTCATCACTGGCCCCGCTTACTACAGGCAATAAGAGACACAAAATTAGCAAAACATATCTACTCATTTATTAATCATCCCAACGACCATAACCAGGAATCTTAATGTCACTTTCATTATAAGAGCCTTCCGCTGCACGCTGATGACAGGCGTTACAATTTGTCAGTCCTTGCAAGTCGCCCTTAAAAACACGACGAGGAATCTCATCGTGTTCATGGGCCATAAAACCTAATTTACTAATCTGTATCACTGTTCCCTTCCTAGGCAATGAACGCATAACCTTGCGCGACAAATAGGCACTGCCATTATCTGCACTGTTTTTCTCAAGATATGTTAATAAAATCTGTTTATCGACCTCATCAAGTTCAGCGTTCTCGCCAAAATGATCGTCCAGGTTATCCATAAGCTTACGCCAGGAGCTGGCCGGTAACAAACCTGGCTGATAAGCAAAATGACAGGCACCACAGTCATCCTGATACTGTTGATTCGTTACCGGCTCAACCCGGTATTTGCCTCCAGCCTGCGCCAGTGAAACACTACCCAAAAAAGCTACAGCCAGTATATAAACCAAAATTTGTTGAATCTGCATCAGATGCCTCCAGTCACTCACATTTCAAATCGTGGCACCAGCTTAATCTGCCAAACTAAAATCAACCTTAATAATTCAGCCTTAAACGAAAAAGGCCGCCCTCCAATGGAGAGCGGCCTTTCAAGTCAATCTCTGCTCAAAAAAACTAACTCATAGCAGTCTTGGTCATGCTCTCAAGCTCACCATTTTCATACATCGCCATAACGATATCGCAACCACCTGCCAGTTCGCCCTTAATATAAAGCTGGGGAAAAGTTGGCCAGTCGGAATATTTTGGCAGGTTGGCGCGTATCTCGGGCTGCTCAAGAACATTGTAGGAATCATATTGAGCACCCACCTGTTTCAGCGCTTCAACCACACGGGCAGAGAAACCACACATTGGGAACTGCGGCGTACCCTTCATATACAACACGACGGGGGCGCCCTCTACCTGCTGTTTAATTGTTTCCATAATATCCATAACTACTCCTCAAAAATCTTCTCGGGCACTAAAAACCAAGTATTTTACTCGGAAATAACAAATTCTCAAACACTTATTAAGTATAGGGCTATTTTTTGTATTCAGACAGCCCCCAGCCACCACCACCTGGAGTAGCAACAGTCAGACGCTGCCCAG
>Ga0316204_10011606_pt1 | contig 10981 bp, 10 predicted proteins | sample 6monrhotite_MG_2_FD_205661 | JGI IMG/M metagenome (GOLD analysis project Ga0316204, IMG submission 205661) | Microbial mat bacterial communities from mineral coupon in-situ incubated in ocean water Damariscotta River, Maine, United States -... | ecosystem: Environmental > Aquatic > Marine >...
CTACTACGACTTTACAGGTTCTTTCGCAAAGAGCCCATATTAGCAATTCCAACAAGAATTGCATCACGCCGCGAACCGCCGAAAACTTAGGCAACAGCGCTTGGCATCAACCTCAACTGGCAACGCAGCGCACTGGTTACGCGCCTTGATTCGCCACCACCCCAAGCGCCTGAGGAAAAACTTGTGCTGGTGCGCGTACACACTCCGATAAAACGACGATTTTTCAACGGTTTGAGAAAGTTGAAAAATACTATTGTTTAACAACGGTTAAGGGGCTAGACCGTGCGGCGGAGACGTGGCCGAGTGGTCGAAGGCGCTCCCCTGCTAAGGGAGTATACCGGGAACGGTATCGAGGGTTCGAATCCCTTCGTCTCCGCCAGAGACCCATTTCATTCAATTGCGATCAATAGCTTTAGATAAGTTTTACACCTTATTTATAAGCTTATTTTGCTGCAACCCTTTAAATTCACTTATATTCGATTACATACAATATCACTCATTGTGTGGGATAAAATGTGGGGCGTAAGCGGAGGTAATAATTTGGGACACTTAACTGGTAAGTTAACAAAGCGTGGTGTTGAAACAGCGAAACCTGGCAGGCACGGTGACGGAAGCGGCCTATATTTGGTCGTTGACCCCTCTGGCGCACGTCGTTGGATGCTGCGTGTGACCGTAAACCGCAAGCGGTGCGATCTTGGTTTGGGCGGTGCAAGTTATGTTTCACTGCAAGATGCGCGCGAAAAGGCGATGAAATACCGCCGAATTGCAAGGCAAGGTGGCGATCCACGGCTTGATGCACAGAGAGACATTCCGGCTTTCGAGGAAATGGCAAAGCAAGTTCACAAGGAACGCCTGCCAACCTGGGCGAATCCAAAACACGGTGATCAGTGGATCAACACATTGCGCGATTATGCGTTTCCAAAAATTGGCCGCCTTCCCGTATCCGATATTGGACAGCCGCAAGTATTGTTGTGTCTTAGTCCCATTTGGACCGAGAAGCACGAAACAGCTAGACGTTTATCCCAGCGTATTAAGATTGTTTTGGATGTGGCAAAATCTAAAGGTTTCAGGAGTGGTGAAAATCCCGTGACCGAAATCCACAATGCAAGGGTGTTGCCAAAGGTGCGCGCCAAGGTGGAACACCACAAGGCGATGGCATGGCGAGATGTGCCTGCCTTCTACACCGATCTGCAAAAACGATCAGCGATGGCCGCAAAGGCCCTCATGTTTACCATTTTAACCGCCTCCCGCACAAACGAAGTGTTAGAAGCCAAATGGGATGAGATCAATTTCGAGGATCGTCTATGGACGGTACCAGCCGAACGCATGAAGACCCGAGAAGAACACCGCGTGCCGCTTACTGATGCCATGCTGGCCATCCTGGAACCCTTGCAGGCAATGCAAAGCGAATATGTCTTTGAAGGCCAGAAACGGAATAAGCCGCTGTCCAATATGTCCATGCTGATGTTGTTGCGCCGCATTGGAATAAAAGATGTGACCGTGCATGGGTTTCGATCAGCATTCAGGGATTGGGCTAGTGAGGTGGCGAATGCACCGCGCGAAGTTGCTGAAAAGTGTCTAGCCCACAGCGTTGGTAGTGATGTCGAGCGGGCTTATGCACGGTCGACCCTGCTTGATCGGAGGCGAGTGTTGATGGATCGCTGGTCGGCACATGTAGCAAGCAGCACAGATAATGTCGTATCTATTCGGGAGGTTTTTTGATGAAAATCGATATTCCAGACTCGGTAATAATTGAACAAACGAGAGTTGAAGGTGTCGAGACCCTCGCCAACTATGTTCAGTTAGGCGGTGCTATCACCCCAGACATTCGCGAACACATTGCGGACGTGTTGCGCGGGAATTTCAAGCTAAAGCGTGGTCCAAAAGCGGTTGAAAAACAAAAAGAAACCGCAGCGAAAGTCACTTTAGAAATTAGTCGGGTTATGTATTTTTGGGATGTCTCAGCATATCGGGCGCAAAAAATGCTGCTGGATTTCAACCCAAACCTCGAAGATGAGACCATGGCCACATATTGGAAGAAAGACAAAAAGAAACAGCCTACGAAAACAAGAACCTTCAATTCAGATGGTATTCCATCCGTCACAAGAGATTTTAGTTCACAACCCGCGATCCCCCCGAATCTTACGTCAATTGTTATGGAGTTTCTTGGTTTTGTTGGGCTATCGGACATGCGCGGGAAATTAGCAGGTACCAACTATCCTGAGGGTTACCAAATAATCAATGTTACGCCCCTAGAATTTTAGGGTGAGTATTTACTGGAAACCTCCACCTTAATTTCGAATGTCGTTGAATGTTTATTGATCGCAACAATTACTATTGGAGCGTTCAACATGACAAATCTATTCGACGACACCCGAAACTATGTGCTCGGCGACCCCGAGTTAGACATAATTGGTAACCGCGAAAAATTGGCGCAATGGCGTCATCGCGGCTGTGGCCCCTCGTACTACACCCTTGGCCGGAAAATCGTTTATCGCGGTTCTGATTTGAACGCTTGGGCTGAAGCTCGACGTGTTTCAACACATGTGCTGACCACTGCCGACCAGCCCCAACTTGAAAAACGTGGGGCCGCAACATGAAAAAGTCGCCTAAACCAAACACCCTTCAAGCTGCACTTGAATATGCAAAAAATGGATATTCGGTGTTCCCGTGCAAGCCAGATAAAAAACCACGTGGAAAATGGATGAGCGAAGCGACAACGGACCCAAAAATCATTCGGGAATGGTGGGGTAAACACCCAGATTCGATGATTGATCTACCAACGGGGGAAGCGAACGACCTTTATGTCGTTGACTTGGACGTTGATAAAATTACGGGTGAAAAGCTCGGTGAGGCGACGATTGAAAGCCTCTGCATTGATTTGCGTGAAGCACCGTCGAGTTATACGCCGAGTGCCGGTCGCCATTACTTCTTTAAACATCAAGGCCGGTTGAAGAATACAGCCAAAAAGATCGGAGCCGGGGTCGATACACGTGGCGAAGGCGGGTACGTGATCGCACCAGGGTCCCGTAATGAAAGTGGATGTTACCAGTGGGACGGCCCTTCAATTCTTGATGGAGATATCCCTGGTATTCCTGTCGAAATAGTGGATGCGCTAAATCGCAAAATGAATGGTCAGATTATCGCATCCGACGACCCCGATAGATCAGGACAATCATCAGCAATCAATAAGCCAGTAAGGCCCAGCAATGAACGGATAGAAAGGCATTTGTCAAAGCAACTTGCTGTCGTTGCGTCCGCCGCTGAAGGCGAACGAAACCAATCGCTAAACAAGGCCGCATTTCGCCTTGGAGAATACGTTGGCCTTGGCTGGCTGGATTGTAAAAACGCAACCGAAAAGCTATTAAGTGCATCGGAAAAATGCGGCCTGAATTTCGAAGAAGCTTCGGCGACAATTGAAAGTGGCATGCAATCTGGCATAGCAAAGGTAAGTCCAATAGGCAGTTCCGAAACGAATGGGTTTAGCCTGCGTCAGTCATCAGAAATTACGGATGAAGGCCCGCAGCCTCTTGTTCGCGAAACACCCAAGGGGCAACCCTATCCGGTTGATGCATTGGGGCCTCTCAAACGGGTGGTGGAAGCCGTTCACGACAAAACACAAGCACCCATTGCGATAGCGGCCCAAAGCGCCTTGTCAGTGGCCTCCTTAGCTGTTCAGGGCTTTGCCGATGTTCAAACATTGGGTGGCTATGCGCCGTGTTCGTTGTTTTGCCTAACCATAGCCCAATCCGGCGAACGAAAAAGCGGATGCGACAAACTTTTGATGCAAGGCGTTCGTGAATACGAAGCAGATGCCACAGCCGAATACCGAACGTGATACGCAAGTTACGATACGGAACAAAGGATTTGGGAAGCTGGGCGAAACCGTTTGATGAAACTCGCCGCAAGTGGAGATCACGATAAAGCTCGGCAAGCTCAAGTCGATCTGAATGATTTACCCGCTGCTCCTGAAGCACCATTATCACCAAACCGGACAGCAACAGAACCCACATTCGAAGGGTTGGTAAAACTCTTTGAAATTGGACACCCATCACTCGGTCTGTTTACGGATGAAGGCGGTAGTTTCATGGGTGGGCACGCCATGAACAGCGATAACCGCCTAAAAACTTGCGCGGGGTTATCCAACTTCTGGGATGGCACACCCATCAACAGAACAAGGGCCGGGGATGGAGCTAGCACTCTGCGCGGACGCCGTTTGGCCTCCCACATGATGGTTCAGCCTGTTGCCGCGCGGCCATTACTCGCCGACCCTGTTGCCAGCGGCCAGGGCTTTCTTGCCCGGTTTTTGATTTGTGAACCAGAAAGCACAATTGGTCATCGAACATGGCGCGAGTATCGGCCTGAAAGCGACACAGCCACTGCGGTCTTTTCGGCCAAGTTGCGAACCCTATTGGAAACAGGTTTGCCGTTGCGTGAAGGAACACAAAACGAGTTGGAGCCGCATTCGTTGGGTTTATCAAGCGAAGCGCAGAAGCTTTTATTTGAATACTACGATCAAACCGAACTGGCGCAATTACCCGATGGAGAGTTCGCGCATATTCGGCCCTACGCAAGCAAAAGCGCAGAACAGGCGGCGAGAATTGCTGGAGTGTTGACCTTGTGGGAAAACAAAGATGCAAAGGTCGTGAACCCTGAAGCGATGGCCAACGGGATAGCCCTTGCCCGATACTACCTATCTGAAGCGCACAGGTTGGCCGACGCGGCGCTTATATCCGTAAAAATTGAACAGGCCGAACTATTGCGAATGTGGCTAATGCATACCTGGTTTGAACCTGAAGTATTATTGTCCAATGTAATGCAAAAAGGTCCAAACAGTTTGCGTGAAAGCCCGACGGCAAAAGCCGCAATTGCCATTCTGGTAGAGCACGGCTGGCTTGTTCCACTTCCAGTTGGGGTCAAAGTTCGGGGGAAGCATCGAAAATCCGCCTACCAGGTTATCCGACCAGACATTCCCGTTTGATATGTAAGAACCGAAGAACCGTCCTTGATCAAAAAACGATCAAGAGACCACTGCCCCGCTATTCCTGCTAATCCCGCTAATCAGAAGGAAATTGGGAAACAGGTTAGGAATAGCGGAAATAGCGGAAATAGCAGGCCCAGATGGAATGACGTAAAAACGAACGATCAGCCAATACGAGGTTTACAACAATGAAGACCCCATCGAAAAAAGCAAAAGACACAACCCCGCAACTTCCTGAAATCGCGGACGTTAGCCATATCGGTAAAAGTTACGACCTAACCGTGAAGCAAGAGGCTTTCGTTCAAGCCTACATTGATTCTGGAAGCGCGTCAGCAGCTTACAGGCTTGCGTACGACGTGTCAGCGTCCACCAAGCCGGAAACCGTGTGGGAGGCCGCGTCAAGGCTCCTGGCAGGCAGCAAGGTTCGGGCAAGGGTCGAAGAAATGCACAAGTTAGCCGAGGGACAAACGTTGTTCGCCGTAGAGCAGGCCCTTTCGGAATTCGAGGAAGCCCGTCAACTGGCAATGGACAACGGCCAACCAAGCGCGGCTGTGTCTGCCACCACGGCTAAAGCCAAGTTGTTTGGAATGATGACCGACAGGAGGCACGTCGATCACAGGTCCGGCGATGGATCAATGTCGCCGAACGGCAGACCACGGGTTCCATTCGACCCAGGCATGTCATTGGAAGAGATGGAGCAGTGGTTTAACGAGGAGCTTCGGATCGGAAAATAGTCATATTATTTCCTTTCTTCATGTTCTTGAATAATGCGTTTGATACGCAATTCCTGACAGTCGATTGTGAAGTAGTTTTTCGACAATGCACAAGATTCGTCGATCATTCAATCCTGCGAGTTCGGCATCATGCCAGCTAAACTCTCTTCCTGTGCTGGCTCTGGTTCGGTTCTTGCCTGCACCATTTTTTGAATATCAACAGCAAACCTTGCGTGGCCGACAACGCCATCCCACCAAGAAACGGCATCCAACTACGGGGTCCGCCTGTATCTCGTGAAAAACAGGTGAAAATATTAAACTGTATGAGAAATGGTGGATTTGATTAGCTTTGCATTCCAATTCAACAATTACGTCGCTAATTCAACGAATATAGTTTTAATACTTCTCAAACAAATGATAAGCATCGAATACTTCCACTGAATTTCCATCCTGCTCGAGCACCACAATGAAGCAAATAATAACCATATATATACCTGCCCCGAGGTTAGAGCGGGCAAAAGGTTGGGGAGAGTTTAGTTATGCGGTCTCACTGCAAAACAGCTTAATCGCGTTGGACCACAATGTAGATATTAAATTCTATAATGATTGGAACAAACCCAATTCTGAAAGTGATGTAAATATTGTCATACGCGGTGGTCGCGCCTTCAATCCGCCAAAAGCCAAAATAAACATTTTGTGGATTATAAGTCACTACAGTTCCGTTACGCCCATTGAGGCTGCTCAGTACGACTGGGTTTTTGTTGCATCAGATACAATCATCGATAAATTCAAATCTGACATATCAAAGAATGCTAGCTACCTACCACAAGCAACAGATCATACACGATTTTACCCTGGCCCGCCCATTAAAGACAAATCCCACGATGTTTTATTTGTGGGGAACAGGCGGCAGGGCAAGATCCGAAAGGTAGTCGAAATGGCACTCGAAGCTAGCATCGACATCTCGGTTTACGGCGGAAAGTGGGGCGAACTTGTTCCTGCCAAGCATATCGCTGGCAAAACTATTTCGAACGAGAAATTGGGAGATTATTATAGATCCGCTGGAGTTGTTCTTAACGATCACTGGCCGGATATGGCTGCCAATGGCTTTGCTTCCAACAGGATTTACGACGTTCTCGCATCAGCCCGGCCTTTGATCACGGATCGGGTAAACGGATTCCCTCGCGATTTGGAGGCATTTGCATATTTTTACGAAGATGCACAATCATTGAAAGCTTGCGTTGAAACTGCGTTATCCGAGAGTGCTGAGCGAACCGAAGAACGTCGCGTATTCGCAGCAGATGTTATCAAAAAACATAGCTTCAAAAATCGAGCTATGGTCATCAGTGACAAAATCCAAAAGCTAAGCGACAACAAGGGTGACCATCTGCCGATATCGAACAAGAAGCACACATATTGTGTAGTAACATGCATGAAAAACGAGGGGCCGTATATTCTGGAATGGATTGCGCATAACCTTGCAATTGGTGTCACGGATTTCTTAATCTTCACTAATGATTGCGACGATGGAACTGCAGATATCCTTGATAAACTTGATGATATGGGGATTGTAAAGCACCTTCCAAACCCGAGCCAATTCTTAGACGGCCGTTCACCACATGGAACCTGTCTTTCCTACGCTCCCTATCACCGAGAGTTTTCTCGGTCCGATTATATAGTGATTATCGACATTGACGAGTTTGTCACGATCTCGATTGGTGACCACACGCTAAATGCAGTTGTTAATGCCAACCACTCCCCTGACGTAATATCCCTTTCAGAATTAATATACGGTTTTGGAGGGGTGGATGCTTACGAAGACAAACTTGTGACCGAACAGTTTCACTACTCCAACGATCTTCGGCCCGGGAAAAACCGCGCTCGGCGTGGTGTAAAATCAATTATTCGCAATAACGGGAAAATACAAAAATTTACCAACCATCGCCCTCAAATCAAGTCGACGTATTTTGATGATATACTTTGGGTAGATGGCTCTGGCAGGAAGGTTTCACCCGATTTCATAAAAGGAAATGAACGTGGCTTTGATTGCCGGAAATGCTATGACCAAGCGGTAGTTAATCATTACACTTTGCGTTCCGGTGAAAGCACATTAGTGAAGTTCGATCGTGGAGATGCTGTGAAACAGAGCCGCCTGAGTCCAGGCTATTTCAGAAAGCGAAACCACAATAGACTCAAAATCAACAATGTTGAGAAAGAAATTCCAGCACTTCGTGGCATACTGTCAGAGCTTTTGAAGGACAAAAAGTTAAAACTTTTACACGATTCATCCGTCGAAAAATATATCGCTAAAATACAAAAACTAAAAACCCAATCTGAGTTCGCTGAGCTGTGGGCAGACATACGAGATGTCGTGAAACGATCCGATCCCAATAGAGAGCAGAAATGATGTCTATAAACCAGCGCGCCCTTTTAGCAAATTACACACACAAGCGGCACTTTTTCCAAACAGCACACGTCGATCTAAACCGTAAGTTTTTGTATATGAAAAACCATAAAGCGGCTTGTTCGACCGTAATTGGCTCTTTGTATTCACATATTGCTCGGTCGAACGATCAGGTCTTCGAAGTTCAGACACTTGATGAGCTACATAAAAGTCGACACGGTTTAATCGAAAAATCCCAGAAGCTCGGTGTACCCAAATTGGTCCAGGCTCTAGAAAACCCCGACATTTTCAAATTCACATTTATTCGAGATCCTCTTTCGAGAATATTGTCAGCTTATGCAGACAAAATCGCAACGGGTGACAAACAACGGATGTCATTGCTTTCGAAGCTAGGGGAGACAAACGATCGCGATATTTCACTTCAAGAATTTATCCGCATTCTTCACGAAGTCTCAATTGCTCTTGACGTAGATCGGCACTGGCGCGAACAAGTCAAAGAAATATCGTTCTTTCAAATTCAGTATGACTTTATTGGATGCGTTGAAACGCTCGACCAAGACCTTACAAAGGTTCTTTCACAAATTTTCCCAGCCGATGCGCCCAGCATATATGATTCACGGAAATTGCTGTCACACTCGACAAGTAGCATGTCACTGGCAAAAGAGTTGTCAAAGGTCGATCACGCACTTATCAGAAAAATTTATTCTGACGACTTTGAGATGTACGACAATATAAGTAAAAAACTGAAGCGCGCCGCCTCATCTAAGACATCAGCACAAGCGTTATCCCCAAAATTGAAATGGGCACCGTCAATTATTCCGGTTCCCGACAAGCTTCCGACAATCGCGGCATTGTGGATCGAAGGTGACCTCAGTTATATGGAACAACTCTGTCTGAAATCATTCATCGATGTAGGGCATGAGGTTATACTCTACCGGTATGGTGATGTCGGGCGGGTTCCGAAGGGGGTCACGCTTGCCGATGGTCGAGACGTTCTGACAGACAATCGCATGATTGTGCACGAAAAAACTGGAAGCCCGGCACCGCACGCAGATCATTTCCGCTATAAACTGCTTCAGCAAAATCCAGGCATAATCTGGGCTGATACCGATGCATATTGCGTGCAACCTTTTAGAACATTGAACGGGCACTTTCACGGGTGGGAGTCACGGCATTTGGCAAATATAGGGGTTTTGGGGCTTCCAGCAGATAGCACAGCACTTGAACAGCTTCTGGAATTCTGTGAAGAGGATTATCCAATACCACCGTGGTATGAACCCCAAAAAAAGTCGGAACTACAACAGCTTCACGATGCAGGCATCCCACCACATGTTTCGACGTTCGAATGGGGGCTTTGGGGACCGCGAGCCTTTACCCATTTTTTGAAAGTTACGGGCGAAATACAATTCTCGATGCCTGTCGAGGCTCTATATCCTGTGGCTTTCCGCGACCGACGAGAACTAGTTAAGCGCCCCGAAGTAACTGCTGATAGAATTACTTCAAACACATACTCCGTACACTTTTACGGTCGTAGAATGCGAAAGTTTTTAGTTGAGAAGCATAACGGCATCCCTCCCGCACACACCTACCTCGCTGAGCTTCTAGAAAAGCATGGGATCAAACCTGAAAAGGCTCCCATTCCCTACAAACCTAAGACAAATACCAACTAGTAGATTGAGTTTCAAAATAGAATTCCAATTTTCGGTTTGGTAGAATAATCGGTCGTAATTTTTTAACACACAGATGGAGAATAAAAGTTGGGCACGTCTAAAACTTCTACCACAGAGACCTCTCGAATTTACCCGAAATTGGCTGGCGCGCCCTATAAGCAGTTTCTAGGCAGGATGCATGGTGTAATCCAGCCTGACTGGTACCTTGAAATAGGATCATCTCGTGGGGATAGTCTGACTTTGGCAACAGCAAAAACAATCGCCGTTGATCCAGTTTTTAATCTTAAGTTCGATGCTTTGGCAAAAAAACCCGAACTACATCTGTTTCAAATGACATCAGATGATTTCTTCGCTTCAGAAAGAGCATGTTCGATTGCACCACATATTGATATGGCCTTTTTAGACGGAATGCACTTGTTTGAATTTTTACTACGGGATTTTATTGGCACCGAAAAACTTTGCACAAAGGAAAGTGTTATTGCAATGCATGACTGTATTCCGATTACACCAATAGCTGCCGAGCGTATCTGGAAGAAATCGGAGACACGAGACTGGACTGGAGATGTGTGGAAGTTGGTGCCTATATTGAGAAAGTACCGACCTGACCTTGACGTAAAAGTCGTTGACTGCCCCCCTAGTGGACTGACAATTATTTCAAACCTGAATCCCAAAAACACCACGCTGTCCGAGAATTACGACCTTATCGTTAAGGAATTTATTGGCCAGTCCATTGCTTCCTACGGAAAGGATCTACTTCTAGAGGATTTGCATATATTGTCGTCGGATAGTGACGAAGTCGCCCCGTATAATACAATATCAAAAATTTGATTTTCCTTATAGTATCAAATTCTTATTCTAGCCATCATCAAGAACCGCGTTCAGTTTCCAAGCAAACGTTAGTAGATCATGCCTCGTTTGGTTCAAATGTGCCAAAATACAGTCAAACCAATCAATACTTTGTTTCAATTTCAGAATTTCGGGCATTGTGAATAGTATGTTGTGGTATATTTTGTGGGATATGCGTTCAACTGAATAGTTATAATTATTTAAAAACAACTAGTTGCAGTTTTTATAAGGCGGACTTCGTCTCCGCCAAAGACCTTTTTCATTCATTTGCACCCGTTCATTCCAAATAGGGTTTCCGCCTCATCTTTCAGAAAGAAAGTGCCTCGAAACCTAGGGGGATTTACTCCAACAATTGCCTTCGCTTGCC
>Ga0316204_10011607_pt1 | contig 10981 bp, 5 predicted proteins | sample 6monrhotite_MG_2_FD_205661 | JGI IMG/M metagenome (GOLD analysis project Ga0316204, IMG submission 205661) | Microbial mat bacterial communities from mineral coupon in-situ incubated in ocean water Damariscotta River, Maine, United States -... | ecosystem: Environmental > Aquatic > Marine >...
ACCCGCACCCGGTTCGACAGCACGTTCTCGGCGATGTCCACCACCACGACCTCGCTCGCCGTCAGCGCGCCGTCCGGGTCGTAGTCCGGCGTCGTCGGCGTCGTCACCGAGCCCGGGGGAGGCGACTTGTCGTCACCGCAGCCGGAAAGCAGGGGCAGCAGGAGCAGCAGGGAGAGCATCAAGGCCAAGCTATCATGGGCTCAGAGGGGCTCGATCAGAGGCGGCGTGATGCGCTCCGAGCGGTACATCGTGTTGTCGGCGTCCGAGCCGGTGGTGATGTGCTGGAACCACCAGACCAGCTCGCCGTCTTCGGTGACCTCAAAGATGCTGTTCTGGTCGTTGGCGCCGGCGGTGATCAGCGTGTTGCCGTTGGGCAGCCGGTCCGCGTCCCCCCAGTAGTCCGAGATCCAGCCTTCGCTGTTGTCGCCGCCGTAGGTCCAGACCTGCTCGGCGGTCATGGTCGCCTCGTCCAGCCGGTACTCCGCCGCTCGGGCCACGCCTCCGTCGCCAGCGTTGTCGTAGAGCAGGATGTTGCCGTTCGTCAGCACGCTGGGGGCGTGCTGCTCATGGAACCAGACGCCGTCGGTCAGCGCGAAGTCGCCGCCGTCGCCCAGGCGCCAGATGACCTCGCCCGTGGCGTAGTCGACCTTGTACACCGCCGACTCATGACGGAGGCTCAGGTAGACGTGGTCGCCGACGAGGCCCACCCAGTTGGCGTGGGTCCAGTCGGGGTCGGTCGGGTCGGGCGTGAGCCAGTCGAAGGCGTCCCAGCTCCAGGCCGAGTCGAGATCAGGGGTCAGCTCGCGGATGACGTCGCCGCGCACGCCTCCGACGAAGACCTTCTCCAGGGTCAGGTAGTTCCCGCTCGGCAGCAGCTCGAAGTGGTGGTGCATGTACCCGGTGGAGGAGTAGCCGAGCTGCTCGGGGCCGGCCCAGTGGTAGCTGCCGTCGAGGTTGATCTCCATCGGCCGCTCGCCTTGATCGAGGGAGCCCCCCGCCAGGACGGTCCCCCGCCAGGTCAGGCTCACGTCCAGGGCGGTCTGGTTGTGGTCCGGCAGGATGTGGTACCAGACGGGGTGGCCCTCCATGTCGAACATGGCGAGCGAGGCGACGCCAGAGACCTTGTTGTTGAGGTCCATCAGGGTCCAGCCGTCGACGGTCTGTGTGGGGTCGTGGACGAGCACATCGGCTGCGACGACGTGGCTGGGGGGCTCTCCGGAGGTCCATGTGAAGGGGTCGAGCTCGAGGACCTCCCCGTCGTCGTCGGCGGTGAGGATGACCTGGAAGTCGTAGTCGGACTTCGGGCGCATACCGATGACCAGCAGGTCGTGCTCGGTGCCGGCCCCGCTGGTGACCTTCCACTGGTAGCCCTCGCTCGTCGGCCCGAACCGAACCTCCGCGGTGGCCTCCTTGCTCGTGTTCACCCGAACGCGGTTCGACAGCACGTTCTCGGCGATGTCCACCACCACGACCTCGCTCGCCGTCAGCGCGCCGTCCGGGTCGTAGTCCGGCGTCGTCGGCGTCGTGACGGAGCCCGGGGTGGAGGGCTTGTCGTCGCCGCAGGCGACCAGCAGCAGAGGCAGCAGTGAGAGCATCAAGGGCAAGCTACCACGCACTCAGAGGGGCTCGATCAGAGGCGGCGTGATGCGCTCCGAGCGATACATCGTGTTGGTGACGTCGCCGTGGGTGAGGTGCCGCAGCTGCCAGATGATCTCCCCCTCGGCGGTGACCTCGAAGGCGGTGTTCACCTTGTTGGCGCCGGCGGTGATGAGCGTGTTGCCGTTGGGCAGCCGGTCCGCGTCCCCCCAGTACTCGGAGATCCAGCCCTCGTCGCTGTCCCCGCCGTAGACCCAGACCTGCTCGGCGGTCATGGTCGCCTCGTCCAGCCGGTACTGCACCGCCCGGGCCACCCGCTCGTCGCCCAGGTTGTCGTAGATGAGGAGGTCGCCGCCCTCCACCAGGCTGGGGGCGTGCTGCTCTTTGAACCAGACGCCGTCGGTCAGCGCGAAGTCGCCGCCGTCGCCCAGGCGCCAGATGACCTCGCCGGTGGCGTAGTCGAGCTTGTACACCGCCGACTCGTTGCGCACGCTCACATAGACGAAGCCGTCGTCGGTGATCTGCGCCCAGTTGGCGTGGGTCCAGTCCTCCTCGTCCCAGTCGGGGGTGAGCCAGTCGAAGCTGTCCCAGCTCCACACCGACTCCAGGCCCGGCGTCATCACGCGGACGATGTCCCCGCGCACGCCGTCCACGAAGACCTTCTCCAGGGTCAGGTAGTTCCCGTCCGGCAGCAGCTCCAGGTGGTGGTGCATGTAGGTGTCGTCGCTCTCGCCGGGCTGCTCCGGGCCGGTCCACAGCACCTCCCCGTCCAGCCCGACCTCCGCCGGCCGGTCGCCCTCGTTCAGCGATCCGCCCAGCAGCACCGTGTCCCGCCAGGTGAGCTGAACGTCCAGCCCGCCCACCACCCGGGTGCCCGCCAGCTCGTGGTACCAGACGGGGTAGCCCTCCATGTCGTACATCACGGCGGTGAAGGGCGCGCCCGTGTGGTTGACGTCCATCAGCGTCCAGCCGTCCCAGGCCCGCGCCGGATCGTAGATCGCCACCTCGGCGCGAGTGACGTGCGCGGGAGGGGTGCCGCTGGTCCAGGTGACCGCCTCGACCTCCGCGGACTCACCGTCGGCGGTGAGCACCACCTGGAGGCCGTAGGCCGCCTCCGGCCGCATCCCGATGATCAGCAGGTCGTGATCGGTGCCCGCGCCCTCGCCGCGCACCTTCCACTGGTAGCCCTCGCCGGCCGGGCCGAAGCGCACCTCGGCCGTCGCCGCCTTGTTGCTGATCACCTTCACCCGGGCCGCCAGGGCGTTGTCACAGACCCCGACCACCAGGACATCACCGGCCTCCAGCGGATCGTCGGCGTCTGCGCGCGGGGGGGCGGCGACCCCTTCGTCGCAGGCCGGGGGCTCCCGGCAGCTGAGCAGAGCGAGGGTCAGCAGCATGACGGGCAAGGTAGCACGGGCCACGGGGGCATCGCTGAGCGCCGGTTAACGAGATAGTGAGGGCCCCTCTGAGCTGCCTGCTCCCGCCCGATACCGCCCGATGGAGTCTCCCAAGTGAACGTCCTGCTCGCCGCGTCGCTCCTGCTCCTGTCTGCCTGCGAGGAGGGCGCCGAGCCCGGTCGCATCGAGACCGTCACCCAGCAGGGCGAGATCGTCGCCGTGGCCGACACGCCCGACGGCCGCGTGCGCGCCGCGCTGGCGGGCGTGAGCGCCGAGAAGCCCCACGCGACCCTGCTCAAGGACTTCGAGAAGTACAGCAAGGGTAAGATCCTCGTCGACGCCCCCGAGAAGGTCACCGGGCTGCCGGAGGGCCGCGCGGTGGGCGGGATGCTGGACAACGCGGCCTTCGCCAAGCTCCTCTGGGAGAACGACGACGCCGCGGCGGCCGACGCCCTGGCCGCGGCGGACATCCGCTTCATCCTGCTGCGTCGGGACATCCTGCCCAGCGTGGACCGCGGCGGCCACGTGCTGGGCCGCCTCTACCACGACGACTTCCGCCAGCGCTTCGAGCTGCGGGCCATCGACAAGGAGTTCCTGCTCTACAAGGTGCTGGACACCCCGCGCACCTTCCCCGTCAGCCTCGCCCGGGTCGCCACCAGCCAGCTCCGCGCCCGCATGAAGGGCGAGGACGTCGAGAAGGTGCCGGCCATCAAGGCCAAGGACGGCATGCGCTGGAACCTCGTGGCCAGCGTGCGCAAGTCCGGCGGCCGGGAGATCGCCTTCGGCAGCTGCCTGAACGACGAGCTGCAGGCCTGCGTGGATCAGCTCGCCGGCTCGGTGGAGGTGCACCACCGCCGCTTCGCCGAGTGGTACGGCTTCGCCCCCCTGGCCGAGGAGGTGGACGAGCTGATCATCGATCTGCACCGCCTCACCGAGCGCACCGACGTGCTGACCCGGGACGACGAGGACCTGAAGGCCATCTGGGAGATGGGCATCGACGGCGCCATCCTCTACGACGTCGCCGGCTCGTCCCCCTCCAAGCGGATCGCCTACTTCCCGGGCTCCGTGGCCTACACCCGCTCCTACCGCGAGCCGGATCGCATGCTGCGCCACGCGGCCAAGGAGCACTACCAGAGCGTCAACCGGCCCTGGAAGGACTCGACGAACAGCCTGGAGAAGTTCCGGGCCATCCACTACCAGGACGACCCCGAGCGCGGCGTGCAGGAGCTGTTCCGCGGGGTGCCGCCCGTGCCCATGGACCTCGTCGACATCCAGGCCCTCGAGGAGAGCCTGGAGCTGGCCAGCGAGTGGTACATGCAGAACATGGCGCCCACCGTCGAGCTGCCCCACAACCTGCGGTACGACGACGGGCAGGTCACCTACAAGTACTGGCCCGCGGAGAACCGCTACTCCAACGAGTACAACCTCGTGCGGCACACCCTGGCGACCTGGAACCTCGTGCAGGGCTACAACATCACCGGCCGCGAGGAGTTCCTGGAGGGGGCCGAGAGCGCGCTGGACTGGACGCTGAGGTACCGGGTCGACGAAGGCGACATGAGCTTCATCCGGTACAACAACAACGTGAAGCTGGGCAGCGTGGTGGTGGGCCTGATGGGCATCATCGACCTCGCCCGCGCGACGGGCACCACCGAGTACGACGACCTGATGGTGCGCTTCGGCAACTTCACCCTCTTCATGCAGGAGGACTCGGGCAAGTTCGACCCCTACTACGTGCCCGACGACCACCCCTACGCCAACGAGACCAACGACATCGTGCCCGGCGAGGCCCTGCTGGCCCTGATGATGCTCCACGAGTACACCGGCGACGACAAGTGGCTTGCCCCCGCCGAGAAGTACTTCGACTACTACATCCCCTGGTGGAACAAGCGGGTGGTGAAGCGCCAGGACACCGGCACCTGGCCCATGAGCATCTACGACAACCAGACCCGCCTGGACCTCGTGCAGTTCGGCCCCTGGACCGTGATGGCGGCCAACGCCTACCACAAGGCCACCGGCGACGAGCGGGCCGCGAGCTTCGCCCTGGAGGTCGGCCGCTGGATGATCGACTCCTACGGCTGGATGCCCGACAACTCGCCCTGGCCCGACTACATCGGCGGCTACTACAAGATGCCCGGCGAGCTGCCCGCCATGCAGGCCTTCTGCTACGCCGAGGGCACCGCCGCGGCCTACAAGCTGGCCCTGCGCTACCGCGCCGAGGAGGTCGCCTACTTCGAGGAGGCGACCCGCGCCGCCGCGCGCTTCGCGCTGGTGATGCAGTTCGACGACAACCAGACCTACGCCTTCTCCCGGCCGGAGATGGTGCGCGGCGGCACGCGCTACGCCATGAACGAGACCAAGGTGCGTATCGACTACGTCTACCACGCGTTCTCAGCGGTCTATCAGTACCTCGAGGCCGCCAAGACCGACCCCAACCTGCCGGCGACGGTCAAGGAGTCGCCCCTGCGCTCCATGATGATCAACATCGCCGGCCCCGGTGAGACCCGCCCCGAGTGATCGTGATTCGCCGCTGTTGCGGCTCTCACGGAGAGCGAAGCGAAGCGGCGAGTCACGAGCGGGCTTGCTTGCCGCGTCGGGCGCGCTCTACCTCGCGCACCATGTCCGTCCAGCCCAGCTTGCTCGCCGCCTCGTGGATGACCTCCAGGGAGATGAGCACGTCCTTGGACCGCACCTGATCGACCCCCCGCTCCCGGGCCAGGGTCCACCACTGCTTGGCCGCGTGCCGGTTACCGGCGCGGGCCGCGCAGGCCGCGCGCATGCTGGCGACGTAGAGCCATGCCCAGTGGCGCTGGCGCTTGGCCAGGGCCTTGCCGGCCTCGGTTGCGTACTGATCGGCGGCGCGGAAGTCCTTGGCCATCAGGGCCAGCAGGGCGAGGTTCAGGTAGGCGACCGCCTCCATCTCCAGGTAGCCCCGGGCGCGGGCCATCTTCAGGAGCTGGCGGTAGACCGTCTGGGCGCGGGCGTTGTCGTCGCTGTGGCGGGCGACCTCGCCGAGGTTGTTCATGCAGTTGAGCTGCATGCGGAAGTCGCCGCAGGTGGCCGCCAGAGCCTGGGCCGTGCGGAAGACCCGCTCCGCCTCCTCCAGCTGCCGCTCGCCCATCAGCACCTGGCCCACCATGTAGTTGGCCTGGGCGATGTTGCGGGTGTCGCCGGTGGCCCGGGCCGCCCAGTTCAGATCGTCGGCCAGATCCCGGGCCTCGCCGACCCGGCCCTGGAGCAGGTAGACGTTGGCGAGCCCGGCCATGATCTGCACGCCGAGGCGGCTCTCCCGGGCCGTGAGCTGCTTGGCCTCCTCGAAGGCGGCCACGGCCTTGTCCAGCTTGTTGGACTGACGGGCCAGCTGGGCGCGGGTGAAGGCGACGTGGGCCCGGCCGGAGTTGTCCCGCAGGGCCTCGAAGCTGGCGCGGGCCTTCGCCAGCACCGGGCGGGCCTCCGCCAGATCGCCGGAGGCGTAGTAGGCGCTGCCGAGCAGTGACAGGAGGCGGGCCTCGTAGAGCCGGTCGGTGCGCTCGGTCTTCAGGGTGGACTTCAGCAGCTCGATGGCCTCCGCCTTCTGGTTGCTCTCCAGCAGAGCCCGGGCCTTCAGGCGGCGGGACTCCAGGCGGGGGATCTGGGGGATGCGGGACATGGGCGCGATGAGGTCCGAGGCGGCGAGGCTCAGATCGGCGGCGCGGATAGCGGGCTGGTAGCGGCCCTGCTCGATCATGCGCTTGACCGCTCGCTGCAGGGGGGAGAGCGCCTCCCGGGCCTGGCCCGCGCGCAGCTGGTGCAGGCCCAGGGCGAGGTCGACGTCCATACCGGTCTGCTCGCCCAGCTCGTCCCAGGCCTCGGCGAGGCGGGCGTGGATCTTGGGCGCCTCGGGCAGGGACAGGGCCAGCCGGCGGGCGGTGCGCTGGAGCACGGACTGGGGGAAGCGCACCAGCCCCGCCTCCAGAGTCAGGATGCCTGTCGACAGCAGCAGGTCCAGGCCCTGGCGGGCGGCCATGCGGATGACCGGCACCGGCGGGGCCTCGCCGGCCAGCGCCACCGTGGCCAGCGCCTCGCTGGCGGCCTTGGGGTCGGGGGTGGACTGGACCGCGCTCTCCAGCCGCCGCAGGCAGAGGGTCTCGATGCTGTCGGGCACGGCGTCGGTGACGGACTTGCCGGGCTTCAGCTCGAAGCGCATTCCCGGCCCCGGCACCAGCCAGCCCCGGGCGGCCCAGTCCTGGAGCAGCATGGTGGCCAGCAGGGGGTAACCAGCGACCCGGGCGGCCACGTCGTCGGCGAGGCCGGGCTCCAGCAGCAGCGCCTCGCTCAGGAGCTGGCGGGTCTCCTGGCGGGTGAGGCGGGGCAGGCCGATGCGGATGGCGCCCAGCTCCTGCAGGCGCTCCACCTGGGCCTTGAGCCGCTTGCTGCGCGCCAGCGCCTCGGCGGAGAGGGTGGCCAGCACCAGCACCGGGCGCTCGCCCACCGACCGGTCCAGCAGGCTCTCGGCGATGGCCAGCCCGTCGCCCTCGGCCTCGGCGTTCTCGGCGTCCTCCAGCACGAGGCAGCTGCCCCCGCGCCAGGCCCGGGCGACGAGGTGCTGGTAGAGGAAGGTGAGGCCCAGCGCGGCGTTGGGCGCGCTCTCGTTCTCCAGCAGGTAGCCGCACCAGCGGGCGAGGTGTCCGCTCTCGGCGAGCACGTCGGTCAGGCCCATGCTCCGGTCCCGGGCCAGCCAGCGCGCCAGGCGACCCTGGAGGTCCAGGCGGGTGTCGTTCCAGGGCGCCAGCAGGTCGCGCACGGCCCCCCGGTAGCCGTCGTCGATGCCCGGCGGATCGTGGTACCGCAGGCGCACCGTCTCCATCCAGCCGCCCTCGTCCAGGGCCCGGGCCACGGACTCCACCAGGCGGCTCTTGCCGGCCCCGCGCTCACCGACGATGATCGCGACCCGCGGCGCCCGCAGGGTGACCACCTCCCGGGACATCTTCCAGAGCAGCTGCCGGGGGGTGTCGCGGGCGATGAGCGGCACCTCCCGCAGGGCGAACAGGGAGAGCGAGGCCCGCGCCGGGGCGCCGAGGCTGGCGTCGAAGGGCGGGTTGGGCGGGATGGCCTCGGGCGGCACCTGGTTCCAGCGCACCCCCTGGCCCACGCCGCCGCGGCGGGTGTTCTCCAGGTAGGCCAGGGCGGCGGGGGTGGTGTCGCCGGTCTCGGTGGCGCCGGTGGAGCCGGTGGTGTTGCGGCCGGTGATGTCGGTCCGGATGCGGCGGAAGGCCGTGTCCTCCAGGCCCCGGCGGATGCGGCGCAGGGCCCGGCCCACGTCGGCGGCGCGGTCGTAGCGCTGGCGGGGCTCGGGGTCCAGCAGGTTGCCGACCAGCTCCACCAGCTCGTCCGGCACGTCCAGCCCGTCCAGGGGGATCACCTCGGGCGGCGGCCCCAGCCGGGCCTCCAGCAGGGCCTTTCGGCCCTCGCCGTCGTGGGGGCGCTTGCCGCAGAGGGCCTCGAAGAAGATGATCCCCAGCGCGTAGAGGTCCGTCCAGGGGCCGACCTCCTGGGGCTTGCCCTGGAGCTGCTCCGGGGCCATGTAGGTCGGGGTGCCGCCCACCCGCCGGGCGTCCCGGGCCAGCTCGCTCACGTCGTCGGCGACGCCGAGATCCGCGACCCAGACGGTGAGCCCGCCGATGCCCTCATGCAGCAGGATGTTGGCGGGCTTGAGGTCCTGGTGCACCAGCCCCCGGGCGTGGAGGGCGGCCAGGGCGTCGCAGGTCTGCTCGATCAGGTCCAGGAACACCGGGAGGCGCAGGCTGGCCCGCAGCATCTTGCGCAGGTTTCCCCGGTTGGCGAAGGCCAGGGCGACGAAGGGGCGGCCGTCTTCGAGGGTGCCCGAGTCGTGGACCGGCACGAGGTTCTCGTGAACGACCTGGGCGGACAGCGCCACCTCGCGGGCGAAGCGGGCCCGGAAGCGCTGGTGCATGGCGAGGTTTCGCCGAACCACCTTGACGGCGACCTGGCTGCCCAGCTCCAGATCCCGGGCGAGGAAGACGTGTCCGGTCGCGCCGTCTCCGATGAGCTGGAGGCAGCGGTAGCGCTCGGGGAGTTTGGGGAGCGGCTCATTCACGTAGGTAGAAGATACCCGATCGGGCCCGGGAAGACCTGGGAAGACCTAGGCCTGATAGAGCGCGTCGATGACCTCCCCGTGGCGCTCGTTGATGACCCTGCGCTTCAGCTTCAGGGTCGGGGTGAGCTCGCCGGTCTGATCGCTGAAGCTCGTCGGCAGCAGGGCGTACTTCTTCACCTGCTCGAAGCGGGCCTGATCCCGGTTGGCGTCGGCCACCGCGGCGTCGAACAGGGCGCGCACCTCCGGGCGCTCAAGCCGCGTCGCGAGGTCCTCGGCGGGCAGGCCGTTCTGGCTGGCCCAGGCGTCGAGGTTCTCCTCGTCGGGGGTGAGCAGCGCCACGAGGTAGGGCCGCTCCGAGCCGATGACCACGGACGTCTCCACGTAGTCGCAGTACTCCAGGCGGGTCTCGATGGGCAGCGGGGCGATGTTCTTGCCCCCGGCGGTCACCAGGATCGCCTTCTTGCGATCGGTGATGCGCAGGAAGCCCTCGGCGTCGAGGGCGCCGATGTCGCCGGTGTGGAACCAGCCGTCGGCCAGGGCGTCGGCGGTGGCCTCCGGGTTCTTCAGGTACTCCCGGAAGATGCCGGGGCCCCGCACCAGGATCTCCCCGTCGTCGGCGATGTGCAGCTCGACCTCGGGCAGGGCCTTGCCCACCGTGCCGAACTTGAAGTCGTCCTCCCGGTTGGCGGTCGCCGGCGCGCTGGTCTCGGTCAGCCCCCAGCCCTCGAGCACGGTGATGCCCATGGCGTGGTACCAGCGTGCGACGTCCGGGTTGAGCGCGGCGCCGCCGGAGACGAGGCAGCGCATCTCCCCGCCCAGGCGCTCCCGGATGCGGGAGAACACCAGCCGGTCGGCCAGGGCGTACTGCCAGGCCAGGGTGGTCGGCACGGGCGCGCCGGTCTCCAGGCGGTGGGAGCGGGCCAGGCCCACCCGGAAGGCCCAGTCGAAGAGGGTCTTCACGATGCCCCCGCGCTCGGCCACCTTGGCCTGGGCCCGGGAGCGGATCTTCTCCAGCATGCGCGGCACGGTGGCCAGCACCTGGGGGCGGGCGGCGGCCAGGGCCTCCTGGAAGTCGTCGATGGTGGTGAACCAGCCCTCGCCGTCCTCCTCCATCAGCCCCCGGTACACCGCGAAGCGCTGGAGGCTGTGGGCCAGGGGCAGGAAGATGAGCGAGCGGTCGCCGGGGCGGGTGGGGACCGCCGTCTGGGAGGCCCTGGCCACGGTCACGAAGTTGCCGTGGGTCAGCACGGCCCCCTTGGGCTCCCCGGTGGTGCCGGAGGTGTAGATGTACGTGGCCACGTCGTCGGGCTCCACGGCCTGGGAGCGCGCCTCCAGCCAGGCGTGGTCCTCCGGCGCGGCGAGGTCCTGGAGCCGCTCCAGCCCCGGCGCCGCCTCCAGGCTCACGATCGCCTCCAGCGTGGGCACCTGATCGCGGATTCCGGCGATCTTGGCGGCCTGGGCCGCGTCCTCCACCACCAGCACCCGGACCTCGGCGTGGGCGAGCTGGTAGGCGATCTGGCGGGGCAGCAGGGTGGGGTACACCCCGACGGTGACGCCGCCCAGGCAGAGGTTGGCGAGGTCGACGGCGACCCACTCCCGGCGGGTCTCCGAGAGGATGGCTGTGGTCACCCCGGGGCCCGAGCCCAGGCGCTCCAGCGCCCGGGCGACGCCGGACAGCTCGCGCAGCGACGTGGCCATGTCCTGTGAGGCCCAGCCGCCGGCGGCCTCCGGGTCCTTCCAGAAGAAGCAGGGCGCGTCGCCGGCGAGGGCCGCGCGGTGGAACAGCAGGCCGGGCACAGTGTCCTTCATCGTCGCTCCTTCATGATCCGTCCTCGGGCCAGCTCGCGCCGACCGCGTCGTGGAGGGCCTGTACGACCCCTCGCAGCTCATCGAC
>Ga0316204_10011608_pt1 | contig 10980 bp, 10 predicted proteins | sample 6monrhotite_MG_2_FD_205661 | JGI IMG/M metagenome (GOLD analysis project Ga0316204, IMG submission 205661) | Microbial mat bacterial communities from mineral coupon in-situ incubated in ocean water Damariscotta River, Maine, United States -... | ecosystem: Environmental > Aquatic > Marine >...
GAAATCGGTAAAAAATCCAAGCAGGAAAGGCCCGGCACCGTATCCAATAAGGCTGGTGCATAGCACATACATGGCGATGATCTGGCCGCGCATTTGATTTGGTGTAATCAGTTGCAAGGCAGCATATGCCACTCCGGACGGTGAGTTGATGAACAGGTTAAAAATCGCCAACAAAACCCATGCTGTTACAATATCTGTGGTGAACGGAAAAAGCAGGCCAGGCAGAAAATATCCGGCGGGCGCAACCAATAGCGCGAGTATATGGCCATCTTTACGGCCTTTTTTAAACCAGTGGTCTGCCAAATATCCCCCGATCAACAGACCAACCGGCCCTGTGATAATTGATATTGTTCCGAAGGTAACCCCTACTTGTGCCGGGCCCAGCCCGTGGTAGCGCTCAAAGAAAATAGCCAGAAAAACGAAGCTTCCAAACCCTAGCGCTGCATTTAAGGATACGCCGAGGCAAATTGCTGCATAAGCTTTGGACTTTGATTTTACGTGAGCCACAACTTCTTTAACGGGAATGCTAGCGCCTCCAGCGGTGGTCCCCTTGCGCACTGGTTCTTTGAATGTGCCCAACAAAGCCGCGAGCGCAACCCCGGGTAAGCCCACTAAAACAAATACTTTTTGCCAGCCTCCTATGGGGTCAAGGCCTGGAATAACAAGATCCGGCGTTGTTTCAGCCAAGCCGATCACAGATCCACCCACGATAAAGGCTAGCGCTGATCCAACAGGGATACCCATCGAATACACCGAAAGCGCCATAGCAAGCTTGTGCTTTGGAAAGCTGTCTGCAAGCAATGAGTTTGCAGCGGGTGCCAACGTGGCTTCGCCTACACCTACGCCAATACGAAACAGAAAAAGTGATGTGAAATCACGCGCCAGTGCAGTAAGAGCGGTCATCAGGCTCCATACTATAAGGCCAATTGCGATAAGCCCGCGTCTGCTGCGACTGTCTGCTATGCGGGCGCAAAACAAGCCAAAAACAGTATAAAACAGAGCAAAAGCAAAACCGGTAAGCAGACCGAATTGTGTGTCCGAGATACCAAAGTCTGCTTTAATAGCCGAACCCAGCAAGCCCAAAATTTGCCTGTCGATAAAGGAAAACGTGTAGATAACCAGCAATAAAATTACCATATACCAGGCAACGCCCGGTTTTGGATAACCGCTTTCAGGAAGGGACATTACTTTGTTCTCCGGTGTCGTGAGGGTGAACGTTCATTATAGTTTGGACTTTTCTTATTGAAGCCAATTCTATAGAGGTCTGTTAAACAGCGGTCATCGGCATTTTTGCCGGTCAACATAAGGTTGGGTAAACCCGCACCTTGTCAAGGCCTAGTGCACCATTGGAATAGCTTATGCCAGAAGAAAATAACAGTATCGATGAAATCAGTGAGACTTTTGAGTTTCTGGATGATTGGGAAGACCGGTACAAATATATTATTGACTTGGGTAAACAACTTGAGCCGCTATCAGCGGACGAGATGACTGACAGCTTCAAGGTGCGTGGGTGCCAAAGCCAGGTTTGGCTGGTGCCCGCGATAGGTGACGACGGCACCATCATGCTTCGCGGCGACAGCGATGCATTCATCGTGAAAGGGCTGGTTGCTGTGTTGTTGGCTATTTATTCAGGTAAAACAGCTGCCGAAATATTGGCTGTGGATGCCAAGGCTATACTTGCGAAGCTTGGTCTGGCGGCGCACCTGTCACCAATGCGCGCCAACGGCCTTTTTTCTATGGTGGAACGCATTAGGGCCATCGCATCCGGCCTATAGTGTTAGGCTGCTATTTATAGTCATTCACCAACGCACCGTTTGATGATTTTTCAAACTGTGGCTGCGTATCTGTAATGTCATAAAAGTCAGATTTCTCGCCAACAAATATATGCCCCATTGTTTTGAGGCCGGTAGGCCCATCAAGGGAACCGGCAATTATGCCGGTGGCATCCAAATCAAACGGCTGCCAAAACAAGCTGGAACCACACTCCCGGCAAAAACCGCGCTGGGCTACATCAGAGGTTTTGTACCATGCGAGGCCGTCATCTTTTGTCATGGTAATATTTACTTTGCGCGCTTTGCTGTGAGCACCGTAAATACCGTGGAGCTTTTGGCACATGCTGCAATGGCAATTTACGATATCCCGCAGCGGCCCTTTTATTTTATACCGCACGGCGCCGCACAAGCATCCACCTGTAGTTGTTTGCTCAATGTTCATAAATTGATCCTTTTGTTACCTTTAACCTAGGTACAGCTCGTACTAAAAAAAGGAAGATTTTCTAATTCGATGCACAACAGCAATAAAAAAGGCCCCAAAACGGGGCCTTGATTATAAATTTCTGTATCTGATGCCTAGAAGAAAAGCACTGAGATAAACAGGATCAATATCGCGACCGGACACACATATTTCACGAGAAAATAGTATTTCCGGAAATTTTTGTCCTCAATTGCCAGCTCTGCCATTGCGTTTTTGCGACTGATAAACCAGCCAGAGAATAAGGCGATGAACAGGCCGCCTGCCGGCATCATAATATTGTCCGTGAGATACCCTTTGGCGCTCATCAGATCCATGCCGAATATACTAACGTCGGCGAGCAGGCTACCAGGCTGTGACCATGCGGATAAAAGGCCAATCAGCGAAGCAGATACACCAAAGGCAATGCCGGTTTGCGTTCTGGTGAGCTTTGTCCGCTCCACCACATAGGCCACGGTAGGTTCGATTAGCGAGATAGCGCTGGTGATCGCTGCAAAAGCTAGCAGGAAGAAGAAAGCCGCCCCAACAATTTCGCCGCCCGGCATTTGGCCAAACGCGATAGGCAGGGTGATGAATACCAAGCCGACGCTTTCACCAGGGTTCAATCCGTAGGCAAAAACAATGGGAAAAATCGCCAGCCCTGCCATGATTGCAACCGAGCTGTCGGCGAGAGCGATTGTTACCGCTGATTTGCCAATATTCATATCCTTGGTAAGATAACTACCGTAGGTCATGATGGTACCCATGCCCAGCGACAGCGAGAAAAAAGCAAGCCCCATGGCGTTCAGTACACGGCTTAGGGTGAAGGTTTTCACTGTCTCTCCGGTTACCGGATCGGTTGATGTATTATAGACCATCGTCGTGAAATCTGGCGTGAACAGAAAGTTCAGCGCGGCTTGAAGGTCACCGGTTATGCCTGAATAAATCACCATGCCGACGAGCAATGCAAACAATGCAGGCATCAGCAAGGTTACGGCCTTTTCAAGCCCGCCTTTAATGCCGCGCGCAACAATAGCGACCGAAATCGCCATAAAGGCAAAATGCCAAAGCACCGGCTTAACCGGGTCGGATGAGAATGTTGCAAATGTATGACGCGACATTTCGGCATCAAAGCCCGCGAAGCCAGAGGCTGCTTTGGCGATATAGGCCAGCACCCAGCCGCCCACGACCGAATAATAGGTGATAATGACAAAGCCGCCAATAACGCCTGACCAACCGAGAAGAACCCACCATTTACTGCGGCCTTCTTCTTTGGCGATTTGGCGCATGGTAAATACCGGCGATTGTTGGCCGCGCCGTCCAAGCGATAATTCTGCCATTAAAACCGGCAAACCAATCAAAAAAACGAAAGCCAGATAAAAAAGGACAAATGCGCCGCCACCATTCAGGCCTGCCTGATATGGAAACTTCCAGATGTTCCCAAGCCCAACCGCGCTGCCAACTGCAGCCAGCATAAATGTCCAGCGTGATGACCAATGTGCATGTGGCACTGCTCCAGCCATGATTCTATTCTCCCCTTGGAACCTGTTACTTTATATATGATTTTGGCGCTGTCCCAGCCCGGCACAGCACCAATTGTTGGCCATCATAGGGGCGAGCGCGTCGCTGATCCAGTGGGAAATTAGTTGAGGGCTTGGCTATGCCCGCAGTGTCTGCTTGCCCGGCCTAGTTTGATGTATCCATTACGGCGCAATATTCGCCCTGGCTTTTCACTGCACCACACAGTCTGTCCGCTTCAGCACGATCGCTTAAGCGTACTCCCAGCCGGATCGCAAGCCCGCCAGCGTCCACTTCCCACTGGTCGATAATGCCTGCAAAGGATGGGTACCTTGCCTCCAGCACGCTGCGGTTCTTGGTGGCGGCATCAATAGTTCGGTAGGAAACCAGATGTACAAACCACTGGCCAAATGGTGATTGACTGCCGGGTTTATCAACGGCGCGTGCCGGGCCGACAGGGCCAGTGCTACCGGTTGCGGTGTTTGCATTTGACGTGAGCATTGATGCGGGCAAACCTTCGTGAAGCGGTATGGTGGGGCGCAGGTTTGCATCCATAACAGCAAGGTCTCGTGCCACGGCGGCAAGCCGCTTTGCGGCCTCGTCACTGACCATGCCTTCGGCGAGAATACGTCTCCCGCAGCGAACACTGACTTTGTCGGTGGAGCCAGATTGCATCAACCGGGCATATTGCATGCGCGCACGCGATGGGTGACCAGCTTCTTCAGTAGCAATAGCGATGAAAAATTTGTCTGCGTCGGACATCAGGGGTTCAGCTGTCAAAATGGCAATGGCATCCTCAGCATGGCCTTCACATATTGCGCCTAGTACGTCTGATTGCATGCGCGCCGTGCCGCCGTTTGCACCGGTTATCGCTCCGCTGCCACTGAAAAAGCTGCCGCCAGAACAGGCTGCAAGTAACCCGGCGGAAAATAATAGAGCCGCCGTGCGGCCAAGGTGCCATTTTGTGGCGGGTAGATTGTCCGTGGTGTTATTGAGGGCGCGCATCGAGGATGATCCTGTTGTTGCGAGCCTGAATCGGGCGCGCATTTTCACCTGTCACAACGCCTTTTACCAGGGCAATCTGGGATTTAGACAGTTGGATTGGCTCTTTTAAAATGTACCAATGTACGCCTTCCGAACAAGGCGGCGTGGTAAGCGAGCCCATGTAACGGTAATAAGATTTGTCCGTTGGCATCAGGTCCCGCGCGTTTATCAAAATCTTCTCATGTTTCGAATTTTGACCGGCCTCAATTGGCATACTACCCAAAAGTTCGCGGGCCGCGATATGTGTTTGGCCCTCTTCAACAAGTGTCTCAATCACGGCGCGCGTACCGCCCGGGCCGGTATGCAAAAATTGTATCGACATAGGGTAGCGCTTGCCAGAGATGGTGTGCTCGGCTGGCGCATGTAAACTAAAGCTCCGAAGCGTGAACATTTTGGCGCCTACTTTCAGATGGCTGCCATTGGTATAGGCCATGCTAATAGTATGGCCGCCGTTTTTCATATTGATCGGCGCCACTTTATAGTCAGTAACCAACCGGTGCATTATTACCGGGTCAGTGCCTTCTATATTAACAGGGCTTTGGCGCTGTCCGGCGCGGCACAGTTTGTTTGCTGGCGACAATTGATGCCATGTTTTTGGGCCGTTTCCGCCCGCATAGCTCCAGTTATCCTGCGCCGACACGCCGCCCAGCGTAAGTACGGTCGACAGTAAGCCAGCCTGAAGGGCAGCTGAATATTTACCCACCATATATTCCTCCCAGAGGTCACCCTATGCTTTTGCACGGAATCGCAGCAAATAGGCTACAACGGGGCGACGATGATTAAAAGCCTGATTCTGAACGCATAATATGCGCCAACTTTGTTAAAGCTTCGGAAATTTCCTTTGGGTGGGAATTAGCAAAGCCAAGAAGAAGGCCTTCTTCTGGAACGACAGTTCGGTATGCGCCTGATAGCGGAAGCACGGCTAGCCCAGCGCTATGTGCCATGTTGGCCCATTCCGCATCGGTCTTTAAGCGTGATTGTTTCAACCTATCCGTAGGGTAGGCGACCATATCCAACCCTGCGGGAGACGGTATTATCAAGAAATACCGGAATAATAGTCTCTTGAAACAGCTGACAAAATTTGCCTGCCGTGCCGCATGAATTTTTCGCAAGCGTCTGATGTGCCGGGCAAAATATCCCTCACTGATAAATTTGGTGAGCGCTAATTGGGGCATGATCGAAGGGAAACTGTCGGTCGCCTCCCGGCGCGCTTTGACAGGTTCAACCAAGTGCAAAGGCAAAACAAGATAGCCAAGCCGTAGCGCGGGGAAAATTGTCTTTGAAAAAGTGCCTCCGTAAATCACATGCTCGCCATTTGACATGCCCTGCAAAGAATTCAGCGGACGACCTTCATATCGAAATTCGCTGTCGTAATCATCCTCTAAAATCAGGCTCGAAGTAGCGCGCGCCCACTTAATCAGTTCCAACCTTCTGCTTGTTGGCATGGTTATGCCTAGTGGATATTGATGCGATGGGCTCACTACCAAAAGGCTGTTTTTCTGCGTGGTTTTGGGCACACATGCGCCCGACTTATCAACGGGAACATAGGTTATTTGGGGCGTGCAGGCTTGTGCTGCCCGCAATAAACCGCCGTAGCCTGGGTCTTCCAAAATAGTGGTGTCGCGAGCGGTCATCACGCTATCTGCAATTAAGGTCATGCCTTGCTGCAAGCCCGAAGTGATGATGATTTGCGCAGCCGACGCATGCACATTTCGTGCGCTTGCAAGATAGGCGGCGATGGCTTCTCTGAGCGGCAGGTATCCCATTACGTCGGTATGGTGGAGCAATTGAGGGTCAGCCCGGCGCCAGGCGCTGCTATTGATTCGTGCCCAAACGTCCATGGGAAAGGCATCGATGGCGGGCAGTCCAGTGGGGCGTTGCCGTCGGTCGCGAGCTTTGTGTACTTCGGGTAAGGGGACGGTGCTTTGGTTTGCACCTTTTTCAGTTTTGATAAAATCATCAGGCAAATCATAGCTAACATAGGTGCCAGCACCGCGGCGGGTTTCTAAATATCCCTCGGCTATAAGCTGGTCGTAGGCCGCCAACACCGTATTTCTAGATACACCTTGTTGAAGCGCAAAGGCCCGGCTAGCGGGCAGTTTTGTGCCTGCGGCGAGCGCCCCCTTCAATATTGCAGACCGCAGGTGGGCATGCAATTGCGCTTGCAGCGTGCCGTTGCCGTCGTCGCCAATAGTCAAGGTAGCGTCGATCAGGTTTTCGAAAATTGGTACCATAAATTTACTCATATTGGATCTTTTACAGGTATCACTTTGGGCGCACCGTTACAATTCAAGTTATCATCATTGAAGAGTAGTGAAGAATGTCCCAGCAGGTGAAATCAGACGACCAAGCAGGAGAACTCCGGCAAAGCTTTGAGAAAAATGACCGCAACCGAGTACGCCGGGGGCTTAAACGAGCAACCTATGACAAGGCGGCGGTTTACGGCATTTTGGACAGCCATTTCCTCTGCCATGTGGGATTTGAGATTGACGGCCAGCCGCAGGTGATACCCACGTGTCATTGGCGAGAGGGCAACAAGCTTTATTGGCACGGATCCAGCAAAAGCATGATGATTAGGCATCTGGCGGCGGGCAATCCCGCGTGTGTAACGGTAACGCAACTGGACGGCTTGGTGCTGGCGCGCTCTGCCTTCAATACCAGTGTCAACTATAGGTCAGCTATGTGTTACGGCACGCCAAAGCTGGTAACGGACGATGCCGAGTTCGAACGTCAAATGAAAATCTTTTTCGAACAAATCGCACCGGGCCGCTGGGACCAGCTAAGAGCAATGACAAAGCAAGACCGTAAGGCAACGGGCATGCTGGAGATGGAAATTGATGACGCTGCGGCGAAAATTCGGGCAGCGCCTCCGGGCGACGGTGATGAAAGTGACTTTCCCATATGGGCCGGTGTGATACCGCTAAGAACCGTGCAGGATAGTCCGGTAGCAGCGCCAGAAGGCGTGAAAGCGCCGCTCAACCACACGGCAATGACCGGGTACGGCTGGGAAAAAAGCTGAGGAAAACCATATGCTTAAAATGAAACCAAGCTGCGAAAACTGTGATGTGGACTTGCCCCCTAGCAGTAAGGGCGCTTGCATTTGCAGCTATGAATGCACCTTTTGTCGCGCGTGTGTCGACGGCGTGCTCAAAAACGTGTGCCCAAACTGCGGCGGGGGCTTTGTGGATAGGCCCTTCAGGCCACAGCGCGAATGGCGGGAGGGTGTGTCACTTTCGTGCCAGCCTGGCGCGGCTGAGCGCACGCTCAAGCCCGTGAATGTGCTTGAACATAAAGCCTTTTCTGAAAAAATTACCTCAATATTACCGGAAAAAAGATGAGACAATAAAACAAGGATATTTCGCGACATGCGTGACACGCCTGATTTGAGCGCCTGGCTGCCTTGCGACCGCGTGGGAAGAAAAACCCTCCCGGGCGGATACGCCATTTGTGAACCCTATCTGCGAGAGGCGCATAGCGCGGGATTGTTTCAGGCGCTCGGCGGCAACCAGAACACCGAATTATGGGATTTCATGCCGCTCGGGCCATTCGCAGCACGGTCTGAGTTGGAAGCTATGCTCGCTTTTGTAAATCCCGCTGAGCATACCGAAAGCAGCTGGCAAACCATGGTGGTCCGATGCACAGGATCTGGTGAGATTTTGGGTATGGCCAGCTATATGCGCATTCGCGAGGCCCACGGCAGTGCTGAGGTGGGCGCGGTGACCTTCAGCAAGAAAATGCAGCGCACGCGGATTGCAACTGAGGCCATGTATTTGATGGCGCGCCATGTTTTCGCCGACCTTGGCTATAGGCGCTATGAATGGAAATGCCACCATGAGAACGCGGCCTCAATGCGCGCCGCCGTGCGGTTTGGCTTCATCTATGAAGGTGTGTTCAGAAACGACATGGTGGTGAAAGGCCGCAACCGAGACACAGCATGGTATGCGATAACAGACAGCGACTGGCCCTTGGTTGACAAGGCTTTCACGCGCTGGCTTGCCCCTTCGAACTTTGACCCGAACGGGCAGCAAAAATCAAAACTGGCTGTGCCCGGCGCTGGCTAAGTTTTTTGGCTGGCGCTCTCTGGCTCGTGTTGGGATTTTGGCGTGAGAAACATGGCAATAAAAATGCCGATCAGGATCGACAGCAAGCCCGCCTGCTCCAGCCCTGTGGGCACTTCGGAAAGAATGAAAAACGCCAGCAGCGTTGAAACCACAGGAATGATGGCGTTCAAAACAGACGCGCGTGCCGCGCCCAAAATAGCAACGCCTTTGTTGAAAAATATAATCGCCAGCACCGATGAAACCACGCCCTGCCACAGAATTTGCAGCGTTAGCATACCGGTTGGCACGCCTGAGAAATCCGGCATGCCAGTGAAGGGCAAAGCGGCACCAACCCAAAAAAGCGAAATAAAGGCCACGCGGGCGGTTACAACAACCGGGTCCACCGGCCAAGCACGCAGCAAAAGCGTGTAGCTGGACCACAGTATCCCCGCTAGCACAAACATCAGGTCGCCGAGCAGGCTTGCGCTGTCGCCGCCTTTACTGCCCCCAAGCGCCAGCAAAGCCAGCCCTACCAGAATGCCAATGGCCCCCAAAATACGAAAGCGGTTAAGCCTGTCGTTCAGGAAAACATGGCTGGCAAACAGGCTGGTGAGCATGATGGTGCCGGGGATGATAACCCCGCCGTGGGTGGCGGACGTAAACTGAAAACCGCTTGAAGCAACAAAACTGTAGGGCCCGCCCGCCAGCAGCGACAGCAGCAAAGCCCGCCGCCATTCGCGCCAGCTGTTATTGCCGCGAAAAACCCAAGGCAACAATAGGGGTGCTGAAATAAAAACCCGCAGAATGACCAATTGGAACGGCGACAGGCTGGCCTCTACACCCAGCGCTGTAATCACCGGCCAAGCCCCCCAAACAAGCGCCGCACTGCCGCCAAACAATATGCCGAGGCCAACTGGATCGTTCGATATTTGATTGTGGTTATTCATCAGGCGCTGCTTCATTCGGATTGCTACAGGCCTTATGTAGCGGGCAAGCCCCAAACAGCAACGCCATATTTTCTAACGCTAGGGATAATGATGGGTTGGGGCCGTTGCCCCCAAACTGGTCGGCTGCGTCTGAACGGATCCAACAGCGGGCATATTGTTTATTGCCTTAAGCCCAACTGGCTTTATGCTAACCATGAGTTGCGTAATGCTACTATGTGTAGGCAGTTTTTAAGATTTTCCGTAAATCACTTTAATTTTAGGAATGCAATCCATGAACATAGGAACCATTTTCAAAGCTATTCTTGTAACTAGCTTGTCAATATTTGCCGTTGCGGGCGTTTATACTACCGTTGACGGCCAGGAAGAGGCTTCATCCCAAGAGGAAGCTAAAAACGCGCCCGCACCAGGTGCGGACAGAGTTAAACCTGAAGACCATTCAGATGACAAATCAACTGCGCCCGCAGGTTTGGACATAACACAAGTCGAATTTCAGGATGGAACCAACACTGCCTTTGGCGATCATGCACTAAAAAACAACACCGGCACCAACAACTCCGCTTTTGGGGCCTATACGCTTGATAAAAACACCACCGCCACCAACAATTCCGCGTTTGGCTACAATGCGCTTGATAACACCACCATCGGCCATTACAACTCCGCTTTTGGTTCACTTGCGCTCGATAAAAACACCAGCGGCGACTACAACTCCGCGTTTGGTTACAATGCGCTTAATAGTAACACCACCGGCCATGACAACTCCGCTTTTGGCACACTTGCGCTTGAAAAAAACACCGTCGGCTATGAAAACACTGCCGTTGGCAAGTCCGCGCTTTATACTAACACCATCGGCTATTACAATGTCGCTATCGGTTTTGACGCCCTTCATAACAACCGAAATGGGTGGCGCAATGTTGCAGTTGGGTTCAAAGCGCTTGAGGCCAATACTGGCCCAAATGCGGATAGCGGCAATAAATACGGCACATCAAACACTGCAGTTGGCTGGCAAGCCCTTAAGAATAACAGTACCGGACTGCAAAACACTGCTGTCGGCGAGTCTGCACTTCAAAGCAATGCTATCGGGCAGCATAATACCGCCATTGGTGAAGATGCACTTTTTACCAATAACGGTAGCGGTAACACGGCCTCAGGCGAGTCTGCACTTTACGACAATGCATCTGGGTCTGATAATGTTGCTTACGGTC
>Ga0316204_10011609_pt1 | contig 10980 bp, 4 predicted proteins | sample 6monrhotite_MG_2_FD_205661 | JGI IMG/M metagenome (GOLD analysis project Ga0316204, IMG submission 205661) | Microbial mat bacterial communities from mineral coupon in-situ incubated in ocean water Damariscotta River, Maine, United States -... | ecosystem: Environmental > Aquatic > Marine >...
AGTAGTGGGTCACTTGATCAAATGGGTTATCGGTTCCTGTTCTGGCAACAAAATTTGCCACGTTCTGATCACCGATGTTTTCATAATAAGAAAAATAGTGATTGGGGGAATGTCCATGGTGATAAAACTTTGGAACAACTAAGTCCAAGTCACCGTCACCATCCATATCTGCAAAGGCAAAGTTTCCATCACTGTAGTAGTGAGTCACTTGATCAAACGGATTATCATCTCCACTCAAATCCCAAAAATATGGCTTAGCCCCAACCCCAGACACACAACAAAGCAAAACGATAAATAAAACTAACTCGGCTTTTCTTTTCATGATTATGCCCCCACCCGACGTCGAGGCATTAACAACAGCAAAAACACAGCTGTAACCACCATAAACCACAAACTCAACGATCCAAACAATGTTCCCTTTTTATTTTTGGATTCAGATTCGTCTGATGCAGTAGAAATCTCATCATCTAAGACCTTCACACTAACTGTCGATGCACCTTTAAACTGAGACCCATCTTTACCGCTCAATACAATTTGATAGTCACCATCGCCAACTTCAGCTTTCTCATCCAGTGAAAATTCTAATATTTTACTATCTTCACCATCTTTAAAAGTCACCGAACCGGTTGCATCGGAAAACTGCGCAACTTTTCCATCCAATGTAATAATTTGATAATCAACACTGATTTCACCTTCGGTGCCTTCGGTTCTATTCAAGGTTATTCGAAGGCTCCCCTCTGAACGATTAATTTCATAAGTGGTATTCTCTAGAGAAACCAAGCCAAACAAAGTCACATCATCATCTTTAATCAGAACTGATACTTCCATTTTTCCGTGTATATCTGCACCAATAGGGTTTGATAATGCAACTTTAAACAATCTACTGACTTCATCTTTGTCATTATTAATGAGTTCAACAGGAATTGTTTTAACAACTTCACCATCCAGAAAATTCAGCATGCCTGCAGCCGTGTTAAAATGTTCATTTGCTAGCGCTGAACCTTCGATAGTTGAATAATCGACACTGACCTCACCAGCCGAACCGTTTATACGTTGCACTGTTATCACTGTACTATTTTCTGTTTCTGATACTTTATATTGATGGTTGCTGAATCTAATTTCCCCGGACACTGGCGGATCTTCATTATCGATTATATAAATTCTAGCGATGTTATTTTTTCTAAGTAATTCTGGAGCATCTTGATACTCACCTGTAAAATCTTCTTCTTGAGGGTTTTTTAATTGAATTTCGAAATATTCGATACCTTCATACTGTTCGTCATCATTGATATCAATGGGTATCGAATGTGAGATGTCTCCCACACCCAAAAGAGCGTCTCCAAATGACCCGGCGAACTCTAATGTTCCATCGCTCACAGTAAAATCCTCTCCATTGGTAGCAGTTACAGCTTTAACGGTGTAATCAACGCGCATATTTCGATAACGAACAAATGAACGCAATACTGCCACACCGTAAGTGCCACTGCCTTCTTGCACTTGGTGTTCTTCACTTGAGAAATAGAAACCACCAAGATTTAAGAGTTCGAAGTCATTTAATACAATGTCATAAGAGTTTTCTACTATTGCGGTTTTTGTGCTGGGATTAAATAATTCAACAGTAACTTTCTTGATTCCATCTGGCTCAAAATCTCCAAGGAGTTTTACCAAAATAAACTTAGAACTCTCCCCTGCGGAAAACTGAAGAATCCCACCGTCGTCGACAAAATCTGTTCCTTCTTCCGCATTGTCTGATTTTATTCCCCATTCAACGGTGGAAAGTATTTCCAAATTTCCTTCCCGAATAACTTCAATGCCAATATTTCCATGATATTCATCAATTTCTAGCTTAGGTTCTTTAAACTTCACTAAACTAAATGTTAGATCTTCATCATTATCAACAATCGTGATCTTCTTGCTATTTTCTGAAATAAAGGCACCATTGTTTGCATGAGTTATCTCTAATAAGAAGTTCTTGTTAAAGCCTGGTGTTTCGTTATCGATGAATGAGACTGTCACTGATTTAGTTGACTCACCCTCAGAGAAAGTAACTGAGCCAGAGGTCGCGTGATAATCAATTCCCGCAACTGCACTACCATCATGCGTTGCATAATTCACGACCACGTCTCCTTGCATGTCACCTTCTCGAATTAACGCAAAAGAGACTTCAGAAGTATTTTCATCAACACGCTCTTCAGATTTTTCCCATTTAATCACACCAGAAGGCGGCAGTGGCTCGTTATCATTAATTTGAACTATGGCTCGATTAATCTCTCCAATTTTCATCAAACCGGAAACCACTAATTCCACTTCAAATGATTTTTCGCCGCCAAACGTCTCATTGTCAACAATGTCGATTACAACCCCTTTATATCCTTCAGAAGCTTCGAACTCCACCAGTTCTAAATAGGGTTTATAGTCCCGGTTGCTTTTAGCAGAACCATCATTCGTCCTAACAGCAACAAATATAGGGCTATAATCAAACATCTCTTCAGAAAGAGAAAAATCTGAACGTTTTAAGAATAATCTTACTTGTCCAGCGTTTTCATCTACGGAATATTCTGCGGACTCAAGCTGAACAATTCCCTGATAAGGAAACGGAGAATCATCAACATTATTTCCAATACCATCATGATCATCATCTAACGATTCATTAGGATCATAGGGGAAACGATCTTTCGCATTAATCACTCCATCGTTATCAAGATCATTATCCATCGCATCGTCAATTCCATCTTTATCAAAATCACCGATAAGTTGACTGTCTTGAGGGAATTTGTCGATATCATCACCAACACCATCATTATCCGCATCGGCACCAAGATTGCCCTTAACGGTTAATTGAAAAGTACCGCCATTTTCATTCAAATTACTCTTTTTAATTTCTACTCGATACTCACCTTCATCCAATAAATGATAAAGCTTTGTGGTATTGGAGAATCTATTTGGACTTCCTACTATATGGTCCCACTCTCCTTCAACTTTTCGTTGAATGAGAATGACTGCTTCAATATCTGCTGTTAATGTAAATTCGATTTTTTCAATTCTCGGCAAATCGAAATAATAATAAACCGAAAAACTCCGAGTACAACTATCAGACCATGCACCATCTATCACCTGTTCACTGACAGTTAAAAGGTTAGACTCACAAGAAGCTGGTTCTTCAGTTGGGTCATTCGGAGTGGGTGCTGGCTCTGTTGGTGAGGGGTTACTTGGTATTAACGGTGCGTTACTATCTTTGATTTGAATAGAAAAACTACCATACGGCGACGATTCAGAACTGGTAATCTCCAGAGTATAAAACCCAGCTTCCAGGTAATTGGTAATAACTCCAGAACCGCTATTCATCCGTTCATCAATCAGTAATGAACCTTCTCGATCAGTACCAGAAGTTAAATAAAGATGTGGAATAATCCCCGATGCAGAGATGTCAAATGTTATATCTCCCGCTGTTTCAACTTTGAAACTTATCGCTTTTGAATTAAAAACAAACTCTGAAGGAGATCCGTAAGGATCAGGATTTCGATAGCTTTCTTTAAAATGAGAGGGGCAACTTGAACGAAGAGAACTATTTGTCATGATCTCATTCATCTTCAAAAATATTTCGCAGGAAAAACTGGAAACAGGTTTAACTAAGATAGAGTAAGAACTGGTTTGGTAGGGTTGAGCGGAGGTTAACTCTACTACATATGTTCCTGCATCCAGAACTCGTGTTATTCGTTCTGTTCGATTTCCATTCCAATAATTAAACTCTGTTTCCTCAAGTAGTGTCATCCCCCCTGAAACATTTTTCTTACTTAAATAGAGAAAAATATCGCTACCTGACAAACTACCCGTTACTTCCAAAGCTTGGGGTTCAGTTAACTCAAACTCGAATCGCTTAGCATAATATTCTCCCGGTTGCGGTGCATATGGGTCATTATTGACCCCTTTTCGATATTGAGAAATACACCCTTCGGATAATAGGCCGGTATATGACTCACTGAGTAGAATAGATTGACTGCATACGCTAACACCTAAAACTGATGCTCTAAACGCATAACTACCAATTGCCAATTGGTTATAACTTGTGACTTCTAATGTGTAGGTATCAGGTGCTAGAGTTGCTTCCACTATTGAATTTGTTGATGAATACCAATAACCGTCTTTTAAGTTTGTTTTTAACAAATCACTAAAGTCAGAACCACGATATAGATTTAAAACCACCTCTGGATCTGAACTATACTTGGAAAAACGGACATCGGAAGATTCCGATAAGGTAAAAGTATAATAGGTCGCTCTTTCTGGATTTATCCCCGCATAAGGATCGTTGTTGGTATTATCCCAGGTTTGAATCAAACAGTTATTCGACCAGTTGTCATTTGTAATCTGTTCAAATATCAATTCTTTGGTACATTGCGAACTATTTTCAAGTACGCTTAACGATATCGTAAACTGGCCTGGAGCGTATCGCTTATATGTCGTTAATTCTATGGTGTAATCACCCGCCGGTAATGGTGTTAGAACATTATTGTCATTAAATTCCAGTAGTGGTGTTGCAAACTCTCCATGACCACTTAGCAAATAAATATAGGAATTTTCATCTGATGAGACTTGAATACTGATGTCGGAATCTTTAGGAAGCGTAAATGTAAAATACTTTGCACGATATCCTAATTCAGGATAAGGACTATAAGGATCTATAATGTCTCTGTTATTAGATTCACAAGCCGGTATCCAACCGTCGGATATAGTACTACCGGCGGAAATAGGCTGAACACATTCCGTATTGCCGGTGTCGTTATATGCAATAGTGATAGTAAAAGATTGGGTATAACGATGGGTAACTTCAACGGTGTAGGTTCCAACTGGTAGATAACTTTTTAAGAGGTTATCAGACTCCTGTTTTAGTAAGGTTCCCGCTGTAGTCTCACCATCCAACACATAGAGATGTACATTGTATCCACCACTCACATCAATACTAATATCTGCTTCGCGGTCTATCGTAAAAGTATAGTATTTGGTTAAATAGGGCTGAGGATTGTAGGGATCATTAGTATCGAAGCGGCGTGAAGATTTACAACTACTGTTCCAATCATCTGCTGTCACATCACCAACATTAACCGTTTTGTGGCAAATTTCATCTGCGAAAACCGGTACCGATAAACCTAGCGCGATGAATAGAAAAACAGAATAAAAAATTATCCTCATGCGATGACTTCCCCTCTTGTTCAAGTCTTTTGCGGTTAACGCTTTTGTTGTTTTATTTTAATGGAAACAAGTTGCTCTAGTCTTTTGGCTTTTTTGTACTTTGGATGAATACCAAGCAATTTTTCCAATGTGTCTTTTGAATATTCCAGCTCTCCCAATTGATAATGACGCTCCGCTTTCATCATCAAACCAGCAATATGGTATGGGTAAAGTGATAAAAATTGATCTATATTTACCAAGCTCGCTGCTAATTCTTTATTTCTATAATAGTTATATTGCGACAAATTGAGCAAAGCACGATCATTTTGTGGGTTAAATTGTAGCGCTTTATCCAAATGCTGGCTATTGAAATTTATTCGACCTTTAAATGCATAAAACTCAGACAGCGCAGACATGCAAGCCAACACAATAATGGATAGATATAAAAGCCTAACGGCTGCAGGTAACCGCAATGAAAACAAGCCCTTATTCACAAATTGGAGTTCAGAACGCGACACGATTGTTGCCATAAATAAACTAAAAAAGAATAGACTAACAGGTGTTAGAAGAACCGCACTCACCATGGTATGAAACAGGGTTGCTGATACCCCAACAAATAACCATTTATCAATGTAATCCCCTTTAAACGCATTTATTACTGCCATTAGAAAACAGTAGGTCAGTAACAAGAAAAATAGTACTCCACCGGCATATCCTAATTCACTAAATACTTTTACAAGAATATTATGAGGGGTACGCAAAATCTGATTTTCATTGATAAAAGGAGACGCACCAGTTTGGCCTACCTGTGCATATTTAGGGTGTATATACTCAAAATTATTAACACCCACACCAAAAGGATTATCAACCGTCATATTCCAGGTGTTAACCAACATATTTATTCGAGTCTCTCCGGCCTTACCGATACTATTTTTCATTACATTAAGCTTGGCATCGAGTCGGCCATTCTGAAGAGAATCGGAGACGTTATATATGCCAATACCCAATAATAATAGTGCCGTGATCGTTAAAAAAAGTACCGCTTGTTTGGCATTTTTGCGCAGCACCATAAGAAAAATTAACAACTCACTCAGCGTTAAACCAATAATAGCCCCCCGTGTCCCCGCTTCCATCAATACACTAACAACTATTAATAAAGTACAAATAGATAGGATAAGTCTTGTCTTTTGTTTTCTGTGTTTCACTGCGTAAATAACCAAGCCGGGTATCCAGACATTAAAAACAGCAGAGGTATTATTGATAAAGCCGATAGGAGAAAAAGTACCTACATTAAAGTCACTCCCCAAGATATAGCGTTCGAATACAAATAGCAGGCTAAAACATAAAGCTGATAAAAATAGTACAGTTAAAACCAGATCTGTTAATCGCTCTTTCGAGTAATTTTTTAACAAACAATAAACTAATAACGTTGAATTCATAAACCGGAAAATAAACTCAATACCGGCGACTTTGTGAGGTGCCCACCATAAGCTAATAAGCATTAAATAGAGTAAAGCAAGGACAATTATACCGATATAGGAATACTGGATCTCACGAAATTTTCTTAATGAATATGCAACATATAGAGTAATCCCAACATCGAAAATAAACCACTTAGGGGTATCATGGCTGTAGTAAAACCAATTGAAATGCAATGTGGAGATTAATACGCTAATTAATACAAGAAAGTAAAACGCATAATTCTCTGATATATATTTCGAAAAAAATTCTTTGTTAAACATGCCTGAGACTCTGTCTCGTATCCACCCATTGTTCACACTTTCAGATACTAATACCACAACTGATTGGTACTAGTAGATTTCATCGTGAATAGTTATATCCTCGGCTTGTAATATACACCACTTTTTACTTAATGAGGATAAATATCGTTACAAAGAATTTTAATGCAACTAAATATATTTCTAACCGAAATTCAGGATAATCCCTCTTCTCAAGGAAACGTAATTTACGTTATATTTCGTCGAGATATAGGTGCCGGCAGCGGCTGCAGCTCTAACTACTGAGGTGCCCCAATGATAGCGGTACAGAAAATACATTGCATCAGGATATTAACAAACGTTTGGGAGTAAAGTTGTTTTTTTGTGCGCCATACCATAGCTGGGAAAAGGGCTCCGTTGAACAGTTTAGTGGTTTAATCCGACGTTGCTTTCCTAAAGGAACGAATTTACGAATATAACAGCCGTAGAAACAAATCGCATCGAGAAAAGACTCAACAACCGGCCTAGAAAATATTCAAATTATCAAGCTCTCTATGAGATGCTTAGTTTAGCTCGTGGTGCACTTGCAAGTTGAATGTGGCATCCTCTCTATTTCCAGGTTCAGTGATGTGAAAGCATGATTTAAAACCTAACTCCGAGGGGATAGGAGCCATCGCTGAAATAGCATCTGCAAAAACGAATGTAGATGCCGCCAGTATTTTTCTAAATACTCTTCAAATAACATTTTAAAATAATCAACGGCTGATTTTTTACAGAAGATAGCGACAATAATTTTTCACTCCAACGAGTAACTTTAGAGTCGCCTGAAAATAGCTTGAGAGGAGCTTTTTCTTCAAAAAAATCTAATCGCATGAATGGTGGAGCAATTTCCGCATCAACCAAACTCATTTTTTCACCATTGAAAAAAGGCGACCCATTCTGTTTCTCCGCCTCAAAAACGGGTCATTACCCGTCTAATGATGTAACTTTTGTTACAGACTTAACCTATTGAATAGAGTATTCTTCTTTATGTGGGCAGTAGATACATCCTTAGCACAAATTCCTTTACAGCTTTTTCGAATAGATGATTTTTCCTATTCCCTAACTCTTGATTTATGTAAAACTACGAATCAAGTTATTTTTAATAAATGGACAATACTAATAAGATGTAGCTTATAGCCGACAAGTTGTAATCCATACAAATTAACGGTGTTATTTGGGTTAAATAGTTATTCTTCTTTTTTGAATACCAATTTCTATTCACTATACTTAAAACATTAAGGTTTGAGGGGCGGTAGAAATATGCATGAAGCTCATTTTAACTTATCACGCAAACCATTTCGTCTTAGTCCTGACGCAAGCTTTTTTTATGCCAGCAAGACTCATCAACGAGCGCTCTCATATTTAGAATATGGCCTTTACCAGAATGAAGGCTTCTTAGTCCTCACCGGCGATCCAGGTACGGGTAAAACAACGCTCTTACATAAATTGGAAGAATTACTTTCACATCAATTTTATGTTGCACGTATTGATGTTTCGCCAGAAATGACAACACTATCATTGCTCCAACTTATTGCGATATCATTTAACATAACAAACATTCAAGACCTCAATGAGGCTGAGCTTTTTATTAAAATTCGAGATTTTCTTTTGTCTCACTTGCATCACAATCGAAAAGCAATTGTATTTATCGATGAATGTCATCATTTGTCGTACCAAGCCTTGGAAGAACTCAGATTACTCACCAACATTCAACACCGGGAAATCGCATTAATACAATGTTTTCTGGTTGGCCAGTCTTCATTTAGGAATATTATTAAAGCCCCTGAGTTGGAGCAATTGAGTCAACGCATTATTGCAACATGTCACCTTAAATCACTTAACAAGCAGGAAACTAAAGAATATATTCAGCACAGATTAAAAACTGCAGGACACGTAGATGCCAATATTTTTAGCGCTGGCGCATCGAATATTGTTTACAAATTTACGTCAGGTAATCCACGAAGAATAAATCGTGTATGTGATAGAGCTTTGCTCTGTGCATCTATTGAAGAACAGCACTATATTGATGAACAAGTTATATGTGATGTCATTGAAGAACTCGTTGATGAGATGGAAGTATCATTTGATGTTAACCATTACCGAACAATGATAGTCGATACGGAAGAAAAAGAATTTCCCCGTGAAGCTAATGGAATTATTTGTTTAGACAGTCATCGCAGCACAGCTCGGAACCTTAAAACAAGCAATGTAAAGGTTGTATCCTATGCCTCACCTCAAGAAAAAGTGATTTCGAGTCCGACAGATAATAATATTCAACTAGTAAAAGATGTACCGACAAATACAGATATTTCAACACAACCCAATCTCCCCTTGCACACAGAAAATAAAATCAACAAAAAACATACTTTTCGCCCAGACATAATCGTAATTTCTGTGTTGCTTGTCGTTTCAGTGCCCTTGATACTCACTACTATCTCATCACCTGAAAAATTAGATAAACCTTGGGATTCAACATTAAGCTCAACTCAAATAACAGATAATTCGAATCAAACTCGAGTAGCGCCAGCCTTAACAGATAGTCAAAGTAATAATCACATAGCCAGATCTAGGAATGAAGCCACTTATGTGAGCCACAACATCACTAGTAAAGCGGTAATATCAACTGAAGAAAACAAGGATGTCTCAAACAAATTAGTGACGATTGAAAAACAAAACGATACTAAGGTCTTGCTTTCTAATAAGCTTACCTCACATAAACAAAGCTCACCAAAACCAATTAAGGTTTCACTCACAGCTCCTACCCAAAAAGAGCCTCCTGAAAACCCACTTAAAGATAGCAAAAAAGATAAAAATTCATCTGCTATTAAAAATAACAATGCTAATAAAATAAAACAAAATTCCAAACCTGCTATAAAAGAAAAAATACAGCTGCTTAGTGAAATTAAATTGGCACAAAAAACACATCCAACTCCAACTATTCTCACTAAATCAGAGAACAAAAAAGAAATAGATACCTCTCCCACTACACAGTTAAATAAAAAGCAGAAACAAGTTGCAAGTAACATTCAGATACCACAACTTTCACCGCCAACTCGCTATCTTTTACCCCCATTAACCACCAAAAAAATAAATGAACTTGATCCCGAAAATCTACACGAGATTATCAATGAATTTACAAGCGCGTATAAAGGCGGAGATGTGGCAAGCATATCTTCTGTACTTAGTGAAGACATCAAAACAAATGATAGTAACGATAGGAATTCATTGACTGCACAATATGAAAAGCTATTCAGCATAACAGATAATCGAGAACTAAAATTGACAGAAATTTCCTGGGAAACAAAAACGGGAAAGGCGGCCGGTGAAGGAAACTTCCAAGCAACTATATTAGAGAAAGGTCGCACCAATCCCCAAATTTATGCAGGAACGTTCACAGTGAGTATTGAAAAACGAAACACACAACTCGCTATAACAGATATGCGTTATGAATATGAATAATAGCAAACCTGAACCGTTTAATTGTTTTTCATTCGATCACTGAAAAATGATTAATAAATCTTCATTCTATAATTACAAAAAACTATTAACATATTCGTTACTGCTATTGATTTCTACTCCGACTTTCGCTGTTATTGGATTACCGGACAAGACAGCGCGCTACGGTGTTGCATTAGATGTTTCGAAGGTAGATGTAACCGATCCAGATGGAAGCAACCCAGACAAAGAAACAATGATCCCCTTGACCCTAATCGTTACTGATTGGTTAGCATTTGGAAATCGCTATTGGCTTGAATATACTAACGGGAAAACCTCAGGAACATCTGAATAAGTCCCGAATTTCTGGCAAAATAGACTAGATACAAAATTCGGAAGAAAGTCATGGATCAAATCGGTTTTGCAGAGCTTGAATATAATCATAAACGACGAAAAACCCGTTGAGAAATATTTCTAGAAAAAATGGAAGCTCTCATTCCTTGGGAAAGGTTTGAAGCCAAAATAGAACCGAATTATCCAAAGGCAGGGAATGGCCGCCGTCCCTACCCATTATCAACCATGTTACGAATCCATTGCATGCAGCTCTTTTACAACCTGA
>Ga0316204_10011611_pt1 | contig 10978 bp, 9 predicted proteins | sample 6monrhotite_MG_2_FD_205661 | JGI IMG/M metagenome (GOLD analysis project Ga0316204, IMG submission 205661) | Microbial mat bacterial communities from mineral coupon in-situ incubated in ocean water Damariscotta River, Maine, United States -... | ecosystem: Environmental > Aquatic > Marine >...
TCGGCGATCGCGCCGACGTGGAAGACGCCCGCGCCGAGACTCGGCGGAACGGTGAGCGGCGCCGACACGGCGGACTCCTCGCCGACCTGCAGGCCACCGAGCGAGCGGAAGCCGAGCAGCGCATCGTCCGACGTGATCTCCGCATCCTCGGACAGGTAGACCCCCACGCGGAACGGCCCGGCGGGCACGAGCCCCTGGTTGATCACTCGGTCCGAGATCAGCAGCGACTGCCCGGCGTCGACCTGATTCGGGCCGAAGTCGAGCTGCACCATGCGCAGGTCCGGCCGCGGCGGCACGGTCACGGTGAGGAGGCTCGACGTCACGAGACCGTTGTTGAACTCGTCGCTCTCCGACTGCGTCCCGCCGACGTCCGCCAGCACGCCGACGTGCCACTCGCCGCCCGGCGTGTTCGCGGGGACGGTCACGGGCGCCGAGACGAAGCTGATCTCACCGGGCGCGAGCGAGGCGACGCTGCGGATGCCGCAGAGCACGTCGCCGCTCGTCACCGTGGCGTCCTGCGAGAGGTAGATTCCGACCTGGAACGACCCCGCGACGCCTACGCCGAGGTTCTCGACCCGATCGCTCACCCCGATCGACTGCCCCGCCTCGACCGTGGAGACGTCGACGGCGACGTCCGTCGGGACGAGGTCGGGGGCGGGCAGCGCGGTGACGAGCAGGAGCTGCGTCGCGACCGTCTGGTTGTCCGCCTCGTTCGCCTCGACCACGGCGTTCGCGTCGTCGACGAGGCAACCCACGTACCAGTCGCCCTCCGTCGCCTGCACCGGGACCGTGAGGAAGCCGCCGCCCTCCGAGGTCGCCCCGGAGAGGAGGCTCGGCACGGTCCGCAGCCCGATCAACAGGTCCGCGCTCGTGATGAACGGGTCCGCGGAGAGGTAGATCGCGACCTGGAAGGAGCCGGCCGGCGCTCCGCCCGTGTTCGCCACCGTGTCGATGACGTGAATCGTCTCGCCGACGTTCGCCTGGGACGGCGTGAACGTCAGCGAGGCGACGGAGAGCTCCGCCGAGGCGCCATTCGCGCCCGCGCTGGAGCCTCCGCCGCCGCCCCCTCCGCCGCAGGCCGGGAGGGCGAGGAGCAGCAGGCCTGTCGTGAAGGACGCGGCAGCGCGGCGCCTGAGCGCCGCTCTGGACTCGGTGTGCCGCGTGGGCTTCGCTCGCTGTTCGACTCGCATGTTCCCGGTCCTCCGTCTCGGAGGTCCGGCGACGAGTCCGCGTGTCGCCCAGCGGCGGGGCCGAAAACCCCGGGGAATTCAGCCGTCGCTCGGGGAGGCGCTCTCCTCCTCGGAGGCCGCCGCCTCGGCGCGCTCGCGCCAGGCCTTGCGTTCGACCTCGAGCGGGTCGTCCGAGTAGTCGAGGGTCGTCTCGACCTCCTCACCCTCACGCTCGAGCACGACGACCTTCTTCGGGCCGCCCTTCTGGAGCTCCGCGACGACCTCCGCGCGCTCCGTGATCGCGACGCCGTCGATGGTCAGGATGCGGTCCCCCGTCTTCCAGCCGGCCTCCGCCGCGCGGCCGCCGTCGACGACGCGCTCGAGCACCGTGCCCGAGTCTCCGCCGAGGAAGACGCCCATGCGCCGCGGGTCGGGCTCGCGCATGTAGCTGCGGTCGACGAGGTGATCGAGGTTCGCGAAGCGCACGGCCGCGAGGGCCACGACGAGCGACGAGTGCCGCTGGTCGTCGTGGTTCACCTCGGCCAGCGTGTCGTGCTGGGTGTGGTGCAGGCGGCGGTAGCCCGCGTTCGACTGGTCCCAGTGAAAGGCAGGCACTCCGGCCTCGACGAACGGAGCGTGATCGCTGGGCCCCGGACGCAGCCCGGGCACCTGACGGATCTCGAAGGGCCGCGTCGGGTCGAGGCGCTGGATCGGCGCGAACACGTGCTCGAAGTCCTCGAGCATCGCCTCGGTCGCGGCGATGCCCTTCAGGTAGTTCGTCCCGTTGTCGTGGTTCAGCACGATGCTGACGCGCTCGAGCTCATCGATGTGACGCTCGACGTAGCCGCGAGAGCCGAGGAGCCCCTGCTCCTCCCCCGTGTAGAACACGAAGCGGATGGTTCGGCGCGGGACGATCCCGGCCTCCATGATGAGGCGCGCCGCCTCCATCGTCGTCGCCATGCCCGTGCCGTTGTCGCAGGCGCCTTGCGCGCCGTCCCAGGCGTCCATGTGGCCCTGGACGATGACGAACTCGTCGGGAAACTCGCTGCCCTCGATCTCGGTGATGACGTTGTACTGCGGGATCGGGCCGTGCAGGAACTGGTTGCGCACGTCGAACTCGAGCTCGACGGCCGTCCCCTCCTCGACCTGGTCGCGCAGGCTCGCGAAGTCCTCGTAGGTCACCGTGACGCGCACGAGCGTCGGCAGGTCGTCCCAGTCGACGCGCATGCTGCCGCCGGTCACGATGCGACCGTCGCGGGCACCGGGCTGCAGGGTTCCGGCGACGCCGATCTCGACGTAGGCCTCGGCGAACTTCGCGCGGTCGGCGCGGCCGACGTCCGGGTTGCGCAGCATCCAGGCGCCCTCGAACTCGGCGGAGCGCTCCTGCAGCTCCTCGAGCGTCGCGGGCTCGATCAGCGCGGGGCCGCGCACGGCGTCGACCGTCCCCGGCGACCAGCACGGCGTCGTGAAGACGAGGTCCCGCTCCTCGGGGGCCACGATGCGGCCGCTCGAGAGGTCACGCTCGAAGCCCACCGGGACGCTGCCCCACTCCTCTTTGCGGGCGACGAGGCCGAAGTCCTCGAAGACCATCAGGAGCCAACCCTGCGCGCGTTCGAGACCCGGAGAGCCCGTGAGGCGCTTCGGGAAGTGCCCGGTGATCACCTCCATGTGGCGCTCGCCCATGAAGGACGTGCGGCCCAGCTCGATCAGCTCCTGCTGCTTCGGGTCATCGACGAGCTCCGACGCCGGCGGAAGCTCGACGGCGGTCTCGGAGGTCGCGACGGCGCCTTCGTCCTGGACGGTCGCGTAGCCGAAGCTGGCGCCGAGGAGGAGGAAGGCCGGTACGAGGGCGCGCCGGAGCGTCGCGAAGGCGGAGATCGAGTGCATGGGATCCGGGGGGTGGGGATGGCGGTCGGCGCAGACTAGCAGATCGGCCGTAACGGCTCCGTCAAAGGGCTGCTTGCCAAGCCCCCGCGCCCCTACGACACTCCACGCCCATGTCCGTCTCCCTCGGCTCCCCCACCTTGATCCTCGTCCCGACGGAGGTCGAGCTCACGCGTCTCGCGGACCTCGGCGGCTTCGCGCCGGGCACGGGCCTCGTCCACCTCTCCGGCTTCGGCCCCGTCGCTGCCGCCGCGCGTGCGGCGCAGCTACTGGCCGAGCTCCGGCCGCGACGCGTCCTGCTCGTCGGCATCGCCGGCGCCTACGACGTGGAGGCCACCCCCATCGGCTCGGCGCTCGAGTTCGACGAGGTCGCGCTGCACGGCGTCGGAGCAGGCGAAGGCGAGCGCTTCCAGGGGCCGCCGGCCCTCGGCTTCCCGCAGTGGCCCGGATCCCCGGGGACCACGACGCACCCGGTCACGGACAGCCTGCCGCTGTTCGCGACGAAGGCGCGCGCGAACGGCACGCTGCTCACGACCTGCGCAGCCTCGTCGACGGCTGAAGAGGCCGAGCGCCGCCGCGCGCTCTTCCCCGCCGCGAGCGCGGAGGACATGGAGGGCTTCGCCGTTGCGCTGGCGTGCGCGCTCGCCGGCGTCCCCCTGCGCATCGTGCGCGGCGTCTCGAACGCGGTCGGCGACCGCGACCCCGCGAACTGGCGCATCCCGGCCGCGCTCGCCGCGGCCCTCGAGCTCGCCAAGGAAGCGCTCGAACCGACGAGCGACTGGGGCTGAGCCGTGCCGCAGACCCTGCGCTTGGGCATCTCGACCTGCCCCAACGACACCTTCGCGTTCCACGCGCTGCTGGAGCGCGCCATCGAGACCCCAGGCCTCGACTTCGCGATCGAGCTGCACGACGTGCAGGAGCTGAATGACGCCCTCGCGGGCGGCGACTACGACGTCGCCAAGGGCAGCTTCTTCGCCGCCTTCCAGCTCGCCGGCGAGGTCGGCGTGCTGCCCTCGGGGGCCGCGCTCGGCTTCGGCAACGGACCGCTGCTGCTCGCGCCCGAGTCTCCGCGCGCGGCGAGCGCGACGCGCCGCGTACTCGGCCCGGGCGAGCTCACGACCGCGCACCTCCTGTTCCGCCTGTTCCACCCCGACGAGCCCGAGGTCGAGCACGTCGTGTTCTCCGAGGTCATGCCCGCGCTCGAGCGAGGCGAGGCCGACCTCGGCATCTGCATCCACGAGGGCCGCTTCACCTACGAGGCCAGCGGCCTGACGAAGGTCGAGGACCTCGGGGAGCGCTGGCACGCGGAGACGGGCGTCGCGCTGCCGCTCGGCGGCATCTTCGCGCGTCGCGCGCTGGGCGCCGAGACCCTCGCCGCCGTCCAGGACGCGATCGCGCGCTCGATCGCCTACGCCCGCGCCCACCCGGAGGAGGCCCTGCGCTCGATGCGCGCGCACGCGCAGGAGCAAGGCGACGACGTCCTGCGCGCGCACGTCGAGCTCTACGTCAACGCGCAGACCGAGCGCCTCGACGCAGCCGGCGCCGCAGCCATCGCGCGCCTCGAGGACGAAGCGCGGCGCGCCGGCCTGCTCGCACCGGAGGCTCCTCGGCTCGAGGTCCTCGGGGAGGCCGTCGCATGAGCACACGGCTGTTCCACTTCGTGCTGCCGAGCCCCTGGCGCGCCGCCGAGCCCTCCGCCGACTGGGCCCCGCCGTCGCTCGCCGGCGAGGGCTTCCTGCACCTCTCCTTTGCGGAGCAGCTGGCCGGCACCCTCGACGTCCACTTCGAGGGCCAGGACGAGGTCTGGCTGCTCGAGGTCGACCCCAACGGGTTGGGCGAGGACCTGAAGCTCGAGCCCTCGCGCGGCGGGGCGGACTTCCCCCACCTCTACCGCGCCCTGCGGCGGGACGAGGTCCTCGGCTGGTGGCGGCTCACCCGCGCGGCCGACGGGCACCTCGCGCCGCCCGAGCTGAGCGGGGAGGCGCGGCGTCCGGGCGCACCGCCGACGGGCCCCGGCTAGCCCGCCTCTCCTTCAGTCCGCGAAGCGCAGCTCGAGGCCGCTGGTGACGAGGCGCGTTCCCTCGCCATCGCGCACGAGAACGACCTCGTAGAGCCTGTCGTACTCCGAGTCCGGGATCATCGGGCCGTAGCGCGGGTGCTCGGTCAGATCGCGCGCCGTCCCCGCCCCGAGGGCGGCGAACAGGTTGGGCGTCGTGTTCGAGTGCCCCGCGACGACGGCCACGCTGCCGTCCGGGAGCGCTGCGAGTCGCCCGGCGAGCTCGTCGAGGTCGCCTCCGTCGTAGCTTGCGACCTCGAGGCTGCGGGCCTTCGCGATCGGCGCCACCGTGGCGCGCGTGCGCTTCAGCTCCGTCGAGAAGAGGTGGGTGACGTCCGCCGCGGCCAGCATGCGCCCGAGCGCGGCTGCGCGCTCGACGCCGGCCTCCGTCAGAACGGGGTCACCGGGGTTCTCCTTCGACTTCTCCGCGTGACGCACGAGGAACAGCCGCACGACGCTGGGGGCCGCGCCGTCGGCCTGGCGCGAGGCGGAGGCGGCGACGGACGCTTCCCCGCTCGAGGCCAGCGGCCCGGAGGCGAGCAGCGCCCCGAAGCCGGCGAAGAGGACGAACAGGAGCAGCAGGCGGACGGCGCGGTGCGAGGTCGGGCGGAGCACGTCGTTCGAGGGCAGGGGTGCGGGGAGCAGTGCGGGGCGTCGCGCACGGCGCGGCGCTCGAGCCAGCGGCACTTCGAAGCTCGAGGAGTTCGAGGCCATGGCCGATCGAAGCCGCAGCCTACCGCTCGCTGCGCATCGATTCCGCCCCCGGGGTGGATCCCCGCGCGGGGAGCAACGGCGAGGGATGGAAAGGCCCGGAGCCGCCGCCCCCGGGTCGGGGGCGGCGGCTCCGCAGGGTCGAGGCGCATCGAGCTCTCGCTCGACGCCTCAGGGCGGGCTTGCGCCCGGGAGGTCTACTTGCCGCCGGCGTCGCGCAGCTCCAGCATCTCCTTACGCACGTCTTGAGCGACGGCCTTGAGATCCTGCATCGCCTTACGCACGCGCGCGGTGGCCGCCTTGTTGCCGGCTTCGGCCTTCTCGACATCTCCACGGGCTTCGTCGAGGATGCTGACCAGCTTGTCGAAGTTCTCGCTCATGTTCTCTCGTTGTGTCCTTCGTCCGGGCTCCATCCCCGCCAGTGGGTGGAGCAGAATCGATGCTCGAGGGGCCCGGAAGGCCCCCGTGGGTCGCTCTGTTCGACCACGGATCAGCCTTTCGATCAAGCGCCCCCCCCCTCTAAAGGCCCAAAAAGGGGGCCTTCCCGTCCGCGGGCCCGGCGGATCGACGGGATAGCCTGTCCCTAAGCCCTTTTGCGGAAGGAATTTCCGGCACATGGGGCGCCCTGCGGCAGGAATGGCCCTTTCCAGGCCCCGGGAGCCCCTTCCAGGCCGCGTCTGCCCCCACCTCGACCCTCAGGCGAGGTCCGTGTCGGCAAGCGTCAACCAGGCCCCGTCGCGCCACAGATCCGCATCGATCCCGGCCGTGAAGCTCCGCAGGAACAGCGTGTACGGACTGGGCCGAGCGCACCACCCCCGCTCCTGCAGCCCCGCGAAGGCCGCATGCGTCGGCGGAACGAGCGTCGCAACCCGCTCCGCGCCGGCACGGCGGGCGGCGCGCGCCACAGCGGCCTCGAGCAGGTCCGCGACCTCCGGCTCCGCCGACGGCACGAGCCAGTCCACGAGCGGAAGGACGCCGGGCCAGTCCCAGGCCGTCGTGCGCAGGACCGCGAGGCCGCGCAGGTGACCCCCCCGTCGCACCCCGAGCGCGAGGTAGTCCACGCCGGGTCGCTGCAGGAAGCGCCAGCGCGCCCAAGCCGCGTCGCGGACGGTCGCCGCGGCGAAGTCCGTCGTGCAGCGATCCCAGAGCCAACGCAGGTCCTCGCCGAAGTCCTCCAGGACCTCGACGGCCTCGGGAGCCTCCGCCAGCTCTCCTTCGAGCGACCTCACCAGGACGAGCTCCTCGCGCACGAAGGCGTACTCGAGGTAGCGCTCGCCCAGGCGCCGCGCGGCGGGGATCGGCCAGCCGTAGTGCACCGCATCGCCGCCCTGCGCTCCGTAGAGCTCGAAGAAGGCCGCCGCGACGCCGCGGTAGAGCCGCCCGCCGGCGAGACCGCCGCGCTCGTCCGGGTGCACCATCAGATCGACGAGCTGGACGCAGGTCCGCTCCTCGCCGCCGACCCAGGTCCGCGCGGGGATGCCCGCGCAGGCGGCCACGACGCGGCAGTCGCGCACGGCCACCACGGCGCGCTGCGACGTGCCCGGCGGACCCGCCGCCCAACGGAGCTGCTCTGCGGTCTTCGCGCGCTCCCCGAACGAGGCGCGCTGGCAGGCCAGGAGCGAGGGGACGTCGGCGTCCGCCAGCTCACGCAGCTCCCAGTCCGAGGTACCGGCCATCAGACGAGGTCCGTGTCGCCGAGGGTGTAGAACCAGCGCTCGCGCCAGAACTCGAGCGGCAAGGCGCCGGTGTAGCTGCGCCCGACCCACAGCGTCCGGCCGCCGCGCACGCGGAAGCCGAGGCCCTGGAGCGAGGTGAAGCTCTCGCACCACGGCGGGAGCAGGGCCACCAGGCGCGCGTGCCCCTCGCGCGCGGCCAGATCCGCTGCGAACTCCACCAGCGCGGGCTCCGCCTCCGGGTCGTGCAGGCCGTCGCACCAGAGCAGACCCTCGGAGTCCTCGAAGCGCCCGACCCCCAGCACGGCGAAGCCGGCCAGCTCGCCGTTGTGGCGGGTCGCGACCACGAGCCGGTAGCGCCGCGACGGGTGCGCGGCGTAGCGCCAGGCGAGGGCGGGTGCATCGCGCAGGGCGAAGGCGCCGCAGCGCTCCGCCTGGCGCGCGTTGAGCCCGTCGAGCTCCGGCGCGAGTTCGTCGAGCTCGCTCCAGGGCGCCTCGCGCAGGCTGAGGTCCGTCGCGCTGGCTCGCAGCGGCCCCGCGAGTTCGAGGCGCACCTGGGCGCGGAAGGGCACGTAGCCCAGCGCGCGCTCGCCGATGCGCCGCGCGGCGCGCACGGGCAGCCCCCACATCCACGGGTCGCCCGCACCCGGCGCCCCGCCGTAGTCCGCGGCGAAGCGCTCACCCGCGGCGACGAAGGCGCCGCGCCGTCCGAGCGCCCGCGCTCGCGGGACGCAGAAGGAGTCGATCCCCTGGGTCAGGGTCGCGGCCACGCCCTCGACCAGCGCGCGCTGCGGCAGACCGGCGTACTGCGCGAGCACGGCGCCCTCGTCGTCGAGCGCCAGGGTCGCCCGCCGGCCCGCGGGGTTCTGGACGAAGCGCCAGCGCCACTCGGCCGCGGTGCGCGCCACGAAGCCCGGATCGCTCGCCGCGAAGCAGCCGTTGAACGCTGCGAGCAGCGCGTCCTGGTCCTCGACTCGCAGCGGACGCACCGAGGCAGCGCTCACCGGAGCGGCGCTCACCGAAGAGGCGCGTGACGTCGAGGGCATGGGGTGGCGGGAGTGCATGGGAATCGAACCCACCGGTCCCGCTGTTCACGGAGCCCAACCGGCTTTGAAGGCCGGGCCGCACACCAGCACGGATCCACTCCCCTTGGTGGTCGAGAACGATACCGCCCCGAGGCGCCGTTAGGAAGCGCCCGGCAGCCAGGAGCCGGACGCACAGGAGCGACCCGGAGCGCGTGACGCTCAGGCGTGGCGAAACGGCAGGAGCCGGCCGGCCGCGCCGGTCCCCGGGTCCGCGGGGAGCCCACCCGCCCAGCGGCGCAGCACCGTCGCGCCCCCACCGGGCCGTCGTCCGTGGAAGCCGCAGCTGAAGGCCAAGCCCGAGGGCGCGTCGTCGAAGTGCTCGGGCAGCGGCACGCGCAGGCTGGTGCCGCCGTACCAGGCGACGCCGTCGAGCACGAGGGCGACGTGCGGGTCCTCCAGACCACCGGCGTTCTCCACGGCGACGGTGAGCTGGTGGCGCAGCCGCCTCAGCGTCATCGTCGCGCGCGGCGCGCCCGGACTCTCGCAGAGCATCTCCAGGCGCTGCGTGATGGCGTCGGCCTGCACGCGACGTTCGCGCTGCAGCGAACGGTCCAAGAGGAGGCGCCCCGCCGGACGGCCCGGGCCCGCGTCCCAGGCGTAGAGCACCGCGAGCAGCGGATCGCCGCCGGGGCTCCACGAGCCGCCTCGCAGGCGGAACGCGACCGTGCGCTCCTCCCCCGTGGCGAGGTCCAGGGACTGCGGCAACCCCTCCGTCTCGAACACCCCGCGCCGGACGTAGACGCGCACGAGGGCGCGGCAGGGAAACGGGAACGGGTTGGCGATGCGCACCTCCTGCCGCCAGTCTCCGCTCCAGTCGCCGCCGTCCTCCGCGGGCTGGTTGGCGACGAGCAGCGGCTCGCAGGCGACAGGGTGCGTGTCGACGTCCTTCCGGCGCAGCGCCGCGAGACCGCGGATCGCCAGAGCCCGGCGCGCCTCGCTGGACGTGATCCCGTTGACGCCGCGCAAGCAGAGCTCGAACAGCTCGTCCGCGTCGTCGACGCCGAGAGCCCAACGCTCGCACGGCCAGCTCTCTCCGCCCGCCGCCGTGTCCCAGCCGTGTGGCGAGGTGGTGCCGTAGCCCGCGATGCGCGCGTCGCGGACGAAGGCGAGGTCCTCCGCCTCCGCGCGCGCGCCGAGCAGCATGGCGGGCACGCCGGCGTCGGTCAGCTCGAGGCACACGTCGCGGCGCGGACTCGCGACGCGCACCGAGTACGGACGGTGCGGTTGGCGCAGACGCCGCGCCAGCTCACCGATCAGCTGGGGCTCGTGCAGCTCGATCAGGTGGATCGGCGGATGCCTCGGTTCCTCCTCGAGCTCGAGCACCTCGTCGAGGTGCGGCACGGTCTCACCCACGAAGTCCTTGGAGAACCAGCCGCCCGCGTCGAGCTGGAACAGCTCGGGCAGGCCGTGCTCGTCGACGGGCCCGTGGCCGTCGGTCGTGCGCTCGAGGCGCGCGTCGCGCAGGACCACCGGCTCACCACCGGCCGTGACGCGCACGTCGTACTGCAGTCCGTCGAGGCCGGCCTCGAGCGCGCGCTCGAAGGACACGAGCGTGTTCTCGGGCGCCTCGAGCGGCACGCCGCGCTGACCGAGCAGCCAGGGCGGACCTTCGAGCTCGATCCCGAGATCTCCGACCCCGGCCAGCTCCCCGAGACGGTCCCCTGCGCGGCTCATCGGTCGCGCCCGAGCTCGGTCAACCGAACGCGACGGTGACGTCGCTCTGCGCGCGCACCTCGCCGATGCACTGGACCGGAAGCCCGCGCGCGGCGAGTTCGTGCTCGAGCGCCGCTGCCTGATCCGGCGGCACCGCGATCAAGAGCCCCCCGGAGGTCTCGGCGTCGAAAGCCAGCGCAACGCGCGTCTCGTCGCAGCTCTCCGCGATCGAGACGGTCTCCGCCAGGCCGGTGCGCCCGCGCGCCGAGCCGCCGGAGGTGTTGCCGGCCGCGGCCAGATCGAGGACGCCGGGGAAGAGCGGGACCGCGGCGAGGTCGATCGCCATCGTCACACCGCTCGCCTTGCCGATGTTGTGCGAATGGCCAGCGAGGCCGAAGCCCGTGATGTCGGTGCAGGCGTGGGCAGCGACGGCGTTCATCGCCTCCGCTGCGAGATCGTTCAGCGTGGCCATCTGCTCGGCGGCGGGGCGCAGCGTGGCTGCGTCGATCACGCCGCGCTTCGCCGCGGTGGTCATCGTGCCCATGCCGATCGGCTTGGTCAGGTACAGCACGTCGCCGACCGACGCCGTCGCGTTCGCGGCGACCTTCGCGCGCTCGACGATCCCGGTCACGGCGAAGCCGAACATCGCCTCGTTGGAGGACACCGTGTGCCCGCCCGCGACGATCGCGCCCGCTTCGGCGACCTTGTCGAAGCCGCCGCGGAAGATCTCGGCGATCCAGACCTCGC
>Ga0316204_10011612_pt1 | contig 10978 bp, 10 predicted proteins | sample 6monrhotite_MG_2_FD_205661 | JGI IMG/M metagenome (GOLD analysis project Ga0316204, IMG submission 205661) | Microbial mat bacterial communities from mineral coupon in-situ incubated in ocean water Damariscotta River, Maine, United States -... | ecosystem: Environmental > Aquatic > Marine >...
CTCTACAAGTAACAAGAAACACAACGCAAAACCCATAGAGTAACAATCGATAGTTTATCCGGTTCAGTCAACACGGTGTTCATGTTGGGTCGTGCCGACCACACGAACACTTAGTTATTGGCTGTAGATTTTTATCTTAAAATTTATATCCTATTCCAAATTGTACTCCAAATTCAGTTAATTTTTGGTGGTAACTCTCTTTTTCAAATGGAATTACAGAATGTCTTTTGAAATTTGGATTTAAAAAGATTATAATTTTATCAAAATCATATTTCCCTCCAATTCCCAAGCTATAACCAATTCCAGATTGAGAATCGGTTGAATTATCAGATGTCTGAAAATCAAAAACGGGTCCTCCATTTATAAAAAGGTGTTTCCAAAATGTATAATTCGCATATATTGGAATTGAAACAATTTCTGATTTTTCGTATCTAGATTGGATAGCAGGACCTCCCAAAGTTGGTGCAGGAGTAATTTTCACATCATATTTGGAATAGTTAATTCCAGTTTCAATTTGGAAATTATCAAAAAGTTGTTTTAAATACTTTATACCAAATTCGTTAAAATTTGATATATCAGAACTTCCAGCTCCATCTAAATTTTGATTCCTTAATAATTTAGCATCCGAAATTCCGTAATAAATTCTGAATTCATTCGAGTTTTGAGAATAACTCTGAATAGTCATTATTGAGATAAATAATGTTAAAAATAATTTAGTTTTTTTCATAATAATCTTTTTTTTTAATTTACAGCCAACGTGTATGTGCTATGGTTTGTTGCGTAAATATAGCGATTAATTAATAATAATCACAGACTTTAACGTTTGCGGATTTTTTCGTAAGAAAAAATTAGAAAGCAATAAATTATGCACGGTGTTGCCAAATAGTTGTTTTTTATTTTCACAATTTATATTTTTTTCAGATTCTAACAATTCCTTTTTTACTTATTTTCCATTTTCTAAATTTTAAATTTAACTAAAAATTCTCAAATTTAGAGTTTTTACGTTTTTATTAATTCCGTAAACTAGCTAAATTCAAGTTTTGAGTGAGTTTTCCGCCAAGTTAAGAATTCAAATTTTCCATAATTTGCTTTTTTCCGCAAACTTGCTAAATTCAGATTTTGAGTGAGAATTCCATTTTTTCCATTTTTAAACTTTTAGTAATTTCTCCATTATTTGTAATTTTAAAATTCTCAAAAATCTATATTTTTTTCTTTTTTTAGAGATTATTTCACATTTTAAATTTTCTTTAAAAGCTAAAAAATTTCATACTTAAACTTTTTCCAGAGCTGAGTGAGAGCAATTTTTGGCAACTTGTTATATCCGTTTAATATATACCGTTTATCATTTTTATTGTCGGGATAAACGCATGTTTAGGTTGTTTTTATCGGTTATATTAAATGGGAATTATTTGCAATTTTTGTTAGCACTAAAATACTAAAAAATTTAATTAATATAAATTTTAAAATTAAAAAAAGTTAATCCAGTTTTATTTACATATCATTTTTATATATTTGAGTAAATATTTGTATAACAACAAAAGCTAAAAACTGCATACGTTTTTGCATACGATTTTAAAATATAATAGCTCGGGATCCCCTGAAAAATAGGAGTTTTGAAATTTCTAACCTGAATTCATAACCCGGAGGTCTTGAATTCAATTCTGCATCTCAGAAAATTCATGATACTTGATTTAAAGTTCCACAAAAATGAAATAGATTCTTGTGCCGGACAATGAATTCGGAATAAATCGATCTAAATTTTCAGGAATGAATTTTAATAAGAAACATCTTGGATTAATACAATAGATATTTCATTGAGTTATTCTTCCATCCCGATTGGGATTTATATTTAACAAAAAAGATTTTCAAATCACATTGAGATTCGTAATCAACAAAGAAGATTTTCTTATCTGATTGAGATTCATATTTTACAAAATACCATAATCCTAGATTCCCATCAACTTGAGATTCATATTCAACTTTAAACACTTTTAAATCACATTGGGATTCATATTCTACAACAAATACTTTGATGTCAGATTGAGATTTATATTGAACTGAAAATACCTTTTGAGAATAGATTAATGAAGGTATTAATAGTAGGGAAACTAAAATATATTTAAGTAGTATTTTATTCATAATTCAATTTCGAATTGAGATTATTAAAGGTAGTTATAAATTCATAGAACCTAAAAATTCAAATAGGACGTTACGCCGGATAATGAATTTTATCACGGGAGGATCAGATCAATAAAAAAATCAAATCAAAGAAGGTGAGTATTGAAGGAGATTGAGACTTGACAACCTGTTGATGATGTTGTTACACCGGTTAATGTCTTGGGATGGGGCCCCCCGATTCCCCTGCCGGGGTACTCGTATCGCAACTTAGTATAATGGGATATTTCAAGTTTCTGTATGGGGATAATTGTTTATCCAATGTAAAATTATGTTTCCCAATAAAACTAAATACACTTTTATTATATCATTTATGTAAAAATAATTTTTCAATTTTTTTCGAAAGTTAGTGGATTATCTCATTATCAAATTTAATATATTTCTTTTATTTATTAGATGACCAGTCGAATAAAATCGAACTGTTTAAAAGTAAAATTACAAATCATCAACTAAATTTTTAAACAAATTCAATATTTGGTTCGAGAATAGGTCAATGTTGTGTTCATTCCAGTTTCCTTTTAGTTCAGTTTTATTCATGACTTTAAATATTAATTGTTGCAACTGGCAATACAGTAGTGGATATATTTCCACTTTACAAAAGTCAGGCTATATGTTAAAGAAACCATTACATAATTCTGTTTATTAGTTACATAATTCACACCTTTGTGAATAGACGTAAATGTAATTAACTGTAAATTAAAGGGTTTAGTTTGTGGGAATAAAGAGATTTACTATCAGCTCGGATGGATGTAGGAGTGAGTTTAAACAGTCACTAAAATATTCTTAGAGTTTAATCTCCAGCATTAAGATATCAGGTAAACTAAATAAGAAGCTATTTTTTGAAATTTATAGTTTACCCAATTGCAAGCACATTGCCAAAGTACTGATTAATCTTCTTAGACTCTTCTGAATGACCTTTGTCTCTTCCTACTTCGCTGCTCCATTTATTAATATCAAGTTTTCTTCTAATACTAAGTTCGGATCTACAGTGATTCTGAAATAGATATTTGCTTTACCGTTAGCGTCGGATTTGCTTTTTTTATATAAAAAAGTAGGGAAAAAGAATTTTTCATAGGTGTCTGCAATTTTTATACTATATAATTTACAAAAAATAATTTATTCAGTTTATTAAATTCCCTTTAAAATCATAGGGTTTGATGTAATTCGGTGTCAGTTGATGAATAAAAAAAGTGGCACCTATTTAGCCTCTTTTAGGTTGGTTTAATTTGATTTTCTTTGAAGATTCACTAAAATTAAAAAACCCATAAACACTGTGTTTATGGGTTTTAATGAGATTTGATGTTTTCTCAGCGGAGAAAGAGGTTATTGAACTATTTTTACTTTAATATGCCTTAAGCCTTATAAACATTGAATTTTATGATTTTTAATGATAATTTTATATCTTAAATATAGTCTAAAAGTAGATTAAATAGTATATTTACTGTCACCTATTTTGTCACCTATTAAAAATGAGATACACATTTAATTTAAAAAATCCTAAAGGAGATAAATCTACTTTGATTTATTTTTCTTCCTATTTTAATGACGAAGGTAAAAAGTTTGTTTATTCAACTGGCGAAAAAATTCACCCTGAAAATTGGGATTTTGAAAATCGGCAACCAAATAATTTAACTGGAAGAACAAAACAAGCCGAAACCCAAAGGACAATTAAAAAGCAGTTAGATAGATATTCTAATTTTTTTACAGAGTTAATAAATAGATATAAAAACTCAAATCAAGAAATTGATATTGAAATTGTTCGAAGTGAATTTGATAAACATTTTAAAAAGGTCAAAGCTGTTTCAAACAAATTTTTCGATGTATATGACATTTTTATAAAGGAAAAAAAAGATGATAAATCAGATAATGCAAATTCTAATAGTACAATTAAGAGATATGAGTATAATAAAACAATTTTAGAGGATTTTCAGAATGAAACAAGTTTTAGAATTCATTTTAATAAAATTAATCAAGATTTTTATAATAATTTTTTAAACTATTGTATTTCAGTTAGAAAACACTCAGCAAATACTTTAAGAAGAAATGTAGGTTTATTTAAAACCTTTTTAAATTGGTCTGTTGAAAAAGGGTATACTTATAAAACAGATTTTAAAAATTTCAAATCTCCTAAGCCTCAAATAACAGATGAAATAGCACTTTCACTGGAACAAGTTAAAGATATTTATAATAGTGATTTAAGTAAAAAACCAAAATTAGAGCGTGTAAGAGATTTATTTATTTTTGGTTGTTCAACAGGAATGAGAATAAGTAATTATTCCAAGATATGTAAAAATGATATTGAAGGTGGTTATATTAAAGTTATAGATAAGAAAAATAACGATAAACAATTGAAAATTCCATTGAATGATTTTTCCTTAGAAATTTTGGAAAAGTATGATTATGAATTACCATCAATTTCAACACAGAAATTTAATGAATATATTAAAGATGTTTTTGAGGAATTAGATTATAAGCAAAATATTAAAAAAACTACAAGAGTAGGGAGTGAGATTATTGAAGTAGTGCAACCGTTTTATGACCGGATATCATCCCATACTGCTAGAAGAAGCTTCATTACTATTATGAAAAATAAAAAAATTCCTGATAAAGTAATTATGGAGTTTACAGGGCATAAAAGTTTGGAGGTATTTAATAAATATTATAAACCAAATGAAGATGATAAAATGAACTTTATGAAAAATGTATGGAAAAGATAATGAAATATCAAGAAGATTGGATAAGGTCATTGGAGTTAATAAATGATGATTTACTTTTAGATTTTTCTAACTCCTTAAAAAAATCAACTAGTCTAGCTGTTAATGACGCTAAATCAGAATATAATCTATTATTAGAAGAAATCAAATCTAAGACTCCAAATATTGATAATATTTATAAATTAATTATTAAATGGAAAACAGATTTCCTTTATGAAAGCTCTCAAGAGTTTTGTTTTATTTCTAAGTATAGTGAGGGAACTTTGTTTCATAAACTTAAAGGAGACGGGTTTCAAAAAATTGCTAAAGTAGGATTAGATTTTTTTTATAATTATAAAAAACATGCATTTTATGATTATAACAAATTTAAGAAGGACTTTTGTGATGGTTTATATAGATTTAAAAAATCTAATGGATTATATGAGGCTGCTAATAATTTTATTTATGTTATTAATAATGAGAATATAGAAGGATACCTTAAGTTACCTTTAATAGAAAATTTTGAAGTGGATGTTTTTACAATTCTGGCTGAAAAAAATATCAACTCAACAAAGAATATTATTTTACTTAAAAATGAAATTATACTTTTAAGAGATAAAAAGTTAAAATTGAAATATAAAATAATTGATAAAAAATCTGAAATTTCTGAACTAAAAAGAAATATGAGTTCATTGCAAAATAAAATATTTTCTAAAGATAATTACATAGAAATACTGCATAATGAAATATCTAAAAATGATTATTATCCAGTTAATCAATTTAATGAATTATATTGGGGTGATAACTATCCAGCTTTAAAAGTTTTATTTGATTTTTTGCAACGTAATTGTATTGTTGGAAGTAATTGGAGTTATTTTGCATCATTAATGAGTTTACAAAACCTTGAGCCAATAAATTTTTCAACAGGTGTTTATAATAAGAAAGAAATAGGGTATTTATTTAAAAAAATTCAATCTTTCTTTACAACAGATTATAAAAATACAGGGAAACGATATATTGCTTTTTTACAACGAAAATTTAGAATAGATTATGACGTATTAGATGATAATTTTTGTAAAAATAATATAAGGAATTATAAAAAAGCAGAAAAAACTTGGGTAAAAACTAAACAAGAAATTGATGTTTTATGTCAAGATATCTCTAAAAAGTATTTTTAAATAATATAATTAATATTTTTCCTTAATTAATCCTTTTAATTTGAGTGTTTTAAATCACAAATAGCTTGTAATTCAGTGTCTTATATTTTTAAAAGTTTAACTCTCTCCTTTTTTTTCCGTGACTTAATATTGTTCAATTTTACTTCAGAAATCTAGTAAAGATCGATCGCGCTATGGTTTAATTATTAATCTATTAAATCATTGTAAAAATGAGTAAAATTATAATAACCACTTCAGAAGAGTTAAAAACTCTTTTGGATACAACTATCAGTATTTATATTGATGGATTGACAAAAAAGATTGATGAGAAAATTAATCCTCAAAAATCAAAACTAACTGTAAAAGAAGTTGCATATAAATTAAATGTTACAGAATTGACAGTTAGAAACTATATATCTAAAGGTTTTATTAAAGCTGAAAAAATCGGAAGGAGAGTTCTAATTGATTCTGAAGATTTGAATAAAGCATTATCTGAAGTTAAATCTATGAAATACAGAAGGTAATGGATACTTTGAAAAACGAAAACAATGAATATTCAAAAGATATTATGTATCATTTGGAAAAATTAAAAGCGGACTTATTTAGAATACAAACTCTAAACAATCGCAATTTTGTACTTTCAAGTTCAATTGATATTATGGTAAATAATATTACTATGATAAATAAGTTAGTGCAAATTGATCCAAGATTTGAATGGAAATATATCCAGAATGAAATGGATAGATTACTTAAAAAGGATACTTCTTTAACGGGTTTCAGAATACTCTTTGATTTTGAAGAATGTGATAAACCAAAAAGGTCTTTAATTCCTGTAACTCTAACAATTAAATCAGACAATGAAAAATAACTATTTACGAATTGGCACGGAATACTATAAAAAGGGGCAAGTGCCCCTTTATAGTGGAGATACTTATAGCGCATTGTTAAAGTGGAAGAAAAGTGAAATTATTACAGATGAAGGAAAGGAGTTTTTGCAACAGATTGATAAATACGATGGTTTCTGTTTAATTCCTTCACATACAAGTTATAAGCAACAAATTCAAGGCTATTATAACAGGTATGAAAAGGTTAATCATCAATTTTTAATGGGTGAATTTCCAAAAACTAAACTATTTTTAAAACATATTTTTGGAGAACAATATCAATTAGGATTAGATTATTTAACCATACTTTGGAAACACCCAACACAAGTGTTGCCAATTTTATGTTTGGTAAGTGAAGAACGTAAAACGGGTAAAACAACCTTTTTAAATTGGCTAAAACTTGTTTTTCAAGGTAATATGACCATTAATAAAAATGAAGATTTTAGAAGTCGATTTAATTCCGATTGGGCTTCAAAATTAATTGTATCTGTAGATGAAGTTTTATTAGATAAAAAAGAAGATAGTGAACGAATTAAAAATCTTGCAACAGCTTTAAGTTATAAAACTGAATCAAAGGGGATTGATAAAGTAGAAGGTTTTTTCTTTGGTAAATTTATTCTTTGTTCGAATAATGAAGAAAATTTTATTATTGTTGATAAAGATGAAATACGGTATTGGGTAAGAAGGGTACCTGCATTACCAGATAAGAATGAAAATCCTAACCTTTTAAGTGATTTAGAGAAAGAATTACCATACTTTATGTATTTTTTAAATGAAAGGAGAATAAAATCTCCTAAAAAAACACGAATGTGGTTTACGAAAGATCAGATTTTTACAGAAGCATTATCAAAATTAGTAAAAGGAAATACTACTTATTTAAATAAAGAGATTAAAGAAATATTAATAGATGCTTTTATTAAATATGAAGTAGAAGAATTAAAATATTCTTTGGGTGACTTAGTTGAAATTTTATCAAAAAACAATGTTAGAGTTTCAACATCAAAAGTATCAGAAGTTTTAAAGAACTATTTTAACCTTGAAAGCAAAAATGGGTCGTACACAAAATACTATTTATCTATTCAGCCAATTAGTAATGAACTGATAGTTGAGCCAATACAACAGAAAGGTAGATACTTTTTATTTAAAAAGGAAGATTTTATAAAGGAGTAAATAGTTGTTGATTTGTTGATTTAATGTTGCAACGTGCTTATAACCAATAAAATACGAAGCAACATTAGGTCAACATTATTTCAACAATTTAATTTTATTACTTTTTCAATAAGAGGGTGTACTACATTTGTTGACCACATGTTGAATTGAAGTTACGGATTAAATGGTTGATAATTAGAGGTATATAATTAATTTCAACAAATCAACAATTATTTTTATATTTACATAACGCTACTCGGGTAATTCCTTGTATTACGTGCTAACTCTAAAGTGTAATTCCTGTTAGATTGTATCTCTCAAGGCAATGACTTTAGAGTTTTTATTTTTATTACGTTGCAACTCTTTTTAGATTGTTGTTTAAGTGTTGCATAGTTTATTAAACTGTTGTTTTTACGTTGCAAAATATTTAAAATAACCTATTTTCTAAGAACATTACAGATAATTTTGTTGCAAAAACAACCAACAACAGTGTTGCAACAGTATGGTAAGTTTGTTGCAACGAGTTTTATTCAATATATATTTCTCCTATTAAATATAATTTTCCTTTACCGCTAATTTCAACTCTGTCGTTTAAAAATTCGCATTGCAAAGATCCTTTTCGTTCTGAAAGTTGAGTTGCTGTCATTTCGGTTTTGTTTAGTTCTTTTGCCCAATAAGGTGTAAGTGTTGTATGTGACGAACCTGTTACAGGGTCTTCTTTTACGCCAACTTGATGCGCAAAAACCTCGATACAAAATCAACTTCGTTTCCTTTCGCTGTTGTAATTACGCCACGAGCATTTAATTTTGAAATTTCTTCAATAGAAGGTTTGATATTTATAATATCTTCTTCACTTCTAAATACAAAAAGATAGTCTGACTTCCCTTTAAAAACAATACTTGGTTTAAGGTTAAAACACTTGGTCATTTATTTTGTAAGTTCTATTGGTTCAAGTTTGTCATCTGGAAAGTTGAGTGTCAAAAAATCTCCTTTTTTGCTAACGGTCAATATTCCACTTCTTGGTGAGAAAAATTCAATAGTATTATCTATATAATTTTCGTGGTTAAATAAAACAAATGCAGTAGCTAAAGTAGCGTGTCCACATAAATCAACTTGAACAGTGGGTGTAAACAATCTTATCTCAAAATTATTATCTTTTTTTACATAAAATACAGTTTCGTTTAAGTATTTAAACCGCTATTTTTTATGTACATTGTTAGGTATAGTTTTAATGTTTTGACAATCTGTATATTAATTTCTTATAAGTTTTTATTTCATAATCTAAAAAGGAATTCTCATTGTAAAAAAAAGTATTGTCAACTCCATCAGCTTTTGTTAAATTGAAATCTCTTCGTAAATAGTTTAAAGTTGATTTTCCGATTGTAGTACGATTACTTCCAAGTTTATATTTTCTCTTATTAGTTTTTTTAGAGGAAGGTAATTTCATACCTAAAAATTTACTTGTTTTTTCAATATAGACTTCTAGTATTCCACCATTTTGGTTAATTACAATACTTTTGTTCTCAAGTATTTTTTTTAAATCAGATATTTTTAATTCTCCTTTTAAAGTATTTTGTTTAGGAGAGGAGTTTCGTTTTATCCAGAATCCTATATACCTAATTATAGTATCTATGCTCCAATTCATTCCATTCTTCTTTTCTTCTTTTGTTCGTATGAATGAATATTTTTTTTTATACTTGTTACTAAAGTTGGGTATTTTAGAATCTGCAATAGCAATTAAAAACTCATAAATTTCATCTGAATTTAATTTTGGACTTAATACATATCCATTTACATATAAATGCTTTATTAAAGCCAATAATCCTGCTCTCTTATTACCATTATGAAAAGAATGATTCTTTATAATACCATAAATAAGAGTGGCGCAATTTGAACTATAGTCAGGATATTTATAATAGTTACCAGAGCCTACCATTTGACGGCCGATAGCACTTTCTAACATTCCTATGTTTTTGACTCCGCGAGGTTCAATAGGATCCATTTTGTCAATAAGTTGAGTGCTATTTGATAATAAATTATGTAAGTCAAGTATGCAATCTTTTTTTAATGTGTGAACTATATTCCCATTTTCACATTTAAAACTATTTGTCATTAAGTAAATCTTTTTTTAGAATTTTTATCTGATGAATTAAATGTCATTTGATTCATCAGATTTTAAGTGTTTTATGTAATTATTCAATAGTCCTCTAATTTGCTCCGAAGCTACAGGATTAGCTGAATGAACATTAAACTTTAGATCTTTTATGTTTAGTCCTGATTTATATACAAGCCATTTTGCAGCAGCGAATCCATCTGGTGCAATTTTGCCATTATCTTCTAATCCCAGATCATTATCAAAACTTATGTAAGTGGGCATCCCATTTTTTTCAATGTATTGAGTGAATTCAATGTATGTTCTTACAATATCAAATTCAGATTCTTGGGATTTTCCATAAACCATTTCTATCGTTCTTACATCATCCAAAAACAACTTATTTCGTTTTGTACTTTTAATGTTTAGACAATCAGGACAGTAAATTTCAATAGACTTAAATTTTAATCGAAATTGATTCTTGTCTTTCAATTTATTAAGTGCTGAAATTTTCTCATAAGAATTCGTTCTAGTATTAGAACCAGAATTAATCTTAAGTTTTTGAATATCCCTTTTACATTTTATGCAATATCTTTTTTTCATATTGGTAACTTCAAATAATGCTACAATGCAAGGTACATTACTTTTTTCAGTTTTTCTAATTTGCAAGTGATAGAGTTCCTTTCAAATCCGTATTTCATAATGTCTAGTCCTGAAATATGGCTACAGGTTAAAATTGATTTTACGCTGTTAATTTATATACCATATTTGGTGTTTTAAAGTCTAAAGATAAGTGTAATCTTTCTTGGTTGTATAATTTAATTGCAT
>Ga0316204_10011613_pt1 | contig 10978 bp, 5 predicted proteins | sample 6monrhotite_MG_2_FD_205661 | JGI IMG/M metagenome (GOLD analysis project Ga0316204, IMG submission 205661) | Microbial mat bacterial communities from mineral coupon in-situ incubated in ocean water Damariscotta River, Maine, United States -... | ecosystem: Environmental > Aquatic > Marine >...
TTTGACTTTGAAGGAACGCTTGGCTTCGGCGACATTGGCTTTCAGCCTTGGTTCCGCGTTGGCGCGTTCGATTTGCATCTCGAGGTAAGCGATGACGGTATCGATCGCCACCTCAGCCAAGATTTGCGGACCGGCGGAAGCGAAGGCCTTCGCCACGGCCTTCGCCGTAACGCCTGCACCTTTCGCGGCAGCCTTTTGCGCCACTTTCTTGGAAAGTTTTTGCATAATGAACTGACCGAGTTTTTTCTCATATGCCTCGGTGGCTTCCGTCAGCGCTTTTTTAGCCACTTTGGCGGCCGCGTCCGACGGAAAGAGCTTTCTCAAGACCGGCTTCGACAGCAGAGCTTTGGTGTAGACAAGCCCAACGGCCTGCCCCTTGACTTGGTCCTCGATAACAGACCTCAGCGTGATATCCGTGAAATCAGGCAGCGGCCACATCTCATTCCTAAGCGCCTCAGCCCCCATGGCGTAGAGCCCGGCACTTGCGCCGAAACCTGTCGCCACAGACGCCACCCCGACTCCGGCGACCATGACGGTGCTATACACTTCGTTTTTCTTCTTATCGGCCACATCCCACGCTTGGTAGGCCTGCAAGGCCTGTTCGGCCAGGAAGGTCTGATAATTGACGACGGCGCCTTCAAAACTGCTCAGTAACGTGCGCTCTGCCGCGCTGACCTTGCCGGAATTTGTTGCCGCAGCCTGCAGGCGTGAAAACACCGCCAGTTTCAGAACCGCGCTCTCACTTGGCTTTGTGCTGATCTCTTCCCAGACATCACGTCTCGTTTGCTCTTTGGATTTTTTGAGCGTCGGCGCAATGCCGTCGGCGAACTCTTCAATCAGCTTGCGCTCTGCAATCAGCTCGCGCACCACATCGGTGGCCCCCTTCAGGCCGAACAGACCCGGCTGGTTGTATGTGGGCGCTTTCCAGCTGATTCCGTTGGATTCGCACGCACCCTTGTCCCAGACCGCAAACACGGTCCGCCGATAGCCCGTCGGGCAACTCCAGCAGGTGCCGCCGCCTTTCTTGCCGAGATTTGCAGGAACCTTTTTCTTCGCAGTCTTAAACTGGGCCTTAATCAACGCCTGTACTTTTTTGTGCTTTGCGTTGACCAGATCAAAAACCTGGCCCGATTGGCACGTCAAAGCCGATTTTTCCGTGGCCCTAGCGAAGTCCCAGCCACCGCCGATTTCACAGGCATTTCTGCCATTGATCGGGCTAACGGTGCGGTCATAGTTGGTCGGGCATGTCCAGCACTCACCATTGTTGCGGATGTCCAAAATCTCGCCCGTTTTGCAAACGGCTTTACCCTTAAGTGTTGCCTTTGATTGACCGGCAACGACCACCTTGGAACAAGCTTTCGAGTCGTTAAGGCCAAAACCCGTTCTGTTGTAACCTCCGCTGCAACTGTAGCAATACTTATCGCTGCCATTAAAAAATTGTCCGCGGCCACAGTCGCTACCAAAAAAGCCCGTGCCCTTGCCATGTTTCGTAATTTTCTTGAAGACTTCCTTCGCCGGCCTGACGCAAGCATCGGCCCATTCGACCGGCGCCACCGTACGGTTATACCCTGCAGGACAGCTCCAGCATTCACCATCACGGGTCGGGTCGAAAAAGCTGCCTTTGGGACAAACCGTGCCCTGATAGGTCGCCTTGGCCGGTTTTCCCTTACGTGACGAATTTTTCTTCACGCAAGCACGGGGGCCATCCACGGGCACCAGCGCGCGCAAAGTGGCTTTCGCCACTTCAAGCAGATTATCCCTATCATAATTTTCGGTGCCTGCCCGTACAAAGCCCTTGGGACAGGTCCAGCAGCTCCACTTGCCAACATCGAAAAAACTTCCCTTTGGGCATTCGCCGACGGCATCAGCCTCAAACACGGCCTTGGTCGCGCCGCAGGATTTTTCAAGCTTGCCATTTACCAGACCACCACAAGTCGTCTTACCTTTGCCACTGTAGCCATAAGCACCAGCAGAAAGCTGCTGTGCCGCTGCACTGGTCGCGCCAATACTCAGCATGGCAAACAGAACGATGGCCAAGCCCTTCAACTTTGATTTGAGACTAAACACCTGCAATTTCTATACCCCTACCAGACGGCCAAGCTTGTTGGCTGTATCAAGTCCGCCCGTGTTTCTCTATCTATGAAAAACACACCTAACGTGTGCTTTTACCAATTCAGTTAGAGCGACATTAGGTGAAAGGTGTGCAACTGGTTATAGGGAATACGGCTGCGCTGCGGTTTTCATGCACATACCGGATATTGATTGCGTTTTAGGGATATAGCGGGAGGCTTACTTGCGTGAGCGCAAGGTTTTCATCGGTAAAACGCCAAATTGTTTTGCGTAGCTTTCAGCGAATCGACCCATATGGGTAAACCCCCATTTTGCAGCGACAGAAAAGACCGTGACGTCATCTTGCGCATTCAGAAGTTCGTTATGCACATAGGTCAAACGCACCGATTTGACATACGCCATTGGCGGCACGCCATAGGCATCGTTAAAAGCAGTTTGTAACGTCCGATATCCACAACCAGCATGACGCGCCAATTTTTCCAGTGTGATGGAGGTGTGCGCATGAGCATGAATAAAATCGCGCGCCCGTTTCACGTAATATGGAACGGCGGCAGATGACGGTTTTTGTTGCAACAGGTCTGTATAGGAATTGGGCAACAGCGTTAAAATGTTTGTGAGCAGTACGTCTTTGAAGCCAGCCAAGACAATGGGGTTGTCCAGATTGCGCAATGGCCCATCCAAGGCATTGGAGACATAGTCCAGGGTATCGCGCACGTGCTGTCCGCCCGGTGTGCTCAGGTCCAACCCGGTATTGAATTCAAGATCGACCATGGAGGCCGCGGGGCCGATGAGCGTGTGAGCGTGTTGTTTTAAGACGCCAATAGGCAGCGTAAGGCCAAGACAAGAAAACTGAGCTTCGTGTGCCGATATAGGCACCCGCATATCCCGCATCAAGCCCGTATCATTCGTGATGACATATTCTTGCCCCTTGTGATGTGCGGTTGCACCGCCATGTGTGGGAACGACCAGAAACAGGGCATCCGTATCACTCTCCGGGGCCTGAATCTGGACCCGAACATCGCCATAGGAAGCATGCAAGAGATTTAACCCACTGAAAGAAACCGCATGAACCGCAGCATCAAGTTCCGCCCCCCGACCGATCACATCGATTTCATCAAGATCGTTAAAATCGCTCAGCACCTCTCGCAACTCATATAGATCACGTGAAGCCAAAAGCTGATGATTTTTAAGATATGTCACTCAAATCTGCCGTTTTCTATAGCACTCGACCACAACAGAGGAAGCCTCCATCAAAATGCGCTGTATTACAATTAAAATACATTACCGAGTATATAATCCATACCCGAAGCCCATAAACACAAACTTAACAAACGCGCTAAAAGTCCTCTACCATTTAAATATAGAATCAAATATTTTCCGCAATAATACTATTAACAACCTATGGTGTACCAATCGGCACTCCGTGCTTCTTGCCATACGTTAAGACAGTTGTCACGAGTGCCTTAAACGGCAGTTTTGATTGGTGTATGTTTTGGTCTCATTACCCTTTCTAGGCTTGTCCCCGTCCCGCTTCCTTCTCGTTCCCAGCTAATATTTGAGAACAGCCTAAGACGGTCGTTTTTTTGTACTATCAATGTTTCTCTGTACGGATTATCAGTACATTAATGCCTTTTGTTCAATCATATTAAGCTTGTGATGGTCCGGAGAAGTGTTTGATGACAAAGCGTTCGACAGAAAGCTCGCTGCAGCAACCTGTACAACTTATTGGCGTTGATGAACACGCGAATCTGACGTTGCCCGCAGACAGTGATTTTCTGCGTGCCGAGTTCACCCGGACGGGGCCTGACCTGCTGATTCACACGCCCGGCGGGGACCAATATGTGGCCCCTGCTTTTTTTATGTCCGAAACACCGCCCGACCTGATCACCCACGATGGTGCGGTTTTGAGCGCGCAGTTGCTGACGACATTGGCCGGGCCTATGGCTCCGGGACAGGTTGCGCAGCTTGCACAGAACGCAGCCGCTAACATCGGCTTTGGCCAACCCATCGGGCACGTAAGTGAGGCTGAAGGCAGCGTCACGGTGACCCATCCAGACGGCAGCCAAGGCGTTCTAATCACCGGCGACAAAGTCTTTCAGGGCGACGTGCTCGCCACCGCTACAGACGCCAACGTCAACATCATATTCATCGACGATACGGTCTTTTCGCTGGATGAAGATGGTCGCATGGTCATTGACGAAATGGTCTATGACCCCGACACCCAGACCGGCGCGTTCAACACCACCGTTGTTCAAGGCGTATTTTCGTTCGTCAGCGGTCAAGTCGCCAAAACGTCACCCGATGGCATGATCGTCAGCACCCCCACGTCGACCATCGGCATTCGCGGCTCAACCGTTGCCGGCAACGCCGCCGCCGAAGGCGCGGAAAACAAAATCACGTTGATTCCTGACGTGGACGGCAACGTCGGCGAAATCATCATTTCCAACGCCGCAGGCAGCCTGACGCTCAACAGCGCCGGGGCCAGCACCACGGTGTTCAGTTCGACCAGTTCGCCAACGCCGATCGTGGTCTTATCACCTGCGGAACTGCAACAATCCTTTGGCCAAAATCTGACCAAACTGATCCAGACCGTCTCCAAAAAGGCCAAGCAGGACGCGAGCCAGGCCCAAGACAAAGCCCAACAAACCCAGCAAGAGGCTAAACAGGCCGAAGCCGAAGCAAAACAGGCCGAGGCCGACGCAAAACAGGCCGAGGATGAAGCCGCCGCCGCCGAAGCCGAAGCCGAGGCCGCCGCCGCCGAAGCCGAGGCCGCCAAGGCCGACGCCGAAGCCTCCGGCGATGAAGTCGCCATCGCCAAGGCCGCCGCCGCCGAAGCCAAAGCTGCCGAAGCCGTTCAGAAAGCTGCCGAGGCCAAAGCCGAAGCCGAAGCCGAAGCTCAGATCGCCGCAGAAGCTGCAGCCGAAGCCGAAGCGAAATCTACTGAGGCCGAGTCAGCACAAGCCAAAGCAGAACAGGCGCAAAAATTCAGCTCGCTGGCCGATACGGCATTCAAGGCCCAAACCCAAGCGTTTGAACAGAACAAACAAGCCGAGGCCGAAAAAGCCGACAAGGCCGATAAGGCCATCACCAAAACCATTACCGGTCCCGGTCCCGATCCCGATCCCGATCCCGAACCTGAACCTGAACCCGAACCCATCGCCATAGCCCCGCCAACGCCTATACCAACGCCGACGCCCATCACAGTCATAAACAACGACAACAACGACACACCAACGGATCCAGTTGTCACCAGCTACAGCTATGCGGATCACCCCACCGCCATCACGGCTACGTTCACCGGAACGAGCGTAACGGTTACGGATGGGAATGGCTTGGATGTGACGCTCAACAACGTCAAATCGTTCACTGGAACCAGTGGCAACGACACCTACACGCTGAACGGCGTGACCCTGGATTCACTGAGCGTCGGCTCCGGCACGGATACGATCACGGTCGATGCAACGACGCGCATCACCAACTTATCCAATCGCCCCGCCCACGAGAACACCCTACAAACCCTGGGCACCGATAGCACGGCAGGCGATATGGATTTGCGCGGCACCACCGTTTCGGGTGATTTTTTGATCAGCCTCAACACCGGGAGCGATAGCAGTTCCACGACGATCTTAAATGTGGACAGCTCGACCAGCTTCACCAGCGGCACCACCACCATCTCGTTCGGCGCGAACAGCAGCGGCAACAAAATCGTAAGCGATGACGGCATGAATTTATCAGGCGTTAGCATAAGCGGCGCCAGTGAAATCATCCTCGATAGCTCCAACGACACCGTCGGCGCCACCTTGACCGGTTCGACGACCAGCAATTTTCCGTCGGGCATTGCCATCACCGGTAGTGGCGACGATAAAATCGTCTTCAGCGACAGCGGAACATATTCATTTGCGACCAACACCGTAACCGGCATTTCCGAAATCACCTTCAGCGCCACCGGCGCCAACAGCCTGCAGGTTAATCAAGCCGATATCGCCAGCGTCACCATCATTACCGGCAACACCGGCAGCGACACCATCACCACCGCGGACAGCAGTCTCGATTTGTCGGCGATAACATTGACCAGCATCGATATCATCACCACCACCAATACCTCGCGGACCACCTTCAAAGGCAGCAACGGTGACGACATCATCACCGGCGGTAGCGGTTACGATGTGATCAGTGGCGGTGTGGGTTCGGACACGCTAACAGGCGGCAGCGGCGGCGATGTGTTTGCTTATCAGACACTGACCAACGCAGGTGTCGATGCCTGGATGGATTTCAGCGTTGGTCAAGGCGACCGGTTCTATATCGAGAAAACGCTCATCGGCAACCACGACGCCACCATCGATGAAAACGAATGGTACAACCTTGGCACCAAGGCCGACGACGCCAGCGTTCAAGCCGCCATCAATGCGCAAAGTCATGCCGTCGGCGCGATGTTTGCGACGTTCAACACCAGCACCGGCCATGCGGAGGCGTGGTACGACGTTACCGACCACACAACCACGGGCGACGCCAACAAGGTCGGATATCTAAACGGCTATTCGGAATCTATATCCAACGCCGTTTCAAGTGGCTCAAGCATGGGCATCGTCCTTGCCGACACCACCGACCTCACCACATTGAACCTCGGCTGATACCAATTGGTCTAAAATTATTTGATCGAAGTGGTGAAGAGATGCCACTTGGCGCGCTCAAAATCGCTTTGTGGACTGTACACATCAACCGGCAAATTCAAGCCGCTGGCGGTGAGCTGGCCAGTTGTGCGTAGCACCGTGTAGGCCTGCACCACCAAATCGCGACGCGCGCCGATCAGGCTGGTTTGTGCATTGAGCAGTTCCAGATCGGCGTTCAGCAGATCGATCAACGACCGACGGCCGACCTCCAACTCCTGCGCGATGCTGTCGCGCGCGACGCGGGCGGCTTCCGCGCCTTGCTCCAACGATTCGACGCTGGCTTCGGTGCCTTGCAGGGTGCTCCAGTCCGAAATCACGGTCTGACGCGCGGTGCGTTTGGCGGCGTCCAATTCCAGCAAACGTTGATTGGTTTGATAACGCGCCGCACGGACCTGAGAAAGCTCGGAGCCCGATTGATAAAGCGGCACGGACAAAGTCACGGTGCCGCTCAATTCCCGAGAACGCGTGGCGATGGGCCCGCCCAATTCCTTGGAACGCGTATGGGCCATGCTGGCATCGAACTGAAGCGTCGGCAGCCGATTGCCGTTTTGAATTTTGACATCCTCACGTGATTGCTCGACGGCGTACGCCGCTGCCAAAATCGCGGGGTTCAGCTTGTCGATTTGCACCAAATATGCATCAAGGCTATCCGCCGTAGACGCCAGGGTCTCTGGCATCGAAAGCTCTGTCGGCGGGCGACCGATCACTTGAGTATATTGTTCCGTCGAGCTGTTCAGCGTGCTTTGTGATCGTACGAAAGTCGCTTTAGCTTGGCTTAATCGGGCTTGCGCTTGCGACAAGTCGGTCAGCGTGCGCCGGCGAAGGTCGTATTGAGTTTGCGTGCTTTCCAAGCGCTGCTGCAACAAATCGACGTTGGCTTTGCGCAAATCACGAATGCCGCGGTCGCGAATGACGTTCATGTACGCCGTAATGGCGGACAAAACGACCGTCTGCTCCGATGTTGTATAGGTGGCGCGTTGGGCATTGACAGCAGCTTCGGCTTTGCGCAGCTCGGCGAAATTGCGTCCGCCGCGATAGATGGGCTGACTGAACGATACGGTGTTCTTTAATTCGCTGGTGCGGCTTTGCGAACGCGTATCGGTTTTTGAACGGCTCAGCGTGTCGCCCGCCGTGGCGGAGGTGCTCAACCTGGGCATCCAGTTCGCTTGCGCTTGCGGATATTGCTCCATGGTCGCGCGCAAAGCTTCGCGGGCCGCCAACAGCGTCGGGTTGCTTTGGTATGCCGCCCCCAGGGCATCTTGCAAACTGTCCGCATGCACGGCCGTGACGGATAGCCCCATCGCCCCCACAATTGTCCAAACGCACAGCGCAGATGTACGCAGCGTTTGACGAAGGTGGCCCTTGGGCGCGTGATGAGAATTGAACGCTTGTCTTACCATGCGCTAAGCTAAGCGTTGTGATTGTTCGTGATCAAGCGCAAATCATCATATTTGTAGAGAAAGATTTTAATTCACTACCTTTACGTATATCCAAATGGCTGTGGCCGAGCCCGCAGCAATCGCAGTGAGGGAGTCCCTCATGTCCCCCCGGTTCAATTTCCGGTCCATTTCTTATCATAAGTGGTTGAAATTATGACATTTCTGATCGTGAACAGTGAAAATATAGATGTACACGATGCGCTGCATTGGTCAGCCCTCAGCGATTCTCACCCGTTTTTGGAAGCAACCGTCGAACGTGTGGTTTTGCATCAATATGCTCATCAACAGGGTATCTCCTTCACGCCCGAAGAGGTCCAGCGCGAATCGGACCGCACCCGTTATGCCTTTGACCTGTCAGATCCCGAAGAAACCAAACATTGGCTCAAACGACATCACCTGACGACGGAACATTTTGCGGCGGCGTGTGCGCACGCGGTGCTGAGGAATAAAGTGCGGGCTAGCATATCCGACGAAATGCTAGAACGATATTACGCCGAAAATCACGACCAGTTCACCGAAGTCGATTTGTATGTGATCCGGCGCAAGAATGCCAAAAAGCTGCATCAATTGGGTGAACAGCTGCGTGCTGGAAAAGCAAATTTTCACCTCGAGGCGATCAACCAATCCGAAGATCCCGAAACGGCCCTACATGGCGGCTACCTCGGACGCATGCGTAAAGACGAAGTGCCCGAAGACTTGGTGATCGGCATTTTCAGTGTCGATCCAGGCGACATCATAGGGCCCATCGCTGATCAGGACGGGTCTATCTTAATTCTGGTCAAAGGATGGAAGCTGTTGCCCCTTGACCAAGTGCGCAATGAGCTTCGCGACATCGTTTTCGGTGAACTGATTTCCGACCTGACGAACATTGCGGTGGTGTCGATTCCCTAGACGTTGATCACGCTGATCTGCATATGTAGACAAAACCACTGCCGTGAACGCCGGGGTGATTCTCCATGCCTAGACGCTTTGGATTATACGCGCGCCATCACTGGGGTGAGGCCTCGAAAACATACATCTTATAATTGCTTAAAGAGCAGAATTTATTATATTTTATCGAAGCTTACAGTTGTCGAGGCAGCCCAAAGGACGTAAACTTTATTGGAGATTAATTCACAAAAAAAACACGTAAGGATGCTACACACGGTCGCGATGTTTCTCACGGGGTAACGAGAAAGATCGTCGTAGGTGGTTTTAAAGTCTTAACAAAAATTGACCTGTCGGGGAATGCTCGCCTGCGCTTTCGGTGATTACAAAAAGCGTAGGTTTCACCTGTCAGGCGATGGTAATTCCGGAGGGGTAATCATGACTAATTTTATCAGTGTAAACGGCACATCTGTTGATGTGAAAACGGCTCTTCAATGGCAATTGGTGATGGGTAATACCGAATTCACCGACACCACCGTTAAAAATGCCGCCGTGGTTCAATATGCACGCGCCAACGACTTGTCAGCCAGCGCGGAAGAAATCCAGGAGTTTTTCGGCAATGTCCGTTACGACTTGGAACTGGAAAAAGCCGACGACTTCAACATCTGGCTGAAAACGAACAATCTTGACCTGAAAACGGTTCAGGATGTGTGCGAAATCGGCGTGCTGCGCAACAAAATCCGCGCTTCTGTCAGCGACGCGGATGTGGAATCTTACTTCACCCTCAACAAAGACAGCTATGACATTGCCAATCTCTATAGCTTGACGGTTGAAAGTGAAGACTTGGCCAATGAAATCATGGCTCAAATCGAAGATGGCGAAGACAGCTTCGTCAACCTCGCCCTTGAGCACTCCATTGATGGCGACACGTTCCGCAAAGGTGGATACGTTGGCGAAGTGACCCGTGAAACGGTCCGTGGCGAAGTCGAAGCCGCGGTGTTCTCCGCAGCGGCAGGCGCCCTCATCGGACCAATCAAGGACGATGACGGTTTCACCTTATACATGGTTGGCGATATCATTTCTCCCGAACTCGATGACGTCAAGGATGCCATCCGTGACGAAATGTTCGAAGAGAAGCTCGAAATCATCTCTGCGGAAGCAACCGTTGATGAAGTGATTCTTGGCCTCAAGGACACTCCCGCCGACGACCTTTCCCAAGATGACGAAGGTGACGCATAAAGCCAGATGTAAAGTACCTGCATCCCCGCCATGATACATGGCGGGGATCTGCGGGGCTGCCATGAGCGTAGAAAACTTATCCGACACAATTGCCGGCCATCCTCTTTTTGCAGGGTTGTCAGATGACGTTCTCGGTCTGATATCGGGAACGGCAGCCGTCTACAGCTATAAACTGGGCGAGACGATTCTGCGCCAGGGCGAAACGGGCGATGGCTTCTATGTCATCGAACAAGGCAAAGTCCGCATCGTCGATGACAGCGGTGAAGGCAAACCGATCACCTTGGCTTTGCTCAAGGAAGGTGCCAGTTTTGGCGAGCGATCCCTGCTGCATGACGCTAAAGTATCCGCCACGGTGCGCGCCGCCAGCAATGTCGTCGTCACACGCATTGGCGCAGACGCCTTTAAAGCAGTTCTCGAACAACGCCCGGAACTGCGCGCGCAACTTCAAGCCGCCGCCGACAAACAAGACGAATTCAATTTTCTGAAAACGCAAAACCTGCTCGCATCTCTCAAACCTAAAGATGTGCAGGCCTTGGTTAAGGTGGTGCAAAAACGCGCCCTCGCCGATGGTGAGGCTCTGTTCCATGAGGGCGATCCCGGAGATTGCTTGTATTTAGTCAAGTCCGGGTCGCTCAAAATCATCAAGGAAAGCGCCGGCGGCAAAGTCCTCGGCTTTAAGAAAGAAGGCGCGGC
>Ga0316204_10011614_pt1 | contig 10978 bp, 14 predicted proteins | sample 6monrhotite_MG_2_FD_205661 | JGI IMG/M metagenome (GOLD analysis project Ga0316204, IMG submission 205661) | Microbial mat bacterial communities from mineral coupon in-situ incubated in ocean water Damariscotta River, Maine, United States -... | ecosystem: Environmental > Aquatic > Marine >...
GCTAGTTTGATATATGTAATCAGCCGCTGATGTTTGGTAAGCAGGGCAAGTTAGTTGTTAATGATTATAAAAGTTTAAATCAATCAGGTTTTGGACTTTCAATGAAAGTCCGTTAAGTGGGGGGGGGTACGCAACCTAAAGGGCTGCTTATGGCTGCGACTTTATAAGCATTGTATAAAAAAACATTATTTATATATGCCGACATAGGTTTTGTTAAATATCAGTTTACGTACCTTTTCATTATTATAGCTCTTAAAATCTATTTATTTAGCTTCATATTTCTGATGGGCTAAAAGATTGCAACAGTCTAGCCCGATAGAATTTGTAATAGGTGACTTAATGGGCCAACTAACATTGGCGCGATCATTGCTAAAGAATTAATCATTTGTTTTTTGATAGAGACGAATACGGATTCATATAACCACTGTCCAAAGCTAGGTGAAACTGTTGTCCTATTCATATGTTTACGTGTATGTCTGAGAAGCAACAATGCGGCAGGCGTGAATGCAGCAAACAGGCTTGCGGTCAATATAGCTCCCCAAAATGCAGTCAGTCCATTTATAAAGCTCATTAACGTAGATTTAAATGGTTGGTCTGTTAATAAATCCAGTGGCAGTGAATAAAATTGGTAAGTAGATAACGTACTGGTGATTAATATCATACTTAGAAGGTATAAGCTTTTCTGTAGTAGTTTTATTCGCACTAAAAAATTTGAGCGCCATTGCTCATCATCTGACGGTATTGATTCACTAGCCATGACAGTTGTAAATGCACTCGCAACTATCATGGCTAATATAGCTAGTGCAGTCGGTGACCAGGCAAGCCATACAAGTTTGGAATACGTATCAGGTGCAAAACAAGCCTTAATATCTGAGCCAATGATGGAAGTCTGTAATTCAGCATTACTTAATAATATACAGATTGATTTATAGCCTAGCTGGGTGAGCATTAAATCGTTAGCCAATACATGCACAATATATAGAACCGTTAAGAACATAAAAATCATGGCAGCCATATATAAATATGTACGTTTAACTAAGATAGAGGGTAAGCTGTGGGTTTTATATAGAAAAAAACTGATTACGATTAGGCAGAGAATACCATGCACTGCTGTGATTGAAAGAAAGTTAAACATATTAGCAATATGGTTAAGTGTCTTTAATGTCGGATCAACATAACTAATATGAATAGATAATAGTTTTTCGATAAACGTTATGTCTGTCGGTACGAAACCAGGTTCAATAAAAAACGAGAGCGAAGTGAGGCCAAATAAAAAAGGTAGAATCGGAATGAGTATAAACCAGAGCAAATAAGCTGGAAATAAACGCGGAGTGTTATCGAGTTTAATTGAGTTGTTTTGCTTATCATCATTGATATCAGTCATGTAAACATCCTTTGTAGTGAATTATTATTCTTTATTGATCGCTTTAATAGATATACATAATATGCGTGTTAAATAATAATCAGTAGCTGAATTATGGGGTATTTCTAATTTTATTATACAGTCATTGTTTGTATATAAGGGAATATACGTCAATACGTCATAAAATAATAATAAGAACACATCAAGGTGTATCGTTTTCTTTAATATTATACATTGCCATGAATTCTTTCTGCTAATATAGATTAAAATCTGTCAGCTTTTATTCAGAAGGCTATATTATATTAAGTTGATCTTATAAAAGTTATTGAAGATGCCTGAGGCATAATTTACCACTGTATTATTTATTATGGGTTAATATTTGCTTGTGATGAAGACAAGAGATGAAAATGGATTAAAGTATTTTAAGTTAAGGTATTTTGTACTCCTGTTTATATTTTTAGTATTAATATTGATTGCTTATCTTTTTTATCCTGTTTTAACTGATCCCAGTAAAACTTTTTTCCAGCGTAAGGGAGAAATTGCTAATGTCTCTATAACCAGGGAGTGGCAACAAGGAATAAATAAATTTATTGATTTAACTATTAGATCTTCAAGCGGCTTAATGGTTGATTTAACCATTCTTATTCCTAAGGAGGCTAAGTCACCTCGTCCTTTGTCATTTGTATTGGCCGGCTATGGAACCGGGCGTCGTGCAACTGAACTTATCGCTGATTCAAAAGGAATTGTAATTGCGGCGCTTTCGTATCCATATTATGGTGATAACAAGATTAATGATCTTGGCCACTTTTTGTTTAACATCAAAAAAATACAACAAGGACTTATTGATACTGCTCCTGCTGTTCTGCTTGCGCTGGAATATTTAATAAAACAGCCTTATGTCAATCCAGAACAGGTTGAAGTCGCTGGTGTTAGCTTTGGGGCCTTTCTTGCTGGCATCCCCGGTGCTTTGGATAAGAGGGTAAAGCGGGTATGGTTAGTACAGGGTGCTGCTGATCCTGCTTCAATATTTGAATATTATATTAAGAAAAATATATCTAATGAATCTTTGAGCCGAATCGCGGCTAGCCTATTAGAATTTATTCTTGCCGGCCATCATTTAAAACCTGAATTATGGGTAGGAAAGATTGCACCACGTCCAGTTATTGTTGTTAATACACGTTACGATATGTCGTTTCCAGAAGAGAGTGTGACTGTATTGCATCGGGCATTAGGCCAACCTAATGAGATTTTTTGGATAAAAGGTTTACATGTCAGGCCTGAAAGAGAAGAGGTGGTTCAGCAGTTAGCGACTTTGGTCTTTAGCCGTATGGCAGATGATTATAAAATAGACACGCAGTGATCAAATAATTTTTGTCATGCCGCGAGTTATATTATAAGACAAAAAGTGAGTAGTTAATTTTCCGCGTTACAGCTAAACTCTTTACATGGAAATAATCGATACCCATTGCCACCTTGATGTAACCGATTTTAATTCTGATCGTAGCGAAGTGCTTGATCGCTGTCGCTCTGCGGGTATTTCGAAAATTATAATTCCGGCAATTGAATCAGAAACATGGCCTGATGTGCTGACTTTGTGTGAATCAGAAAAGGGGCTTTACCCTGCTTTAGGTTTACATCCTGTTTTTATTAATCAACATCAAGCCGATGACATTGATAAACTTGAAGAAATATTAGAAACAGTGTTTCCGGTTGCGATTGGTGAAATTGGCCTGGATTTTTATATTAAAGAACTTGATCAGCAACAGCAGCTTAAGCTATTCGAGGCTCAGCTCTTAGTTGCAAAAAACCATAATTTACCCGTTATTTTACATGTTAGAAAAGCTCATGATCAGACTTTACAGTTGCTCAATAAAATTAAAGTAAAAGGCGGATTTTGTCATGCCTTTAATGGCAGTATGCAACAAGCGAATAAATACATAGAACTAGGTTTTAAGTTGGGTTTTGGTGGTACCTTGACCTATGAAAACTCAAGTAAGATTCATAAACTGGCGCAAGAATTACCATTGGATTCAATCGTGTTAGAAACGGATGCGCCGGATATGGTGGTAGAATCGCATCGTGGCGAACGTAATAGCCCTGAATACATCGTGGATGCTTTAACCGCGTTAGCAAAAATTCGAAATGAAGACATTGAATTCATCGCGCAGCAAACAACCCTTAATGCGAACGATGTAATAAATTTTTCTGACTATGACCGAAAATAATCCAACCGATAATAATGACGATGCGTTTGCCGGTATTAATCGATTATACGGTAACGAGGCCTATGCTTTAATTAGAAAGATGCATGTATGTGTTATCGGTATTGGTGGTGTAGGCTCATGGGTGGTTGAAGCCCTGGCGCGTTCGGCAGTTGGAAGAATCACCCTGATTGATTTTGACACCATTGCCGAATCAAATATAAATCGTCAAATTCATACATTATCCAGCACGATCAATCAGAAAAAGTGTAGCGCGATGCAGGAGCGGGTTAAAGAAATTAACCCTGACTGTGAAGTCAACATTATTGATGATTTCATTACTCTGGATAACATGGCGGACTTATTATCACGTAATTATGATTACGTGGTTGATGCGATTGATAGTATTAAATTTAAAGCGGGCATTATTTATTATTGTAAGCGTAATAAGATTCCGATTATCACCACGGGTGGTGCTGGCGGCCTGACCGATCCTTCGGTCATCAAGGTGGCCGATTTATCAAAAACGTATAATGATGCGTTGGCCGCTAAAGTACGCTCAACCTTACGAGACCAATATAACTTTACTAAGAACACAAAACGAAGTTTTCGGGTTGAATGTGTTTTTTCAAGTCAGCAACAACTTTATCCAAAAGAAGATGGTACTGTAAGTCATCAAAAACCAGGAATTCATGGTGTTTCACTCGATTGTCGTTTTGGATACGGCGCAGTCTCGTTTGTTACAGGAACATTTGGTTTCATTGTTGCTGCGAGAGTGATAGAAAAATATATCCACAAAATGGCAGAGAAATAGTCGGATATATTGATGTATTTGTTCTACACTAAGTATTACTTTTAAACACCAGGTATTACTTTTAAACACCACGTATTACTTTAACCAATACAAGGAAGGTTAGGTATGTTTACTTCTCGAAAATTTATTTCATGTTTATGTTTATCTGTTTTGTTTTTCCCTTTGTCTGTAGTTCATTCGGCTGAGTCTGTTCCCAGCTATCAACACGCGCTTGATAAGTTTTTGGAGAAACAAAAAAAACCGAAAAAAGGGGGTGGCTTTAGCAAAAGTGACAGGGCCATCATGGAAAAGTCGGGTGAGGACTTAGCGAAACAAATGCCCTCACCGGGATTAAAAGTTGGCGATAAGGCGCCCGGTTTTACCTTACAAAATGCATATGGTAAGAAAGTAAAACTTTCAGATGTATTAAAAAAGGGACCGGTTATTCTCAGTTTTTATCGTGGTGCATGGTGCCCTTTTTGTAATTTACAATTACACACCTTACATAAAAGTATGGCAGCATTTAAAAAATATAAGGCGCAGCTGGTTTTAGTGACACCGCAAACACCGGATAAGTCAAAAGGCCAGCTTGAAAAAAGCAAATATGCCTTTGAAGTATTGAGTGACTTAGACAGTAAAGTAATGAAAGACTATAAGTTATATTATGAATTAGACGCAGAATTAGTTAAGGTTTATAAGAAGAATGGTCTGGATGTTGAAAGTTTTAATGGCAAAGGCAGAAATGTTCTTCCTGTACCGGGTACTTATGTTATCGATCAAAAAAGTATAATAAGAGCAGCTTTTGCTGATTCGGACTATAAAAAGCGTATGGAACCACAAGAAATTCTGGATGCATTGAAAAAGCTGTAGTGGATGAATAAAAAAATAAAGACTTTTGGCTTTAGTCTTATTACATGCTGGTTAATTTTAAATGGCCTGTTCTATTTACAGCAGCCAAATATGGTTTTTTATCCATTAAAAAAAATAGAGGTAACACCAAGGGAATGGGGGTTACCTTTTGAGCCTGTAAAATTTGAGCTGACTGATAAGACAAAAGTTTCAGCCTGGTATTTACCGCATCCGCAAGCAAATAAAACGGTTCTCTTTTTTCATGGCAATGGCGGTAATATTTCTCACCGCGGTGATTCCGTCTATATTTTTCATAAATTGAAGCTGAACGTTTTTATTATTGATTACCCGGGTTATGGCGAGAGTGAAGGTGTTCCGTCAGAAGCGGGTTTATATACATCAGCTAATGCGGCGTGGCAATATTTAGTTACTCAAAAAAATATTGCGGCAAAGAACATTATTATTTTTGGTCGTTCTTTAGGCGGAGCTGTTGCGGTTGACCTGGCCTCAAAAGTTACTGCAAGTGGTTTGATTTTAGAGTCAACCTTTAGCTCTGCGCGTGATGTTGTTGATATTGTTTTTCCTGTTATGTCTGACTTTCTCTATTTGCGTTATTCCTTTGATTCGTTAGAAAAAATAACAGAGGTTAGTTGCCCGGTATTAATGATTCATAGCCCGGATGATGAGATTATTCCTTTTGAATTAGGCGTAAAATTGTTTCAGGGGATGATATCGAAAAAAGATTTTTTACAAATAAAGGGTGGGCATAACAATGGTTTTATGGAAAGCCTTCCCGTTTACATGCCAGGATTGAGTGCTTTTGTTCACTCTTTGTGATTGTCTGACGGAGAATTTTCCTGCCGGGACGATATCGTCTTGAATATATCGCGGCGCAGGAGTATTTTACCCTGTCACTAGCATGGTTTTTCATAATAAAAATAGTAACAGATTCTAGTCTTAAGCACTTTAGGGGATAAGCTCAATGTTTCCAAAAGATAAAAATGCCAATGTAAACGAACTACCCTTTGTTGCGCCCTGTAAAAAACTCAACATGAGTGCCCCTTTTCGCTGGCTACGTTTGGGCTGGCTGGATATAAAAAAAGCACCTCAACAAAGTTTAACTTACGGCTCTATTATTGTTGGCTTAAGTTATGTCGTGAGTTTAATGGTGTGGACGTATGGTGGACTGGGTTTATTAGTTAGTTTGCTATCGGGTTTTCTTTTTCTTGGGCCGGTATTAGCCATTGGTTTGTATTCAATCAGCTGTCAGATTCAGGCAGGCATGACGCCGAAACTGGGTTATTGCTTACGTGAAGGTAAACGGCATCTGGGGAATGAACTTATTTTCGCCGTTATTTTGTCAGTGATTTTTTTGGTTTGGGCACGAGCCGCGTCCATGACACATATTTTGTACCCGGAAGTATCCAACGCCGCATGGACGCAATTTATTCCTTTTTTAGCCGTGGGTACTTTTGAAGGTGCAGTTTTTTCTGCGATTATTTTTTGTTTTAGCGCCTTTTCATTACCGATGATTATGGATAGAAAAACGGATGTTGTAACTGCCGTGATTACGAGTATCAACGCGGTATTAAGGAATAAAGCTGTTCTCTTTCTATGGGCCTGTATTATTGTTGCGACAGTCGCGATCGGTTTTGCCACCGCTTTTATTGGTTTTATCGTGTTAATGCCCTTAGTCGGGCACGCCACCTGGCATGGGTATCAGGAAACCATCATTGCTGATTCCTGGCCGAAACATCAATCACTTGATTAAAATTAATACCAAATAGACGTATTAGGCTATTTCCCGTTCTTCCTCTTCAAGGCTTAGTGTAAACTAAGCCTATGCCAGTGCAGGAAAACCTCATTCAGCCCATCACGTCGTCAGAACAAGACCGTGTGATTTCTGAAACAAAACGCTATATTCAATGCGCCTCAGATTATTATGCGCGGTCATTTAGTGAAATCCCGGTATTATTCAATTTAACCGGCCGCGCTGCAGGGATGTACAGGGTTAAAGCCGGGCAACGCGTGATTCGTTATAATCCTTATGTTTTTTCAAAATATTTTGATGATAATTTTAATGAAACGATTCCGCATGAAGTGGCTCATTATGTAACAGATGTTTTGTATGGCTTGAAAACGCTAAGACCACATGGCAGTGAATGGAAATCGGTGATGCAGGTATTTGGTGTTGCCGCAAATCGCACTGCAAATTATGACTTAGCAGGTTTACCAAAACGAAATTTTCGTAAATTTGTTTACCATTGTGGCTGTCAGAATTTTGAGTTAACCAGTCGACGTCATAATAAGATTCTTCGCGGCATAGGGCATTATTTATGTCGGGATTGCGGTGGTAAATTATTATTTGTAAAAAGTCAGGATAATCAAGGTTAATTGTATGCGTGGTTTTGTCCCACCTGATCCCTATACCAAAGTTTCTGAAGAACACTATGCGGTTGTTTATGTGCCAAAAAGAAGTCGAAACCGGTTTCCCAAGGGCTGTGTTGACGTTGTCGAATCAAAAGAACTTGCACTTGAACAAGCTAACCCGGACAAAAAACAATATCCTGCCCGTGTTTTAGGGCCTTCAAAATCCTCAGAAGGGCAGTATATTTACTATTTAGTTGAATGGCTCGATGTTTAAATACCAGATGTTTAAATACCAGATGTTTAAATATCAAATAGTTGAACTATGTCAGATATGAATACTTTCACAGATGAACAAATTGGAATCTTTCACGATAAATTAATTAATAATCGTGAAATATTAACCATAGCGATTGCTTCTGAAAACGAATCATCTAAAACCGTTGAGTTAGATCAAAGTAAAGTCGGACGTTTATCAAGAATGGATGCATTACAAGGTCAGGCGATGACACAGGAAACAAAATCACGACATGAAGAAGGGCTTAGAAAAATAACTGCGGCGCTTTCTCGTATTGAATCCGGTGATTATGGTTATTGTTTAGAATGTGATGAGTTAATCTCAACTGCACGGCTTGATGTCGATCCCGCTGCCTCACTCTGTATTAACTGCGCCAGCCTTGCTGAAAAGGTATAAGTGACATGTCAGACAAGTTTTGGGAAGTAAAATCATTAGCTGAAATGTCGCAAAAAGAATGGGAATCATTATGTGATGGTTGCGGCCGTTGTTGTTTGAATAAACTGGAAGACGAAGATACGGGTGAAATTTATTTTACCAATGTCGCATGTAAATTACTGAATATTGAACAATGCCGTTGTACTGACTATGAAAATCGAAAAGTGAGTATGCCGGATTGTATGATATTAAGTGTAGACAACGAGGCTGCATTGGAAGTTATGCCTTCTACCTGCGCTTATCGTTTATTACAATTAGGTAAACCGCTACCTGAATGGCATCCTTTAGTGACTGGAAAAAAAGAGAGTGTCGCAGAGGCAAATATCTCGATATCAGGGAAAGTGGTTTCTGAAGAAAATATTCACTATGAACAACTACCCGAACATTTAATTAACTGGATTACAACGAAATAATTATGCAGGTAGAATTTTATGGCTAATGATGTATCGCTGCAAACAGATGAAGAACTACGCGCGCACTTACACGGTGAAACCAGTAAGTTGCCCTGGGCTGATCTTGAAAAACATTTTGCCCGCGGGGTAGTTTTTAAAGTCGCCAAGGGAACAGATATTCTTGACGTTGCAATAGTGATGAGTCGCGATGACAAAGATACGTTAAAAAACTGGATAGATGAAGGTAAAGTTAATGGTGCTGAAATCGAAGATGCTAAAAAATGGCATGAATCTTCAGCTAGTTTATGGACGGTTGTTATTGCGCCCTGGGTTCTTGTACAGGAAATTGAAATTAAACTGGATTCATAAATGATCACGTTAGATCCCCGCTTGTTAAATGATTGCGAACTAATCGGTAAGTTTACTTTGTGTCAGGTTTTATTAATGCGCGATGCGAATTATCTCTGGTGTGTTCTGGTTCCTGACCGTGAAGGTATGAGTGAAGTTTTTGATCTCTCAGAAGAAGAGCAAAAACAATTGAGTCTTGAATCGAATACATTATTAGACTATTTAAAAAGAGAATTTAATGCAGATAAAATGAACGTTGCCGCTTTGGGCAATGTTGTACCACAGTTACATATTCACCATATTGCACGTTATGAAACAGATATTGCCTGGCCTAGACCTGTCTGGGGCGCATTTCCGGCTAAAGGATATAGCGACGATGAATTAAAAGACCGCGTCAAATTGCTGGTGAAAGGATTTAAAACATTGAACCTTGGTTTCCAGCCTGTAATGTAGATGATGTCGCGGTGACAGAAAAAAAGGAAAGCACAGATTGGTTTGTCTATATATTAGAGTGTAGTGATAAGACGCTTTATACCGGTATTACTAATAATCTTGAAAAACGTATCGAGCAGCATAATTCTGGTCAGGAAGCGGCCAAATATACCCGGGCGCGAAGACCGGTTAAGTGTGTTTACCAGGAAATACATTTAAACAGAAGTGAAGCAACAAAACGTGAGTTTGCTATTAAAAAGCTTGCTCGAAAAGAAAAATTGAAATTGATTAAATCGATGTAAATTTTTTCTTATTTTTTGTGCTACCTTATCAATATTATAATTCTTTAAATAAGTACAGGTGAGATGATTATGGCTGAATCTGTTATAAAAAATATTAAAACAGATAAACCCGTTGTTCTTTTAGTTTCTTTATCCATTTTATTTATATCTTTATTTTTACAAGCCGAGTTTAATCTTAAACAAGCCTTATTATTTCTGCTTGGAATAGGGCTAGGCTTAACGCTGATGTATGCCATGTTTGGCTTCAGCGGTGGCTGGCGGACGTTTATTCGTTCGCGCCACAGTGTCGGTATTCGTGCGCAAATACTTTTAGTCGGCTTTTCCTCTGTCTTATTTTTTCCCATCGTTGCAAATGTTTTCCCTGGGCTATCGAGTCATGCTGCATTGGGGCAGGTTGGCTTCTCTGTTTTAACCGGGGCTTTTTTGTTTGGCATTGGTATGCAACTCGGGGGAGGTTGTGGATCGGGTACTTTGTTTACGGTCGGCCAGGGCCAAACCGATATGCTGATAACCATTAGTTTCTTTATTATTGGAGCCACTGTGGGTTCTTACCATTTGCCGTGGTGGCTGAGTTTACCCAATATAGGCAAAGTATCTTTAATTACCGAACTAGGCTGGTTACCTGCTTTATTAACACAACTGGCAATACTCGCGATCTTATATCGCTATGTTTCATCACGAGAAATTAAGCAGCATCAGAAGTTACAGGATTTTTCAGCAAAAACTCAACGTGAAACTTTTTGGGAACAACTTATTCATGGCCCATGGCCAATTTGGTGGGGTGCGATAGGATTAACCTTGTTTGGTTTTATCACACTAGTTATGGCGGGCTATCCATGGTCAATTACCTTTGCTTTCGGTTTGTGGGGCGCAAAAATCTGGTCCGCGCTGGGTGGAGATGTAGCTAACTGGGCATATTGGTCAGCGGGTTATCCTGCAAAAGCACTTAACCAAAGCGTGCTGGCCGATATTACTTCCGTGATGAATTTCGGTATTATTTTAGGCGCCATGTTGGCTGCCGCATTAGCGGGAAAATATGCGCCACAAGGTACGCTTAAATCTAAACGTGTTTTAACCGCGGTTATTGGTGGTTTGTTATTAGGCTATGGGGCTCGCTTAGCCTTTGGTTGTAATATTGGTGCATTATTAGGCGGTATTGCTTCGGGTAGTTTACATGGTTGGTTATGGCTGGTTTCTG
>Ga0316204_10011615_pt1 | contig 10978 bp, 11 predicted proteins | sample 6monrhotite_MG_2_FD_205661 | JGI IMG/M metagenome (GOLD analysis project Ga0316204, IMG submission 205661) | Microbial mat bacterial communities from mineral coupon in-situ incubated in ocean water Damariscotta River, Maine, United States -... | ecosystem: Environmental > Aquatic > Marine >...
GCTGGGAGAGCGCTTCGCTGGCAGCGAAGAGGTCAGGAGTTCGATCCTCCTAGGCTCCACCAAATTTTTTCATATTTTCGGTAACGTTTTGAATGAGTTAAGTGGTATTCGCTTACCTCTAATCTCGTTGTCATCAATCGCGAAGAGGTCCGTGGTCACCATCTTGTCACCTGGTGAAGTGACGAAATTTGTCGTTGTTATGGACGCCCGTAATCAGATAATCAAAAACTCTATAATCAGAACTGTAGTGCAGACACCATAAACGGATGGGATATTGCTGCCAAACTGATTGATATACCCATTGGAAATTTTACACGTTCTTTAAGTGAAACCCAGCGGCTTTCCTGTGCGCCGGGGGCAGTTCGAAGTGTCATAATCAGCCCAATCCCGAAAAGAATAGAGATCGAGAATACCAATCCGAATAATGCAATTGTCTGACTTGGAATAAATAGCATAAGGACACTGAAAATTTTAACATCACCGCCTCCAAACACGCGGAGTGCAAATAATATAAAACCTACTAACATTGCAATAACGCCCGCCAGAATACGCATACCGATTTCAGGGACCGGTAGCAAAAATGCTGTGCCAATAAATATAATGACGCCTATAACACTTAGTACATTAGGAATTTTCATGTATCTAAAGTCACAAAAGCCCACTGCCAACATAACGGGTAGTAATAAAATTATAGGCAGTAATTGCATATGTTTTCCTTATTAGATCTATCCACTTATGCAGACAGTGCAGATGAGGCTGTGTTCTGGATAGGATTTGATAAAAGCCTATAGACGAGCTCTGCATGACTGGATGTATCAGTTTTTGAGTAGATGTTCCGTAAATGAGAACGTACAGTGGCCATACTTATTGAAAGCTCGCTGATTATTGCTTCGATTGATAAGCCGCCACTTAACAACATGCAGACTCTGAATTCCGCGCGGCTTAATTGTGAAGGGTTTGTATATCCCAGTATGGGTTCATTATCTCCCTTATTCAAGAATGGATGGCATTTCTCATGTAATGCATTTGAAAATAACCCTCCGGTTCGGTTCTCCCAAGACCTGCACAGTATGGGTAACAAGCATTCCATCAACTGAATATGAACTGCCGATACGGGCTCTCTGAAATGCATTTCCAGAAACTCGCTCTTGTCTTTTTCTGTAGATAAAACAAAGACAACAAGCTCGCTAAATGACCTTGATTCCTGCCATTCTGAAAGTGATGGATCCTTGAAATGGCCCTGATTATCTTCTACCTGACTTGAAAGCCATAACCGGGATTCTTGCAATTTAGTCAGATATTCGCCTAGGACACACATCGCGTATGACCGCTTCAAACTAGGAGTATATGGGTCTATATCTCTTGTATCGACCTCTATAAATTTATTAGTGCTATTATTACAGTGGTTTACCCTAACAATCATGCCGGCTTCTGCGCCGATATCCATAAGTAAACGCCTTAAACCTTCGTCAATAGAATAAACCCCGTGGAGACTTTCACACCAATCTACCATTAACTTTGCTACATTGTTGTTTGAAGAATTTACTAAATCCTCAGCAATATTTTTTAGCGCCGGCATTTGTCACATTCCCCCTCATTGCTACTTTGCTTTCACAAAGAAACAAGTTTAGTGCCTGCAACAAAATCAAATTACGCTACTCTACACGGCTGCTCACCGTCGATTAATACTATCTTAATTTTTAATATAAGTAAAGTATTTCAATACCAAACGAGGTTTTATTAATCTTAATTGTTGATCATATATGACCAATCAATACCAATTTATCTGTATTGGTACTCCACCATAAACAATCCTTCATTTCATCCGAATTTTATACCCCAAAACATTACCCTCCATAGAAACGTATATACCGTATTACGACTGGCCCTATTGTGATCATGAATAAAGCTGGCAGCATCAAACTTGCCATCGCGATAGACATTTTTACTGGAAGTTTGTTTGCTTGTTCTTTTGCACGCAGTTCACGGAACTTTCGCATCTCCACGGCATATGTGGTTAACGCATCCGCTATTGGTGTACCAAATTGCATTGCTTGTAGAACAACATTTGAAAAAGCCGATATTTCTTTAACACCTGTTCTATATCCGATATCCGTTAGTGCTTTTTCTCTACTTCGCCCAGCTTGTATTTCTCTTTGCGCGGTTAGGAATTCATATGATAAATCGGGGCAAACCGCTATCAGTTCATTGCCCACTCTTGTCATTGCAGCATCAAAACCAAGTCCTGCTTCTACAGAAATATGTATTAAATCCAGTGCATTTGGAAAAGCATCCTCTATTCTTGTTTTTCTTGCCTTAACACGTGCTTTGAGCCAGCCAATCGGGATGAAATATCCACCGGCTAACATGACAGATAGGATTTGAAAAATCTGTAACTGGCTTAAAGAAGTTGCAAATTCCTGGATAGCCTCTGGTAGATTAACCACATTACTTTTGCTTGCTAATATTACGCCAATGAAAATCAATGGTATGACAAAACCGAGTAACGAACGCACTAGGTAAAAATTTCTTACTGCATTTTTACTTTTATAACCTGACTGCGCCAGTTGTAGCTGTATATCAGTTCGTTGTTTGCTATCATTTGGAATAATAGATTTTAATAGTCCCTTTGGGTCAGCCTCATCTAAAAGCAGCAAATCATTATTTTTTCTTCTGGATTTATGATTCAAGGCAATTGCGGCTATTCGTTCCGCCGCGGGACTGGTGCCGGCAACAGCACTAGCAACACCAAAATACGCTATTAGAACACCAAAACAGATACCTAATATCAAAAGTGTATGAACCGAGACTCCCATTTGAAGTGACAGAGTTTCCAGAATTTGCAACATAACATTTGACCTCTTTTAAAATCTAAACCGGACTAATTTTTGAAGCACCACGAAATTCGTGACGACAAGAACTGCGATTGCAGTAATCATTGGGGTGTAAAGTGGATCCTGACTGACGCCACCGAAATACCCCGGTGTTGTCAAAGATGTGAAGCTAAAGATAATCAATGGTAAACTTGATAGGAAATATGCTGACATACGTCCCTCCGACGAGATTGCTTTTATCATTGCCCGCATCGCAATTCGATCACGGATTACGGTTGATAATACTGATAAAACCCGCGACAAATCTCCGCCTGTGCCATGTTGTATGCCAACACTGACCGCAAGATACTGCACATCTTCTAAGTCCACACGTTCTGCAAAATCATAGAATGCATCTACAAGATCATCACCATAACTGATCTGATCATGCATAACCCCAAACTCACTGCCAATTGGGTCAGACATTTGACTGGATACGGCTTCGATAGTGACATTTAAAGGGTGACCTACCGCTAGTCCCCTGGCCATAAAATCCAAAGTATCCGGCAGTTGGCTTGTAAGCTCTGCCATTCTTTTGTTCTTTATCAAAATAACTATCAAATAAGGTAAAACTATGCACAGAACCAAAGATGCTAACAAAGCAAAAACAACCCACATAAATGAAGTGAGTACAGCGAAAACTGATACGGCAGATAAAAAGCAAAGCATCAGAGCCGTTCCTGGCTTAATGGTCAACCCTGCCTTGCGCATCAATAACGGTAAGTCCCCAATAAAAGGAATTCTGCCAATTGTTCCGTGTTTTTCAGGTGTACTTAATAGTGAAAGCACATCACTTGTAGATGCACCATTTGCAATAAGTTGTAACCGGTGAGAGCGGGCGGTATTTTCGTCTTGGTCGCGCATCAGTAACTGCGCAACACCTGAAAAAGCCATAAGAACTCCTAAAAAGACCAATATATACAGTAGATACTGGACTTCTGTGGTTTGAAAATAACTCATGATACCGAACTTTCATAATTGAAGGTTGAAGCCTTTAATTCGATCCCAGCAGCTACCAATAGTTCGGCACATTTTGGCCGCATACCGGTTGCAACAAATTCACCTTTTATGGCACCTTCTTCATCCACACCTTGTTTTCTAAACTTAAATATATCCTGCATGGTAACCACATCACCCTCCATGCCAGTAATTTCAGAAATGCTAACTACGCGGCGCTTGCCATCATTAAATCTGGCAAGCTGCACAACAACTTGTATTCCGGATGCTATTTGCGAGCGGGTTGCACTTAATGGGAAATCCGTTCCCATCATGGTGACCATCTGTTCTAAACGTCCTAGTGCATCACGTGCAGAATTTGCATGAACAGTTGTCATCGACCCATCATGCCCAGTGTTCATAGCCTGAAGCATGTCAAATGTTTCAGCACCCCGAACTTCGCCCACTATAATTCTATCCGGGCGCATACGCAGAGCGTTGCGAACAAGGTCGCGCAGTGAAATGGCACCTGTTCCTGACGGGCTGGGGGGCCTGGTTTCAAGGCGCACGATATGCTCTTGTTGAAGTTGCAGTTCCGCTGCATCTTCTATAGTTACAATACGCGCGTTAGAGGAAATAAACGAAGACAATGCATTCAGCATAGTGGTTTTTCCTGAACCTGTACCGCCAGAAATCAAAATGTTCAGCCTAGCCTCGACGAGAGCCTCAAGTAGATCTGCCGCATGACGTGACAATGCCCCATTCGCAATCAGTTTTTTCATCGTTAGCGGTTTTTTTGAGAATTTTCGAATGGATACAGATGGTCCATCAATAGCGCAGGGGCGGATAATCGCATTAACCCGGCTGCCGTCTTCAAGCCGCGCATCAACCCATGGATTAGATTCATCGACTCGGCGTCCAATACGGGAAACTATTTTGTCAATAATCCTTAAAAGGTGTTTCTCATCACGAAACCGTACGATGCTTTTTTCCAAGACACCAAAACGCTCCACGTAAACATTTTTGTGAGAGTTAACCAGGATATCGTTCACGGTAGGATCAGCCAAGAGAGGCTCCAGCGGGCCCAAGCCCAACACTTCATCCATCAGCTCTTCAACTATTTTATTAAAAGCATCCGAACGCATTGGCTGTTGCTTTTCCGATAGTGTCTTAGAGACCAGGCTAGCAACTTCGCGTCTTAATTCTTCAGGTTGAACTTTGTCGATCACTGCCAAATTCAACCGTTCCAGAAGAATATCATGGAGTTGGCTTTTTAATTCAAGATGCGCAATCAAGTCTTTATCCGATTTTGACAAGGCATCTTTTTCAGATACCGGGACCGCATTTTCGGGCATTATCGATACAACTTTTTTATCGTCTGTTGTTTTCGTATTGATGAACTGTTTAAACATTTCCCTGCATTCCTTTAGTTTATAATTGACTTATGTTCAGTCACGGGAAAAGCCGTGAATATATCATTAGCTATCGTTTTAAATGCCTTACTTAATTTTGATCTAGGGTTGATCGCCGAGATTGGTTTACCACAATCAACCGCAGTTCTTGCAGTTTTGGGATCATCCGGAAGCCAGTGTTTAAAGTCTCGCTCGAGCACTTTCTCGGCTTCCTTTTGATGTTGGGATCGAAAGAGCGGTTTGCTCTCATGATTGATTAACAGCTCTATCGGAAGAGCCAAATTCCCCTCGGTAAAGAAATCGATTAAACGCCTTGCTTGGCGGATGGACGGTACGGATGTGTCTGAAACCAAGTATAGCCTATCTGAGCGTTCCAAGATCGGGCCAACCCAATCAACCAAAGCACGAGGCATATCAACAATTACGAAATCATATTCCGCCTTTAGGATATCCAATATAGCCGCAACCTGTTCTTTTTTAAGAATATTGATGGGGGCAAATTTTGAAGGTGCGGGAAGGACGCATAATCCATTCGGCAATGAAACCATAGATTGTTTCAGAAATGTCAAATCAGGTGTTTTGCCGTCCATGGCAAGCTGCAACATGTTGTCTTGCTCATTTATATTAAGAAAACTTCCGACACTGCCAAATTGAAAATCCAGATCAACCAAGGCCACTTTGTTTTTTGCCATTTTATTTGATTTGTTTTTCAACGAAATCAGCTGGTCTGCCAAATTGACTGCAACTGTTGTAGAGCCAACACCCCCGCGTGTTTGTGACACTGCAATAATTTTCCCTGATTGCCCCTCTGGCGGTGGCGTCTGTTTGTTTATGCCATGTTTTTCTTTGATCCAGTTATGGATTTGCTCATTTAGTTCAGCTTCGGAGGTTTGGATAGGTAGAACCTCATTGGCACCGGCATTGTTTAGTTCTCGGGACTCGGCCAACGATATGTCACCATGTGTTAATGCAATAAATACGGTGCTATCCTTATGGCCCTTCGCCAATGTACGCAGCGCATCTATATCGGTTTCATTTTTTGGATCCGTGGTGAATATAATCACATCATTTTTGCAGGCCAGTTCCATGGCCTTACCGTTTAATGAAGTCAGGGTGTTTGCTTTGCTTTCCAGGTTAATATCATGCTGAAAAGATAATGCGATTTCAACACGCTTTGAGACTTCTTCATCCTGTGTGATTACGAGCACATTTTTAGAATTGTTGTCCATCACTTAACTCCAAAGAATTTATATGTCTTACAAATATTCATTTTATCCACTTTCCCCCAAAGCCAAATCCTCGGCGGGCAATGAAACGCTCATCGGTGGAAAAGAGATATCTGCACCTAAACTTGGGCTTGCAACAGCACCAGCCAAACCGGCTATTGCGCCAAGTGGAGATACAAACTTGAAATCAAGGTTTTGCAGCTCAACAGTCACTATCGGAACATATGGGCCGCCAAGAAAGCCCAGATTGTTGTCATAAGTGTAGCTGAATTTCATATTGCTGATGGCAGCATCATTAGGTAATGCGCCTGCGATCAAAGCCCATATCTCATTCGCAGTAGGGTTAGCAGCGCTACCACTACAAGAAATAGTTCCTGCATTTGCACAAATATTTGCGCCTGACCTGCATGATGTGCCAAATTCCGGTGGTAAAGTGCCATTTGGTACTGGGCCACGCGCGTTAATTAATGGAATGCCTGGGCAAGCTGGAAGTCGTACCGCAGCAACTCTTGCAGCCACTTGCATTGCTTTTTCAGCATTCACAAAATGAAAGCCCAGCCTTCCGAAATCTATCATACCAAAGAACAATAACAAGAAAATTGAAAGCACAACTGCAAATTCTACCAATGTCGCACCTCTTTCGTCTTGATTGAAGATGCAAATGCTGTTTTTCAAGCGGGTATATGCACTGATTATCCTCATGTCCCATACACCTTTGATTGATCAGAGATTGATGTTGTCACGCTGGTTAATGAACCGCCAGCGAAATTGAAAACTCCCCCGAAAATAAATGTAACCGTTATGTTTGCGGTGACTTGAACAACCGGGGCCGGATTTACCCTGAATGCTCCGGCAGTACAGGTTAGTGTAGGGACGACTGAATTCACGCTAATACCTGCTGGGAAAACTGTCGCGCCGTTTATGTTCTTGGTAATTATTGTAGTCAAATTGCCAGTGTAGCCCGCAACACTTCCGCCGGATGAGCAAATATCGACAGGTGCGACCCGTGCCAGATACCTTGTGGCATCACGCACCGCTGAAATTGTACTTTGGTATGACCACATCAAGCGGCTGCCTTCGATCATAACCCCGAAAACTAGAAACAACATCGGCAGCAAAATTGCGAATTCCACCAAAGCGACACCATCGCAATCATTGATGAAGTGTTTTATCCTAATGCTATATGTTGTTTTGTTTCTCATAATTCTCACCGATACAACTGCACTACGTCGTGGAAAATACCGCTGCTGCCGTTACTGCCGCCGCCGCCGCCAGCAGAACCGATGATTTCAACCCAGAAGTCGAATGTGGGTGGTGATGCCGTGTCAGATCCTACCGGTTCCGTGATGAATATTTCGACAAATTCTTGAACCGGGACATTGGTCTCACTCCCGTTTATGGGGTTGGCTGTACAATCAATGCCGGCCGCAATAACCACGCGACGTTTCGGATCCATTGACTGGTTGGAAGAACACATCGGCCGGCCTGTTTCAGCCAATCCAATTAGAATATCAGTTGATGAACCACCGCCACCGGCCGCGGCTATTTCAGCCTTATAATACTCATAACGGGTAGAAGCCGCCGGGTGCGGATCTATACCCGCGTAATTGGTTGCAACGTAGTTCGCACGACCAAGAGCCCAATTGCCATCACCAATACGACTACACGTTCCTGCCCCAAAGCAATCATCTTGCGGCAAGCCCACTGTATCTGGTGAAGGGTCTGAATTATTACCGATACAACTACCTCCACCCTGAGGAACTCTGCCTTTGATCACATTCGGCGCGGGTTGATAGTTAATGTTATTTTTTTTGCTGTTCATGCTTGCCGCATAAATATCGAACCGCACATTGAATGCCGCGTTTTCGATACCAACCTTTTGCCCTGGCTCTGTATCAACGCCTCTTTGAGCAAAACACTGTGTGATATTGTTTTCAGCTCCGATAAGGCATTTGGTAAGATTTGCGCCATTCAAACCAGAACAAGGGCCCGCGCCGTCAATATGAAATCCCATGGGATCAAGGAACCCAAAATCGCCCGGCCCCCATGCAGCACCATTGCCACCTGACCTTAACAGGATCATATCACCAATATTATCATCCGCAGAAAAACTGGGGTCGGGAAGACAAAACATCAATGGTGTAATATCGCAGGCATATTGGGTGTAACCGGCAACAGCTACGGCTGTAGCATTGTTGTTAACACCGGCATTACCGGTTAGTGCGGAGAATGCGGCGGAAAATGTTAAATCAACACTTTGTGGGATTACTTCAACACGGGTATAGATTGCATCAGCGGGAACTGTGGTTAATCCACCCGCAACCGAGGCTGTGTCACTGGGTGGAAGTGACGAATAGAAAGTCAGCCCGTAATTCGCAGAACCTGACAGTGCGTTTGCGCCATTGCCATATGTTTGCGTATCGGAGATTAAAGTGCTTGCAGCAGATATTGCACGTGTAATGGAGTCAGCATTCCCGTCCAGTTCACCGGCAGCTGCAAGGGCTACATGATCCGCATAAGATTGCAGTTCTGAACGGGTGGCCGAAACGCGGCCAACATCGAATGATAATGCAATAATGCCAAACAACACAGCAAAAGAAACGCCCCAGAAAACCAGGATTGTACCGTCTTCAGCCTTTAACAATGATCTGATTTTTTTGACGATTGGCATTTCTATTTCCTATAATTGAATGTTAAAGGTGAGGTTTATTAGTTGCTGATTTCAACAACTTCGATATCTGTTCCACGGCGTACCGTAATTCGGGTACTGGCTGTTTTTTCTTCAACAACTGGGGATTTTTCCCGCATCAGATCACTCAATCGAACTGAATCCAAAGGTTCATCAATCGCAGCATCCAGCGTTCTGAGAGAAAGACTTAACGACCCCGCCTTTTGTGCCAATGCCAGTTTTTGGCCCTGTTGGGGCGTTATTTCTACAGTTACGGTGCGCGCAATCTCTGGCGCATTTGATTGCTCATCCGACACCTGATCGACACCAATAATACGAATATTTTGCATAATCGTGACTGCACGCATTTCGTTGCTTTTGCCCTGTGTCATGACAATATCTACCCTGTCGCCAGGTGTGACAAAACCACCAACGGCTGTTGTCGCGTCAACTTTGATCGCCATAGCGCGGGAGTTCGCACCCAGCGTTTGTACAATCGTTACCTTTTCGCCGAATTTGGAAACCTTTGTCATTAACAGCAATTCGCCTTGTGACATTGCTCTTTTGGCACGGCGTGGTTCCTGTCCATCTTGCGGGATAATTTTTGAATAATCCGTGAAAACACCTATAGGAACTGCAGATCGTGGCCATGCAATCGTTGTTAACATATGTGATTCAATTTCCTTACCAAATGTGATGTCTTTCCCCGCGGCTATGACATTAACAATATCTGGAGCCTGATTATTCAATGCAGCTGCAGGTGCAACATTTAGAAACTCACGTGCAGCGAAAACCGAGCCGCCCGCAACTGCAAGTCCCAGTAGTGCAACAAAGATCGAACGTGTACGCATAGTGTTTCTCCTGTGTTTATTCCCTGAATAAAGGCGGTATTTTCTGGTAGGCAGTATCTTCTATTCAATGCCACGAGATATCGGGAGGTGTTTGTCGTGTCATAAATCGGCAAAATATTCAGCTTACCGAGAAGTTTCCGCCATGGTCCATTGTGCTCATGGCGGAAATATTTTTTAACACCAAAGTTTTAGTTTGGCATTGCTGTGCCAGCAGCACCCATTGCTACGGTGATTTCACCAGCAAGTGTTGTTAGTGCTAAAGTGCCCAGGCCAACGGCCAGTGCAATTGCAATACCATATTCAACAAGTGTCACACCTTCGTCGCAGTGACGAAAACGAACCCATTCACTTAATAAATAATTACGCATTTTTGTACTCCTACATTATTTAGTTTCAAATCTAACCTGCAAAAACACACATGCAGGCGATCAACAAAATCGAAAAAACGCTTCGATCCTCATTCAAGCCTAGCTGTAGGAATATGGTCGCACATCGTCGAAATAGATGAAAATTACCCCTTAAAGTTGCAATTATGGCATAAATATGGCTAAAAAATGATGTAAATGCGGATGAAACGCACAGTTTTGACACAAATCAATTGCATTCAAAATAGATTCGTTTTGCTCAATTTCATGAACTTTTCGACATATTTTAAATTCCGCATTGTACGTTAACTACTATAAGAAATTTTCGCCCAACTGTATTACAAGCATTTTGCAATCCCTGTGTAGCGGCAAAAATTTACTTATTTGAGAAAGCGGCACGGTAAGGAAACGCGATGGGTCTATAATTGATCCAACAGATAGTTGCTGGTCGATTTGTCAGCACTCCCGTCATTAACTTCAAAGTTAGAATACTTCGCATGAATGGCGGCTTTAGGGAAACAACATCGCATCTGTAATGGACTCAGTGAAATGTAGCTATGGGCCGTTAGCAGCCAGTCCGGTCACCATCTGGTCACCGCTACCGGGTTCAACAATATTCCACTAAACTAAATCAAACTCTACAATAG
>Ga0316204_10011616_pt1 | contig 10977 bp, 3 predicted proteins | sample 6monrhotite_MG_2_FD_205661 | JGI IMG/M metagenome (GOLD analysis project Ga0316204, IMG submission 205661) | Microbial mat bacterial communities from mineral coupon in-situ incubated in ocean water Damariscotta River, Maine, United States -... | ecosystem: Environmental > Aquatic > Marine >...
ACTCATCATGAACAGTTTTCGCGTTCACATCTGCCCCGTGCGTCAACAAAGCATTGACTACTGCAACATGTCCGTTCTGAGAGGCGATGTGAAGAGGAGCAGCGTACTTATACTTCTCGTTTACGTTAGCTCCAGCCTTTATTAGATTATTAACGCTTGAAAGATTGCCCATTGCGGATGAATCATAGAGCGCCTTATTATCAGTTAAGCTATGTGCCTCAGTGATTTTCTGGACAGCCCCTAAAGCATCATCAGAGAGCCCAAGTTCTTGGAGTTTTTTCTTGTTATCGACTGATTTCGGATTGTTGAGGAGAGCTTTAAAATTGTCGAATAGTTCCGTTGCTAATTGACTCGACTCATATTCTCTAAGAACTTTTTTAATGGCTGTATTAGACGCCACATCCAGTGGGGTTAGACCATCAGTGCTTTTCGCGCTGACGAGAGCGCCTTTTTGCAACAAGGCTTTTACTACAGCAATGTGTCCGTTCTTGGATGAAATGTGCAAAGGAGTCTCACCCGTATTGGTTGTTTCGTTGACAGCTGCCCCCTCCCTTAATAAGGCATTTACAATCGCAGCATGCCCCCCTCGAGCTGCTAGGTACAGAGGCGTTTGGCCGTCAGCTGTTTTTACGTCGACCGCTACCCCCGCCTTCAAGAGGCTTTGAACCTCTGAAAGATTGCCCTTAGAAGCCGCAGTGATTAATGCTTGATTTTCACTTGCACAACAGGAAATTGTGTATACCATCGAAAGAATGAGGATCGGTAGCAATGTTAACCGCATGAGAGTAATTTCCTTTCAGGCAATATATATACTCTTAGCACGCCAACTCCCGGAGTTCAAATTGTATGGGCTACCCCCGTCCATTCGACCTCAAATTAGTTATACACCAATTTGCAGTTATCTAAAGATTTTGATCGCTTCTTAAAGAGCACAGAATTATATTGTGCATAATGAGGTCAGCAAGTATATTCAACGCAACCTGAAGTGTGTCTGAATGGGTAATGAGCTCTCACCGGAGGGAGACACTTAGATATTAGGGGTATCTGATGCGGATAGTAATTGTCCTGGTGGTGATTTGCATATTACTTGGTTGCGGAACCGAGCACAGCAATCTACGTGAACTGGTACTCGCAGGGAAATACGACAAAATCCAAGTATATGCCAAGTTACTTGAGCGGGGAACTCAAAAAACAGTCACTAAGAAAGTTGAAGAATTTGGTGGGTCATCGAGGCATGCCGTAAGTCTCTTAAAAGAACATGGGACGCTGTCTAGAGAGTGGTACACGAAGTGTGACGTAGAACTTGGAGGATACCCAACTGAAGAATGCACTGACAGAGCGCTTAATGGGATCGGTATGGTAACTAACTACTTGAGAACTGAAGCTATATCACTTGACGATCTGAGCCGGTATCAGATAGTGGATATTTACGTAAAGCCTAAATAACCGACCATGCGAGCTTCTACAACCATGACGAAAATCCAAGGTACACTCTCAGCTTTTCCACAACTTTTACTGGTAGAGAAACGGTACGGGTCTAACTCCCTGTATCCCTTGGAATAATCTGGACCACCCGAATTTAGGGTTTTGCATCCTTTTAATTTTCCGTTAGAATCCGCATGGTTACACACCAACGCGGGTGTAGTTCAATGGTAGAACGGCAGCTTCCCAAGCTGATGACGTACCTTCAGAGGAATACATCGGTAACCTGCAACAGCCCAAACCGGTCATTGGCATCCATAACTCCAAGCTCAGGAATCAACATAAAGCACACCTTCAATTTCTTAAGGTGAATGACTGCTCACGCGACATTCCAGGAGAATGGATATTTACGCTAAATGACTCCTTAGGGCACAGAGCACTTATTCACCAGCTATGAAATGATAAAACCGCCCGATTGTTGAGCGGTTTTATCCGGATTTGTCTCTGTGCGGCCAAATGCGGCCAATGACATACCCTCACCGAGTAACTGCTCTTCCTATAAGCAGCCATTTAAGAGGGATAGGCAAAACGCAAGACCTGTTATCTCCCTCAAAAAAAACCAGCTGATTAGTACCACAGCCAAATGAAAGAACAGCTTGCTATCAAGTGATAAGAATTGTGCAGTTGATAGCGCTTCCCTTCTGGTACTCCTTTGGCTAAAGCCTTATATTATCTCATGAATCTTAATAACCGAATTCAAAGGTCTGAGGCAGAAAAACGTGGGCACTATTCCACCAAACATCGATTACCGAGGAGCTCGCGGCTCTAATACTGGCGACCAGTTCCATGAATTGTGGGCTTTACAGCAAATCCTTGACCTCCTGATCCCAGAAACAGATCTCAAGGCTGTCAGTGTTGAAGGTGTCAGAACGGAAACATCGACAGAGAATGACGATAACCCCACCTGGGACGGTGTCGATTGTACGTTGTACTTTGGAGAAACGACGCTTGAGACTGCAGATCGCATTGAATTTGCCCAGCTCAAGTATTCAGCTGCCAATCCCGAAACAGCCTGGTCTGTTGCACGACTATCCGAGAACAATGCGAAAAAGGGTAACAATTCAGTCATCCGCAAAATGGCTGACGACTACAAGGCTGCCAAGGCACGCATGAAACAAAGCGTGCAGTTCAAGATTTCACTTATCAGCAATCAAGGCCTCTCGGAAGGACTCAAGATGGCACTCGACGCACGGTGGTCAGGATCCATTGATAGCGCCAGCATCGACCAAACGACATTAGCTGACCTCAAACGTCTGAAAACCGCGACAGGGCTTTCCGAAATAGAATTTCAGGACTTCCTCAAAACGCTGGATTTCAGCGAGTGCGGCTCCCATTCCCGCTTTGCCGTAAGAGAAAAGGTTGTGGCCACTGTAGCTAGCCTACTTGGCGACGATGTGTCGTCAGAAGTGCGGGAGCTCCAAGTTAAAGCTCGCGAATTTATGCTGCCAGAACGCTCAAGAGAGGTCGTCACCGAACAGGATATTCTTCTTTGGTTTGGCCTGAGCAGTCGTGAAGGCTTGTTTCCCTGTCCACCTGACATTCAAATACCAGAAAATATTGTGGAAAGATCAGCTGTTGATGAGGCCCTCAGCCTGCTGACAAAAGGCAATCGCCTCGTATTGGTGCATGGTGCCGGTGGTTGCGGAAAGACCACGCTCATGAGACAAATTGCAGATGGTCTGCCAGATGGATCGGTGACTGTCTTCTTCGACTGCTGGGGCGGTGGCCGCTGTGAATACGCTGATGATAAGAGACATCTTCCAGAGAATGCATTCCTCCATTTGGCAAATAAGCTCGCGGTTGAACTCCGCCTCCCTCTGTTCATACCGCGAAACAGTAAATATCCAGCGACCGTTAAATCGTTTTTGGCCAAGCTTCGCTCAGCAGGCGAAGCCCACAAACAGCTTGTTCCGAATGGGATACTTCTGATCGTTATTGATGCGGCAGATAATTCTGTCACAGCTGCCAACAATGCCAGCCCTCCCGAACATTCCTTCGTTCAAGATTTCTTTGGTGCCAATTTGTCAGATCTTCCGGACAATGTGCGAATCATCACGTCGTGCAGAACTGATCCTGACCGTCGCGCTTCGCTTCGTCTACCCTCGCATACGCCTGCAGTCATTTGTCCGCCATTCACACGGCCAGAAACCAAGCAACATTTGGAGATCGCATTCCCCAACCCAAGCGACGATCTAGTCGAACAGTTTCACAACCTTTCGAATAAGAATCCGCGCGTGCAAGCCTACGCAATTGCAGCGGCAGACGGCAACCGAGACCAGCTCCTTAAGGCGCTACTACCTGGTGGAAAGACTCTACCCGACGTTCTCAAAGCAACCTTCGATACCGCGCTTATCAAACTCGGCCAGGCCCAAATATTTGAGAAGCTCATAGGGGCGCTCGCGTTTCTACCCGCGCCTATCGCCGTATCTTCTATAGCGCGTATTGCAGGCTGTACCAAGGATACAGTAAGAGACTTTGCCCTCGATCTTGCGCCCGGCCTTCGACTCAACGAGGATGCTGTGACTGTTGCCGATGAAGACTTTAAGGCTTTTATCAAAGACATGGGGACCACAGATCATGATGCAATCATCGCAGACATAGCTGAGGACTTTTTCGCAACTTTTCATGCCGATCCCTATAGCTCGATCCATGTTGCAGATTTGCTTATTGCTGCCGGTCGAACTCGCGATCTTCTATCTGTGATTGAGCAAGACCCGCAGGCAGCTGCGATTGGTGATCCCATTGCGCGTCGTCAGGTCCAGATCAGACGACTAAAGCTTTCTCTGGCTGCGTGTCGAGACGCTGGCTCAACGACAAACGCTCTCAAAACCGTATTGATCAGTGCCGAAGCCGAACACGATGACAGTACACTAAACGAGGTTCTCGAAAGAGAATTGGATTTGTCGGTGGAATTTGGTGGCTCATCGATGCGACGCAAAATCCTTCTGGATCCCGATCGCGTAAAAAACCATGGACCATTTCTAGCCCAAGATGCTGTTCGAGCAATCAGGGCAGGCGATCGCATAACAGCCAGGGAACAGCTCTTTTTCCACCGAGCATGGCTTAAGGCTCGTGGTGAAGCACCGAAGGATGAATTGGAACACTGGACGATTACGGTTAGCGACATTTCCGCACGCGCAGAGACAATCCTGGAACTGGCTGGGCCGGCGGCTGCACTTGATGAGATCATGGGTTGGACGCCACGCGAAATTTCCCTTCGCGTCGCTTTCATTCTTGTCCCTCAGCTCATAGCTGCCGGTAAAATCCATCACATCAAGGCGCTCTTAACAGAGTGCCCACCACCCAGGCCATGGGATTTGCTTATGTGGGTGCCGCTCGCAATGGCTGGTGAATTAGTCGATGGACCGGCAATCCAAGAGTCTTTGAAACGCCTACGGCTATGCTATATTCCTGACGACAATACATTTGGAATTTCGCACGGAGAAAACAGCTGGCAAAAAGCACTGCTTGATAATTTCATTACAGCCTGCGAGCTAGCCTTTAAGCTGCGGCTGGACAGAGAAATCGTTCTCGTCGCTATAAACCGAATTCTGGGGGCACTCGAAGGCAAGAAAAAGCGGCACCTTATCAGTTCAGATGCGCATCGCTTTGACGGTCTTCTTCGATGCTGGCTTCTAAAAGAAACCATCTCCGGAAATTCAACAAAGGATGATGATTTCATCTCATATCTGAAGACCCTCTATCCGGAGCCAAAGCCAGAAAAAAGGCGCGGGAAAAAACAACCTCGAACGTTTCAATCAGACAATAGCGAAGATGTGCGGTTCAACAAAAGAATCCGGGCCTTGTTTCCAATTTATTCAACACGGTTGGAAATTCTATCGTGTGCCGCGGAAAATAAGCCTATCACTGAACAGCAGTTAAATAGGCTTGGATGTCTTGGTTCGTATAGCTATGACTTAGATTACGATCACAACGGAATATATCTCCGCAATACAGCCGCCCATTCTGTCATGGGGCTGCTAATCATAGAAAACGTAGAAGCAACCAAACTTGTCAAGCGTGCAAGTGAACTGGCAAAAGGCCGGTCCAGCGACTTGTTCGCAAGCAATCGTCAAAAGCTCTGGAGTCAGATGCGACTCCGCACGTCAGAGGCCGACAAACTGGTGTTGATTGCTGCAAATGCTGCGAGGAACATAAAAGAGTTGCGCGCAGCTTCGTCCGAAAAACTGGAGGCAATCATTAACTTGTCTCGGCTCATTTTGCCAGTCAGCCGGGACGATGCCGAGTTACTATTTAATGATGCCCTAAACATCGCAAAGGAGATCGACCGGGAAGCTATAGATCAGATCGATTTCGTATCGGTTCTTGCCAAAAGAGCCAGTATTTTGGAGAAAAGTGATCGTAGGACGATAGCTGCTGACATCTTTGCGTTTGTCTCAGGCGCTGCTGAGCGCCTTTCCGATCATGATGAATTTCCTTGGGGAGCAGCCGTACGCGCCCTTACTTATGTCGATGACACAACCGCACTAGCCGCGATTAGTCGATGGGCGGACAATGGCACCATAACTCTCAATGATACGCTTGACCGGTTTCTCCTGACGGCTTTACATCGAGGTATAGCTGATCCTGAAATCTCAACATCTCTGTCTGTACTGATAGGTGGTTCAGATGGCAAACTTCGAAAAGAACTTGTATCCCAAGTAACGGCGGACCCACAAAAATACAAAGCTGTTATCGAAGAGTTGGCAAAAGAAACTCTTCTGCTCTCCCCCCAGAATGAACGGCTTCCATTAGGGAGAGAGATCGTCGACCGAATTCCCCAGAACGACTATCAGGAAGGGCCATGGCTCGTGAGTCTCAGGCAAACGGTTACATTTTTGATGCATGCCAGGGATAAAAAACCTGACAAGGAAACAACTGCCCGCCGGAATCAGCTGCCACAACATGCTAGCAACAATGATACTCCTAAAAAGTTTGAGTTTGATCCACAAGGAAAATCATTCACAACTCCCGAATCAATTGCGGAAGTGCTGGAAGCGGCAAAATCCTCCGGCCTAGCACACAATGACAGTGATCTTCTCAAGAAAATGAAGGAGGCGTCTTCCAACCCCAGAGACAAAGTTCCGTTCCTAAACGCACTCGCTGAGATCCCCGAGGGCTCGGTATGGGGCACGCTTCGCATTAAAATTATTAATGAAACACTAGCCAAATGGAAAGGCACCCCGGCAGTTGACAATTGGTGCAAAGAGTCGCTCCCGTCGATTCTGGCCACATATTTCTATGATGCAACACTGTGGCTCAAGGAAGGACAATCCGTTTTGCATCAACTCCTGGATTGCACTGAGTCAGATGCCAATGGCCGCCTCCAGATCATTCTCGAAGGTGTCGCACAAGTCGGTGAGACGCTGAATAGCCGTACCTTATTCGCCATTGCCGAGGAAATCGCAAACGCCCTTGATGCCGATGAAGCGAGCGCACAACTACTTTGGTACACACAACGCCTTCGCGACCGTCTCCCGGCTGAAGACCAATCCATGCACTCTATCTCTGAGATTCCAAACGACAAAATTGAAGCGATTGCCCGATTCCTATTTGCACTAATGAGTGATATTGACACGCGAGTCCGATGGAAAGCAGCCCACTCTCTACGCCGACTGGCTAAACTCGGCTGTTTCAATATTGTTAAGGCAACGGTTTCACAATCTAGCAGGGGCAAAGACGATGCTTTCCGCGATCCTACCGGACCTTTCTACTTCCTAGCAGCCAAACTCTGGCTGATGATCTCGCTGTATCGGATCAGCGTTGAAACGCCTGAAGCACTGAGCTCCTGCAAACCCCAGGTTATTGACCATGCTATCTCACCCGAATTACCACATGTCGGGATTCGGGAATACGCGAAACGAGCTCTGCTTCAACTGGTATCCGCAGGAGTAATTACCCTAACCTCTTCCGAAAACACCCTACTTGATCAAGTCAACACCGCTGTAATTGGCCAGAAAACCGGGGAGAAAGACACGTACCGCTCACCCGAAAAAACGCAAAAAGGCGAGCGCCGGTTTGAGTTTGATCAGATGGACACAATACGCTACTGGTATGAAGACATCCTGCACATTTTTCCCACGGTATCCCAAGACCAAGTTCTTGAAATCGCTGAGCAGTGGATTCTTGACAGATGGGGCGCTGATCCGAACGCCAGATGGTGGGACAACGAACCCAGAAAACGGCGTTACGATGAGAGGCATTACGGGTTATGGTCGAACAGCCATGGCTCTCTTCCAACGATCGAGCGATACGGTACACACCTTGAGTGGAATGCAATGTACTGCGTTGTGGGCGAACTACTGATGACTCACCCTGTTTCTAAGGAAGACGAGTACTACTTTGGAAGTTTCGAATATTGGCTTGGAAGAGTCCTTCCCACTGAAACATCTACTTGGCTCTCCGACAATCGCGGCCCAACACCTCTCGAAGCTAGGGTGTGGAAGGAAGATCCACGAACTGATAGAGGCTGGCTCAATAATACACGCCGTGATGAATTCTTGGCTGAGGTTGGCATACGCACGCCATTTCGCGAGGGCTGGATCGTAGTGGATGGCTATTACACCTCACATTTCACCAAACGGGAGGCGAATATTAGCGTCAGCACAGCGCTTGTGTCACCTGAGACGGCTCCTGCGCTTGTTCGCGCGCTTCAACCAGAAAATGATCCAGGGCATTTCTACATACCGAAAGAAGATAATGAATTGCAAATCGATGCGCCACCATACCGTCTTCTTGGTTGGCTTGCGCATATTGAAGGTGATATGCGCTTCGATGAGAACGATCCTTTAAGATATGAGGTCGGCCAAGTACGGATCAAACCAGGAAGTAAACTGACAGAGGCGCTTGGACTAGTTCAGGAGGCCGGCAGTCAACGCACCTGGGTTTGTAACGATACTGGGGAAGCTGCTTTTATTTATGAAGCATGGTGTGACGAGCCATCTCCAGAAAATAACTACCATGTTCGGAGAATTCGCTCAGATGGCTATAGGTTATGGGCAAGAGCGGACATGGTGCAGTCTTTCCTCACAAATGAAGGATTCGACTTGATCTGTAAGGTCCAGATTGATCGCTGCCTTCGAAACGAATATGGTGGATTATATGAAGCGGACACAAAAAGGAAAACACACGATAAAACTCTCCACCTCCGGGCAGACGGCTCTGTTGCAGGATCCAAAAAACGTACTGAATCTTGGACGGGCGTTAGTAAAAGAACTAGATCTTAATCCAGGCATAGATACATTGAGCCACTGGATGGCTCACCACATCGCAGAATTGATTGAAGCTGCGGAAACTGCTGAAGCCGAAGACCGGCCAAATAAGCTAAAGCAGTGCGCCGATACTATTCTCAAAATATGGGAACATCGTAATCAGTTACCTAATGGTAAGCGCCCGTTCCAGGATTTTGACCCAATCTTTAGAGCGCTTGAGAGTCTTGATCCCACCGACAAAACCCCTAGATATTTTCGTTCAATGAGAATGGCGGTCGAAAAAACCGAACAGAACACAGAAACGAAGAAATGGATCGAAATTGCAGATGGCTTGGATTATTCAGCGAAAACTCTAATTCGTTATTGTTTAGCACAAGCTTCTCAGACAGCCTTAGACAAATCAGAGGAATGGGTCGCACTTGCCGAAAACGCTGAATTGGAGGATGACTTTGATCTTCCGGTTATTCGTTTCATTAATGAAGAAAGTAATCTTTTGAATACAGACGAACCCGATGATAGCGAACGAAAACTACTTGAAGACCGAATTGAGCGACTAGAAGGCTTCAAAGAAATGGCAGAGTCTTTTGCATCACTCCTGCGGCAACAACTCAAACAGGCAGATGCTCCCAAGGGAAATTCATAGGTTATTTTGAGACCTCTAATGTCTCCTAAACATTTACTGCACGCTTTGATTGCACGTTCGAGTTTTTGTTTGCTGAACATAGCAGGCCTTGCTGTGTACCTACATACAGTTTAGCTAGGTTATGCGGCGCTACTATCGAAGATCAGATTGCAGTGAATGGCAGCTTTTAGTGTTGATTGTTTTTTGTGCAGAAACTTCTGAGTGGCGGCTGTGGGCACGTTTGTGCCCCACTCAGTGAAATATCATCGCAATCGGCGACAGTCGGTAGAGTAAAGATGTGGCGCGGTGGCCTAAGGTAAAGCTTATCTGTTTCCGCCCCTTTCGTCTGGCGGTGCCTAAATAGCCGTACCATCACTCCGTTTCCACATCCTCCTCATCGAACCGGACATGCAGATTTCCCGCATCCGGCTCTCGGACAAGACAGCATGCCTTTGCACACGAAAGGTCACCAGCAGTTCATCCAATCCACAGCACAGGGTCGTGTACCCCGGCGTGCAACGACTGAGTGTTCTGCACATAACCGCCAATGTCACCACCTGGGTAATCATTGACTTCCCGGATCGCAATCCGGGTTCTTCCTTCACTTCAGCATGTGGCACCTTCCGCAGCGCCCGCACACATAACAGGAGTTTCCTAGGGTTGCCCCAATCTCCCGTGCTTTGCTACTTTCAGCGCCCGACTTGAACTAAGGCCCCTTTCCTCCACCGGCATTACCCGGCTTCCCCGGTACTACGGGCCTTTCCGCCACCCCATAGCGCCCTTTCTGACCGTCACCGGCCTCAGGTTGATCGTCACTACCGACCACGCTATCGGGCTTCCCGTGTTGCGTGCGTTTCCCTCTTGTGTACATGCTGTCGCCACTACCCCGGCGCAGTGACTGAGGGCTCTGCTTTGCTCTATTCCCTCTGTCATATCAGCCTTCCCCGAAATGGCGGTCGGGTCGGCCTGCGCAACGGCCTTTTCGAGGCTTGCTCAGCGTTCACTCACGTTACGGCCTGCACACACGCTGAATCACCTTTAGTGATCCGTTACATCGAAGGCTTCAGCCACTTCGTTACCTCCATGACTGCTCCGATTGCTTCCGGCTGGAGCAAAATTGCCGGGTGGGATTTGCACCCACTGAGAAACGCCGCCTTTGCACGGCGCACGCCATGAGCGGCCTTTTAGGGTATTTCTAGTTCACTAAAATTATAGTTGTTTGTCTTTGGTGACTGAAGCGCCGAAGCATCAGAAGCAGACATTTAGCACCCTTCTCGGCCTTTTACATATTGGCACTTTTTCAGCTCCTGAGTTGTAAGGAGGTGTCCACTAAACCGGGGGAAGTTTAAAGTCCCTCACTAGCCAATTGTTATGCCTGTATTTTCCCACCCACCTAACAGCAGTCCCAATAGAAGTAGGCCTTTTCTAGTTTATTTGCTTCCAAGTCACCTGGATTTATAAAAATATGGCCAACACCGCTATCACCAAACATTATGTAATCATCTACATCGATTTGCAGAATTTGCACATCATCTTTTTTTCCGGCTTCGTAATCCCTTGGGTCACTCTGGGTAAAATCAGCATACCCACCAATCTTGTGACCGGCGCTTGAAAAATAGTTATCGAAGTCTTCTTTAGCATCTTCAGGTAAGCTGTCTTCAA
>Ga0316204_10011617_pt1 | contig 10977 bp, 11 predicted proteins | sample 6monrhotite_MG_2_FD_205661 | JGI IMG/M metagenome (GOLD analysis project Ga0316204, IMG submission 205661) | Microbial mat bacterial communities from mineral coupon in-situ incubated in ocean water Damariscotta River, Maine, United States -... | ecosystem: Environmental > Aquatic > Marine >...
TCAAACTAATGAGAACTCTCAACAATACAGCTTCGACTGGATCAGTAATGCCTTTTAGATTACCTGATAACCACCATCGACCGGTAATAACATTATGGATTTGATCTCACGAATTAACAAAAATTTTCAGGACAGCATCAGCACCAAGCAACTGGCAGCAGAGCTCCTGGCCGAGCCGATCAGCCGTGGCGCCCAGATGATCACCCATTGCTTTCTCAATGGTGGCAAAGTACTGTCTTGCGGCAATGGCGGCTCAGCCGGCGATGCCCAGCACTTCTCTTCTGAGATGCTGAACAGGTTCGAGATGGAAAGGCCCGGTCTACCTGCCGTAGCTCTCACTACAGACAGCTCTACGGTGACATCGATTGCTAACGACTATAGCTATAGCGAGATATTCTCCAAGCAGGTACGGGCACTCGGGCAGCCTGGAGATATCCTGCTCGCCATCAGCACAAGCGGTAACTCAAAAAATGTGAACAGGGCGATCGATGCCGCACATGAAAAAGAGATGACGGTTATCGCACTCGATGGAAAATCCGGCGGCAAGATGGCAGAACGCCTGTCATTGAATGATGTCGAGATACGGGTACCTTCAGACTCAACCGCACGAATACAGGAAGTACACTTACTGGCTATCCACTGCCTGTGTGATCTGGTCGACCACCAGCTGCTCGGTGCTTAAAAGGGATTGCCCGCTGAGCAGGCAGTAGATATCTAATTCAACCCTGGTTCAATTCAGGCGGGCGCTAGATCTAACTTGTGGCTAAACTTTACCCCTGAAATACCACCTGAAACGCGGCTTATTTAACGACACGCAAGGAAGGACGTTTAGGTTTATCCGGACCAGGACCCGGATCCGGGTCATCTCCATCCGTTTCATCAGCAGAGACTGCTCCATCATCCTCGGAGAACATCATACCCTGCCCATTTTCCTTGGCGTAGATAGCCAGTACTGCATCTATCGGGATGATGATACTTCTTGAACTACCTGAAAAACGTGCACTGAAAGTAACCTCATCGTCACCTAAAACAAGGCCGCTTACCGCCATGGGGGCGATGTTTAAAATAATCTTTCCATTCTGCACATGCTCAGCTGGCACCTGCACACCCTCGACGGACACATCGACCAGAAGATGCGGCGTCATGCCATTATCAGATATCCACTGAAAGATGGCACGGACCAGGTAAGGACGACTCGATGTCATTTTCATATTAAAATGATCACAGTGAAAAGATGACTCCCGGTATATTTCGCCTGCTGTAAAAATATAACAGTCTCAGATTATACCAGAGAGGCCGAATCAAAGACGCAGTTCGCGCTCCGACTCTGTCAGACTGAGCTTGAATCCATCGCGTTCGAATACACGCTCTCCATATGCGGTAACAGAGCTCGCCTCTTTAGGCAGCTCTATACCATAGTGGCGCAGACGCCATAATATCGGCGCGATGCTGGCATCCACCAGTGTATATTCTTCACTGAGGAAGAATGGCATAACATTGAAAACTTCGGCGACTGAAGCGATACTCTCACATAGATCCTTTTTCGCTTTAGCGACGGCCTTCTCACCTTTGGTCTCGATGATATCGACCAGAGGATACCAGTCATGCTCCACCTGGAACAGGGCCAGGCGCGTCTGTGCACGTTGCACAGGGCCTACCGGCATCAGCGGCGGATGCGGAAAACGTTCTTCCAGGTATTCCATGATTACGCGAGAGTTATATAACACCAGATCGCGATCGACTAATGTAGGCAGGCTGCCATAAGGATTTAAATCGATTAAATCTTCAGGCATTTTCTTGGGATCCACTTGAATAACTTCATGGACAATATCTTTTTCGTTCAAAACGATACGCGTGCGATGACACTCTATTGACGTTGCCGTTGTATATAAATTCATAGGTTTTCCAATCGGAGGGCGTTATTAATTAAAGGCCTAGTAAAAACGATTTTAGAGATCGCTTCGAGAAAAAGTCAACGGTACCGGATACACGTAATACGCATATCCGGCAGCGCTGATCGATTCTTAGTGTACGTCTTTCCAGTACTCTTTCTTCAGTGCATAAGCAAAACCGAAGAACACGACCAGGAACAGTAATACTTTCCAGCCCAGGCTACGGCGTTCGACCTGAACAGGCTCTGCCAGGTAGACCATAAAGTTGGTCAGGTCACCGAGGAACATGTCATATTCAACACGGCTCAATGTACCCGCCTGAACACTCTCAAATCCTTTCAGTTCTTCAACCTCAACATCACCGTGCATGGTCGTCTCATAGACTGGCTCCTGCAGACCCTGTAGCGACCATAGCACATGAGGCATACCGACGTCAGGGAACACGGTATTGTTAAAGCCGGTCGGACGATATGGATCAACATAGAAGCTGCGAAGATAACTATAGACCCAGTCAGCACCACGTGCACGAGCCGTTAATGACAGGTCAGGAACAGCCGTACCGAATGCATTTTTTGCATAGTCAGAAGTCATCGACACTTTCATCAGCTCACCGATCTTGGTCGGGTCGCCTTTTTTGCCACGGGTGTGGATCATCATCTCACGCACGTCTTCCTCAGACATTTCCAGGTCTTTGGCGATACGGTTAAAACGCATGTATGACGCTGCGTGACAGCTGTAGCAGTAATCGGCGAAAGCTTTAGCGCCACGGCGCAGAGACTCCTTGTCATTGATGTCGATAGGCGCTTCGTAAAGGTGCGCCCCACCCGATGCCATGGCCATTACCGGCATCATCAATGCAGCCGCTAATAATAATGTTGTTATCTTTTTTAAAGTAGCATTTTTCATGATGTCACCCTATCTGGAACAGGCTTAGTGCTTTCATTTTTAGATGTGACAAATAACACAACAAAAAAAGCAAAATAGAAGAATGAGAACAACTGAGACATGAGTGTAAGTGTCGGTGTTGCAGGCTGCATTGCCAACCAGCCAAGAACAACGAAACTGATAACAAACATAGCCAGGTTCGCTTTGTAGATACCTGAACGATAGCGCACTGATTTGACCTTACAGCGATCGATCCATGGCATGAAGAACAGCAGGGCGATCGCAGCAAACATCGCGCCAACGCCCATCAGTTTATCAGGCACCGCACGCAGGATGGCGTAGAACGGTGTGAAGTACCATACCGGAGCGATATGCTCAGGCGTCTTCAGCGGATCAGAGGCGATGAAATTAGCATGTTCCAGCAGGTAGCCACCGCCATCAGGGAAGTAGAAAAGAACGATGCTGAAGAAGAACAGGAACACCACCACGCCTACGATGTCTTTGACTGTGTAGTATGGGTGGAATGGAATACCGTCCAGAGGGATGTGTGTTTCTGGATCTTTGTTCTTCTTGATCTCGACGCCGTCCGGGTTGTTAGAACCCACTTCATGCAATGCGATGATGTGAGCGATAACCAGGAAGACCAGAACAAATGGCAGAGCGATTACGTGCAGAGCGAAGAAACGGTTCAGCGTAGCATCACCGATGACGAAGTCACCACGTATCCACAGTGTCAGATCATCACCGATAACCGGGATAGCGCCGAACAGTGAAATGATTACCTGTGCACCCCAGTAAGACATCTGTCCCCATGGCAGCAGATAACCCATGAAAGCTTCGGCCATCAGCGCCAGGTAGATGAACATACCGAACAGCCAGATAAGTTCGCGAGGCTGCTTGTATGAACCATACAACAGGCCGCGCAACATATGCAGGTAGACTACGACGAAGAACGCTGTCGCACCGGTAGAGTGTATATAACGGATCAGCCAGCCATAAGGCACATCACGCATGATGTATTCAACAGAAGCAAATGCTGTTGCGCCATCAGGCTTGTAATGCATGGTCAGGAAGATACCTGATACGATCTGTATCACCAGTACCAGCAGCGCCAGTGAACCGAAGAAATACCAGAAATTGAAATTTTTTGGTGTGTAATACTCAGCTAAATGCTCGTTCCACATCTTTGTCAGCGGGAAACGATCATCAATCCATCCGATTAACTTATCCATTATGCAGCCTCCCCATCTTCACCGATAACGATGACGTTATCGCTTAAATATTTATGTGGCGGTACCACCAGGTTAGTCGGCGCAGGCACGCCCTGGTAGACACGGCCAGCAAGGTCAAATTTAGAACTATGGCAAGGACAGAAGAATCCGCCTAACCAGTCAGCGCCCAGATCAGCAGGCCCGATTTCCGGACGAAATGTCGGTGAACAGCCCAGATGCGTACAGATACCTACCAGAATAAGGATCTCTGGTTTGATAGAACGGTTTGCGTTCTGTGCATAGGCTGGCTGCTGATCGACATTCGCTGAAGCCGGATCACGAAGATTTGAGTCAAGTGACGTCAGCTCAGACAGCGTCTTCTCAGAACGTTTGACGACCCAGACTGGCTTGCTCTGCCATTCGACGACCATCATGCGCCCTTCTTCGAGCTTGCTGATATCAACTTCTACGGGAGCGCCCGCATTTTTTGCTCTTTCGCTTGGCATCCATGAGGATACAAATGGAACTGCTACAAAACCGGCACCGACTGCTGCAACCACGGAAGTGGATGTGACCAGAAAGCGGCGACGGCCTGTATCTACATTGTCAGTAGACATATTGGATATCTCCAAATATTAAATAAAAATTCGTTTTGCTTCTGTCAGTTTGCCCTCGGTGAATCTAGGGGGGGGAAACAGACAACTAAAAATAGCGGGTGTGTAAAAAATAATGCATCATGTAAACCCGCGATGCCGTACAACCAATATTTATGCTTAACTACGGCATGTCTCTATAAAAACTAGATACAAATACCTACCAGGCACCTGTTTAACACCCTGCAGCGCTCGCTGGACTCAATCACCTGTTGAGTGGTTTCGTGACAAGCAATGTAATTCCGCACGAAATATAAGGGCGCACCGGTTGCAAACGGCGCATAGGATAGCGTAAATTAGCATTTTAGCCAAGTTTAATATAACAATCTCATTAAAAACAAAGAGATACAAAAACCCATGCGCAAGCAAAAGCATCCTTTTTCATATTTTTTCAGCTGGTTGCTGATCGGCAGCATAATTGGCGTCGCTTTATTACTGATTCGCGGCGATATCAGTATCAATGTAAATAACACTGAAACCGACAATCAGGTAACACCAGAAATACAGCCGGTAACCCAGGATCATCATCGCGGTTTTGCCGATGCAGTGATGAAAGCCACACCTGCTGTCGTCAGTATTCAGACGATCAGCTGGATACTGACCAGCCAGGACGAGCCGGACAATGAAAAAATAATCGATCGCTTCCTCGGTAAAAATTCACCACACCGGCCCAGACACCAGGCCGAGACCGGTGCCGGTTCTGGCGTCATCATCAAGCCTGATGGTCATATCCTGACCAATTACCACGTCATCGAAAATAAAGATGAGATCCGTGTTCGCCTGCATGATGGCACAGTAGCCATTGCCAGGCTGATCGGCACCGACCCGGATACTGATCTGGCCATCCTGAAAGTCGATATAAACAACCTGCCTGCACTGAGTATCGCGGACATCGACAAGATCAGAGTCGGTGACATCGTGCTGGCCATAGGCGATCCATTTGCCATCGGCCAGACGGTCACCCAGGGCATCATCAGTGCCACAGGCAGGACCCGGGTTTCACAGAATACATATGAAAACTTTATCCAGACAGATGCCGCCGTTAACCCGGGGAATTCAGGCGGCGCACTGATAAATACCAAAGGTGAGATCGTTGGCATCAATTCAAATATTTATTCGAGTTCGGGTAACTTTCAGGGTATCAGTTTTGCGATCCCTATCGACCTGGCACAACAGGTGGCCGATGAGATCATCGAGTATGGTTTTGTCGTCAGGGGCTGGTTAGGAGTGGAAGGCCAGGAACTTACTTACAGTATATTGCAGACCGTCAATTTAAATTCTATGCATGGCATATTGATTACCGCCGTCGATATCGACGGCCCAGGCGACAAAGCAGGCCTGGAGGTCGGCGACATCATCACCCGCATCAATCAGCAGGACATAATGAGCACTAATGACATATTAAATATGATCGCAGCAGGCAGACCGGGGGATGAGTTTATCATCGATGGAATCCGTCAACGTCAGAGTTTTACCACGACAGCGACACTGGGACAGCGGCCAATGATGAGTCGGTGATACGGCCACAATAAGCAAACAGAGCATCGTTATACAGCACTGTCATCTCAACCTGCGAGTCGAGATGACAATGCCCCGAGGTAAATCAAGAAAATAACGCCAGCTAGTCCTTCAGCGCAGAAGCAAGCGCTTCAACAAAGGCAGAATTTTCGCCCGGTCTACCTACGGTTACACGCAAACAATTCTTCAGCAGGCCTGCATCAGCTTTCATGTTTTTGATGAGCACACCAGATCGCCTGATACTTTCAAAGACCTCGGTTGCATTTTTATGCAAAACACGAAAAAGGACAAAATTTGCCTGGCTGGGAAAGACCTGCAAGCAGTCGAAACCATGCATTTTCTCTATCAGCAGCTCACGCTCATCACGGATTAATTTTGCCTGCTGATCCAGCTCATCGATATTCTCCAGGGCCAGTTCGGCGGCGACCTGCGTTAAAACATTTATGTTATAGGGGAGGCGTATCTTGTCGATCTCTTCGATGATGTCCGGCTGGCCGCATAATAGCCCGAGCCGAATACCGGCGAGACCCATCTTGGAAACGGTACGCATGACCAGCAGGTTATCGTAGTCATCCAGTCGCGACATGAAGCTGACCTGTGCAAATGGATGATAAGCCTCATCCAGCACCACCATGCCCGGCGCTATCGAAATGATCTCTTCTATCTGTTTTTCATCATAACAATTTGCCGAGGGGTTATTCGGGTATGCGATAAAGATAATCGCCGGCTGATGCTGCGCTATCGCCTCGCGCGTTGCTGCCATATCTATCGTAAAGTCTTGCTGTAGCGGCACGCCGACGTAATTGATACCGACAAAAGCCGATATCATCCGGTACATGACAAAACCCGGCTCGAAAGACATCAGAGAAATATCCGCATTATCAGCAACCGCCATCGCCAGCATCTGGATCAGCTCATCAGAGCCGTTGCCGAGCACGATAGACTTACCCTCCGGGACCGCCATCACCTCACGCAGCCGGCTTCTCAGCGCTGCCGCAGACGGGTCCGGGTATCGGTTTAGATCAGCCTGAGAAAGCCTGCTCTGCAGCTCTGCCAGCAAACCTGCAGACAGCTGGTAAGGATTCTCCATGGCATCGAGTTTTATCAGGCCACTGGCATCGGCGACATGATAAGCCGCGATTTTTTTGATCACCGGACGTATCCAGCGTAAGGATTTATCTAACACGTTTCTCTCGAATCAATAGGTTTTCTGGATGATACTCTGCCGATTATACGTTGTTGCAGCAGAAGAATAAAAAATTATATCTTGCCTTGAAAAGTAAAAAACCAGCTACAGATTAGCTGTAACAGCAAACAAATTTATAGAGGGCATCGATCATGAGCTTAAACAGAAACAATCCCTGGGACATTTTCAATTCACTGCAGCGTGAGCTGTACAACCCTGAACTCGATCAGCACAACAATAACGCCCGGGGCGAGAGAACGCTGGCCGAGAATACCAGCTGGGCGCCGTCTGTCGACATCAGTGAGAATGAAAAAGCATTTACACTGCACGCTGACATACCGGGGGTCAATCCAGATGAGATAGAGATCTCGATGGAGAAAGGCGTACTGACCATAAAAGGCGCAAGAAACAGCGAAAAAGTCGAAGAAGGTGACAGATACCGCCGCGTCGAGCGTCAGCGTGGCAGCTTCTCCCGCAGTTTTACCCTGCCAGACAGCGTCGACACGGATAACATCGAAGCCGCTTCTGCACACGGTGTATTGACCGTGACTATCCCGAAACAGGAAGTCGCAGTCTCACGCAGGATAGAGATCAAGCATTGATCCTGATCAGCATTCACCAGATCACAGGTGACCATTCAATCGGTCACCTGTGATTCATTTGCGATTACGGCCCTGCTGCATTTTTCAGGGCCTGCTTGTTCACCGACCTACTTCTTTATCCGGTATTCCGCAGAACGCGCGTGAGCGGTCAAGCCCTCACCATGGGCAAGCGTTGATGCGATCTCACCTAACACAGATGCGCCTTCAGCTGAACAATCGATAAGACTGGAGCGTTTCTGAAAATCGTATACACCAAGCGGTGATGAAAAACGCGCGGTACCTGATGTCGGTAATACGTGGTTAGGCCCGGCACAATAGTCACCTAATGCTTCTGCTGTATAACGACCCATGAAGATAGCACCGGCATGACGAATTTTTTTCGCCCACTGGTCCGCATCATCTACCGACAACTCAAGATGTTCCGGCGCGATGTGATTAGCCACTTCTATCGCCTGCTCCATATCGGCAACCGAGATAATGACAGCACGCTCTTGCAATGAAGTTCTGATGATGTCTTTACGAGGCATCTCTTCGAGTAATGACTCGATACTCTGCTTCACCTGTTCGATAAATGCCAGATCCGGGCACACCAGAATAGATTGCGCTTCCTCGTCATGTTCCGCCTGTGAGAACAGGTCCATAGCGATCCAGTCAGGGTCAGTCTTGCCATCGCAGACCACCAGGATTTCAGATGGACCCGCTATCATGTCGATACCGACGACACCAAAGACCATGCGTTTGGCGGTGGCGACGAAGGAGTTACCCGGCCCCGTGATCTTGTCGACTTTAGGTACAGTCTCGGTTCCATAGGCTAAGGCAGCGACCGCCTGTGCACCACCGAGGGTAAACACGCGATCGACACCAGAAATAGCAGCTGCGGCTAATACCAGGTCATTGGTTTCCCCGTCAGGTGTTGGTACCACCATGATCAGCTCCGGCACCCCGGCAACTTTTGCAGGAATGGCATTCATCAGAACTGAAGAAGGATACGCCGCTTTTCCGCCCGGCACATATAGCCCTACTCGATCCATCGCTGTTACCTGTTGCCCCAATACCGTACCGTCATCTTCGGTATACGACCAGGATTCCACTTTCTGATGTTCGGCATAATCACGAACGCGTTGTGCCGCTTTTTCCAGGGCTTCACGCTGGCCGGCCTCGATAGCAGACAGAGCCTGCTGCAATTGCTCGTTGCTGAGTTCGAAATCACTAGCGGCGTGAAAATCAGTGCGATCGAATCTATTGGTATATTCGATTACCGCAGCATCACCACGCTGCTTCACATCGGACAGGATATCAGCCACGATCTTAGCCACATCACCATCGATATTCGCTTCCCATGCGAGCAATTTATCAAGCTGCTGGTAAAAATCAGCGTCTGAATAATCTAATGTGGATATGTCTAACATTGTCGGTATCTCGGTATTCTGTCTTGTTATGTAAATCGATCTGGCTAAGAAGTTTTACTTTCATCTCGACCTTAGGAGATTTCCAGTGTCGAGCGGTAAGGATATACAGCTAATAATTTATGAAACAGCTGAACCGATCTGCTCGATGATAGCGCTGATCTTTTCATGCTTCATCTTCATCGCTGCCCTGTTCACGATCAGGCGAGAACTGATGTCTGCGATGTGATCAACTGGGGTAAGACCGTTGGCTTTCAGTGTATTACCGGTATCGACCACGTCAACGATCAGGTCTGACAGACCGACGATCGGCCCCAGCTCCATTGAACCATACAGTTTGATCAGTTCGATCTGCTCACCGCGTGACTCAAAAAACTGTTTTGCGACATTGGTAAATTTTGTTGCCACGCGCAGGCGGGTACTTATCTGCGGTTTTTTTTCCACCAGCCCTGCAGTCATCAATCTACATTTCGCGATCTTCAGATCGAGCGGCTCATACAGGCCTTCACCGCCATGCTCCATCAATACATCTTTACCGGCAACGCCGATATCTGCAGCGCCAAACTGTACATAGGTCGGCACATCGGTAGCACGGATAATGACCAGTTTCACATCATCATGATTGGTATCCAGGATCAGCTTACGGCTTTTTTCCGGGTCATCTGCAGGCACGATGTCCGCAGCTGCCAGTAATGGCAGAGTTTCTTTATATATCCGGCCTTTTGATAGAGCGATGGTAATCATAAACTTTTCTTTACGCATCTCAAGATGCTTCCTACTGCTATGGCCTACTGGTGCGTGCGTCGTATTTTAGCACCTAACAGCGCCAGTTTTTCTTCGATATTTTCGTAACCACGGTCTATATGGTAGATACGCTGAACTTCGGTTTCCCCTTTGGCAACTAGCCCGGCGATGATCAGGCTGGCCGAAGCACGCAGGTCTGTCGCCATGACCGGCGCTGAAGTAAGCGTATCAACACCTCGGATGATGGCCGTATTTCCTTCAACCTCGATATCAGCTCCCATGCGTTTAAGTTCCTGCACATGCATGAAGCGATTCTCAAATACGGTCTCGACGACCGTCGCGGTGCCATCTGCGATGGTATTGAGCGCTGCAAACTGCGCCTGCATATCTGTCGGGAAAGCCGGGTATGGTGCAGTGCGTATATTCACCGACTTCGGACGTTTGCCTTCCATATCCAGAGATATCCAGTCTTCACCAACCTCGATCCTGGCACCGGCTTCGCGAAGCTTATCGATGACTGCATCAAGCAGTTCAGGAGCGGTATCTTTGACCTTGATCTTACCGCCGGTGATCGCCGCAGCCACCAGGAAGGTTCCGGTTTCGATGCGGTCAGGCAACACGCGGTAGCGGGTACCGTGTAACTTTTCTACGCCTTCGATGGTAATGGTATCAGTACCGGCACCCGACACCTTACCACCCATGGCATTGATGAAATTAGCCAGATCGACGACTTCAGGTTCACGTGCAGCATTTTCTATTACCGTGATGCCGTCGGCCAGTGCCGCCGCCATCATCAGATTCTCTGTACCGGTAACGGTGACGATGTCCATCACCAGGCGCGCACCCTTGAGGCGGCTGGCTTTAGCGTGGATATAACCGT
>Ga0316204_10011618_pt1 | contig 10975 bp, 9 predicted proteins | sample 6monrhotite_MG_2_FD_205661 | JGI IMG/M metagenome (GOLD analysis project Ga0316204, IMG submission 205661) | Microbial mat bacterial communities from mineral coupon in-situ incubated in ocean water Damariscotta River, Maine, United States -... | ecosystem: Environmental > Aquatic > Marine >...
CCTTGAGCCAAAAGAAATTGATATGAGGTCTGAAGTGAGGTGCTGGAAAAGAAAACGGGCAGTCGCATCTGAATGCGAACTGCCCGTTTTAGGTCCGACCCAATAGGGTCTTCTCTTATAAACACCACCGAAAAGCACAATGCTTTCAAGTGATTATGGTCGGGGCGGCGAGATTCGAACTCACGACCCCCTGTACCCAAAACAGGTGCGCTACCAGACTGCGCCACGCCCCGGACCGTGCGCTGTTCCTAACGCCAGTGGATTGATTTGAAAACCCCTAACAAGGCCAAATTGGTGCAGTTTTTGAAAAAACTTTGTGGCGCATCTCGGTGCCGATCGAAATTCCATATCTAGCGGCCAAACCACCGTTGATTTCGAGCACAGCAAAGACGTTACTGCCGCCCGGCAGCGGCGTCAGATCACCGGGAACCGCATCCGCCTGCACCCGAATGACTCGGCCGGTCTGATCGAGAAAAATGATATCAAGTGGAATGAGGGTATTCTTCATCCAAAAAGCCACGCGCTGCGGCTTTGAATAGACAAAAAGCATACCCGCGCCCCGCGCCATGCTTTCGCGGAACATCAGCCCCTGGGCGCGTTCGGCTTCGTCATCAGCAATTTCAACGGAAAAGGATGTTTGCCCCCAGCTGCCACGCAGCTCCACCCGATCGGGACGACAGTCCGCTGCGAGAACTGGGGCAGAAAGGCCCAGGCCACAGATAAGGGCCAAGGCCGGTGCGGCGAGAGAGGCTCTCAACCGCGCCATGAGATCAGCTGTCCTGACTATTTTCAAGCAGGGCCGCTTCCCATGCTTGAACTTCGGCAGCCATTTGACCGCGTTTGCCGTCAATCACCCGCACGGCCAGCGCTTCGCCAGGCTGTAGATCCGCCAGGCCAGATTGGCGCAGCACCTCTACATGCAGAAAGACATCTTCGCTGCGGCCAAAGATATTGGCGAAACCAAATCCCTTGCCCTTGTTGAACCACTTCACCCGTGCGGGCACCAGCGGTTTGGAGGTCAAATCACAAAGGTCAAAATCGGCAAAATCGCTCAGAACCGGAGACTCCTCGCGCTCCGGCGGATGGATTGCCAGGACTTCGACCGCCTGTACCCCCCGATCGGTGCGATGGGTCACTATTTCGACACGGGTACCATCTGCAACGGAACTCTGTCCGAAATTACGAAGTACATTTACGTGCAACAAAATATCAGGGCCGCCCAGATCGGACACAACAAAACCAAATCCCTTGGTGGGATCAAACCATTTAACGAGGCCTTGGATTTGCTGCAGGCTGCTCAGATCTTCTGCCACTTATCTCATCCACTGCGTATTTTTCATTTTGGTAGTGACGTGATGCGCGATTTCACTGCCTAATTTCAAGCAAAAACCCTCCCATTTGTTAGGAAAGTGCTATTTTCCTTGATAAACCTTAAGGATTAAGTCGCGAAACAGACCATTTGTCCTGTTCGGCATCATAAATCCAAGTAAAACGGTCGTGTAAACGAAAGGCCCCATCTGCCCAAAACTCAATTTCGACAGGTGAAATTCGATACCCACCCCAAAACGGCGGTCTTGGGGGATTCGGCCCCTTGGTGGCTGTCACCTTCGCCACCTCAGCCATCAGGCTGGCACGGCTGTCCAGCGGCCGGGACTGTTTTGAGGCCCAGGCGCCAAGGCGGCTTTTGAGCGAGCGAGAGGCATAATATTCATCCGCCTTTGGCCCCTCCTCGCGGCTGATATTGCCACGCACGCGGATTTGCCGCCGCAGGGATTTCCAATGCATGACAAAGGAGGCCTTGCCAGCCTGGTCCAGCTCCTGGGCCTTGGCGCTTTCGTAATTTGTATAAAAGACAAAGGCGTCCGCCTCGATCTCTTTCAGCAAGACCATGCGCGAATTGGGCAACCCATTGGAATCAACCGTCGCCAACGCAATCGCATTGGGATCATTGATTTCGGTCTTTTCCGCCTCTGTCAGCCAGGTGCGGGCAATTTCAAATGGGTCATCGCCGGCAAAGATCCCTGCACGTTCGCTCATAAGAGCCTCCTGTCTGTTTTCGTCGGTACACTAGGCAGCACCTTTCAGAACAGCAAGGGCTGCGCGACCCGGATCTGGCCTGGACAGCCACTGGGTCAGTTGCAGGAACAATCAAGGTGGCCCCTTGAAGCAGGCGCACCAACATATTAAACGTGTTTAACTTTACGGAACACAGGCGGAGAACCTGAATGTCTAATCAACTGCTGACCGGCAAGCGCGGTCTGATCATGGGCCTGGCCAATGACAAATCGATTGCCTGGGGAATAGCCAAAGCCTGTGCCGATGCGGGTGCTGAGCTGGCCTTTTCCTTTCAGGGCGACGCTCTGAAAAAACGCGTCGTACCGCTGGCCGAACAGCTGGGGAGCGATATCGTTCTGCCCTGCGATGTTTCGGACGAAGCCTCGATGGATGCGCTGTTTGCCTCCTTGGAGGAAAAATGGGGTAAGCTGGACTTTGTGGTTCATGCCATCGGTTTCTCTGACAAGAGCGAGCTGCGCGGCCGCTACGTCGACACCAGCCGCGACAATTTCCAGATGACCATGGATATTTCGGTCTATTCCTTTACCGCCATCGCCAAACGCGCGGAAAAGATGATGGCTGAGGGCGGCTCGATGCTGACGCTCACCTATTATGGCGCCGAGCAGGTGATGCCGCACTATAATGTCATGGGTGTTGCCAAGGCCGCGCTAGAAGCCTCCGTCAAGTATCTGGCCGAAGATCTGGGCAAAGACGGCATTCGCGTCAACGCCATCTCGGCTGGTCCGATCAAAACCCTGGCCGCCTCGGGAATTGGTGATTTCCGCTACATCATGAAGTGGAACGAATACAACTCGCCGCTGCGTCGCAATGTGACCACGGATGATGTGGGCAAATCGGCCCTGTACCTGCTGTCTGATCTCAGCTCCGGCGTGACCGGTGAGAACCTGCACGTGGATGCGGGCTACCACGTGGTTGGCATGAAAGCTGTCGACGCGCCTGACATTACAAAATAACCTCTGCTAGATACCCCTCCTGTTCACCCTGCCCCCATTTCCTTCACGGGGCGGAGTGATCAGGAGGCACCACCTTTGACTAGACTGCTTTTTTGATCACTGCGCCCATAGGCTTCCTTCGCGAAGCTCGGCCAGGATCGGATCAGCACCCCCACGCAGCCACTGCCGGAGCCATAAAGATGACAGACCGCCTGCCGCATGAAAAAGGCTTTCATATCAGCTGGGACCAGATCCACCGAGACAGCCGGGCGCTGGCCTGGCGTTTGGATGGACAGGGGCCCGACAATAATGCCTGGCGCGCCGTGGTGGCAATCACCCGTGGCGGCATGGCCCCTGCAATGATCATCGCCCGCGAGCTGGACATCCGCACGGTCGATACCATCAGCGTGAAATCCTATCATTCCGGCGGCGGCAAGGCCGATCAACAGCGCGAAGCCGAAGTGCTGAAAAGTCCCGACCCCGCACTGATGGGCGATGGCGAAGGTATTCTGATCATCGACGATCTGGTGGACAGCGGCAAAACTCTGGAACTGGTGCGGGCCATGTACCCCAAGGCGCATGTTGCCACCGTCTATGCCAAACCCAAAGGCCGCCCCATGGTCGATACCTTTATCACCGAGGTCAGCCAAGACACCTGGATCTTTTTCCCCTGGGATATGGCGCTGCAATATGTCGAGCCCTATCGCGGCACCTAAAGAGACGCCGCAGATTAGAGGCAAACGCCTCTCTTGATTTGATAAAACCAGCGCGCCCCTTGGGGCGCGTTTTTCTGTGCACCTCTTTTTCTGGCAAAAGGATTTTGCCCAAAACAGAGTGATTGCCATCGCCCGCCCAAGCCCCTACCAATTCTGAACCAGAAATTCCCTTGAACAGGAGCGGGCATGACCAAGTCGCGCACAGAGGCCACCTTTCTTTCGCCAATTGTCGAATCCCGTCGCTGGGTCGAAGGTGTCACTTTTCCCAGCCAGCGCCCTTTGCTCAACGTCAGCCAGGCCGCCCCGGCGGATCCGCCGCCACTGGGTCTGCGCCAGGCGCTGGCAGAGGCGGCGCTGAACCAGGATGACGCCCATCTTTATGGGGCGGTGCTGGGGCGCGACGGGTTGCGTCAGGCGCTCGCAGACCAGATGAGCAGCCATTACGCGGCTGACATCTCCCCCGCTCAGGTTGGGATCACCTCGGGCTGCAACCAGGCCTTTGCCGCCACGATTGCATCGCTTTGCGGCGAAGGGGATGAGGTAATCATTCCGGTGCCCTGGTACTTTAACCACAAAATGTGGCTCGATCTCAGCGGCGTCACCGCCCGCCCGCTGCAGGTTGGCGATGATATGCTGCCAAATCTCGACGCCGCGCAGGCGCTGATCACAACACGGACCAAGGCCATCGTGCTGGTGACCCCCAACAATCCCACCGGCGTGGAATATCCCGCCGGCCTGCTGCGCGCCTATTTTGATCTGGCCAAATCCCACGGGCTTACTCTGATCGTGGACGAAACCTACCGTGACTTTGACAGCCGCTCGGGGCCACCTCACGCGCTGTTTCAGGATCCGGATTGGGAGCAGACCTTGATCCATCTGTATTCCTTCTCCAAAGCCTACCGTCTGACCGGCCACCGGGTTGGCGCCATCGCCGCAGCGCCGCAGCGCCTGTTTGAGATGGAGAAGTTTCTCGACACCGTTACCATCTGCCCGTCGCAGCTGGGACAGATCGGCGCGCAATGGGGTATTCACAACTTACAAGACTGGCTGGCTGGGGAACGGGCTGAAATCCTGGCCCGCAAACAGGCCATCATCGACCACTTCCCCAGCCTGCAAGCCCAGGGGTGGAAGCTGTTGGGATGCGGCGCCTATTTTGCCTATGTTGAACATCCCTTTGAAGCCGCCGCCGAAGAGATTGCCAAAAAACTGGTCACCGATGCCTTGGTGCTGATGTTGCCCGGCACCATGTTTATGCCGGAAGGCAGCAAACCTGCCGCGCGTCAGTTCCGCATAGCCTTTGCCAATGTGGATGCCGACGGAATAGCCGAGCTGTTCTCGCGGTTGTGCAACTTCACCCCCTAGGAGGCCAGAGCAACCAGATCTGGCGGCATTTCTCCCAGCCATAGGCCCAGATCCCCGTCAAAGCGCCTTATTCAAGTGGTTGGGAGGCCGCTGGATCTTGCTCCCCTTGGGGTGGCAGCGTATGCAAGGTGCGAATTCTTTTGAAGAGGCAGCCCCCAGGCGAAAATCTCGCGGCGCCTTTCTGAACCGAAAACAACGAGGGCAGCATGGCCACAAGCATAAAAAAACTATCCAATACCTTTGTTTGGATCCTTATGGGCTTGCTGATTGTGGGCCTTGCCGGCTTTGGCGCGGTCAACTTTAGCAGCTCGATGTCCGCCATTGCCCTTGTTGGCGAGGAAGAGGTCTCCGTTGACGAATACCTGCGCGAGATGCAGCGCGAACAGCGTGCGCTGCAGGCCCAGGGCGGTCAGAGCCTGACCTTTGCCCAAATGGCGGCCTTTGGTCTGGACCAGGCGGTTCTGAGCCGCCTGATCTCCATCGCCTCCATCGATAACGAAGTCAAAAGCCTCGGCATTTCTGTTGGCGATGACAATCTGCGCCAAGAGCTGGCCGAAATCCCGGCCTTTCAGGACGCCAGCGGCAAATTCGACAGGCAGGCGTATAAATTTGCGCTGCAGAACGTCAACCTGACCGAAAGCGATTTTGAGGCCGATCTGCGCCGCGAATCCGCCCGGACCCTGGTGCAAGGTGCCATCGTGGTCGGTGCTAAAATGCCGAACACCATGACCAAAACCATGACCGATTACATCGGCGCGCGCCGCAGTTTCTCTTATGTGCCGTTTAGCCCGGATCAGATCGCCCTGATCCAGGTGGTGCCAGACGACGCGGAGCTCAAGGAATTTTATGACGCCAACACGGCGCAGTTCACCCTGCCCGAAACCAAACGCATCACCTATGCGCACCTCAGCCCTGACATGATCCTGGACACCGTCGAGGTCGCAGAAGAGGCCCTGCGCGCACTTTATGCCGAACGCAGCGATCAGTATCAGGTGGCCGAGCGTCGCCTGGTGGAACGTCTGGTTTTTGCCGATGAGGCCAGCGCCACCGCTGCCAAGGCACAGCTGGATGCCGCTGAGACAACCTTTGAAGCTCTGGTCGAGGCGCGCGGTCTGTCGCTGCAGGATATCGACCTTGGCGATGTAACACAGCCCGCCCTGGGCGCGGCAGGCGAAGCGGTGTTTGCCGCTGCGGTGCATGATGTCACCGGTCCGCTGCCTTCCGATCTTGGCCCTGCCCTGTACCGGATCAATGGGCGCCTTGAGGCCCAGCTCACCACCTTTGAGCAGGCCCTGCCTGATCTGCGCGACGAGCTGGCAGTGGATCGCGCCCGCCGCCTGATCGAGCAGCAGGCCGAAGACATCAACGATCTGCTTGCCGGCGGTGCAACGCTGGAAGATCTGGAAAATGAAAGCGAAATGGAAGTCGCCAGCCTGGGCTGGAGCGGCGACACAGGCGAAGGCATCACCGCCTATGAGGGCTTCCGTACCGCTGCCAGTGTGGTGACCCTGGAAGATTTCCCCTCGGCCGAATTCCTCGAGGATGGCAGCCTGTTTGCGCTGCGCCTTGATGAGATCCTGCCGGAACGCCCCGAAGCCTTTGAAGAGGCCAAACAAAAGGTACTGGCCGCCTGGGAAGCCGATCGCGTTGCGACGGCGCTGCAGGCACAGGCGGACGCCCTGCTGGCCGCCACCACTGAAACCGGCGATTTCCCCGAAGGCACCCAGGTCCAGACCGAAACCGGCCTCACCCGGACAGCTTACCTCGACAATACCCCAGCCGATATGATGAACCAGATCTTCGCCATGGCACCAGGGGATCTGAAAGTGATCAAAGGCGAGGCCAGCACCGTTGTGGTCCGTCTGGATGAGATCCTTGCCGCCGAGAACAACGAGGAGACGCAGCTCCTGGCCGAGGCGCTGGGCACCCAATTGGACCAGGCCGTCTCCGAGGCGCTGTTCTCTGCCTTTATCAGCGCCGCACAGCTTCGTGCAGCACCGCGCGTTGATCAACAGGCGCTCAACGCCGTTATGACGAACTATCAGTAAACAAGTGAGACCCGCCCAATGGCTTTGACCCCAGATTCTGCGCGCTTTGCCACGGCCTATGAGAGCGGTGAAAACCAGGTTGTCTATACGCGGCTTGCCGCAGACCTGGACACTCCCGTTTCTTTGATGCTCAAGCTCACAGGCGCCCAGAAGGACGCCTTTATGCTGGAATCCGTAACCGGTGGTGAGGTGCGCGGACGCTACTCCATCATCGGCATGAAGCCGGATCTGGTCTGGCGCAGCCATGGGGAGGCCTCGGCGCTCAACCGCTCGGCCCGGTTTGACCCGGATGCGTTTGAGGCGCAGGAGGGTAATCCGCTCGACAATCTGCGCGCGCTGCTGGCCGAAAGCAAAATCGATCTGCCCGAAGATATGCCCCAGGCCGCTGCCGGCCTGTTTGGCTATCTGGGCTATGACATGGTGCGCCATGTGGAACATCTGCCGGATGTGAACCCCGACCCGCTTGGCCTGCCGGATGCGGTAATGATGCGCCCCTCGGTGATCGCCGTTCTGGACGGTGTCAAAGGTGAGGTCACCGTGGTGTCGCCGGCCTGGGTGAGCGAGGGGCAGACCGCCCGCGCCGCCTATGCCCAGGCTGCTGAACGGGTCATGGATGCGGTGCGTGATCTGGAACGGGCGATGCCCGCAGAAACCCGCGATCTGGGCGAGGCCCGCGAGATTGCGCCGCCGGTATCGAATTTCACCAAATCCGGCTATATGGAAGCGGTGGAAAAGGCCAAGGACTACATCCGGGCCGGCGATATCTTTCAGGTGGTTCCAGCGCAGCGCTGGAGCCAGGACTTCCCGCTGCCCCCCTTTGCGCTCTATCGCTCATTGCGGCGCACCAACCCGTCGCCTTTCATGTTCTATTTCAACTTTGGCGGCTTCCAGGTGATCGGTGCCAGCCCGGAAATCCTGGTTCGGGTCTTTGGCAATGAGGTCACCATTCGCCCCATCGCAGGCACCCGCCCCCGCGGTGAGACCGCCGAACAGGACAAGGCCAATGAGCTGGATCTATTGGCCGACAAAAAGGAGCTGGCCGAGCATCTGATGCTGCTGGATCTGGGGCGCAATGACACCGGCCGGGTTGCCAAGATCGGCACGGTCAAGCCCACTGAGCAGTTCATCATCGAACGCTACAGCCATGTGATGCATATCGTCTCCAACGTGGTGGGCGAGCTGCACGAAGACAAAGACGCCCTGGATGCGTTTTTTGCCGGCATGCCTGCGGGCACGGTTTCCGGCGCGCCGAAAGTGCGGGCGATGGAGATCATCGACGAGCTGGAACCGGAAAAACGGGGTGTCTATGGCGGCGGTGTTGGCTATTTTTCAGCCGGGGGAGACATGGATATGTGCATCGCCCTGCGGACCGCCATCGTCAAGGACCAGACGCTTTATGTGCAGGCCGGTGGTGGCGTTGTCTATGACAGCGACCCAGAGGCCGAATACATGGAAACCGTGCATAAATCCAACGCCATCCGCCGGGCTGCGGCCGATGCCGCGCGCTTTGTCGGCAATGGCAACAACTGACCGCCACAGGTGATCCTAAATATCGACAGCATAAAAGGGCCTCCCGTTGGAGGCCCTTTGTCATTTTGTGCGGCTCTGGTGTTGGCGCACTGGGGCTTGCCCCGGCCCTACTGGGGGCCTGGCCCTGGCCTTATGCTAGGTTCCCGCTCAGTCTGCTGCTGGAAGTGTGGCCTTGAGCCCGGCTGAAATGGGCGCCAGGCCCACCTGGCTGGCACGATCCTGCAAGCCCCACAGCAACAGCGCCGAAATGGTATCCGGGCGCAACCGGCCCAACATGATCACAGCGCCTTCCTGACGGGCGCGAAAGGCCGCTTGGTCCAGGAACCGGCGAATGGCGCGCGGGTTTTGTCCGGCCCCGTCAAAATCGCGAAACACCACACCCGCTGGCATACCATCGCGCAGGGCCAGCTTTTGCACCGTGTTCAGCCCGCTGTTCTGGGTCACCATGCCATAGCCCGTGGCCTTCATCACCGCCACCATCTGGTCCGCCAGCGGCCGGTTGCCCTGAAACCCGGTGTCGACTCCTTCCAGGATACCAACCGCCTGGGGCAATTGATGCATCCAGACCCCCATGGCGGTTTCAGCGTCCTGCGGAGTGGCCTCGCGCGGCAGGTCGGCAAGGATCAGCACCTCAAACCCGGCGGCGCGGCGCGCCTTCATCTTTTCTGCAGCCTTTGGATCCTGAGGAGAAATTGCAAAGGTCAGCGGATAGGGGAAATCCTGCAACGCTTCGGCGCCAATTGCGGCCGCGTCATCTATCAATACGATGGACATCAAGGGTCGGTTATCCAGCGCGACAAAAGCCTCGGCGTTAACCTCAAAGGGGCGACCCTCGGCCAGAACCGACTCTGAGGGGGCCGCGTCATCGCCGGCAATCAAAGTCGGTGTGCTGCTGCGTTCGGTCAGCGGAACCACACGGGTGCCGAGGCGTGCCCCCAGCTCCCCTCCAGTGGTTGCGCCCTCGGCAGAGGCCAATTGCTGCTCATCAGCCTCTTCGTCAGCCACCAAAGCAGCTGCGCTCTCTTGCTGGCTTGGATCCCCCTCCGCTTGCGCTTCGCCGCCTTCTGGCTGCGACGGTGTCACAGCTGTAGCAGATATGCTGGGCAGGGCGGTGGCCACCGGCGCTGTCCCAATTTCTGGCCCCAGAGAGCCCGACACAGAAGGAGAGGCCACTACAGGAGCAGTGATCCCCAGGCGCGGTTGGCTGGCATCTGCTTGGGTGGCGGCTGGTTGGGTGGCGTCTGCTGTTTCCGTATCGGCGGCTTCCACTGCGGGGCTGTCTGCCCCCATGCCGGGTGCTTCCGAAATTTTTGTGCCCACCCTGACAGTCGTGGTATCGCCAGTACCGCTGGCCCCTTGCAAGGGAGCTGCTTGTTCGGACAGGGGCAATGATTCCATTGGCGCCGATTCTGTGGTCGTTTCTGTCGAGGCTGGCGGTGCTGGCACTGCTGCTGTCTCGGTAGAGACAACCGGCCCCTGTTCCTGGGCCGGGGCATTGGGGGCTACGCCGCTCTCGGTCTCCGCTGTGACGGTGCTTGGCACCTGTGGAAGGCTCTGCACCCCTGCCCCTTGGCTCATATCGCCGGGGCTGGCCCCCTCGGCGGTGGCCACCACGGGCCGCGATCCGGGGTTGGTGTCAAGAACGGCAACTGGACTGGCGTCCTCGGTGCCGGAGTTTGTGGGGAGGCTGGGGGCTGCTTCAACCAGATCTGCATCGCGACGTTCACTGGCCTCAGGCGCCTGTGTCGCGGCGGCTTTGGGCGGGTTGGATTGATCCGGCAGTGTTGCATCAACCTGCACACGGCTCGGCAAAGGAGACGACAGCGACACCATTGCTGCCCCGCCAACGGCCACCAGTGCACCGATACTCACGCCTCCGAGAAACCCTTTCATCGCAGTCTTGCCTCTCATCACCTGTTTCCACCCTGTCACCGGGCTGGTTTATCCTCAAAGCCACAGACAACAAACTGTGCATCTGCACCGGATTTGCTACCTGTTTGGTCCCTTGTCAGGTCAGGCACTGCGCCAATTAACCGTCCTGCTCTTGACGCTGCCGCGCAAGCCTGAACAAGTATACCGAAACCACTATACTGCGGCGCCCCCCTCGCCCGCCACCCATAAAAGAGCCCACCAAGATGCTGCTGCTAATCGACAACTACGACTCCTTTACCTACAACCTTGTGCACTATCTGGGAGAGCTCGGCGCCGAGATGGAGGTCCATCGCAATGATGCCCTCAGCGTGCAGGAGGCCATGGCGTTAAATCCGGCAGGCATCCTGCTGTCGCCTGGCCCCAAGGCCCCGGAACAGGC